>OLRJ01000734.1_pt1 | contig 31920 bp, 29 predicted proteins | sample 1672741 | NCBI WGS metagenome assembly OLRJ01 (sample SAMEA3136719, study PRJEB25190) | human gut metagenome | biome: human gut; feature: human-associated habitat; material: faeces | place: Austria | collected 2013
GAAAGGGGACTTACGTATCTGTCTGTACTCATGTATTTACTCCTATCATCTCACTGGATTAACCGCAGGATAAAATCGCTGCGGTTAATCAGATTTCGTATCATTACGCAGAAATTATATAACATCGCTACTATAAAAGCAATCATTTTATTCTGCTTGCTGATGAAATTTGCCAAGGAATTCCCTCATACGTGCATTATCAGAGGAAAATACCTCCTGTGGAGTTCCTTCTACTGCAATTACACCCTTATCCATAAATATCACTCTATCAGAAATATCTCTTGCAAAATTCATCTCATGTGTAACAATCACCATGGTAATATGAAGGTCTGCCAGAGACCGGATTACCCGAAGAACTTCTCCTGTAAGTTCCGGGTCAAGTGCGGAAGTGGGCTCGTCAAAGAAAAGAATCTTTGGATTCAGGGCAAGTGCCCTGGCAATGGCAACTCGCTGACACTGTCCTCCGGAAAGCTGATATGGATAAGCGTCCTCTTTATCTTCCAGCCCCATTTTCTTAAGGAGTTCTCTTGCTTCTTTGTAGACTTCCTCTTTGTTACGTTTCTGCACATGGATGGGCGCATCTGTAATATTTTTCATGACCGAATAATGGGGAAAGAGATTAAAGTTCTGGAATACCAGACCAAAACAGGACTGGATTTCTTTCAGCTCCGATTTCTTTGGCATTACGATTCTGCCCTCTTCTTCCCAGGCTGTCTTTCTTCCCATATAAGTGACCTCTCCACCATCGATCATGGTCAACAGTGTGGCACATCTCAGCAATGTAGATTTGCCGGAACCGGAAGGTCCGATAATAGAAACAATTTCGCCTTCCTGTACATGAAGTGAAACATCCTTCAGTACCTGAAGTCCGTCAAATTCTTTTTTTATGTGTTTCATTTCCAGAAGATTTGTACTCATTTTCACTTCCTCCTAATGATAGTAATCCAACTTACGCTCCAGCCATTCCATTACCCATGCAACTACAAAGTTGAAGATATAATAGAATACGCCCGCGATAAAGAAAGGCATAACGGTAGTATTAGCTGCTGCAATCTGTTTTGCCAGTGCGAACATTTCGACATAAGATACAGAATATACAAGAGAAGTATCTTTTACCAGGGTAATAACTTCATTGGTAACAGATGGCAGTATGATCTTTACTACCTGAGGAAGTACGATCTTGAAAAAAGTCTGCTGTTTATTATACCCCAGAAGCTGTGCTGCCTCATACTGTCCCACTGGAATAGATTCGATACCGGAACGGTAGATTTCTGCAAAATATGCAGCATAGTTCAGGGAACATCCCAGGATAATAGCCGTAAACTTATAACCTCCGATATTCATTCCCCAGAGATAAAAAGGACCGAAGTACCAGAGCAACAGCTGCAGCATCAGCGGGGTACCACGCATAATGGATATATACGCTTTTACGATCCAGCTTAAAGGCTTAAATTTGCTCTGGCGTCCGAAATAAACCACCATGCCAATGGGCAGGGAAAACAGAAGGGTCAGAAAAAAGATCAGAATCGTTGACCCGAAGCCTGTAGTCAGCTGTTTTAACATTACCTGAAAACTCATGAATTCTCCTCCATAAACTCACAACAGGGATGCCCCTCCACGAAGGTTTGGGGGGCATCCCATATGTTCTTTCTTATTTAATTCAGCAGTGTTTATTCTGCTGCCTCCTCGCTATCTGCAGCTTCTGCGTCTGCTCCTTCTGCATCATTGTCCTCTGTAGTATCTGTCTCATCAGATGCTTTCAGAGTTACCATGTCAGCGATCTCATATTTTTCTGCAAGATCTGCTACTGTACCGTCATCAGCCAGTTTCTGAAGATCTGCATTAACAATATCACAGAGCTCGTCATTGCCTTTCTTGAATCCGATAGCGTACTGTTCTGTATTCAATGTCTCATCCAGGATTTTGAAGCCTTTACCTCTGGAATTCAGCTGATATTTGGCAACACCGATATCAATAGCCAGTGCATCCAGTGCTCCTGCCTGCAGTTCTGTAAATGCAGTGTTGTAATCTGCAAATTCATTCAGTGCTCCAAAAGTATCTGCCAGTTCTTTCTGACCACCATCTTCTTCACTCTGAAGAAGATCCAGTGCTGCTGATGCAGCCTGCACACCAACGGTTTTACCTGCCAGATCTGTCAGCTTTTCGATTCCGGAATCCTCTGCAACGACGATCACCTGGCTGTTGTCTACATATGGATCTGAGAAAGTATAATCATCTTCTCTTCCGTTCATGGTGAAACCATTCCAGATACAGTCAATAGATCCTGAATTCAGTTCCATATCCTTGGAATCCCAGTTGATAGGTTTCTTTTCCAGGGTCCAGCCTTCCATGTCACATACAGCCTGTGCCAGTTCAAGATCAAATCCTGTGTATTCGCCATCCTCATCCATATAGCCATATGGCGGATATTCTGCATCAAATCCTACAATAAGTGTCTTATCTTCCACGCCTGCCTGTACACTCACTGCGGACATCATCCCCATAGTCATTACTGCAGCCATAAGTACCGCAACTGTTTTTTTCTTCATTGCTCTATCTCCTCTAATTTTTATCTTTTATCACGTAGTCACTCTACCATGTGAAAGTATCGTAACATACGCCATATTTTCTGTCAAGAAGATTCTGGCTTTCAGAGAAATGATTTTTTCATTGTGTTACTGGTCTTTGTGATAAAGAAGGGTGACACTTCTTTGGGGCAGCAGCAGTCTGATTGCTCCGGCTCTTGCAATAACCAGTTTCTGTTCTTCTGAATATCCATTCTGTTCAGACTGGAGCAACATCAGAAGAGGGGTATCTTCCAGTCTGGATATTCCTGCCGGCCACAGCTCGATCATTACTTCCCTGGCTTCATCTCTGTTGTTCAGGATCACGATCATCTGCTCTGTATGGGAAAATCTGCCATAACATAATCCCTGATAGTCGTTCCACAGGAATTTCAGTGAGCCCCTGCTGAGAATCTTGTATTTCTTATGAATAGCGATCATTTTTTTATAAAAACTAAGAAGTTCTCTGTCTTCATTGCCCCATGGATAAGTCCGTCTGTTATCAGGATCCGTAAATCCACAGACCCCCGCCTCATCGCCATAATATACCGTTGGTGCTCCCGGCCAGGTCATCTGGATGCCGATTGCCTCACGCATCACTGCCGGATTGATACCTTCGGAAGCAGCTTCATAACCTGCATAGGAAACCCTACCTACTCTCCGGTTGGTTCTTGTAAGGAATCTGGAATGATCATGATTGGAAAGCTCGTTCATGGCAGTAGTCAGCGCTGACATATGCAAAGCCCGCATATGGGTCTTCATAGCTCCGATAAACGCATCACTGTTACCATAGAGATCTTCTCTGTATTCATCACTGTGCTTTTCCATTCCTGTCAGGAACCAGGTTACCGGTTCCATAAAGGCATCGTAATTCATAACAGAATCCCATTCGTCTCCCTGAAGCCAGCCTTCCGGATTACCATAATGTTCTGCAAGGATCAGTGCCTGAGGATTGGCAGTCTTTACTGCTTTTCGGAAATCCTTCCAGAATTTGTGATTAAATTCATTGCTGTGTCCCAGATCTGCTGCCACATCCAGTCTCCATCCATCCACATTATAGGGAGGGGAAACCCATTTTGCAGCTATCTTCAGCACATAATCATAAAGTTCTCTGGAACCTTCGTAGTTCAGCTTGGGAAGGGTATCGTGTGCCCACCATCCGTCATAACTGGGGTTATAAGGCCACTGATCCGGGTCTTTGAAATCAAAGAAATTACGGTAAGGGCTGTCTGCGGAAACATAGGCTCCCGGTGCATATCCCTCTTGCCCTTCATAGATTCGTTCTCTGTCCATCCATTTATTAAAAGAACCACAGTGATTAAATACTCCGTCCAGAATGATTTTCATACCTCTTCTGTGAAGTTCCTCTACCAGTCTGGCAAAAAATTTATTGCTGGCCTCCAGGTTCTTTTTGTCTGTTACACGCTTAATGTATTTGGTTGCGTGGGAATTATCTTTATCCCCGGGCATAAGAAGCCCTTCTCCATCCTGTACGATCACTCCATAATGGGGATCCACATAATCATAGTCCTGACAGTCATATTTGTGATTACTTGGAGATACAAAAATCGGATTCAGATAAAGAACTTCCACACCCAGATCCTGAAGGTAATCCAGTTTTTCCATGATTCCCTGAAGATCGCCGCCATAAAATTCCCGGACACCCATAGTCGCCGGAGGTTTTGCCCAGTTCAGGATACGTTCTGTATGCTCGCCTATATAGGTATATTCTCCTGTTTGCACATCATTCTGGGTATCTCCATTATAAAAACGATCCACAAAAATCTGATACATCACTGCGCCTTTGGCCCAGTCCGGAGTACTGTATCCAGGATAGATCTCAAAAGCATCCCGTTCCTGATGCTCTGCTGTCACTCCTTTTTCGTTATAATAGCAGGTGATCCATCCATAATGGACTTCAAAATAGTACCGGTATATCTCATTCGGCATGATGATCTTTGTCCCATAATAATCAAAGCCCTTGATGGTCTTGTATACTTTCATTTTCTGTTTCTGGTCACCGGACACAAGATAAACTGCATCCACATTGTTTTTCTGGGTGCGGAAACTGAGCATTACTTTTTCCCCGGCTTTTGGTTCTTCCGGGTTTCTGTAATATCTGGTTCCATCGCTAAACAGGGCATTTTTATTCAGTACAGGCCGCATATTCAGGATGTACTGCATCTTTCTGTTAATGTTCTCATTTTCATGATTCATATTTTTTCCTCTTATTCTAAACATATGATACAATCAGCTCCTTCGGAACTGCTGTAACGTATCTTTTTTTATTTAACAACTCTGTGGAGCACATTCATCAGAGAATCCACGCTGATGGGTTTGGTCAGAAATGATAATATATTATGAACTTATTGTTCTTCTTCAGTATAATATAATTGAGATTTGAGAACAAGTGTTTTTATTAATTTTATAATGAAAAAAAGACAGCGGGATAGGCTGTCTTTTTTTGGAGAAGGTATTTCTTCTTATGGGGTGTAGCAAAAACTATATAATGTATTGGGGGGTTTTTACGATATATATAATAGCATGTGTCTACAAATAAGTGTGCACAAAGTTCACAAAATTTGATATAAGTTTTTGTCTATATTGTATATCGTATTTTCAACACTCTTTGTTTTCTGCTGTAAAAAGTGTCTCAAACTCTTCTCTGTGTACTTTTTCCTTCTTTAAAAGAAGGGCTGCGCACTGATGAAGGACATCCTGATGTTCCAGAATAATCTTCTTTGCCTTCTCATGGCATTCATCTATGATCCTGTGGATCTCCTGGTCGATCTCCTTGGCAACTTCTTCACTGTAACCTCTGGTATGTGCCAGATCTCTTCCGATAAATACCTCATCGCTGTCATCTCCGTAGGCGATCAGTCCAAGTCTGTCAGACATGCCGTACTGCATAACCATAGCTCTGGCTGTGGAAGTAGCACGTTTGATATCGTTGGATGCACCTGTGGTAATGTCACCGAAGATGATCTCTTCTGCCACACGTCCACCTAGAAGTGTGGTAATATCCTGAAGCATTTTGCCTTTTGTATTAAAGATCTCGTCATTTTCAGGAAGAGGCATGGTATACCCGGCTGCACCTACTCCTGTAGGAATAATGGAGATTGTGTAAACAGGATCCATATCCGGCAGCACATGGAAAAGAATGGCATGTCCTGCTTCATGGTAGGCTGTAATCTTCTTTTCTTTGTCGGAGATTACCTTGCTGCGTTTTTCTGCACCGATTCCAACTTTGATAAATGCAGCTTTGATATCTGGCTGGGTAATATAATTCCTGGTTGCTTTGGCTGCCATGATCGCAGCTTCGTTAAGAAGGTTTTCCAGATCTGCTCCTGTAAATCCTGCTGTTGTCTGTGCGATCTGTGCCAGATCCACATCTTCTCCCAGAGGTTTGTCCTTGGCATGTACACGAAGAATCTCTTCTCTTCCCTTAATGTCAGGTCTGCCTACTGCCACCTTACGGTCAAAACGTCCCGGACGAAGGATCGCCGGATCCAGAATATCCACTCTGTTGGTAGCTGCCATAACAATAATGCCCTCATTGACCCCGAAACCATCCATTTCTACAAGGAGCTGGTTCAGAGTCTGTTCTCTTTCGTCATGGCCACCACCCATGCCTGTGCCTCGCTGTCTGGCAACTGCATCGATCTCATCAATAAAGATGATACATGGAGCATGTTTCTTGCCTTCTTCAAAAAGGTCTCTTACTCGTGATGCACCTACACCAACAAACATTTCCACAAAGTCAGAACCGGAAATAGAGAAGAAAGGTACTCCTGCCTCTCCTGCCACTGCTTTGGCAAGAAGAGTCTTACCTGTTCCAGGAGGTCCTACAAGCAGTACACCCTTGGGGATACGTGCTCCTACACTGGTATATTTCTGTGGGGATTTCAGAAAATCCACCACTTCTACCAGGTCTTCTTTTTCTTCCTGAAGTCCTGCCACATTCTGGAAAGTAACTTTTTTGTCATCAGGCAGCATCATACGTGCACGACTTTTGCCGAAATTCATCATTTTGGCATTGCTGCCCCCTCCGGACATCTGCCGGTTCATCATCATGAATAAAAATATGATCAGTGCTCCCATAAGAAGAGTAGGCAACAGAGATGTAAGAAACGCATTATTCTGGGGAACGTTCTGGACCTGAGCTTCAATATCATATTCTTCCAGCATCTCTTGTGCATCCTTTACATCCGTTACATATACTCTTTTCTGACCCTCACCCTGAATCTCTGCCAGAACAGAACCCGTCGGTACTTCTTTGTTCTGATAAATTTTTGCGGATGATATTTTCCCGTCTTTTGCGGATTGTTCCAGCGCCTCCATCGTATAGTCACTCTGGGTAGCCACCTGATTGTTCAGATAAAAATACCCAGCCACCAGCATTACGATCAATACTAGATACAGTCCGGTTCTGCTTGGCTGTCTGTTCACTTACAGAATCTCCTTTCAATCTTCGTCTAATTCAACCACCCCGATGAAGGGAAGGTTTCTATATTTCTGAGCGTAATCCAGTCCATAACCCACTACAAACTCATCCGGAATATTGAAGCAGCAGTAATCTACGTCTACTTTCTTGACTCTTCGCTCTGGTTTGTCCAGAAGCGTACAGAGACGGATGCTGTTTGGATTACGTCCCTTCAGAATCTCAATAAGATAACTTAATGTTCTTCCGGAATCAATGATATCCTCAACGATCAGAACATCTTTGCCGATCAGTGGCTGATCCAAATCCTTAACGATCTTTACAACGCCGCTTGACTTGGTGTCATCTCCGTAGCTGGATACAGACATAAAGTCCAGGGATACCGGAACAGTAATTCTCTTTGCAAGCTCACAGGTAAAGAATACACCGCCTTTCAGTACACAGATAAGATGGATCTCTTTTCCTGCATAATCTTTGCTGATCTGTGCTGCGATCTTTCTGATTCTGGCATCCACTTCTTCCTCGCTAAGTAAAACCTTGATTTTCTCACTCATTATGACTTCCTCCTTGGTATTTTATTTCTAATACATTCCTTGTACAGGAAGTAATTTTGTATTTTTCGCTGATCCGTCCTCCAACCAGCCACAGAACCTCACTGCCTTCTGCGATCACAGGAATCTGATCCCGGATCTCTCTGGGAATCTTGTCGTCGATCATACAGCGGGTAAGCTTTTTGTGATCCCCATTCTGATTTACCACCAAACAGTCATCGCTTCTTCTGGTACGAACGGACAGTCTGCTTCTTATTTTATCACAATCAAACCATTTCGTATACTTTTTTTCCAAAATCTTCTGACCTGTATAAGAAAAAATCCTTGTTGAGATTTTTTCTCCACAAAAATCCGTTTCCCCTGGTATCTGAAGCTTTGTTTCCGCCTGCTTCTGGTGACTTTCCGAAAGGCTCTCTGCATTGGCAGTTTTCTTTCGGAGACAGATTCCCCCATACTCCCGAAGAGCTTCTGTATCATAGGGCAGGTCTGATCTTTTGCCAGTTCCACTCCGGTAAAGTTTCTGGACCATATGGACATGCACAGAAGTAATATCCTTGCTGCTGCCACAGATCCAGCTCAGACTCTGACGTATTCCGTAGGTCTGAAGAATTTCTTCCTTCTGAAAGAACTTATCTTCTATAAAAATCCTGTCTGCCTGTATCCGGGCATATTGTCTTAACAGGCTCTCTGTCTGTTTTTCCATAAAAGCATCTACCTGAGCTAATATTCCGGCTGTCTCAGCCATATGTTCTATGGCTTTCTCATTGACTTCCTGTTCCAGAAGGGGCAGAATATGCCTTCGGATCCTGTTTCTGGTATAGCCATCTTCCAGATTGCTGCTGTCCACAGCAAAAGAAATCTGCCTTTCTTTTACATAATTGTCAATTTCTTTTCGATCTAAACACAAAAGTGGACGGATCACCTGATCTGTTACCGGCTTTATGGCAGCCAGACCCCGAAGACCGGTTCCCCTTGCCAGATGATGAATCATAGTTTCTGCCAGATCATTCTGATTATGTGCCACAGCTGTGACTATCCGTCTGTATCCCTTCTGACTGTTCTTTGTCTTTTCTGAGGCAAAAGCTTCCTGACGTACCTTCCGTCCGGTTTCTTCATGTCCCATTTTCCATTTCCGGGACAATGCGGGAACATCATATCTGTATACCTTGAAAGGGATTCCCTGCTCTTTGCAGAAAGCTTCTACTACCTTTTCATCCCGATCTGCCTCTTCACCCCGGATTCCATGATTCACATGTACTGCCTGAAGGGAAAATCCTGTTTCTTCTCTCAGCTTCCAGAGAATATCCAGCATAGTCATGGAATCAGCCCCCCCTGACACACCTGCGATCACCAGAATACCATTCTGCAACATCTGATTACTGCTGATGAAATTTCTGACTTTTTCGATTGTTTTTTCCTGCATATTCCCTTCTCCATTTTCTCCATGTTCGGTACAGATTCTTTTTCTTCCTTCAACGTAAAATCTTATTTTCTCACAACACTTGCCACAAGTACTGTCATATCATCCCTGGCTCTGTAATCACTGTAGCCCAGAACCCTTTCCAGAATCCCTCTGCTTACTTCTCTTGGTGGTTCCTCTGGAATATCCATGATGATCTCTTTCATAGTCTCTTCCTCCCGGTTCACAGGAAGGGCATCCAGCACACCGTCTGTCATCATGATAATGTAATCTCCATGGTAAAGTTTCCGGGAAGCAGTATCAAACTCCACCTGCTGCATAAGTCCTGCTGCCAGGCTTTCCGAAGAAATCGCCTCTACCCAGTGATCTCTCCGTATAAAAGTCGCTGCCGCACCGGCTTTCAGAAAATTACAGATTCCTGTATACAGATCCACACCACAGATATCCACTGTAGAAAACATCCCTTCCTGTCCTTTCAGTACCAGGGCGGAATTCACCATTCGGGCTGCCGTCTCCTGAGAAAAGCCAGATTCCAGAAACTGTTCCAGAAGTTCCACTACAACCTCACTTTCTCTGCATGCATCCATTCCTGATCCCATTCCGTCAGAAAGACACATAACAAACTTGTCTTCTTCCTGTCTGCAAATGTAATTGTCTCCGGATACGGTTTCCTTCTCTCTGGTAAGTCTGGATACACCAAACAGCATCTGATAACTTACATCTTCTACAAAATGTACTGTATGAAATTCTCCGTTTATGATACACCTGCTTCCCTGTGCAGAAGTCATAGCACATTCGCAGACTTCCGACAAGATCTGAGATACTTCCGTTACCGATACACACTGACCACTTCTTGCCCGCATGGTCAGAAAGATCTGACGCCGTCCCTCTGTCCTGTCCATTGCCCATACATGTTTCACCACAATATGACGTTTCTTGAGTACCTTCCGTATTTCCTCCTGAAATTCCAGATCTGCCGGTATGATATCATAAAGATCCTCTGCTACTTTTTCCATGATCCTAGCAGTCTCATTAAGCTGCTGTGCCACTGCAAGACGACTCTCGATCATACGGTTGTCCCAGATCAGTACCTGTTTTTCTTTCTGGAACCGGTCTTTGACCGTCTCCAGGTACTGTACGGACTTTCCACAAAGCTGTGCCCACTGAAGACGGATATCCTCTACTTTCTCCATATCCCCTTCTTCCAGTGCCCGGATCATGGTTTTCCCACCCTTCAGAAGAGACTCTCCATGTTCACCCCAGCAGATTTCTCTGTGATAACAGCCTGTACACATCTGCCGGCTGGTATCATTCAGGATTTTCTCTGTCTGTCCGCTGCTCAGATAATCTTTGCGGTAAGGCATCCCATAAAAAGTGTCTGCCAGTTTACGGAACGATGCTGCATAACGTTCTACTTTTTCCTTCTGGGGATGGCTCTCCCTTAAAGGAAGTTCTTCCTCTTTTTTTGACATTCTTCCCGACAAAATAGTTTTTGCCATGTCCCGCAATATCAGCAGTACACTGATCACGAGCATGGCAATTACCCATTCCTGCATATTTTCCCCTCCCCTTATCTACCTTCATTAAGAAGATATTATAAAAGAAGAGCTCCGAAATATCTGTCAAACAATGGCGGTGCTTTCAAAAAAGTTTTCGCCACAAAATATGTTATTTTTCTTCTTCAAATACAATCTCATTATCTTTGACCAGACCAAGCTTATCTCTTGCAACTTCTGCTACATAATCATCTGTCTCCATATACTCTTTCTTTTCGTCGATCTCCCTGGTTCTGTCTTTCTCATTTTCTATGGATTCTTCCAGTGCCGCCGCCCGGTCATCATAAACACTGATCCTTGCTTCCAGGTTCTTGCTCTGTACAGTGAGTCCCCCCAGAAGAATCAAAACAACGCAGGAAATTGCAGCCATTCCAAGATAATTATTTGCAATTCTGTTTTTCTTTCTTTTTCTTTTTGACTTTTTCAATACGTTTGCTCCTTTTAAAAATCAAAAAATTTTTTTTCTTTACAAAAAAGCCACTTTCCACAATTTTAGACATTAAAATATTACATCTTTTAATACGAAATAGCAACCTTTTTAACAGAAAATTCATCGAAAAACCACCACAAATACATCCCAAAAACAAAAATCCACGTAAAATCCCCTGATTATACCGATAAATCTCACAGAATCCCAAAATTCCTGTCAGTATCCAGAACCCAAGATCCAGCACTGCCTTTACAACTCCTGCGTGTATCCTATATTTTCTGATGGCATTTACCAACCACAGAACAAGCATCCACAGAGTTCCCCAAAGAAAAGCTCCCCAAAAAAGTTCCGCCTCAGATCTCATATAAATACTCATACCAATCAGCGGAACATTCTTTTTAACAAAGATTCTTTGGAAACAGGTTTGTTTCTGGTTATGTAGGAAAGGCTGTTGATCTTACCTTCTATCAGCGCCTCTTCTTTTTCCAGATCCAGCCCCTTTATGTGAAGCTGTTCTCCCTTTATCAGAAGTTTTCCTTCTACTGTAAGAAAAAGCATCTCATTTTCATTAAAAGAATCTACTTCCTGAACTCCTGTGAGCTTCCCGTTTTTGCGGTTCTCCACAGTCAGGATATGGCTGCGAACTGTTTTTCTTTCTTCCAAAGACATCCACCCTGCACATACTGTTACTGATAACTTATGTGAAGAACTCTGTAAATAGACTTCTCTGGTTACTGTTTACAGGATCAGAGATATCTGTAAAGATTTTCCGCATCTTCTTTGCGAACTGTATCCTTTACATCCAGTACTTCTACTTTCACTGCTTTGCCACCAAACTGGATCTCTATAGTATCTCCTGCCTTTACCTGTGCAGAAGCCTTGGCAGAACGGTCATTTACCAGTACCCGACCTGCATCACAGGCTTCGTTTGCTACTGTACGTCTTTTGATGAGACGTGACACTTTTAAAAATTTATCCAGACGCATAATTTTCTCCTTATGTCATTAAAAAAGGGGGGAACAAAAAGTTCCCCCTGATACAATCTTTAAATTATTCGTTTACCATATCTTTCAGAGCTTTTCCGGCTTTGAATTTAGGAGCCTTGGAAGCTGCGATTTCCATGGTTTCACCTGTACGAGGATTTCTTCCTTCTCTTGCAGCTCTTTCGCTTACCTCAAATGTACCAAAACCAACTAACTGGATTTTTCCACCTTTTTTTAATTCGGATGCCACAACATCGGTGAAAGATTTTAAAACTGCTTCGATATCTTTTTTGGAAAGGTTTGTTTCTTTCGCCATTGCTGCTACTAATTCTGTTTTATTCATGGTGTTTCCTCCTCTAAATACCTCATTCTTTATTTAATTGCGTCATGCTTCCCGGCATATGCACGCTATCTACTATATATATACCTTTTGTGTCAACTTGTCAAGGTTTTTTCACGACGCTTCAGCTCCTCCCAGGACAATGCTGCTGCTTCTTTATCCTCCGGAGAAAAGACCTTTGGATGACGGTATTTCATTTTGTTCATGACACCCATAACAACATCCTCTAAAGTGAAAAGCCCTTCTTCCTCTGCAATAACGCTGTGGAGAACAATCTGAAAAAGTACATCTCCCAATTCCTCGCAGAGATTTCCGGCATCCTTCTGCTGTATAAGACGATCCACACCCTGAAGGACTTCTTCTGTCTCTTCTCTGAGATAAGGTTTCAGACTTTCGTGTGTCTGTACACTGTCCCAGGGGCATTCTTTACGGATCTGCTTTACAACTTTCAGAAATTCGTCAAAACTGTCCATCTAAGATTATTCTGTCATGGCAGAAACCATATCCAGCACTGCCTTACCCATGATCTCGGATTTCTCATCTGCATCTTCCAGAGAAATTCCTTTCACTCCGTAGTAGAATTTAACTTTTGGTTCTGTTCCGGAAGGACGAACGCATACCCATGCATCGTCTGTCAGTTCATAGTAGAGAACATTGGAGTTCGGAAGTCCTGTTGGCTTCACTTCTCCTGTAGTCAGATCCTTAATGGTATCTGCTTTGTAGTCTCTTACTGCTGTTACCTGATGTCCTGCAAATTCTTTTGGTGGATTTGCGCGAAGAGAATTCATGATCTCCTGGATCTTTGCAAGTCCTTCGATACCTTTCATGGTAACTGCCTGGATTGCATCTTTATAATATCCGAACTGATCGTACATTTCGATCATTGCATCCCATAATGTCTTGCCCTGAGTTTTATAGTATGCAGCTGCTTCACAGAGAGCCATAGTTGCAACGATGGCATCTTTATCTCTTGCATATGTACCAATAAGGCAGCCGTAACTTTCTTCAAATCCGAACAGATAGGTACCTTTGCCGCTGTTTTCAAATCCGAGGATCTGCTGTCCGATAAATTTGAATCCTGTAAGTACTTCGATCAGATTTACACCATAACCCTTGGCGATGGCATCTGCAAGGTTGGTGGTAACGATGGTCTTAATCAGTGCTCCGTCAGCCGGCAGACTTCCGTTTACAGCCTTTCTCTGGCTGATCTCATAGTTTGCAAGAAGGCATCCGGACATATTACCGGTGAGATCATGATATTCACCGTTTTTGTCTTTTACACGTACACCAAGACGGTCAGCATCCGGGTCTGTTGCAAGTACCAGGTCAGCGTCTACTTCTTTAGCAAGCTTCAGACCAAGTTCAAATGCTTCTGCTGCTTCTGGGTTTGGATAACTTACAGTCGGGAAATCTCCGTCCGGAAGTTCCTGTTCTTTGACTACATATACATTCTCAAATCCAAGTTCTTTGAGGATTCTTCTTGCAGGGACATTACCAGTTCCATGAAGAGGTGTGTAAACGATCTTCAGGTTCTTGCCTTCTGCTTCAATGGCATCCATATGGATCACCTGTTTTTTCAGTTCTGCAATATAAGCATCGTCTACTTCTTTGCCGATCACCTGGAAAAGACCTGCTTTTTCTGCTTCAGCCTTGTCCATAGTCTTAACTGTATTCCAGTCGGAAATAGCCTTTACTTCACCCATAATACCACTGTCATGAGGCGGTGTGATCTGTGCACCGTCTTCCCAGTATACCTTATATCCGTTGTATTCCGGCGGGTTGTGGCTGGCAGTTACATTAATACCTGCCACACATCCCAGATGACGCACTGCAAAAGAAAGTTCCGGTGTAGGTCTTAATGTTTCAAAGATATAAGCCTTGATACCGTTGGCCGCAAGACAGAGAGCAGCTTCCTGTGCAAATTCCGGTGACATGTGACGAGAATCATAAGCGATTGCCACACCCTGTGCTTTCTTGTCAACTTTGTCAATGTAGTTGGCAAGTCCCTGGGTTGCTCTTCTTACTACATAAATATTCATTCTATTGGTACCAGCTCCGATGATCCCACGAAGTCCTGCTGTACCAAATTCAAGATCCATATAAAAACGTTCCTTGATCTCATTCTCATCTGATGCGATTTTCTTTAATTCTTCTTTGGTAGCTTCATCAAAGTATGGGTTTGCGAGCCACTGCTCATAAACTTCCTTATAGTCCATACTGTAATACCTCCCTGTGCATTATTTCTGACATGTTTTCATGTCACTATGATTGTTTATTATACACCTGTTTTCCCTAAAAAGGAAGTGAAAACAAACTTTTTTAGACCTGTTTCAGAAAAGAAAGGTTACTGTCCACGACCTTCACAGCAACTTGGTTTTTCGTCAGAAAGGATACTTCTGAAAACATTTCCATATAAATCTTTCCCACCGACTTTTCTGTTCCGTAAGTTTCCTGAGTTTTTCTGTATTTCTGGCAGAAATCCAGGCTTTATTATGAGTGTAATAATAATCTGCCAATTTCCAGTATTTATCCGGATAGGCAAAACGAATTTTCAGATACTGCCATTCTTCTCTGGATATTCCCTTCTTTCTGTGATAGGTCCGGAGCATTCTTCCTGCCAGTTCTGTATCCCAGTTGTGCTTCTCCAGAATTTTTCTCATAAATCCGTAGAAATCTTTCATCTGGATATCGCAGGACCACCTGTTAAAGTTTGTCACTGCAATGCCCTGCCTGAAAAAAATCACATTATGGTGATTATATTCACCATGGCAGACTGTACCTGTCTCTTCTGCCTTTTGCCGAAGTTCCTGATAATTGGAACTTTTCAGCATTTCCAGGGCTTCTTCTCCGTTTTTGAGAAAATCCTCTGCGCTTTCCAGATACTTCTTTTCAAAAACACAGGCAGGACGTTTTTTCCGGATAAACTTCCGGATCTTGCGAAGTTCCCGGTTATGTTTCTCATACTCGGTTTCCAGATCTGGTATCTTTTCTTTTTCTCCGGGATCCATTTTCATATCCTTATGAAGCTCTGCCAGTTTTTCTACTGCTGTCAGTATCTCCGTTTCTGACCTGGTATCGCATTCTTTTCCTTCATAACAGCACTGCATGGTGTAGGATATGTTATCTTTATCCCTGGTTATCAACGACTCTTCTTTGTTTCTTACAAAAATGTCTACTCTATGTCCTTTTTCTGTCAGTTTCGCCAGAAGTTCCTGTTGCCGTTCCAGCTTTGTTTCGTTTCCTTTGAATTCTTTTATTATTACAGTGCCCTGATCTGTCCTGCAAAGAAGCCCGCCTCTTGTACGGGTATAAATATCTGCTTTCAGCCCGTACTGCTCCAGTATACTAAGTCCGTAATCATACAAATTAAAATCCCCCTCTGCATTTTGTACCTTCTATCTTATGTAAGACAGTGGCAGGAAATGCAAAGGAGGATCTCTCTTATGCTTTTATTCTTTTATAAATGCCATTAATTTCTCTTTGGTGTTGTCTTCCGGTACTTCCAGAACATGATCCAGCATTCTGTTGAGAAGCTGTCCCATTTCCGGTCCCGGTTTGAATCCTGCCTGGATCAGGTCTCTTCCTGACACAGCCAATGATTTCATGGAAACACACTGTGCTTCTTCCCGGATCTGATTGTAGCATTCTTCTACTTTCATCAGATGTTCCAGTTTTTCTTCTCTTCTGTAAGTACTCTGTGCCAGAAGATCTGCCTTCCGGACTACAAGATACATTGGGAAAATATCTTCTCCTATCCTGTTTACAGCTCTTCTTACCGCCTTCATGGAAGGTTCCGGTCTCTCATCATGCCACCGGACCAGTCTGGTGACCTTGTCTATGGTATCATTGTCAAATTTCAGACGACGAAGAATTCCCTTTGCTAAAGTTTCTCCCTTTTCTGCGTGTTTTTTGAAATGATCGCAGCCATTTTCGTCTGTAGTTTTCATGAGAGGCTTGGCAATATCGTGGAACAGCATGGTCAGTCTCAAGACCTTATCTGCCGGTACATTCAGGATACTGTGCAGAATATGCTCCCCTACTGTATAGCAGTGATGAGGAGTATTCTGCTCTGTTTCCATACAGGCATCAAATTCCGGAAGGAATTCCCTTGTGATCCCTGTTTCATATGCCACCCGAAAATAATCCGGATGAGACGAAGTAAGAAGTTTCACCAGTTCTGCCTGAATACGTTCTGCACTTACATGCTTCAGATTAGGTGCCAGGGCAACGATAGCCTGTCTGGTACTGTCATCAATAGCAAAGCCCAACTGTGCGGAAAAACGCACTGCACGCATAATGCGGAGAGCATCTTCCTGAAAACGTTCCATAGGATCTCCCACGCACCGGATCACATGATTTTTCATGTCGTCCAGTCCGCCAAAAAGATCTACCAGTCCCTTTGAAGGATTGTATGCCATGGCATTCATGGTAAAATCCCGACGCTTCAGATCTTCTTCCAGACTGGAGGTAAAACATACTTCCTTTGGATGACGTCCATCTTCGTACTCACCGTCGATCCGGTAGGTAGTAACTTCGTATCCCTCTCTGTCTATCATTACTGTTACGGTTCCATGCTGGATTCCTGTGTCTATGGTCCGGTCAAAAAGTTCTTTTATCTGTTCCGGAGACGCAGATGTGGTAATATCCCAGTCATGAGGATCACGACCCAGAACAGAATCCCGGACGCATCCTCCAACTACATAAGCTTCGTAACCATGTCCATCTAAAGTCTGCAGAATTTTTTCTGCAGGAGTCGGTATCGTTAATTGCATTTTAATAGGCCCTTCCCCAGTAAACCATCTTTTTGGCAGGTTTGCCACAGCATACGCATACATCGCTTAAGTGTTCCTGTTCAAATGGCATACATCTGGATGTTGCCTGAACATCTTCTTTGATCTTGTCTTCGCATGCCTGATCACCACACCACATAGCTTTTACAAAACCTGGCTTGTTGTTGATGGTATCTTTAAATTCTTCATAGTTGGTTGCAACATAAGTATGAGCATCACGATGTGCGCGTGCACGTTCCAGCATTTCTTTCTGCATAAGGTCAAGAACTTCCTGAACTTTTGTAGCCAGTTCATCAAATGAAACAACATATTTTTCTCTTGTATCACGACGGCAGATAACAGCCTGTCCGTTCTCGATATCTTTTGGTCCACATTCAACCCGAACCGGAATACCTCTCATTTCCTGCTCTGCGAATTTGAATCCCGGGCTTCTGTCTGTGTCATCGACTTTTACGCGGATGTCCGCTGCTTTCAGGATCTGGAACAGCTCGTCTGCTTTTTCAAGGACGCCTTCTTTACGCTGCTGAATCGGGATTATAACAGCCTGTACAGGCGCGATTCTCGGAGGCAGAACAAGTCCGCTGTTATCACCATGAACCATGATCAGAGCTCCGATCATACGAGTAGTCATTCCCCAGGAAGTCTGGTGAACATACTGAAGTTTGTTATCTTTATCTGTGTACTGGATACCAAATGCCTTTGCAAATCCATCACCGAAGTTGTGGCTGGTTCCGGACTGAAGTGCCTTGCCATCGTGCATCAGAGATTCTATTGTATAAGTAGCTACTGCTCCTGCAAATTTCTCTTTGTCTGTTTTCTGTCCTTTGATAACAGGAATAGCCAGAACTTCTTCACAGAAATCTGCATACAGATTCAGCATCTGAATAGTTCTTTCTTCTGCTTCCTCTGCTGTTGCGTGAGCAGTATGCCCTTCCTGCCACAGGAATTCTCTGGAGCGAAGGAATGGTCTGGTTGTTTTTTCCCAGCGAACTACAGAACACCACTGGTTATATACTTTCGGCAGATCTCTGTGAGACTGGATATCTTTCTGGTAAAAATCACAGAACAGAGTCTCAGAAGTAGGACGTACACAGAGACGCTCCTGAAGTTCATTCAGTCCGCCATGTGTCACCCATGCAACTTCCGGTGCAAAACCTTCTACATGATCTTTTTCTTTCTGAAGAAGAGACTCCGGAATAAACATTGGCATATATACATTCTGTACACCTGTTTCTTTAAATCTGCGGTCAAGTTCTTTCTGAATATTCTCCCAGATGGCATAACCTGCTGGCTTGATTGCCATACATCCTTTTACACTGGTGTATCCACAGAGTTCTGCTTTTTTGACAACATCTGTGTACCACTGTGCAAAATCTTCATCCATGGAAGTAATTGCTTCTACTAATTTCTTTGCCATTTTTCTTTTCTCCTTTTTGTTTCTGATTCTCTCAGACGAAAGCTTTTTTAACGCTTTTTAACGCTATCTTATGCGAAATGAGCATTTGTGTCAAGAGTATAACCAAGATTCCCCCATAATCTGTCATTGATCTTACTGTTCCGTAACCCGAAATGCAGATTCTTTGATGTCTTTTTTCTCGAACTGATCATTATACTGTAAAATATTGTAATCCTCTATCAGTTTCTGATAATTCTCCGGCATATCATCAGAAGAATACCAGTGTCCATCTTTGTCCTCTACTGCATCAATTCCTATGACAGGAAGTTCTTCTTTCAGGTTCAGAAGAAACTGATTGTACGGAGAAAGTTCTGCTCCTGCCAGTTCCAGAATATAACTTCCAAGATAGTTGGAACTAATGTCCTGCTCTTTGGTTTCTGAAGGATAGTTGGTCCATATCACATAAGGTGTGGTATAGAGGGTCTGACTTTCTGTAAGAGACAGATCTCCTGTATCCTTTCCTATTACTTTTGATAAAAAGTCATCTTCTATGGCAGGCCAGTGATCTCCGAACATAATGATCATAGTAGGTTCTTCTGCTTTTTCAAAATAATCCAGAAGATCTTTGAACGCAGAATCAGATTCTCTTGCCAGAGAAAGATAGGTTTCTGCCTGAGGATATTCCTTCTTATAATTGAGCTTTACTGTAGGTTCATAACCATTTCGGGTTTCTACTCCATATCCTCCATGATTCTGCATGGTGACACAGAAGGTAAACAGTTTCTGGTTTTTCTCTTTCTCTTCGTAAATATTTATGATCTTGTCATAAGTGGATTTATCTGACTCATGACTTCTTATTTTATCTCTGTAAAGGTCTCCCCAGTTTTCTTTGGAAATAAACTGATCAAATCCCATACTTGGATACACTTTTTCCCGGTTCCAGTTGGCAGCCCTGTTAGGGTGCATGGCTAGAGTCTCATAGCCCTGTGCTTTCAGGATATCTGCCATTCCATATTCCGGATCACGTACATAAAGCTGATAAGGTACGCTTCCTGCCGGAAGAAAATACATGGCATTTCCTGTAAGTGCTTCATATTCCGTACGTGCAGTTCCCCCTCCGTAAGTAGGCACATGAAGCTGTCCATATTTTACATTTTGTTTCAGACTGTGGATAAAAGGAAGGATCTCTGAATCTGTGCTGATCTCACCAACACTTTCAAAATCTGCCAGACTTTCATTCATGATCATGATGATATTCTCAGGCTGGGTCACATTGCCGGAAACAGCTGAGGCTGTATATTTCTTTTCTGCTTCCTCCGTAATGTTGTCTACTTTTTCTATCGAATAATCTGCCGGTTTTTCTACAGAAAAATATTTTCCCTCTCCTGCCAGCATATAGAGATATCCTTTTTTGACATATTCTTTGCTGACATTCCAGAGGGAAACTTCCAGAGAACTCCACCATTTGGGAACTGTCACTACAAGAAACAGCAACACTGCTGCAAAAGTTCCCAGACGAAGTGCCAGGTTTCTGGTACTCTTTGTTCCCAGTTCCAATGTCTGTATCTTCCACTGAATACAGACATATGTCATCACCAGAAGCAGAATAATGCCTATATAGACCGGGAGCTGAAATTTGTATCCCCCTGCCACATCTGCTGCTGTTCCCATTCCAAGAATATCCAGCAGCATAAAAGGCTGGCCTCTGAACTGTACCACATAAAAATTCACCAGTGTGATCATAATCAGAAGAAAACTATACATCCCACAGGCAATCCTTACTTTTCGCAGAAGCAGGATCAGAATCAATAGAAGTCCATATCCTATCAGAAGATTTTTTAGAATATATCCCTGTTCTATCCACTGCATTCTTTCCAGTGCACCGGCCAGAGAGCCATGTGCCGGATCTGTATCCAGACAAAAACTGCTGATCAGCTGCATCGCACCAAGCAGTACCGGTGGGGTCAGAATCAGAAACAGCCACTCCATAAATTTACAGATATGCCATTTTTTTATGGTTTCACCGATTCTGTCTCCTGTAAATAAAGCCACACAGAAAATCACATTACACAGAAAAAGAAGTCCCAGTTTCTTTTTTCCCAGCTCATTAAAAACACTACCCAGACTGTCAGCACTGCGCAAAACAAGAAAATCTATAAGCAATGCCAGGAGAATCGCACTTTTACTTATTTTTTTCAAAACTACTTCTCCTTTACACTTCAAACTGGATCTTTCTTCCGGTTCTCTTGTAGTGATAATATCTGACTCCGGCTGCGTCCAGCATGCGTTTGGATGCTATGACAGATGGGGTGTTCTCATACTTGTCACAGTTATATACCACAGTCTTGATACCGGACTGGATGATTGCCTTGGCACATTCGTTACAGGGGAAAAGAGAAACGTATAATTTTGCCCCTTCCAGACTGCCCCCTCTGTAATTCAGAATGGCATTCAGCTCACTGTGTGTCACATAAAGATATTTGGTATCCAGAGGTTCGCCTTCTCTTGCCCATGGGAACGCATCATCGGAACATCCAATAGGGAAACCATTATATCCCATGGACAGGATCTTGTTGTCCTGACTTACGATACAGGCTCCTACCTGGGAATTTGGATCTTTGGAACGCATTCCTGAAAGGATCGCCACTCCCATAAAATATTCGTCCCAGGAAATATAATCGGTTCTTTTCTGATTGTGTATATCCATTAAATTTTTCCTTTCTGTTGTGTTTCGATAAGATGATATTGGGGTAAAAGAGCAAGTCCATGTGGATTTAACCCTTTTGACCCTAGTATTATAAGATGTGAATGGCAGCCCCTAAAGGCTGCCACATGTTTCAGATTTCCGGATTTGCATCTACAATGTCTGTATCTTGTTCCATCTGGGCGATTCTGCGAACATGTCGTTCATCGCCGGAAAATGGAGTATTCAGGAACGTATCTACGATCTTGATGGCAAGTCCCGGACCTACCACTCTTCCTCCCATAGCCAGGATATTGGCATTATTATGGAGTCTTGTTGCCTCTGCGCTGAAGCAGTCAGAACAAAGAGCTGCACGTATTCCCTGGAACTTGTTGGCTGTAATAGAAATTCCGATTCCGGTGCCACAGATCAGGATTCCTTTTTCGCAGTCTCCGCTCTGTACCGCAATGGCTACTCTTTTGGCATACATCGGAAAATCTACAGCTTCTGTACTGTCACACCCAAAATCCTGGTATTCCAGATTATGCTCCTTAAGGTATTTGATCACTTCCTGTTTCAGTTCGTAACCGCCATGGTCACATCCTATTGCTATCATTATTTTTCCTCCTCTGTATTGATGATTTTATGTCCTGCGGCTTTCAGAAGCCGGTTCATAATAGCCTGTCCCATTCTTGGTGTGTAAAAAGCCTCAGAATAAATCACATTTACTTCATCACTGTCAAAATCCCTCAGAACTTCATAGAGATGATGTGCAATGGTCTCTTCCTCTTCTCTGCTTCCGATGCTTCTCACATCACCGGCTGTATAATAGTCTCTGGTCTCATCTGTAGCAATGATCCCTACTTTCAGACCGGACGCTTCTCCCTGCGCTGTCAGCCTGTTGATAAGAGCCACCACTTCTTCTTCAGGTCCTTCTACGATAGAAAGATCTGCCTTTGGGGCGTAATGTCTGTATTTCATTCCGGGAGCCTTAGGGCGTACAGAAGCATCTGTAATAAGAAGCCCCTTATCCATTCTTACTTCCCCAAGGATTTCTTGAAGCATCTCCAGGGAAATATAACCCGGACGAAGAACCACCGGAATCTCTTCTGTAAAATCTACAATCGTAGATTCCAGGCCGATTCCTACCTGACCGCCATCAATGATCATATCTATGGCATCTCCCAGATCTTCTTCCACATGTTCTGCCATGGTGGGACTGGGACGGCCTGAGGTATTTGCACTAGGTGCCGCCACAAATCCACCACCAGCTTTGATCAGTTCCTGAGCGATCATATCACTTGGAAAACGTACTGCTACACTTTCCAGTCCACCGGTAGTCTCCTTTGGGACAATGTCTGCTTTATTCAGGATCATGGTAAGTGGTCCTGGCCAACATTTCTCTGCCAGAAATTTTGCCTTCTCCGGCACTTCTCTGGTTATCTCATACAAACGGTCCATTTCTGCGATATGGACGATCAGCGGGTTATCGGAAGGTCTGCCTTTGGCTGCATAGATCTTCTGTGATGCTTTTGGATCCAGTGCATTGCCGCCCAGACCATAAACTGTTTCTGTAGGAAACGCAACCAAACCGCCTTTTTTCAGTATTTCTCCTGCTTTTCTGATTGCTTCCATATTCAGATGGGCTGCATCCATAGCCACAACTTCTGCTCTCATTGTTACTGCTTCCTCTCTTACTGTCTGATATAAATTCCCTGGGCCTCGATAAAATCATCCAGTTCCTGAATATTATCCTGAGCCCAGGTTTCTGACATTTCAAATTCTTTCGGGTAAAACATTTCTTCTGCGATGCGGCGTCCCGTTTCTGTCCGGAAGATCTTTTCCACACTTTTCTGAATGGTCTCCGCTGAAAGATTATTTTCAAAATAGTTTACAAGAAAATCTGCCTCTACCAGAATCTGGTAATCCATTCCTTTGATATCCGTATAGGTATGATGATGTCCTACCAGATAACACACTCTGTCGATCACATCCTGCTCAAAACCCAGCTGTTTCATTATTTTTTCTGCTTCTGCCGGTCCTTCCTGTTCCTGAAGCTTCCCGTCATCTCTGCCATATTTTTCCATGGCAGGGTGGATGCCGATATCATGGACATAAGCTGCTGCCTCCAGAATATACAGGGTATGATCATCAATATATTCTTCCTGTCCGATCAGTCTGGCAAAACTGTGTACCTTGACAAAGTGCTGAATTCTTTTGGGATCACCTCTGTCATATTCGATCATTTTTTTGTAAAGATTGTTCAGTCTGCTCATATGCATTACCTCTTGACCGTTTTATTCTTCTGTTAAATCTGTTGTGTTTCTCCGTTATTATAGATGATTTTGTCCTATTATACAATAACATTCTTGCGGACACTTGCGGCAACATACAAATATATGATAATCCCCGGATGTTCTCCCACACCGACCTGTAAATCATCTTTTACCCCATTGAGCAGGCTCATGTGGATGACGGATTTTGTACCCTGATAATACATGTGTCATAATCCGGATCCTGGAATACGGTTTCTCCCAGACTTTTCAGCAGATTACTGTTCAGATCTGAACCATATTTTTCTCTTTCGCAGGAACCAATGAAAATATAGGATATATCATATTTTTCCAGAAGTTCTTTTACCTGTTCTTCGTCTGTGGAAGTATAGATATTCTGGATCTCCTCTGATTTCAGATTCAGATCTGCCACATCATTTCGCCAGAGCCATTCATGTACATACCAGCCAAGAACCGTCGGAAGTCCTGTCATGGCAGATACTCTCTCATAATCTGTGTAACTGTCCCCATTAGCCTCCAGTACTACAGGCGAGCCTTTGATGTTATCTTTCAGCCACCGGATGCCTTTCGCATCTTCTGGAAAATCTGTTTCCAGAAAGGCAGTTGCATTGAGACCTTTGTAAGCAGACGGATCCCATACTGTTCCGAACCATGCCTGTACACTGTTTCCAAAGTAACCGCAGGTCCAAACAAAAAAAGTCAACCCCACCACTGCGATTCCTTTAAGGATCTTCTTACGGAACACAAACAGCATACGGAAGATTCCATAAATCATGGTCATGCCAAACATGATATATGCCTGATATGTCAGTTTGAACATGGTATTGGCTCTTGCGCTGTTTTTCTCATAGATATCACGTACATAAACCAGCTCCGGGATCATGATCAGTCCAATAGCACAAAGCCCCATGATCACAACAAAAAGATCTGGAACTGAAATTGAAGAAAGAAACCCTGTGAAAGATCTGTTTTCTTTTTTTCTTAATTTTTCTGCCAGAAGGGCAACCACATATGCAAGAGTAAGGATTACAGGAAGTCCCCACAGAACCAGTAACTGATGGAACAGGGAATGATGCCGGGCGATCCCAACACCCTGAACCATTGTTTCAAAATTCAGTGTAAATGGAAGAATCACCACCGTAGCGATCACAAGGATTTCTACTGCCTGGGCTATAGTCACAGCCAATATCCATTTTATTTTTCCTTCCATGGTAATGATATTCATAAACAGCACCACACCACCGGTAACGACAAAGTAAATGACAAAATCCCAGTAATTTGTCCAATGAAACATTCCCAGAAGAGCCGCCACTGAAAGAAGCTGTGGCATAAAAAGCTGCTTTTTCCAGAATGTAGCCAGCCCCTGTTTCTCCGGAGAAAACTTCACTGTTCTGACTTTTTTCATCCAGGCATAAAGAAGCCCCAGAAGAAGCAGTACAAACATAATATTCACTACATGGGCGTGGAGATCCCCCAATACAAAGGAATAACAGGGAAACTCATGGATAGTCTTGTCCACTTCATTTTCCGGATTAAAGCCGATATATCTGGTAGCATCCGGGAACCAGTAACTGTCCACTTCCTGTCCTGTAAACTTCTGTATAAAAGGAATGATCTGTGCATAGATCACATAATGCATATTACCTGCAATAGAAACTGCCACTCCGGAAAGGGCACCTGCCACTGCCGGAAGAGCCTTTTTGAAACCATCATTTTTCTTTCCAAGACGGTCTTTTACCATCTGACGTACAAGGGAAAAGGGCAGGATAAAAGCAAGCCCTGCCACAAAAGTCCTCATAAGGTTGTATGTCAGCTCCACCTTTGTTCCGGAAAGTCTGGTAAGAAATACTGCAAAATACTGTCCACCATAATAATAATTAATCTTTCCACCGGAATACCAGAGATCTGTAGCCGGAAGAGTTTTACTTCTCATCATGGCTTCCATAAATCCATAATCCATAAATTTTTCTGTGCCATAGGCAGCCGGATGGAATCCTGCCAGATATGTCCAGAGAAGGAACAATGCAAAAAACAGAAGTTCTTCTCCATAGACCAGTCCCAGATGATCTATCGGCAGACTCTCGAATCCCTGTTTCCGTTCTCTCTCATAAAAAATAAGAGCCAGTGCACCACAGGCTACTGTTACACCAATACAGGTAGCTGTAGTAAAAGGAAGGATCCCTGCCGTTACCAGAAGCCAAGTGACAAAACCGGTTACTGCTATGGACAAAACCTTGGAAAATACCCAGCCTTTATCATCAAATCTGCGGAACATTCTCCCTGTTACAGACATTCCCAAAAATCCCAGGACTGCTGCCAGAAGATACCAGGTCCAGAACGTCCATACATCTCCCTTCAGAAGAACTCTGGACAGTGCCACCAGAAGCACCGCCGGTATTACCTTTATGCTATTCATTATTATTTTATTGGGTTTCATATATTCTGATTCTCCTGTCATCTGATTGGTATTCCAGAGGGAAAGTAGCTGCGATCACATCTTCTCTGCATTCCATTCCCTCATATTCCATATCCTCTTCATAAAGAATGTAAGTGATTTTTTCTTCTTTGACCAGTTCTTTTATCTGCTCTTTGTCTGTAGAAGAATAGATGGTTTTTGCTTTTTCTGCTCTGCCATAAGTATCGTATCCTGCTGACCATGCATAATAAGGCCACCCCATATACAGCATCACACCGGACATGGTTACTTCATTGACGCTGTACTCCGGTGTCAGAAGGAGATCCTCATGATCCAGATTCTCGCAGAGCCAGTCTGTAAGGGTGCTGTCCAGATTTACAAAAACTCTCCGTCCAGGTCCGTTATTCCGAAGGATGATCACAAAATCATAAACACCTGTAATGGTCAGACATAAGGTAAGAATCACTGCCAGTATCCTGCCGGGGATTTTTTTCCTGAAAAACTTCAGGATTGCTGCCCCCCAGAACATAGTCAAAAATGCATAGGCAATCATCAAATATTTATGGTTTACTGCAATATCCGGTGTCATGGATATGGTAAATGTAAAAACTACCGGCAAAAAGCAGCTGAGAAGTACCATCCTCTCTGTTCTTTTTTTCAGGAATATAAGAAGAACAAGTGCTCCCAGGAAATAAACGCCACTCATCTGAAGCAGATACAGAAGTACGCCTTTCAGACTCTTGTCCTCTGAAAGAAATCCCCAGTAAAATGTCGTATCTACCGCACTTCCCCATATGAAGATTCTGGTCTGAAGTACAGAAAAGACTACTGCTGTCACTGCTGTTATCAGATAATCCAGTTTTCCATCAGAAAACAGAGCAAATCCAGCCAGGATCAGCAGACCGCCAATCACTGCCGCTCCATTCCAGAATGCTGCAAGCCCCAGAAACATACCTGCAAGAAGTGCACTTTCCGGATTGCGGACTTTCCATGCTTCTTTTGTCAGAAATCGGTTTCTGATCCACAGAAGTCCCCTTTCCGAATGGGAAGCCCCGGCTTCTATCCAGTCCATATAGAACCATAACACCAGTGTCACCAGAAGAAGCCCGAATGCCAGATGTCTCTGGTTCAGATAAACATTAAAATTCCAGAGTCCCCAGTTTTCGTTGGTGGTGTAACCGATAAAAGATGTATTTGCTTTCAGTGTCTCTATAAGATCTCCTGCATGAATATGTTCCCACAGGAACTGGAAAAAAGCAGTACCACTTCTGAAAAAGAACAGAAAAATTCCCAGAGTCCCTGCCTTTCTGCTGTCCGTAACCCTTACAGACAAAAGATAAAGAAGCACCAGAAAGCCCCACAAAGCTAGAATACTAAGAAGATTATATGCCAGATCAATCCTCAGCCCCAGATATTCCAGATTACCGGTAAGAAACTGGAACATAAAATGATATTTGACATCCTGTCCTCCAAAATGAGGATACTCTGTAGGGAAATTATTTCCTCTGGAAAAAGATCTCATCATTGCAGTATGGGGAGCATAATCACCATATACAGTATATCCCATATAAAGAGTATCTTTGTAAACATAAAATACATAAAACATGATCCAGGTAATAAATACCAGAAGAATTCCGAAAAAGAATTTTTCTTTTCCGGAAATCTGTGAAAATCCACTGGATCTCAGGAGTTCTTTCATGGAAGTCTCTTTTAATTTCTGACGATTCTCTTTGTATCTTTTTCTGTAAAGAAATACAAGGATTCCCGTACCCAAAGACATCATAACCAGATTTCCCCAGAAAAGCGGCTGCTCTGCCCCCAGGGTACTGGCTGCCCAGGAAAGCATATAAGTTCCCCACCCATAAGTCAGTGCACCAACACCAAAAGCCCCCACAAGAACCACCAGGAAACGACTGCCACGTCGTCCTCCTGATTGATCCTCTGGAGGCAAAAAAACATTGACCAGCTCTCTTCCGGTCAGAATCATTAATATTACATATAAAATTCCTGCCATAATCTATACCTCTGTTAAATTCAGTATAACAGAGCCTGTCACTTCTGGCAAAACAAATTACGACTTTTCACATTTTTTACATATTTTATGTATCCTCATATTTCCTTATCTGCCACTGATCTGACAGCAGATTCCTCTATATATTTCCGGATTCCCTCTGTAACTGCTTCTGCTACTTTTTTCTGATATTCTTTTTTCTTCAGAAGTTCTGCCTCTTTCGGGTTGGTGAGAAATCCACATTCTGCGATCACCAGCACACCTTTACTCCTTTTCAGCAGATAGTAACTGGTGTTGCCCTTTACCACCCTAGGTCTTAAAACTTTAAGCCTTGTATTCAGCGACTCCTGTATCTTCTCCGCCAGTGCCTTCCCTTTCAGAGAGCTTTCATAATAAAACACCTGTGGTCCCCGGACGGAAGGATCCTGATAGCTGTTCTGGTGGATACTGACTGTAAGGAGAGGGGATTTTTCTTCCAGAAATGCGATCCGCCTTTGCATATCCTGTGCTTTTTTGCTGGATGAAGAGGTATCATAAAGCCCCTGATCTGTCTCCCTGGTCATTATAACCTGATAACCTGCATTTTCCAGAGATTCTTTTAAAAGAAGAGAAATCTCAAGATTGATTCCCTTTTCTTCCAGGCCCTCCACACCGATCATTCCCGGATCATCGCCTCCGTGTCCCGGATCAATTCCGATCAGGGGTTTCTCTTCCCGAACAGTCTGCTCCGAAAAAGTAGCAGATACTGCGGCAGCCTGTCTGGAAAGATAATAAAAACAGACCAGAAGCAGGCATGCCATAAAAAGTTCTATTGTATGTTTTTTCAGAAGATCCACTTCCTCCTGCATCATTCTTTTTAATATATTGCAGAAGTCCTGGATTTATGCCAGTTATAACCACTCTTTCCTGGTCTTTTTATTCGTATTTGACAATCTCTTTTTTCAGACGTTTCATGATTCTCTTTTCCAGTCTGGAAATATAGGACTGCGAAATTCCAAGAATATCTGCCACCTCTTTCTGGGTCTTTTCTTCTCCGTCTGTATTGTTCAGTCCGAACCGAAGCCGGATGATCAGCTGCTCTCTTGGTGAAAGTTTGCTGATAGCTTTGCCAAGGAGGGAGATTTCCACCTCATCTTCCATTTTCCGGGAGATCACATCATCATCTGTTCCCAGAATATCCGATAAAAGAAGTTCGTTTCCATCCCAGTCCACATTCAGAGGCTCGTCAATAGATACCTCCATTCTGGTCTTGCTGTTTCTCCGAAGATACATCAGGATCTCATTTTCGATGCACCGGGAGGCGTAGGTTGCCAGTTTGATCTTTTTGACAGGATCAAAGGTATTAATGGCTTTGATAAGCCCAATGGTTCCAATGGAGATCAGATCCTCCACACCTACTCCTGTATTATCAAATTTTTTTGCTATATATACCACCAGTCTCAGATTATGCTCGATCAGTATGGACCTGGCTTCCTGCTCCTGGTCTGTTTTCAGTTTGCTGATCACATACGCTTCCCGTCTGGGCTCCAGTGGAGCCGGAAGTACATCACTGCCTCCGATATAATAAAGCTCTCTCGATCTTGAAAGAACAATTCTCTGAAAAGCCGGAAAAGAATAATCTACTACTGCTGCTGATCTACTCATAACCTCGCCCCTCCTAATGCAATAATCTGGAATTAATCAGTACTTTGTACTCTCTTCCCAAAGCAGAAGGTTCAAAAGTAAGAGCCATCACCGGATCTGGTATACATACCTCTTCTCCAGGGGTCTGAATACAGAATTTCTCCAGTGTCACTGCCAGTATCCGCTTCTCTTCCTGTCCTATGGTCTTTAAAGACAGATAGTGAGGTCTCAGGCTGACAATCTCTGTACTTTTCAGCTCCCCGGGCTTTTCTTCCATGTATTTCAGTCTTTCCAACAGATTTTTCCCCAGAAGTTCTTCCAGAATTTCTGTCTGCACAATGGAAACCGGCTGTCCACTGAACGGATCTGTCAACAGATTTCCTGTATCATAGAATCCATAGGATGCAGACTTCTTTCCTGCAAAAAAGATGGTCACAGGATAAATATTTCTCCGGCAGATCCGTATATGGTCTCCCACCAGAAGGAGAGTCCCAAGGATCCCATAGGTACTCAACACTGTCAGCAGAAACAACTGAACCGTCATCCTTTTGTTCTTCAGAAAAGCTTCCCAAAAGCCTCCCCACAGAAAAGCAGTCAGATACAGCATCAGCAGTGTTTTCAGAAGAAGTGCTCCCTTCTTTATCCCATAGGAGATCCGGATCATTCCCATTGCACAGATACAGTGAAAAAGGATCAGGACATCCCGATATCTCACAGCAGGTATAAAAAGAAGCACACAGGAAAAAAAAGCTCCCATGACTGCTGCCGCTGCACATCGGGTCCGTCTGCACTTACATCTCATCGTTCTTCCCACCAGCCGGAGAAGCACATAATCCATAATGAGATTGGCAGCAAACACAATGTCTATGTATACTTTCTGATACATAAAAAAGCCCCCTGCTACCTGTAAATCCTTCACTTTGGTAAGTGAACTCATTATAGGTGACAGGGGGCTGCGGATTTTGTCAGAAACGGTCGTCGAACTCACAGAATTTCTCGTGATTCTTCGACATCTTTTCCCATCCTGTTATTTAGTTATTACTTTCCACAGGCAACATTTATTTCTTTTCTTCCTGTACTTCAATCTTACGGATTGTTTTGTTTTTGATTTCTTCTTTCAGTGCTCCAAGGAACTCTCCAAGGTCTTTCATACCTTCGTCACCAAGGTAACGGCTTCTTACAGATACTTTGCCTTCTTCTTCCTCTTTTGCACCAACAACCAGCATGTAAGGAACTCTTTCCAGACGGGCTTCGCGGATCTTGTATCCCATTTTTTCGGAACGTCCGTCTACGGAGCAGCGAATTCCCTCTTCTTTCAGCTGTGCCTCTACTTTACCGGCATAGTCATTGAATTTCTCGGAGATCGGAATGATACGAACCTGTTCCGGGCAGAGCCATGTCGGGAACATGCCTGCATATTTCTCAATAAGCCATGCAAGTGTTCTCTCATAGCATCCCATGGATGTACGGTGGATAATGCAAGGACGTTTCTTGTCTCCATTCTCATCAATGTAATACATGTCAAACTGTTCAGCAAGAAGTGCGTCCCACTGAATTGTGATCATGGTATCTTCTTTTCCGTATACGTTCTTTGCATTGATATCTACTTTCGGTCCATAGAAAGCAGCCTCTCCTACATCTTCTGTAAATGGAATGTTCAGTTCTTCCAGCATCTGACGGATATGTTCTTCTGTCTCTTCCCATACTTCCGGCTCACCGATGTATTTTTCTCTGTTGTTCGGATCCCATTTGGAAAGATGATAGGTTACGTCTTCCTCCACGCCGAGAACCTGCAGGCAGTACTGTGCAAGTGCGATACAGTCTTTGAATTCTTTTACCATCTGGTCTGGTCTTACGATCAGATGTCCCTCAGAGATTGTAAACTGACGAACTCGTGTCAGACCATGCATCTCACCGGAGTCCTCATTACGGAACAGTGTGGATGTTTCGCCGTAACGAAGCGGCAGATCACGGTAGCTGTGCTGTTCTGCTTTGTATACATAGTACTGGAACGGGCATGTCATCGGACGAAGTGCAAATACTTCTTTGTCTGTCTCTTCATCACCGAGAACGAACATACCATCTTTGTAATGATCCCAGTGACCGGAAATCTTGTAGAGATCGCTCTTGGCCATTAACGGAGTTTTTGTTCTTACATAGCCACGTTTTGTCTCTTCGTCTTCAATCCAGCGCTGGAGTTCCTGCATTATGATCACACCGTTTGGCATAATAAGCGGAAGTCCCTGTCCGATTACGTCTACAGTTGTGAAAATTTTCATTTCACGGCCAAGCTTGTTGTGATCACGTCTTTTTGCTTCTTCCATCTGTTCCAGATGTTCTTTCAGTTCGTCCTTGGAAGGATAAGCGGTTCCGTAGATACGTGTGAGCATTGCGTTCTTTTCGCTGCCTCTCCAGTAAGCGC
>OLRJ01000737.1_pt1 | contig 31822 bp, 29 predicted proteins | sample 1672741 | NCBI WGS metagenome assembly OLRJ01 (sample SAMEA3136719, study PRJEB25190) | human gut metagenome | biome: human gut; feature: human-associated habitat; material: faeces | place: Austria | collected 2013
TGGAAGTGGATCCTTCACGTTGGTTATAGAATGGGAAAATATTGATGATAAGTAACAATTGAAAAGCTTCCTGATAAAAAAATATCAGAATCGTAATGGCGAAAAACAATATTGGAAATGAGAATAATAGAAAATAAAATGATTAAGAAGATTTCAAAAGAGAAAAAAAAATTGATCATAGGTGCAACAGGTGCAAGCGGAATTCCGGTTTTGCAAAAATGTCTGGAATTGATAAAAGAAGAGGAAGATTACGAATCCTGGCTGGTTCTGACTAAAAGTGGTGAGCTGACCTGTCAGCAGGAAAGCAAGCTGTCTGTGGAAGAAATCAAGAAGCTGGCAGATTATTGCCTGGAACCAGAAGAAATTGGTGCAAAACCTGCAAGTGGTTCTTTTAAAACCTGTGGGATGTTGGTTGTTCCCTGCTCTATGAAAACAGTAGCCGGAATTCACAGCGGATATGCAGACAACCTTCTTCTGAGGGCAGCAGACGTAACCTTGAAGGAACAACGCCCTCTGGTTCTTGCTGCAAGGGAAACGCCCATGAGTGCGATACATTTGCGGAATCTCTATGACTTATCCATGATTCCGGGTGTCCACATAATCCCGCCGATGTTGACCTTTTACCAGAAGCCGGAGAACATAGATGAAATGGTATATCACATTGCCGCGAAGCTTCTGGAACCATTTGGAATAGAAGCAAAGGAGTACAAACGATGGAATGGACTGTAGTAAAAAAAATCAGCACGCCAGATTTTGATATAGAAGCCGGGGCTGCAAAAATCGGAGAAGACATTTTGTTATACATACAAGGCGGCGATAAACCTCATATTGGCTGTACGGTTATGGCAGTGCCAAGACCTTCTCTTTCCGGAAATGGGGAGAGAAGCGTCACGTCTTCAGTGCTGAATCTTACCGGGCATAAAGATGAGAGCATTTGCCGTTCACTTGCTGAAAAGGTGTGTCAGGCTACTGGAAAAACTGTGGTGTGCACAGGCGGTTTCCATCTGGAAAATATAACAACACAGCAGATAAAAAAGGTAGAACTGGCAGGTAAAAGGTTGGAAGAATTACTGATTAAAGAACTTTGAACTATAATAAGAAAAATGAAAATAAATGTAAAAAAGCAGATCTCAAAGAGGTCTGTTTTTTTACATTTATTTTACTTTTCTACGATAGTGTATTTTACATCCAGACAGTAAGATACAACTGTAATCGCGAGAGAGAGAAAAATAAAAAGGACCGCGAAGAAAAGGAGAAAATAAATCATGAAAAAAGGTTTAGCAGTAGCAATGGCGGCATTATTAGGAGTAGCAACAATGGGAACAACAGTTATGGCAGCAGCTTCCGGAGATATCACAATCTGCTCCAGAGAAGACGGATCCGGTACAAGAGGCGCATTCATTGAACTGTTCGGAATTGAAGAAAAAGACGCAGATGGAAATAAAGTAGACAATACAACAGAGGCAGCTAAGATTACAAACAGTACATCCGTTATGTTAAGCACCGTTGCTCAGGATGAGAACGCAATCGGATATGTTTCCCTTGGCTCCCTGGATGACAGCGTAACAGCAGTAAAAATCGACGGAGCAGAAGCTACCGCAGAGAACATTGAGTCTGGTGACTACAAAGTAGTTCGTCCATTCAACATTGCAACAAAAGATGATGTAAGCGAAGCAGCACAGGATTTCATCAACTATATCATGAGCGCTGACGGACAGGCAATCATCGAGGAAAACGGATACATCGCAGTTGGTGACAAACCAGAGTATGCAGGTGCTGACGTAGAAGGTAAAGTTGTAGTAGCTGGTTCTTCTTCTGTAACACCAGTTATGGAGAAGCTTGCAGAAGGTTACAAAGCTGTAAATGATAAAGTTGATATCGAGGTTCAGCAGAGTGATTCCACAACAGGTATGACATCTGCAATCGACGGTCTTTGCGACATTGGTATGGCTTCACGTGAACTGAAAGACAGCGAGACAGAAGCTGGTCTTACCGCAACTGTTATTGCACAGGATGGTATTGCAGTTATCGTAAACAATGACAGTGGTGTAGAAGAGCTTACAAGCGAGCAGGTAAAAGATATCTATACTGGCAATATCACAACTTGGGAAGATCTGACCAAGTAATTAAGAAAAAAGAAAGACCTAAAGTATTTTCGCAACAAATCAAACTTCCCGAATAAAAAGGAACGGACTTTATGAAATCAATTAATGAAAAGGTAATGAAAATCGTGTTCCTTGTAGCGGCCTGCACTTCGGTGCTGGCCGTTGCATTAATATGTATTTTCCTTTTTGCAAACGGAATCCCGGCGATGGCGAAGATTGGCCTGCCAGATTTCCTGTTTGGAATGAAATGGAAACCATCCAATGGTTTATATGGAATTTTCCCATTTATCCTTGGAAGTATTTATGTAACAGCAGGGGCAATTGTGGTAGGAGTTCCGACCGCCCTTCTGCTTGCTGTCTTCCTTGCATTTTACTGTCCGAAGAAACTGTATGGGCCACTGAAAGCAATGGTAAACCTTCTGGCTGGTATTCCATCCGTTGTATATGGCTTTTTTGGACTGACTGTATTCGTACCGTTGCTTCGTCAGCTTACCGGCCATGATGGAAGTACCATGCTGACGGCTTCCGTACTTCTTGGAATTATGATCCTTCCAACGGTAACCGGCGTTGCAGAACCAGCCATAAAAAGTGTTCCCACAAGTTATTATGAAGGGGCACTGGCACTTGGAGCAACCCACGAAAAAAGTGTGTTTGGCACTGTTTTCCCGGCTGCAAAATCCGGTGTATTAGCTGGCGTGGTTCTTGGAATCGGACGTGCCATTGGTGAGACCATGGCAGTGATCATGGTAGCTGGAAACCAGACCTGGATGCCCCAGGGACTTTTCAAAGGACTTCGTACCATGACTGCAAATATTGTTATCGAAATGGGCTATGCAACAGATCTTCACAGAGAAGCTCTGATTGCAACAGGTGTTGTACTATTCGTATTTATCCTGATCATCAACCTTTGTGTATCAGCCCTGAAGAGGAGAGCAGAAGATGAATAAAAGCAAATTATCTTACTGGAAAAATCATCCGGGTTCTGCCATCCTGAGGCTCCTTGTGTGGCTGGCTGCGATTATCACAGTTGCAGTTATGACATTCCTGGTAGGTTTTATCCTGATAAAAGGTGTAGGCAATCTGACACCGGATCTGTTTGCACTGGAATATAATTCTGACAACGCTTCCCTTATGCCGGCACTGATCAATACCCTGATCATCACCTTGCTGACACTGGTGATCGCGGTACCATTTGGTATTTTTGCTGCAATCTATCTTGTAGAATATGCAAAAAAGGGAAGTAAGCTGGTAAAAATCATCCGCGTGACAACAGAAACCCTTCAGGGAATTCCGTCTATTATTTTCGGCCTGTTTGGTCTTCTGTTTTTCAGCACAGCCCTTCATTGGGGATATTCCCTTTTGTCTGGCTCCATGACATTAGTAATCATGATATTACCACTGATCATCCGCACCACAGAAGAAGCACTTCTCGGTGTGCCAGATGCTTACAGAGAAGCTTCTTTAGGACTGGGTGCAGGAAAACTGCGTACAGTATTTAAAGTGGTGCTTCCAAGTGCCATTCCCGGAATCCTCTCCGGTGTGGTTCTTGCTACAGGACGTATTGTAGGTGAGACAGCTGCTCTTATCTATACCGCAGGATCTGTTGCGAAGGTTCCGGAAAGCCTGATGGGTTCCGGACGAACTCTTGCCGTACATATGTATGTGCTTTCCAGCGAGGGTCTCTACATGGATCAGGCGTATGCAACAGCGGTTATTTTGTTGGTATTTGTGCTGGTACTGAACTGGATCTCAGGAGTATGTGCGAAGAGATTAAGTAAAGCAGGCGGAGAGAAGTAGGATAGACACAGTGTATTTGTCAGAATCGCAGAATGATTTTGGGAAAGCTATTACATATATTCTGCAGAGATTATTAATAGAAAAAACTAGATGCAAACAGTTGCAGATCATCAAGAAAGGCAGGAAAGCAGCTGGCAGATAAGCATGCATAAAGCTTATAGCTGTCAAAGCTTTCAAAAAAGGAGAATATGGGTAAAATAGATGTAAAAAACATGGATCTGTATTATGGCAGTTTCCATGCCTTAAAAAATATCAATCTGGATATTCCGGAGAAAAAAATTACCGCTTTTATCGGTCCTAGTGGCTGCGGAAAATCCACTTTGCTGAAATCCTTAAACCGTATGAATGACCTGGTGGAAGGATGCAGGATTACAGGGGATATCCGTCTGGATGGAGAGGATATCTATGGGGATATCGATGTAAACCTGTTGAGAAAACGTGTGGGAATGGTTTTCCAGAAACCAAATCCATTTCCAATGAGTATTTATGATAATATTGCATATGGCCCCCGTACACATGGAATCCATTCCAAGGAAAAGCTGGATGATATCGTAGAGCGTGCCCTTCGGAATGCATCTATCTGGGATGAAGTAAAAGACCGTCTGAAAAAGAGCGCACTTGGAATGTCCGGCGGACAGCAGCAGAGACTTTGCATTGCAAGGGCACTTGCAATAGAACCGGAAGTACTTCTTATGGATGAGCCGACTTCAGCACTTGACCCGATTTCTACTTCCCATATTGAGGATCTGGCTCTGGAATTAAAAGACCGTTATACCATTGTGATCGTAACCCACAACATGCAGCAGGCAGCACGTATTTCCGATAAGACAGCATTTTTCCTGTTGGGCGAGATCATCGAATATAACGATACTACAGAACTGTTTTCAAGACCACAGAATAAGAAAACAGAAGAGTATATTACAGGGAGGTTTGGTTGATATGAGAGACGTGTATACCGCGAAGCTTTCCAGGCTTTCAGATGAGATCCTGGAGATGGGAAATTTGTGCGGTCAGGCAATCATGAAAACCTGTCAGCTTCTGGCAAGTGTGGAAGTCAGAGAAGCTGCCACAAAAGAAATCACAAAAATTGAGAAGGAGATTGATGATAAAGAGCATAATATCGAAGCTCTGTGCATGCAGCTCCTTCTGAAACAGCAGCCGGTAGGAGCAGATCTCCGCAAGATTTCTGCTGCACTGAAGATGGTTACAGATATGGAGCGCATCGGTGACCAGGCTACAGATATTGCCGAGATTATGAATACAGGAAGTGTTCATGTACCTGTTACTGCAATTCCCCTTCAGGAAATGGCAGATCATGCCATGCATATGGTAAACGACAGTGTTACAGCTTATGTAGATGAGAAAAGCGACCTGGCAAAAAAAGTGATCGACAGCGATGATATTCTGGACAACCTTTTCAATCAGGTAAGAAAGGCACTGGATATGAACCGTATGGGCTATTCCAGTGATGAAGTACTTGATCTTCTTATGATCTCCAAATACTATGAGCGAATCGGTGACCATGCAACCAACATTGGCGAGTGGGCAGAATTTACAGTAGATGGAATCCACAGAAACGGTGACAGCATCAGCGATCTGTTTAATCCGGAATCCTTATGAGAAAATAGATAATCTGTTTGAATACGGCATCCCAACTTAAATAAAAGTCTGCTGACGAAATTGTAAGATGGCGGTTTCCTAAGAGGAAGCCGCCTTTTTAGATGTGCGCCTAACGGAGCACATTTTTTTGCGCAAATAATATACCTCCCAGATTCAATTAATACATCAATGCATCCGACGGTAATCATAACACAAGCAAATACTTGTGGATGCCAAAGGTAAGAAATGTTGGCGCGTTACAAAAATTAAATGTAAAATCAAAATAGAAGCCTGAATGATCCGTAAAATTTTTCGGGAAGTTCAGGAAAAACTCTTTAATTGTAGTCGACGGCAATTTTGAAAAAAGGGTAATCACTGTAAACAAAGACTATGAAAAAAGCAAAAATTGCGAAGTTGGGAGGAGTGATGTTTTATGGATAGTAGGAAAAAAAATAAAATGGGGGAAATGCCTGTTGGCAGGCTGGTTTTTACCATGTCACTGCCGTTGATGGCTTCCCTTTTGGTTCAGTCACTTTATAATATTGTCGACGGTATTTTTGTTGCCAGGCTTAGTGAGAAGGCATTGACAGCCACTTCACTTGCTTATCCGGTACAGATATTAATGGTGGCGGCTTCGGTAGGAACTGGTGTTGGAGTAAATGCATTGATTTCACGTCTGCTGGGAGCGAAAAAACATGAGGAAGCAGATAAAATTGCTACTACAGGTCTTATTCTGGCCTTTATCTGTACCTTGATCTTTGTTGTATTTGGAATCTTTTTTTCGGGAAATTTTGCAGCTGCATTTACAAAAGATCCAGAGACCAGAGTTTATTGTGAAACTTATTTGAAGATATGTATGACATTTTGCATCGGTATTTTTCTTGAAACTCTGGCACAGAGATTGCTGCAGGCAACTGGAAATACGTTTGCCAGCATGATCTCACTGATCGTAGGTGCTGTGACCAACATAATTCTGGATCCGATTATGATTTTCGGTTTGCTGGGATGTCCGGCTATGGGAATCAAAGGAGCGGCAGTTGCAACTGTGATCGGACAGATGATGGGAGCTGCTACGGCACTTCTTCTGAACCATTTCAGAAATCCGGAACTGCATTTTGCGATAAAAGGATTTCGCTTTAGTGGAAAATCAGTTCTTGAGATTTACAAGGTTGGTCTTCCCACTATCATTATGCAGGCTGTAGGAAGCATTATGATCTCTGTGATCAATGGCATTTTAATGCCAATTTCTTCTACAGCAGTAGCGTTTTTCGGAGTTTATTACAAGCTTCAGAATTTCCTGATGATGCCGATCAATGGATTGGGACAGGCCGCAATCCCGATTGTAGGTTTTAATTACGGAGCCAAAAACGGCGACCGTGTGAAAGAAACTTTGAAGATCATGGTTCCGGCAGCAGCAATCATCGCACTGGTAGGAACGGCGATTTTCATGCTGTTCCCTGCACAGCTTTTGGGATTGTTCTCGGCTAGCCAGGAGATGCTTGAAATGGGAATTCCTGCCCTTAGAATCATATCCATTACATTTATCTGTGCAGCAGTTACGACAGTTCTGGGATATTCTGCATCTGGTCTTGGTAATGGTGTGATCAATATGCTTGGAACTGCGATCCGGCAGCTTATTTTACTTGTTCCCTTTGTATATCTGTTTTCCATGAACGGAAGTGTAGATAAAATCTGGTTTGCATTCTGGATCTCAGAAGGAGCAGCAGTTATTTACAGTATTTTTAGTGTACGCAGAGAATTAGAGAAAAAAATAGCACCGCTGCAAAAGAAATAGAAGAGATAAAAATAGGGGAAAAGCTCCTGCTTGGGGAAACTTTACAAAACGAAAGTTTCGCCGAGCAGGAGCTTTTTTGTATAAATAAACGTACAAGCTTTTGCTTGTGGGTATCAAAACGATATGGTGTTGGACAAAATGCATAAAAGAAGGTACTATATAGCCATAGAAACAATGAAAAATGCATATGAATAATCCATTATTGCTTGGTGAAAACTGACAAAAAAGCGCGCGCTTCATTGATAAAGCAGATTTCTGCAGGATGAAGGTGCAGGCCTTTTTTGTAACAGATCGCCTGGTAGGTGGGAAAGCTCTTTACGGAAACAGGACAGCATACAAGATCAGCAGGGAAATCCTTGTGATCGGCAGCAAAGTAGTGCCGGGTAGTATTCTCAGGTGCCAGCAGACAACCAAAGCCTTTTTGGCACATCTGGATATTTAGGTGTCCGTTTTCCGAAGTGAAACCTGGTGTGGGAGAGAATTGATATTCATTAAAGATGCTGTCAAGATCCTGGGTAAGCTGACCATGGCGGTCACATAACAGGATGAATGGCATTTCTTTCAGAAGTCCCAGATCCTGGGTTTCCAGAAGCCTTTGCTCCAGGGATGGCCAGTCATTTTTGTAAATCTTCTGTGCCAGATCCCGGCGGAAGGAAACGTAATAAGGATTTTCTTCCTGCACGCAGATAGCTTCCAGCTCCTCTGGTACCGGCAGGTAGCTGATATAGAGATCCACTCCTCGCATATTATGAGCGATATCGGCATGCTGTCGCTTTACAATCGTAACATCATATTGAGGGTAATGGGCGGTAAACTGGGCAAGCAGATCTGCAAGAAAAGGCGGGTCCTGATAAGTTGGGACACCAACGGTGATGCTGCTCCGGCGCTTGTCAGTGGCGGCGTTAATATTGGAAATCATCCGGTTATAAGAAGCCATGATTTCCTTTGCACCTTCCAGAAAACATTCACCGGCAACAGTTAAGGTAATGGTATTGCCACGGATGAAAAGGGGTGCACCGATTTCATTTTCAAGCTTTTTCAGATGCTCGCTTAAGGATTGCTGAGAGACATAAAGCTTACGGGCTGCTGCACTGATATTTTGTTCTTCGGCAATGGCCATGAAGTACTTTATATTCAGAAAATTCATATTGCTTCCTCCTTGTGTTATGTACAATATTGTACCATTCAAAAAATTGAGATGCAAGAGACGGAATTATTTTTCATCGTTTCAAAAATGCAGGTTGCTGAGATAGTAGCCTGGCAGGGTAGTAAAACTGTATAAGGGATAAAAGGAGGTTCAAAATGAAAAACGGGAAGTTAAAAAAAGTAACAGCAGGTCTTTTGTCGGCAGCAATGGTGTGCTCACTGAACACAGGTGTTGTTTTTGCCCAGGATGGCGGGAATGAAAAAACCTTAAAAATGGGAATCTACGGAGGCCTGGACTCCCTGAATCCATGGTCAAGCGGCCGTATTACCAAAGACATGGTTACCTATGTTCTTTATGAAACACTGGCAAGCTGTCAGAGTGGTTCCACAGAAATTGACAGCATTATGATGGAAAATTATGAGCAGGTAGATGATGTAACCTATGACGTTACCATTTACGATTACATCAAAGATGCAGAGGGAAATAACATTACCGCATCGGATGTGGTATTTAGCTTCAAACAGTATATGCAGAACTGGGCAACAACTGTTGCTTCCATCGAGGCAACAGGAGATTATACCTTCCGTCTTACTTTAAATACTACTGCAGAAGGAGCTTTTAATTATATTGTATGTAAGGTTCCGATCGCAAGTGAGACCGCATACAATAACAGCCCGGATGGATTTGCAACGACTTCCTGCGGAACGATGCCTTATACAGTAGCTGGCGGTGCTGACTATGTAAATGGTACAAGCATCATTGCTCGTGCAACCGATTCCTACTGGCAGACAGATGAAAGCCTGATCTATGGCGGAAGTGTCCAGAATGCAGATGTGATTGAATTTGATATCCTTGAGGAATCTACCCAGCTGGCACTGGCTGTAGAGAATGGGGATGTTGATATGGCAATGTACATTGATTCCAGCCTTGTAGACGAGGTTGGGGCTACAGACGGAATCGAGCTTGCAGAAATGACCGCAGCAGAAGAGCGAGGCATTATGTTTAACATGACAGAGGACAGCGTGTTCTATGACAATCTTCCGCTTCGCCAGGCAGTTCTTTACGCAATTGATAACGAGGCTGTTGCAGATGCCTGCGGATATGGACATGGTACTGCATCGACTGTTACCTGCGGACAGGATGGAATCACCATCGGTTATAATCCTGCCTGGGAGACAAGCCCATATTCCTACGATCCGGAAAAGGCAAAAGAGCTTCTTGCAGAAGCAGGCTACAGCGAGGGTGAGCTGAATCTGCGGCTTCTTTGCAACAGCAACCCGGTTATTACCATGATGTGGACGATCGTACAGTCCAATCTGATGGAAGTTGGAATCAATGCAGAGCTGGATGTAGTAGAAGGAACCACTTATGGAACCTACCGTGATGGTACAAGCGGAATGTATGATCTGGCTTATGCAGGTGTAGAAGATGCCGGTTATGTAACAGCAGACCTCTGGAATACCCTGTTTAACCGTAACAACTATGCTTCCGGTAGAACATGGGCAGGACTTCTGGACGACAAACTTCAGGATCTCTATGATGCGATCGCTGCTCCAGATGGATATACACAGGAAAACCTGGATGCATTTTATAATTACATTACAGATAACGCACTGTACTACAACATCTACTTCCTCTCTGAATATGCTGCATACAATACAAACCGTGTAACAAGCTATTTCACAGACTGGCAGAGATTTGTCCGTGCAAACACGGTGGTTCTTGCGGACTGATCCAAGGAGAGAATAGGAAAACAGCAGCCATATAAAGGGAGATACTACAGGGGAACTCCTGTAGTATCTCCTATTAAGATAAAAAATGAATTTGACTGTGAACAGATACGAAAATAACATGGTGGCAGACCTGCTGATATGCAAATGTTAGGAAGCAGTCAGACAGGAAAAAAGAGGAGAAAACTCTATGGGAAAGTATATATTAAAACGAATTTTGCTTATGATTCCCGTGATTCTGGGTGTAGTCATTCTGGTTTTTACCCTGATGCAGCTGACACCCGGTGATCCGGCAGAGGTTATCCTGGGAACAACCGCAACCTCAGAACAGATCGAAGAACTGCGTGGAGAATTAGGACTGAATGATCCTTATATTGTCCAGCTTCTGCGCTATATGAAAGAAGTCTTTATCCAGTTTGACTTTGGAACTTCTTATATCAGCAAGGTTTCTATTTCTGCTGAGCTGGCAACCCGTTATCCTTATACACTGGTATTTGCCGTGGCGGGAATGGTTCTGTCACTGGGAATCGGCATTCCCCTTGGTGTGAATGCAGCAGTGCACCAGAACAGTATTGCAGACTATGGAACAATGGCAATAGCCCTGATCGGAACATCCCTTCCAGGTTTCTGGTTTGCCCTGGTTCTGATTCTTCTGTTTTCCAGCAAGCTTGGCTGGCTGCCTGCTTATGGAGTTGGTGGAATCCAATTCTGGATCATGCCGATCATATCGACGGCTTTTGCAGGAATCACTACCATGGCCCGTCAGATGCGCTCCGGTATGCTGGAGGTTATCCATTCTGATTACATCACAATGGCGAAATCAAAAGGTGTAAAAAAGAAAGCAGTTATTTATAAACATGCACTTCCAAACGCACTGATCCCGGTTATTACCGTTGCCAGTATGAGCTTTGGAACCTCTCTTGGCGGTACTCTGATCGCAGAAACCATTTTCGCAATCCCCGGAGTTGGCGTATATATTGTAAATGCAGTCAATAACCGTGATTATCCGGTTGTGCAGGGTGGCGTTATCGTCCTTGCCATTACATTTTCAATTATCATGCTTCTGTGTGATCTTGTGATCGCAGCAGTAGATCCGCGAGTAAAGGCGCAGATAACCGGAGGCAAGAAAAGGGGGAAGAAAAAATGACAGCTAAGAAAAGAAATACAGCGGAAGAAACTTCCACAAAAAAACAGAACCAGTTTTTTGAAGTTATGAAAAGACTGTCATACAACAAAGGTGCCATGCTGGGACTTGTCCTGTTTATCCTGGTTGTGCTGATTGCAATTTTCGCACCGGTTCTGGCACCGTACGATTATGCCAAGATTGATATTAAAAACCGCCTCTTAAGTCCCTGCGCAGAGCACATATTTGGTACCGACCAGATGGGACGTGATATTTTAAGCCGTGTTATTTATGGAGCAAGGTATTCCCTGCTGATCGGTGTTGGATCTGTTATCTTCAGCGCAGTATTTGGAGTGATCGTAGGCTGTATTGCCGGGTATTATGGAGGCTGGGTGGATAACCTGATCATGCGTCTGTGCGATATTATCCAGTCTGTTCCGGGTATGATCCTGAACATTGCACTGGCATGCGTACTGGGACCTGGGGTTATCAATGTTATTTTTGCCATGGGCTTTGAGGGAATTGCCGGTACAGCCCGTCTGATGCGTTCCTCTATTCTGAATGTCCGCAAAATGGAATACCTGGATGCAGCATCCCTGACGAACTGCAGCAGCTTCCGCGTTATTTTGAAACATATTCTGCCAAATACATTTGCTCCGATCCTGGTTCAGGCTACAATGGGGGTAGGCGCCAGAATCATTATGGCAGCAAGTATGAGTTATGTAGGAATCGGTGTGCAGCCACCTACACCGGAATGGGGCGCAATGCTTTCTGACAGTCGTGATTTTATTATGAAATATCCATATATGTGTCTGATTCCAGGAATTTGCATTATGGTAGTTGTACTTGCCATGAACCTGCTGGGTGATGGTTTGCGTGATGCGCTGGATCCGAAGCTTAAGAAATAGGAATGAGAGGAACTGACATGAGCGAAAATAATTCTTTCTTACAGGTAAAAGATTTAAAAGTGGAATATGTAACGAAAGCGGAAACAGTTTACGCGGTCAATGGTGTTTCCTTCAAGCTGAAAAAGGGTTCTGTGTTTGGACTGGTGGGAGAAACCGGTGCAGGTAAAACAACCATTGCAAGAACCATTCTCCGAGTGCTCCAGGAGCCGCCGGCCCAGCTTCGCAGCGGACAGGTGCTTATGGATGGCAAGGATCTTTTAACACTTACTGAGGATGAAATGTGCGAAGTCCGTGGAAAAAAGATCACCATGATTTTCCAGGATCCTATGACATCCCTGAATCCGGTTATGTCCGTAGGAAAACAGATTGCAGAGGTAATCCGTCTGCACAGCAACATTTCAGCCGCAGAAATCCGCAAAGAGGCAGAGCGCATGCTGGAGACAGTAGGAATTCCGGCAGAGCGTTATGATGAATTTCCCCATCAGTTTTCCGGTGGAATGAAGCAGCGTGTGGTAATCGCCATAGCACTTGCCTGTAATCCGGATCTGCTTCTGGCAGATGAGCCAACCACAGCGTTGGACGTTACTATCCAGGCACAAGTTCTGGAACTGATGAAGGATCTGAATAAAAAGAATAACACCACAACTATTCTGATCACCCATGATTTGGGTGTGGTTGCAGAAATGTGTGATGAGGTTGCAATCGTATATGCCGGAGAAATTGTAGAGATTGGTTCTCTTCGGGATATCTTTAAAAATCCATATCACCCTTATACAAATGGTCTTTTTGGAGCACTTCCCAAACTGGATGAAGAGGTGGAATGGCTAAGTCCGATCGAGGGCTTGCCGCCAGATCCTACCAATCTGCCAGAGGGCTGTAAGTTCCATCCCCGCTGCCCGAAAGCAACGGAAAAATGTCGCTGCGGCAATGTAGAACTGACCGAAATCGAACCAGGTCATATGTGCAGATGCATTTATGCCAAGAAGGAGGGTACCAATGTCTAAACTAGTGGAAGTAAAAAATCTGAAAAAGTATTTTAAATCCCCAAGGGGTACCGTTCATGCCACAGATGATGTGACATTTAGCATTGAACAGGGAAAGACAATGGGAATCGTTGGGGAATCTGGCTGTGGAAAATCCACACTTGGAAGAATGCTGGTGCATCTGGAAGAGAGCACGGGCGGTCAGATTATTTTTAACAATGAGGATGTAACCCAGTTAAGCAAAAAAGGGTTAAAGGAATATCATTCCCATGCCCAAATGATTTTCCAGGATCCATATTCTTCCCTGGATCCAAGATATACCATTGAAGATGCTATCCGGGAACCCCTTATGATCTCTGGAAAATATAACCGCATGCAGGCGCAGAAGAAAACAGAAGAACTGATGGACCTGGTTGGAATTGCCAGACGTCTTAGGATGGCTTATCCTCATGAGCTGGACGGCGGCCGTCGGCAAAGAGTCGGAATTGCACGTGCGCTGGCATTGGATCCGGAATTTGTAGTCTGTGATGAGCCAGTATCAGCTCTGGATGTTTCCATTCAGGCACAGGTGCTTAATCTTTTGAAACAGCTTCAGAAGGAGCACAATCTGACCTATATGTTTATTACCCATGACCTTTCCGTAGTAAAACATATCTCGGATGATATCTGTGTCATGTATCTGGGACAGCTGGTAGAGACCAGTCCTTCCAGGGAGCTTTTTACCACCCAATATCATCCTTATACAAAGGCATTGCTTTCTGCGATTCCATCTACGGATATTGACAATAAAATGAAACGAATTGTACTGAAAGGAGAGATTACCTCGCCAATCGACCCAAAACCTGGCTGCCGGTTTGCCGCAAGATGTAATTATGCCTGCGAAAAATGTTATCAGCCACAGAAACTGGAAGAAATCAGCCCAAACCATTTTGTCTCCTGCTGCAGGGTAAGAGAAATCAACGGGCTGCAGTAAGAAAAACAGGCGAATGAGGGGAGGAACGCGATGAAAGATCACAGATTATCAAAAGAAGTTGAAGAGCAGATAAAGAAAAAAATTCTGGATATTCCTTATGCAGGGCAGTCTCCATCACAGATCCTGGATATCTGGTATCCAAATGAAGAGAGCGATAAGCCCTATCCGGTAATCGTCCATTTCCATGGCGGGGGATTCAAATTTGGCGGACACCGGGAAGACAGTGTGGAGCCAATGCTTAGGGGAACAAAACGTGGCTACGTGGTAGTCAGTGTGGAATACCGCAAAAGTGGGGAAGCCCATTTTCCAGCGATGCTCTATGATGCAAAAGCAGCAATCCGTTTTCTGAAAGCAAATGCAAAAAAATACCAGCTGGATCCAGAGCGGATTGCCTTGTGGGGACCTTCTGCCGGCGGCTGGATCGTTTCCATGGCAGCACTGACACCTGGAAACCCTGCATTCGAGGATCTGACCATGGGAAATCCAGAGGCAGACAGCCAGGTAGCAGCCGTGGTTGATTGGTGTGGCCCTTGTGGAGGATTCCTGGATATGGACGCGGCCTATCAGGCAAATCCTTCAAGAAAACCGGAACAGATTCACAATGCTCCGGATTCTCCAGAATCGGAATTCATGGGAGCCCCGATTCCCAGTATCCCAGAACTGGTGCGAATGGCAAATCCCTGTACTTATGTAAATAGAGAAATGCCGCCTTTTCTGATCGTTCATGGAAGTGCAGATCGGATCGTACCAGTGGAACAGTCCATAAAGCTGGCTAGAACCATAAAAGTGGTCGCAGGTGAGAAACGGGTAACCTTCTATCAGGCAGAGGGTGCACCTCATCATGGAAGAATCTGGTGGCATGAGGATTGGGTTGCGGATATGTGTTTTGATTATCTGGACCGGGTTCTGAAAGAATGAGAACGTATTCTGAAAAAAGAAAAATACGAATAAAGGAGAACGTAAAAGTGGGCGATAAAAAATATGCAATTGTAGGAAACTGGAGCTTTGATGCGAAGCCCGCTAAGGGCAAAGGAATATCCATCTTTTCATATGAACCGGAAAACGGGGCACTGTCTCTGATAGAAACAATCCGGCCGGACGTTGCTGCCGGGCAGATGTGCCTGGATAAAGAGCGGAATATCTTATATATTTGCAACGAATGTGGAGAACGCCGGGGAGAAATTGGCGGTGGCGGCTATATTATGGCGTATCAGTTTGACACGGAATCCGGTAAGCTGACCCTGATCAATGAAAAAGAAACCCTGTGTCCGGAACCTTCCTATGTATGTATGGACGATTCAAAAAAATATCTGGCCATCTGCCATTGTTCCGATCCCTGGCATGTGACAAAAATTGTTAAGCATGGGGATGGCACCTTTGGAAATGAAGTGGTATTTGATGATACTGGACTTGTTCTATTCCGTCTGAATGAGGATGGAAGCATTGGTGAAATCTGTGATATGGCGATCACAGAAGGAACTGGCGGAAAGGGACCAAACTCAAGGAAAAATGTGGATCCGGTATCCGGGCATATCCAGTTGGTGGAAGTCATATCCCGGCTTCATTCCGTTGTTGCCAGCCCAAGCGGAAAAATGCTGGTGGTATGTGACAAGGGAATGGATAAGATTCACACCTTCCGTATTGATACGAAGAAAGGCAAGTTGGTGAAGCTGAATGAATGGTGTTCCACAGATGTGGCGTGTTTTCCGCGCTATGGTGCTTTTCATCCAGATATTCCGGTATTTTATGCAAATAATGAAAACAAGGCAACAATGAACTGCTTTCACTATGAGGAAGAAAGCGGCAGACTGGATTGTTTTCATGTAATGGAGCTTCTGGACGAAGATTACGGCATGGTAGATGGAAAACCGGTAGGGGCCCAGGATATCCTCATCCATCCAAATGGAAAATGGCTTTATGTGACCCTGTGTGGATTAAATCTGATCGTGGTAATGAAGCTGGATGAAAAAGGAATCCCGACTGTGATCCAGAGAATCCCAAGCGGCGGAAATCTTCCAAGAGGACTGGCGCTTTCCCCAGATGGCAGATTTCTGCTGGCTGGCAACATGGTTTCCGGTGATATTACCACTTTTACCGTAGCAGAAGATGGATTTTTAACACCAACGGGAAGGGGTTATTCCGCCGTGTCTCCTTCTGCAATCAAGTTTATATTTTGATAAAGCTGTTATCAGAATGAAGAAAACAGAAAAGATAAAATTTCTGATTTACCCCGAAAAAGTCTTTTATCAAAGTGTATTTTCCATAGCACTTCCCATTGCAATGCAAAATCTGATTACATTCGGGGTAAATCTTACCGATACCATAATGGTAGGCATGCTGGGAGAGACAGAACTGGCAGCCACGTCCCTGGCCAATCAGTTTATTTCCGTTTTCCAGACTCTGGTAATGGGAATGTCTATGGGAGCATCGGTGTTGCTTGCAAGATTTTGGGGAATGAAAAAGAAGGATTCCCTGAAAAAAGTAATCGCATTGCAGCTTCGGCTTACCCTGGGACTGGGAATTGCGTTTTCCTTTGCGGCATTTTTGTTTCCAGAACAGATTATGAGAATTTTCACCAATGAAGAAGAGGTGATTGCATCTGGTGTTATTTTTCTTCATTTTTCGGTGCTGACGTTCTTTTTTCAGGCAGCTTCGCTGTCCTGTACCATTGTTCTTCGGAACATCCAGAAGGTCAGGATTCCACTGATTGCTTCCATAGGGGCTTTTGTTGTAAATATTTTTGGAAACTACTGTTTCATTTTTGGAAAATTCGGGTTTCCCAGGCTTGGAATCGGTGGTGCAGCAGTGAGTACCTTTCTGGTCCGGGTGGTAGAATTTGTGATCATCTGTGGGTATCTTCTGGTTGTGGAAAAAGAGATTTATTTTCGGTTTAAAGATATCTGGCAGAAAACAGGGATTTTTTCCGAATATGTGGAACTGGGCTTCCCGGTTATGATCAGTGATATGCTTCTGGCAGTGGCAAACAGTGTGGTAATGATGATCATTGGCAGAATGGGAGCCGCTTTTGTGGCAGCCAATGCGGTTACTGCGGTGGTGATGAATCTGGCGAATATCCTGATCCAGGGAATTGGCCAGGCCGGTTCGATCATCACTGGAAATACACTTGGGGAAGGCCGCGCAGGAGAGACGCAGAGACAGGGATACGCCTTTTTAGGGCTGGGAATCGGAATTGGTTTTGTAATGTCTCTTGTGATTGTCAGTCTTTCCGGTCTGATTATTTCTTTTTACCATCTTTCCGATGCTACAGCAGCCATTACCAGACAGCTATTGAACTCGGTAGCAGTGATCAACATTTTCCAGTCGGCAAACAGCATTCTCACAAAAGGCGTGCTAAGAGGCGGCGGAGATACCAAAGCACTGATGGTTATGGACAGCATGTTTCTGTGGATTCTAGCGATTCCCTTGGGTAGCATTGCAGGACTTGTGCTTGGACTGCCTGCATTCTGGGTTTATTTCTTTTTGAAATGTGATGATATTTTCAAATGTATCTGGTGTGTATGGCGGCTGAACAGTGGAAAATGGATTAAAAAGATTTAAAAAGGAAACCGGCTTTCAAAAAAAGTCCGGGATATTAAGGAGGAGCATAAAATGAGTAGTTTGACTTATGAATTACCGGAATTGTCGGAAGCGGAAAAGAGGCTTCCGGTTTCAAAATATTATACAGATTATCCGCTTCACAAACCCAATCCGTTGTACAGACAGCTTCTGGCACAGGGAGCCATGAAGCAGGAGAATGCACTTTCTCTGGAACACTGGTTTGACCTTTTGCGACCGGAAGGGTATGATAAAGTGGAATATGGATATTGCATGATGCCTGATGGAACTGGATATATTGCTAATTATTCCGTGCTTTCAGACCGTGTGACTCCAGAAATGAGAATGTGGTATGTACGCTGGATGAACATTCATTCCCGCAATCTTCCAGAAGGATGTGGAAATATCCGCTATAAGCTTTGGAATCAGGTGGATCACCTGGATCACGGACTTGTGGATGGAGATTTTAAAAAAGGAATTTATACGCTGGAAACCTTGGATATGGGAGGCGGTGAGAAGCCAATCCGTTCTGTACGGCATAATTTTGATGTGAGGGATTATGGATTTCCAGAAGAAAAATATGAAGAACTGCAAAAAGCACATGTTGCGGTTACATCCTGTTGGGAGTCTTTTGAATGCCCTGGTTCCCATCTGGTTTTATCTGTTACCAGGCCGTGTCCTTTGGGCGGCGTGGAGACCTGCTCCAGGGAATGGATTGGATATAAAGCAGAGAACGGAAAAATTATCCGGGATCTGGAAACTCCTGATTTTATGTTATGTGAGCAGTATCTCAGAAATGTACAGATACACAATACGGTGGAACAGCAGCACCTGGCTACTTTTCTGCCTGAATTATATGCTGAATACCATGATCTGCCAAAGGATGCAGATTAGAGCCTTTTTCCAACAGGCTCTAGAGTCATACCGAAAAATAAATTCAGTAATCTGTGAGAATGCAAAGAAAAAGGAGAAGTCATGGGGAAAAAATTGTTATGTGGAGCTGCCCGGGAATTGATCACGCCGCCAGAGGATATGCTCAATCATCTGAGTGGGCTTATGAATTCCAGTTTTGGTGGTGTTGTGGATGATTTGTATGTAAGAGTGATTGCCTTGAAATATGGTGATAAAAAAATGCTTCTTGTCTCTTTTGACCTGGATAAGGCTGCGTGCCCACAGGAGAATCTGGAAGCACTGGAAAAGGAGACTGGAATTCCCAAAGAGTCTGTTTTATTTATAGGAATCCACACACATTCTGCACCGGTGACGGGATACCGTCCCCATGAAGGACCGAATTTCATTGCAAGAAAGCCACAGATTGTAAAGGAAACTACCAGACGATATGAGAAATTCATTCAGGAAAGACTTCTGAAAGCTGCTCACAGAGCACTTTATGAAATGCGACCGGCGCAGCTGGGATTTGCATATGGTGAAAGCTATGTAAATGTAAATCGTGTAGCGTTTTACCAGGTAATGGATCAGACTGGTTCGCTTCATACAGAAGTCAGCACAGGGACAAATTATAAAAGACCGGCAGATCCCACTCTTTTTGTTATGAAATTTCAGGAAATGGATGGAAAACCCATCGCCTTTTTTATAAATTATGCCTGCCATAATACAGTAATGATATTGAATGCCTGCGGAAAAGATGGAAAAGTAGGAATCTCAGCGGATATGGGTGGTAATGTGAGCAAAGAGATGGAACGTTTCTATGAAGGAAGCGTAGCCATGTGGTCAAGTGGAGCTGCGGGGGATATTAATCCTGTTATGTCAAACCAGGTATACCGCGAAGAGTTCCGGACAGGAAAGCCGGTGGAGATGTATGAGAAAAATGGAGCTATTCCACTTTCAATGCTTCACACATTGGTCGCACATCTGTTTGCGGATGTGAAAAATACAGTCCGGAAAATAAATAATTATAGTGATGAATGTGAGCTTTCTTCGGCCATACGCTGGGCCAAGACTCCTGGTTTAGATGAGAATGGGGAATATAAGGTATTTGTCCATAAGCTTAGAATAGGGAAGATCATTCTGATGGGATTTGGCGGAGAGCTTTATTCTGTCCTTGGAAAAGAAATTCAGGAAAATGTTGGAGTGGAACATTTGATTCTGATCAATCATGATGCCAGTCTTTTATATAATTCGGGATATATTTACAGTGATGAGGTTTTTGAACTGGCCGAAAAATATGAGAGCAACATTGTTGGAATGAATCATACCTGGATGAAAGCGGGTTATATATCGGATGAGCTTGTGAAAAATATAAAAGAAATGATTGGCTCTTGAGCTATTTGAAAAAAATGAATGGAGGAGATATAATGAGTTACGAAAAATTACCAGAATTATTTCCAGAAGAGAAAGCAATGCCTCTGGCAAAATATTATTACAATTATCCAATGAAAGATTTGCCTGAAGATCTGAAAAAACAGATTTTCGGACCGCCAATGAATGTGGAAGATGCGGTAAAACCAGAGGAGTTTATTAACTGGCTGAAACCATACGGGAAGTACGAAAAAGTAGAACAGGGCTACTGCATGTTTCCAGATGGAAGCGGTTATATCTGTACCTATTTAAGAATCCCGGAGAACATTGATGTAAAGAAAATGTTCTGGTATATGAACTGGCTGAATGTACATTCAAAGAGTATGGTTCTGGGACATGGAAATCTTCGTTACAAAATCTGGAATCCTGCGGATCACTGGGATCATTACTTTGTAAACTGGACAGATAAATCGGATGGAATTCATACGACGGAGAGCCTGGATCTGGGAGAAGGAGACCGCAAATATGATACGATCCGTCATTCTTTTAATCTTCGTGAATTTGGATTGACAGATGAAAAGATCAAAGAACTTACAGATTCCGGTATCAGTGTAAATGAAACCTCTGACTGGGAGTCCTTTGATGAGCCTGGTGCTCATCTGACACTTGGACAAATCCGTCCCTGCCCGGAAGGTGGCTATGAGAGACGTTCTGTAGAGTGGATCGGCTGGAGACCTGCAAAGGGAGGTAAACTGATCCGTGAGCCAAGAACACATTGTGACGAAGCTTATCTGAAGAAAGTTGCTTATCACACCTTGATCGAATGGTATCATATGCTGGACTTCATTAATGATCTGTATGAGGAATACCACGATCAGCCGATTGATGCAGATTAAGCAGAATCGTATATAAAAGTTCCCGTATTCATTGTGGAAAGGTGAATACGGGGCTGTTTATTAAGGGGATAAAGAAAGAAGAGGAGACAACATATCATGGATAAAGAGAAAAAAGAAGAAATTCTCAGGGAAGCTCATGAACGGGCAAAGGCGGCTGTCACCAGAAAGGAAAAATCAATTTTGAGGACAGCGGAGGAGCCAATTCTCCCTGCTTTATGTAAGATCATTTTTATTGGTATGTTGATTCTGACAGCAGCAATGCTTCTGGTAGATATCAATGCTTTTATACGGTATGATTCTCATCTGGGTGTTTTTCATTTATACAGGAACATGGTAATGACTGGATTGGGAAGCTGGGGAATTTTTTCTGTACTTTTGATTCTGTTTTGCATTCTTGGAATGAAACAGGCAGAGAAATGTTTCTGGAAAAAAAGAAAAGAGTCCGGAATCGTTGATGAAACAAAGGAAGATCGTGAGCGGAGCCAGAGAGCTATCTGTAAAATCAAGGCTCCTTTTATTCTTTATATTAAAATCTCGCTTACAGGATTAATATTCTGGGGGATTTTGCTTGCTGTTTATCTTATTCTATAATTTTTCCATAAGAAAACCTTCTCTACATGCGGCTAAAAGCATCTTTCTAGAGAAGGTTTTTGTCAGGAGAGAAAATAATATTTTATTTATTCATAATTCTTATGTCTCTTAAAGAAATCCTTTGTTTCCCGTACCACTACACCACTTAAGGCCAGCAGCGCAATCAGGTTCGGGAAGGCCATCAGGGCATTGAAGATATCTGCAATGTTCCAGACAGCAGCAACAGTCATGTACGGTCCGAAGAAGACGCAGATGATATATAACCAGCGGTAAGTTTTTACTGCAGTCATGTTGCGGTTGAAAAGGTATTCCAGGCAGCGCTCACCGTAATAATCCCATCCAAGGATTGTTGTGAATGCGAAGAATACCAGGCACAGCATAAGAGCAAAGGAGGCAAACTGTGCAGGGAATGGAAGTCCTTTCTGGAAAGCTGCGGTAGTAATCGCAACACCCTCAAGTCCTGTATTCCAGGTTTCTGTAATGACAATGGAAAGACCTGTCATGGTACAGATTACAATGGTATCAATAAAAGTACCGGTCATGGAAACAAGTCCCTGGCGAACCGGTTCCTTTGTCTGAGCGGCAGCTGCAGCAATAGGAGCGCTACCAAGACCAGACTCGTTTGAGAAAATACCGCGGGCAATACCTTTCTGCATTGCCACAACCATGGTTCCCATGGCACCGCCTGCAAGGGCACTTCCGTTGAAGGCTGTTTTTACAATTGTAGCGATGGCACCAGGAACTGCAGTAATATTTGTGATCACAATGATCAGTGCAAGTGCAACATAAAGAACCGCCATAAATGGAACGATAATCTGGGAAACCTTTGCAATACGCTGAATACCGCCAAGAACTACAAGTCCTACACATAAGGTAAGGATCAGACAGGCGATTACAGTTGCCCAGGAATATGTATTTCCAAAAAGGGAAACGGTGTGTACGGTATCCGGATCAAAAAAGTTCTTTACAGCAGAAGCAATACCGTTTACCTGTGTAAAGGTACCGATTCCAAAAAGACCAACTCCTGCTCCAAAAAATGCGAAGATTTTCGCAAGCCATCTCCACTGTTTTCCCATACCATTTTCAATGTAATAAAATGGTCCGCCAAGAACGTGTCCGTCCTTGTCAATAGTACGGTATTTGATGGCCAGAAGTCCTTCTGCATATTTGGTTGCCATTCCGAAGAATGCTGCGACGATCATCCAGAACAAGGCTCCAGGTCCGCCTGCTGCGATAGCTGTGGCAACACCTACAATATTACCAGTTCCGATGGTTGCCGATAAAGCTGTGCAGAGTGCACCAAAGCTTGTGACTTCACCTTCACCGCCATCTTCATTTTTTACCATGAATTTCAGTGCTTTTCCAAGATGTCTTACCTGTAAAAAGCCTAACCGAACGGTTAAAAGGAATCCTGTGATCAGGATCAGAATGATTAACGGAAGTCCCCAGACTACTCCGTCAAACCAGGTGATAAAGTTGTTGATTTGTGTAAACATGTTCTCTTTCCTCCATCCTTTTGCCTGAGAGATTAACAGCATTACAAATGCTGCGTACACCTTCGGCGCTCTTCCATAAATTTTTTTGAAGAGACTCTCCTGAGTTACGAAAAAACGGTTGCCTATACATTCTTTATAAAAAAATGTACGAGCATGACGGTCATTCGTACTGTGCAGAAACACACTAACACACAGAATATCATATACGATCATAAATTTCAATGAAAATATTAGAAAAATATTTTGTTTTGACAAGAAAAATATTTGCCTTTACTTCATTGCAGTACAGGAGCGTGTTTGGAAAATCATTTCCGCAATCTGCTGACATCATAAAATGAAACAGTTGACATGCATTTTCATATGTGCTATGCTTATGAAGATTTTGAAAGACAAAGAAAGAGTCTTTTCAAAGCAATTATTTTGGATCACTCCATTTGGGGTTAAGGCCATACGGACAGCCGGGTCCACTGCCGCTGATGGTAACTTTGGTTGCCTTATTGATTGAGTTAGAAGCTCAAATTTTATAAGTTGGTTCCTTTGATAACCACTATGCGCCTGATGCGCAGACTTGTGAAACGGTCAATAAGAGTAGTAAAAGTATGATTGCTATATAGACTCTGACATATATCATCCGGATTTCTATTTTATGTAAATACGAGGATTCCTGTATTTATTATAAGTCAATGGAGATAGAATCGGGAAGAATGATCCAAGCAGGTTTGCGGTTTTAAGGCAGCCTGCTTTTTTTATGTAATAGAAAATTACGTTGGAATTTCCTATTATTATATAAAAAGCTCTGCCGGGTAGGATTCCACTGCAGCGGAAGAGCAGATGGCGCTGGAGACGCCCCTTTGCAGGCGGAGAATCCTGCAAACAGGATTCTTTATACAGACAAAGGAACTGGAAATGGAGACGCAATGAACAGAACTCGTTTTAAACTGGACCAGAATCGTGCACCAATTCACGAGGCTCTGGAAAATTTCCGGCGCATGAGGGTGGTACCCTTCGATGTGCCAGGACATAAAAGAGGAAGAGGAAATCCGGAGCTTACTGAGTTTCTGGGGCAGAAATGTGTAGGCGTGGATGTAAACAGCATGAAGCCTCTTGATAATCTCTGTCATCCTGTATCTGTGATCCGGGAGGCAGAAGAACTGGCAGCAGATGCCTTTGGAGCAGCTCACGCCTTTCTCATGGTTGGCGGAACTACAAGCTCCGTACAGACCATGGTGTTAACTGCCTGCAAGAGGGGAGACGAGATCATTCTTCCCCGCAATGTCCACAGAAGTGTGCTGAATGCGCTGGTTCTGTGCGGAGCAATTCCGGTTTATGTGAATCCGGAAGTAGATCAGAGACTTGGAATCTCTCTTGGAATGCGCCGTGAACAGGTGGCAAAGGCAATTAAGGAGCATCCCAATGCAGTGGCTGTGTTGGTAAACAATCCCACCTATTATGGAATTTGCAGTGACCTTCGTGCAATTGTGCGGATGGCTCATGAAGCAGGAATGCTGTGTCTGGCAGATGAAGCCCATGGGACTCATTTTTATTTTGGAGGAGGTCTGCCGGTTTCGGCAATGGCAGCTGGTGCAGATATGGCATCTGTATCCATGCATAAAAGCGGCGGAAGCCTGACCCAGTCCAGCCTTCTTCTGACTGGACCTGGCGTCCATGCCGGATATGTCCGTCAGATTATCAACCTGACCCAGACTACCTCAGGAAGCTATCTTCTGATGTCAAGTCTTGATATTTCCCGTCGGAATCTTGCACAGCGCGGACGTCAGATTTTCCATCAGGTAGCAGATATGGCAGAATATGCAAGGGAAGAGATTAACGCCATTGGCGGCTATTACGCATTTGGAAAAGAACTGGTGAATGGAGATTCGGTTTTTGATTTTGACATTACGAAATTAAGTGTACATACCCTGGATATCGGACTTGCAGGAATTGAGGTTTACGACATTCTGAGAGATGAATATGATATTCAGATCGAATTTGGTGATATCGGAAATATTCTGGCTTATCTGTCAATTGGAGACCGTGCTCAGGAAGTAGAGCGGCTGGTAAGTGCCCTTGCGGAAATCCGCAGGCGTTTCCAGAAGGATAAATCAGGATTGCTGGATCAGGAATATATTGATCCCCAGGTAGTAACAAGCCCTCAGGAAGCGTTTTATGCAGAAAAATGCAGCCTTCCTCTCCGGGAAACGGAAGGAAAGGTATGCAGTGAATTTGTAATGTGTTATCCCCCGGGAATTCCAATTCTGGCTCCAGGAGAGCGGATCACCCCGGAAATCCTGGATTATATTGAATATGCCAAGGCAAAAGGATGTAACATGACAGGTCCGGAAGATCCGGATATATTACGGTTAAATGTGCTGGAGCATGTTTGAAGTTACTGTGAACGGAGTGAACAGTAACTGTTTGAAAAAGGCTGTCTGCAAATTGTGACACACATTTTGCGGAAATAATTTTAAAACACACTCTGGCAGGGAGGTAAAGAAAATGGAAATGTGGTTTTCAGAATTTCATACACCGGATGTGAAGCATAGTATCCGGGTAAACCGTCAGCTCTACTCAAGGCAGAGCGACTATCAGCGAATTGATATTTTTGAGACACCGGAATTTGGCAGGGTTCTTACACTGGATGGCAATGTAATGCTCACGGAACGTGACGAATTTATTTATGACGAAATGATTACCCATGTACCTATGGCTGTCCATAAAGAAGCCAGGGATATTCTTGTAATCGGGGCAGGAGACGGCGGAGTTGTACGTGAACTGACCAGATATGACCGTGTCCGTCATATTGATCTGGTAGAGATGGATCCCATGGTAGTGGAAGCCTGCCGTGCCTATCTTCCGGGAAATGCCTGCAGGCTGGATGACAGGAGAGTGCATCTTCATTATGAAAATGCGTTGAAATTTATCCGGCGCTGTGAAAATAAATATGACCTTATTATCGTGGACTCTTCCGATCCTTTTGGTCCTTCAGAAGGCTTGTTTACCCGTGAATTTTATGGAAACTGTTATAATGCGCTGAAAGAGGATGGAATCATGGTCAATCAGCAGGGAAGTCCTTTTTATTCTGAGGACGCCCATGCCATGCAGCGCAGTCACAAAAGAATTGCCAGTACGTTCCAGATCAGTCGTGTTTACCAGGCACATATTCCTACCTTTGCTGCCGGCTACTGGCTGTTTGGTTTTGCAAGCAAAAAGTACCATCCGGTGGATGATCTGGATCCGGAGGCATGGAACGCCCTGAATCTTCGCACCCGTTACTATACCACAAGGCTTCACAGAGGCGCCTTTTATCTTCCGGCTTTTCTGGAGGAAATGCTTCAGGAGGTGGAGGACTGATTTATGATTTTACCTAATATTGAGAATTTTATCGGCTGTGACAGCAGCTTTGAGGAAGCAGGGATTGTTCTTTACGGAGCGCCCTTTGATTCTACCACAAGCTTTCGGCCTGGAGCCAGGTTCGGCCCTTCTGCCATTCGTCATGAAAGCTTTGGACTGGAAACCTACAGCCCTTATCAGGACCGCGACCTTACAGATATTCAGGTATTTGACAGTGGAGATCTGGAGCTTTGCTTCGGCAGCAGTGAAATGGCACTTGCGGATATCCAGAATCGTGCCTGGGAAATTCTGGAAGCAGGAAAGATACCCTTGCTTTTAGGCGGCGAGCATCTGGTGACGCTGGCGGCTGTAAGAGCCGCAGCCAGAAAGTATCCAGGGCTTCATATTATTCATTTTGATGCCCACGCAGATTTGAGGGATGATTATCTTGGTGCTCGTTTAAGCCATGCGTGTGTCATTCGCAGATGCCATGATATTCTGGGAGATGGACGGATTCATCAGTTTTGCATCCGAAGTGGGGAAAGAGAAGAATTTCGGTTTGCAAAGGAACATACAGATTTTCATCCCTTTACCTTTGAAGGCTTGGAAGAGACCATACAGGAGTTGGACAGGGAGCAGGTTCCGGTATATTTTACCATTGATCTGGATTGCCTGGATCCATCCGTATTTCCGGGAACCGGTACACCGGAGGCGGGAGGCGTAAGCTTCCTTGAGCTTCTTGCGGCTATCCGGAAGGTATCAGAATTAAATATTGTGGGAGCAGATGTCAATGAGCTGGCACCAATGCTGGATCCAAGCGGTGTTTCCACAGCCACAGCATGCAAGGTGGTCAGGGAACTGCTGCTGGCAGTGGCGAAACAAAAACAGCTGCGATAGTGAAATATAAAAAAGGAGATAAAAAACATGAGCAGAGTACTTGTAATCGGCTGCGGCGGAGTAGCCAGTGTAGCAATTCAGAAATGCTGTCAGGCAGATGAGGTATTTACAGAACTGTGTATTGCAAGCAGGACAAAAGAAAAATGTGATGCCCTTGCCCGGAAGCTGGAGGGAAAAACAAAAACAGTTGTTACCACGGCAAAGGTAGATGCAGATGATGTAAACCAGCTGATCCAGCTGATCAATAGTTACAAACCGGATCTGGTAATGAACATTGCACTTCCATACCAGGATCTGACAATTATGGATGCCTGTCTGGCATGTGGCGTAAACTATATGGATACGGCAAATTATGAGCCCGAAGATACCGATGATCCGGAATGGCGGGCTATTTACGAAAAACGCTGTAAGGAAGCTGGATTTTCCGCATATTTTGATTATTCCTGGCAGTGGGCATACCGGAAGAAATTTGAAGAGGCAGGACTTACTGCACTTCTTGGCTGCGGCTTTGACCCGGGCGTTACACAGGCATACTGTGCATATGCATTAAAGCATGAGTTTGACCAGATTGATACCATTGATATTCTGGACTGCAACGGAGGAGACCATGGATATGCATTTGCAACCAACTTTAACCCGGAGATCAACCTTCGTGAGGTAAGTGCTCCTGGAAGCTACTGGGAGAATGGACATTGGGTGGAAATTCCTCCGATGGCCATTAAGCGGGAATATGATTTTGACCAGGTTGGAGATAAGGACATGTATCTTCTCCATCACGAGGAAATTGAGTCCCTTGCCCAGACAATTCCGGGAGTAAAGAGAATTCGTTTCTTTATGACCTTTGGACAGAGCTATCTGGATCACATGCGCTGCCTGGAGGATGTGGGAATGCTTTCCACTACCCCGATCAACTATAACGGACAGGAAATTGTTCCCATCCAGTTTTTGAAGGCTCTTCTTCCGGATCCGGCAAGCCTTGGTCCCCGTACCAAAGGTAAAACCAATATTGGCTGTATTTTCACCGGAGTAAAGGATGGACAGGAGAAAACCTACTATATTTATAATATTTGTGACCATCAGGAATGCTATAAGGAGGTTGGAAGCCAGGCAATCAGCTACACGACAGGTGTTCCAGCCATGTGTGGGGCATTAATGATGCTTACCGGAAAATGGATTCGTCCAGGAGTGTATACAGTAGAAGAATTTGACCCGGATCCGTTCCTGGAGGCGCTTGACAAATACGGACTTCCACGCAGTGAAAATCATAATCCGGAGCTGGTTGATTAATGGAAAAAACAGATACAAGACCACCCTTTGCAGCATCCGGCGGAGTTATTCCGCCGGAATTCCGGAAAATCAAGACGCCTTGTTATGTTCTTGACGAAACAGCGCTTATAAAAAATGCAGAATTAATGGGAAAGATCGCCGAAAAAACAGGATGTAAAATGCTTCTGGCGCAGAAGGCTTTCAGCAATTATGACTGCTATCACCTTCTGGAGCCTTATCTGGCTGGAACAGAAGCAAGCGGACTGTACGAAGCAAGGCTTGGCGCCCAGGAGATGCCAGGAAAAGAGGTACATGTATTTTGTGCCGGATACCGTGAGGATGAATTTGAAGAGCTGCTTTGCTTTGCAGATCATATAGTGTTTAACTCACCCTCCCAGCTTCTCCGATTTGGAAAAAGAGCGAAGCAGGCAGGAAAAAGCGTAGGGCTCAGGATCAATCCGGAATGCTCTACCCAGGAAGGACATGAAATTTATGATCCCTGTGCCCCGGGCAGTCGTATGGGTACCACGAGAGCACAGTGGGAGGCTGCTGTGAAAATGCATCCGGATCTGACCGGATTATTGGATGGTATTCACTTTCACACCCTTTGCGAGCAGGATTCCTCTGATCTGGAAACCACTCTTGCAGCGGTGAAGGTGAAATTCGGAGATCTGATTTCTCAGGTAAAATGGCTGAACCTGGGAGGAGGACATCATATTACAAGACCAGGTTATGATATTGCACGGCTTGAAAAGTGCATTGAGGCGGCAAAGGAAGAATGGAAGGTGGATATTTACCTGGAGCCTGGAGAGGCATGGGCTTTAAATGCCGGATTCTTTCTGACAACCGTGCTGGATGTGCTGCAAAATGGTGATACCCGGCTTGCAATTTTGGATGGAAGTGCTGCATGTCATATGCCGGACGTTCTGGAAATGCCTTACCGTCCTCCCCTTTTTGGAGCAGGGGAGCCAGGAGAGAATGCCGTTACCGTCCGTCTTGGAGGACCAACCTGTCTGTCCGGGGATGTTATAGGAGATTACAGCTTCCAAAAGCCTTTGGAATACGGAGAGCTTCTCATGTTTGGCGATATGGCCATATATACAACCTGCAAAAACAATACCTTTAACGGAATGCCCCTGCCTGATATCTGGCTGCGGCATGGTGATAAAACCATGGAACGTCTGACTGATTTCGGCTACGAGGATTTTAAAGGCCGACTTGGACACCGCAGGAAATCAGAGTAGGTCTCCTGCAAAATTTGTAAAAAGACGTAAGTCATAGAAATATGGCTTGCGTTTTTTTCTGTCTGGAAGAAAGTGAGATATAATGACACAACACCAGAAAAGATCTGGAACGTATGAAACAGTCTGAGTATATGTAAACGTATGGTAATAATATCTAAAAAAAGAAGATACATTTTTAGTAAAAAACGCTTTTGAAATAAGAACAAAATGGTTTTATAATAAAAATAACGGCAGGCAGCGTAGTGATGCGGGAAAGAAGCATCTTATATGCTGCCTGTTGTTTATAAAATGAATTTCAGGAGGAACCATACATGCATGAATATGAAATTTTTATTGAAGAAATAAATCCGTGTGGAGGAGAACAATACAGTAAAAAAACTTTGATTGAGGCAGAAGCAGTAAGTCCGGAAGCTTATGTAAAAGAAAACGGAAGATTTCCGGTTCTGGAATCCACATGCAATGAGAGTGGAGATGTTGTAATAGTAACAGGAGACAAACAGGGTTCTTTTGTACGTTATACTTTTACGGAATAAGAGTTCCGGGCAGCAAGGAGAGGATTTTGTGAAATATGAAATTGGAGATTTTGTCAGCAAACCAGTTACAGGTATCTGTAAAATAGAGAACATTCTATATTTGAATCCGCAGGATGAAAAAAATGATAAGTTGTATTATCTCATGAAACCAGTAGAAGATGAAAAGGAAAAAATATATGTTCCTGTTTCAAATTCAGCTTCGAGGCTACGACTGTGTCTGACAAAAGAGGAAGCATGGAATCTGATCAAACGAATTCCAGAGATTCCGACAGCATGGACAAATAATGAAAAGATGAGAGAGCAAAGCTATAAAGAGGCAGTAAAAGCAAATGATCCTGAAGCCTTAGTTGCTATTATAAAAATGATTTATCAACGAAAACAAAAAAGGCTTGCACAAGGGAAAAAGTGCACTGCTACAGATGCAAGATATTTTCAGGTGGCCGAAAATCTGTTATATGTAGAGCTTGGAATTGCTCTTGGAAAACCAAAGCAGCAAATCTGTAAAACAATTATTGATTATATGAATCAAAGAGTTGACAACAGTATTTGAAAAATGGACCGTAATTGTTCATTGGTAACAAAAACAAAAAAATCTGTTTGACTTTTTGAAAAACAGGCAATATAATTAAATCAAACGAGTAGCAGGTAAGCGTAAATCCAGTTTACAAGCTGCTCGTTTTTTATTTTACTAAAATTGAATATCGCCATGAAAAAGTGTGTAGCCTGTCAGCGTAAGTCCAGCTTATATGACAGGGTGCGCGCTTTTTTTGTGCAGAAAAAGAGAGGAGTTAAAACAAAATGGCGGAAAGCAACAAGATGAAGGAGATGCCGGTGAATAAGCTGATGGTCCAGATGGGAATTCCAATGATCTTATCCATGGCATTGCAGGCAGTCTATAACATTGTAGACAGCGCATTTGTAGGAAATATGAGAGTGGGCAGTGAATCAGCACTAAATGCACTGACCCTGGTATTCCCGGTTCAGATGCTTATGGTGGCAGTGGGAATCGGAACGGGTGTAGGAACCAATGCACTTCTTGCAAGGACACTGGGACAGGGAAAACGTAAAAAAGCTGCAAAGGTAGCAGGAAACAGTCTGTTCCTGGGTGTGATCATTTATGTGGTTTGTTTATTATTTGGCATCTTTGGAGTGAGAGCATATATTTCATCTCAGACAGTAGATGCAGAAGTACTTGAGATGGGAGTCAGTTATCTGCGGATATGTTGTGTGATTTCTTTTGGAATCATCTTCTTTTCCTTATTTGAAAAGCTGTTACAGGCTACAGGACGCTCTCTTTATTCTACAATCGGTCAGGTGGTTGGAGCAGTTGTAAATATCATCCTTGATCCGATCATGATCTATGGGATTGGACCTTGCCCGGAAATGGGAGTGAAAGGTGCAGCCTACGCAACTGTAATTGGACAGGTAGCATCCGCAGTATTACTGCTTATCTTTCATATCAAATTAGATAAGGAATTTGAGCATGGGGCAAAATACATGAAGCCGGATGGCAGAATTATCAAGGAAATCTATGCAATCGGACTTCCGGCGATTATTGCTCAGGCTCTGATGTCTATTATGGTTTATGTGATGAA
>OLRJ01000739.1_pt1 | contig 31791 bp, 30 predicted proteins | sample 1672741 | NCBI WGS metagenome assembly OLRJ01 (sample SAMEA3136719, study PRJEB25190) | human gut metagenome | biome: human gut; feature: human-associated habitat; material: faeces | place: Austria | collected 2013
ACAAAATAAATCTTTTATTCGCAATATTGCCTGTGTTAATAATGTTTCCGGTTTCAATGAATGAAATCTTATTACTCAGGCATTATTCATTTTCACTGCTTGCAAGTTTCTTTGCCCTATCATCAGCTATTAAGGCATTGATAATTTCGTCAAGATCGCCGTCCATAACCTGATCTATTTTGTAAAGAGTCAGTTTAATTCTGTGATCTGTAACTCGTCCCTGTGGAAAATTATATGTTCTGATTTTTTCGGATCTGTCGCCTGTACCAACCTGTGACTTTCTCTCGCTAGCTTCCTTTTCATGAGCCTCAGCAATTGCAAGAGCATTTAACTTTGCATAGAGAAGAGCAAATGCCTTTGCCTTGTTCTGTATCTGTGATTTCTCAGTCTGAGAATAAATTACAATACCTGTTGGGTAATGTGTAAGACGTACCGCAGAGTCAGTTGTATTTACACACTGTCCACCATTTCCTGAGGCACGCATAACATCAATACGGTAATCCTTTTCATTGAGGACTACATCTTCAGGTTCTGCTTCCGGCATAATTGCAACTGTTGCAGTTGAAGTGTGGATACGCCCGCCTGTTTCAGTTTCAGGAACTCTCTGTACACGGTGAACGCCACTTTCATATTTTAAAAATGAATAAGCCCCCTTACCCTTTACCATAAACTCAACTTCCTTCATTCCACCGATTCCCGTATCGTCAAATGAAAGAAGTTCAGTCTGCCATCCCTTTTTTTCAGCAAAATGGGAATACATTCTGTAAAGACTGTTGGCAAATAATGCAGCTTCCTCGCCACCGGCTCCCGCTCTGATTTCAACGATAATATTCTTATCGTCGTTAGGGTCCTTTGGTATAAGGAGAATTTTTAACTCATTTTCAAGCTCTGTCATGTTTGCTCTTGCAGTAGAAAGTTCTTCCTTCGCCATAGCAATCATGTCAGGATCCTTTTCAGTCGAAAGAATTTCAAGGCTTTCAGCTTCCAGGTCCTTGTTCTGCTTGTATTTACTGTATGTGCTTACTATAGGCTCCAGCTCGCCCTGTCTTTTGCAAAGCTCTGTAAATCTCTTTGTATCATTTGCCGCCCCTTCCAGGGATAACTCATGCACAATATCTTCATATTTATGTTCAAGATCCGATAATTTACTATATATATCCATCTTATTCTCCTTCTATATGACGAGATGATTTATATGCTTTTACTACTCTGTCCATCCCTGCAAGATCTTTTATAATCTCAACATTTACATAACTGCATTCATTTAAAATGTCGGATACACTGTCGCCTTCGTCATATCCCACTTCAAACATAATGCAACCATTTTCTTTTATTCTATTATACCCTTCCTGCGCAATGATTCTATAGAAAAATAGCCCGTCCTCTCCACCATATAAAGCCTTAAATGGTTCGTGATTCTTCACTTCAGGCTCAAGAGTATTTATTACCTCTTCAGTAATGTATGGCGGATTTGATACAAGAATGTCTATTCCATTTTCTTTATTATTAAAGAAATCTGATTTAAACATATCACTTTCTATAAATGTTACATCAGCGCCGAGGTTTTTTGCATTTTCATGAGCTACTTTTAGTGTATTTGGATCAATGTCTGTGGCGAAGAAATGCATATTAGATGCCGGTTCTGATTCATTTGCATTACCGGGCTTTTCACAATCATCAGATTTCTTTGGCTTTTTTAAGTTTTCCTCAAGCTCTTTTGCCAGTGTAATTATAATACAGCCTGTACCCGTGCACATATCTAAGATATTAATTGATGTATTATTGAAGTTGTTATCGGCACAGTTAATATCGTCATCAACATTGTCATTAGCGGCCTTATCGAAATTGTTGCCAGTATTATCATCGAAATGACTTTCCTTTATATACGCCTCAATTACCTCTGCTGCATTTTCCACCAGTACCTCAGTATCAAATCTCGGAATAAGTGTGTCAGGAGTTACCTTGAATTCTCTTCCGTAAAATGGTGCATGGCCAAATATATACTGCAGCGGAACTCTCTCTTTTCTTTTACTGAGCACGTCTGTTATCTGACTTTTCTCTTCATCACTGAGCATGTCATCCGGATTAAATACGATATCCGTCTTTTTGCATTTATGAATCTCGCACAAAATAATTGCTGCTTCCGATGATGCTTCGTAATTATCAGATACAACACCTTCCGATAAAAGGAACTGCTCTATACTTTTCTTTGCATTCTTTAATGTGTTTAAAGTTATGTCTTCCATAAAATTACCTGATTATGTTTTTAATTTATAATTTTAGTCATTTACATATAATTATTCTTAACATGTAACCAATTATATTTTCAAAATCTCCATCTTTAATAATAACCCTGCAAAGTTATACTTTACAGGGTTATTATCTAAGTTAAACGAACTTTTAATTCAATTGATTATATCATAATAGTATAAATCAGTTAACAGATTCCAAGCTTCTCATATCTGTTGTAATTAAATCCCATAAGAGAATGTAGTAAATAATGGTCGAAATAGCCTGCTCCGGCACGTTCAAGACTTGTATAGAACTGCTGCTTTGCCATTTTCTTTGTCTGGGGTATATCCGTACTAAATACTTTTCTTTGAAGTCTCATAAGACCAAATCCAAGCTTACCCGTTTCTTTATTTTCTGATTCTGACATAATCAACCCTTTTGCTGTGTTGTTCTTTGCATTTTTTACACGTTCTTAAGTAAATTAATTTCTTCTTCCGTCAGTCTTCTACATTCTCCCACATGAAGAGAATCATCAAGGACTATCGGTCCCATGGAAATTCTTTTAAGATACTGAACTTCCTTGCCTACCGCTGCAAACATTCTCTTAACCTGATGGAATTTGCCCTCCTGAATGGTAATAAATGCTTCTTTATTATCTTTCAGGATTTCAAGCTTTGATGGCATTGCAGTAAGTTCTTCGTCAACCTTAAAGCCATTTGCAAATAATTCCACATCTTCCTGAGTAACCGGATTATCGAGACGGGCAAAATACATTTTATTCACATGATGCTTAGGAGATAAGAGCCTGTGTGCCAGATCTCCATCATTTGTAATTATAAGCAAGCCTTCTGTGTCTATATCAAGACGGCCTACAGGAAATAAATCCTTTCTTACGGTTACATGAGCATTATCAGTTGACTCCTCATATTCGTAAATTAAATCTATAACCGTCTTATGTACTCTGTCCTCTGTGGCAGAAACAGTACCCGCAGGCTTGTTTAACATATAATACACGGAAGATTCATATGCTACAGGCTCACCATACCAAAGTATATGATCCTCAGATGATACCGAGGCTCCCGGGTCCTTTTCCACAACACCATTAATCTGAGCTACTCCGCCTCTGATGGCTTTTTTCAGCTCACTACGTGTACCAAGCCCCATATCCGCCAGGTATTTATCTAAACGCATAACAATCTCCCGTGTATTAAAAATTTTTATTTAATTTGTAATCTGTATCTGATTTCCGAATTAAAATCCAAACCCGATTCTTATGATAAAACCCCACATTAAAATCCATGTAAGATTTCCGTGTTAAAGTTTTATATCAAAATTCTCATCTTATCTCTATAGAATCAGGAATCAATTCTTCTACAGATAAACTTGTGCTGTCTTAAATATCTCATTACCATGTCAACAGTCGCAACCATATCCTCATATGTGTTTACCATTTTATCCTGCTGGTAGTACATTGAGCTTGAGAATGTACATTTGATAGGCTTTAACCCGTTATATCTGATAATGTATGCAACACCGTAGTTGTTTCTCTTGTTACTCTTTACTTCGAATTTAACTTCAGAAACTTCTTCTCTCTTTGCACTCTTTGTTTTTCTGAACACACCGAGTCCCTTTGAGAAATAAAGAACATCGTCCTCTACCTTAAATTCTTCAAAATCCTTATTGTGCTTTTTAACATATATACTAAGCATTATTCCGACAAATGCAGCTGCAGATGCCACAATAACAACAATAATCTGTGCTACTGTCATTAAACATTCCTCCCATACTTAAATGTAGAATATAAAAAATCACCTTTCCGCTTAATACAGTTCAATTACGCGAAAAAGTGATTTTGTTAAATATTAGTCTGTATAGTTATCAAAATATCCTTGAACATATACAAATGGTGTACCCTTATCGCCGGAACCTGATGTAAGATCCGCTAAAGAACCAACTAAATCTGCCAATCTACGAGGTGTTGTTCCCTCTGAAGCCATCTGACCTTTAAGCTGAGAGTCTTTTTCTGTAATAGATTTTTTAATCGCTTCCTTAAGTTCATCACCCTTTAAGTCAGCATACTTGTTATCTGCAAGATACTTAAGCTTAAGCTCGTTTGGTGCACCCTCTAAGCCGTCTGTGTATCCAGGTGATACAACAGGGTCTGCAAGTTCCCAAATCTTTCCGATTGGATCCTTAAATGCACCGTCACCATATACCATTACTTCAACAAGCTTACCTGTCTTTTCGAACATAAGCTTCTGAACAGATTCTACAAATTCCATACAGTTAATAGGGAATAACTTGATAGATTCTTCTGTTGCCTTATTAGAACCAAGTAAGCCGTACTTGTCATTATAACCACTTCCGTTTCTTGAAGCTGTCATAATGTCATCCATACCATAAACCTTCTTTGCTCCCGCAGCTTTTAATAAACGCTTTGTACGGAATCTTGTATGGATATCGCAATTTATAACAGAGTCTGTATATGCAAGAACTGCTTTTGGCTTGTTAGCGAAAATAATCTCTACTTCACAGCCCTCTGACTGAATAATATTTTTGTAATAAGACACATAGTCAACACCTGTAAATGTATGACATGGTCTGCCGAACTTTTCTACAAATTCTTCTTCTGTAAGTACATCTTCGTAAGGATCTACGCCTGCTGCATCTAATGCATCGTAATCAACTAAATGGTTACCTACTTCATCAGATGGGTATCCTAACTGAAGAACAATCTTCTTTGCGCCTCTTGCGAAGCCTCTTAAAACAATCGCGAAACGATTTCTACTTAAAATAGGGAAAATAACACCTATTGTACTATCTCCGAACTTCTCTTTAACATCAGCTGCAATATCGTCAACTGTACAGTAGTTGCCCTGACTTCTTGCAAGAATAGATTCTGTAAGGGCAATAATGTCCTTATCTCTGACAGTAAATTCATTCTGTTCCTGCGCCTTTAATACAGTATCTACAAGGATCTGCTTTAAGTCATCTCCCTGCTTGATAATTGGCGCACGTAATCCTCGTGAAATAGTTCCAGTAATTCTTTCCATATGCATCCTCTTTTACTAAAAATCAACAACAAAAATACTACCACTATTTGCATACTTTTTCAATGCAATTTCATGGCAGTATTTATTTTGTGGTATTGATTATTATAAGACTACCTTACCTGTGTACATATTGATGCCACCAATGTTTTTTACGGTAGTATATCCCATCTTATTTAATAGTGTTGCAGCCTGTGCACTTCGGCCTCCGCTGAGACAATATACAAATATAGGTGTATTGCGATCTGTCACCTTATCTTTAATATCGATAATACATGGTAAAGGTATGTTAATACTTCCCTCGATATGCCCCTGAGCATACTCGCCTATATTTCTTACATCTAAAAGCACAGCTCCTTCAGTACTCTGATATTCCTCTATCCCCTTATTAATATCAGGCGGCTGTGAAAAACCAAAAAGACCCATGTTTATTCTCCTCCAAATACTTTCTATTATTCAATTTTTACACATATGAGTTAAACATTAAATCTGTCATATGCTTTATAACAGTCTAAGCATACTTTCTTTCCATTTTGGATTCTTATCCAGTTTACTCCTGCTACTTCACCACAGCATTCGCATTTATATGAATCAATGGCATACATAACGGCTTTGTATCCTATTGTTATGCCACCGCATACATATCCGTGAAAATCAATCGCTCTCTTCCAAAACATCTGTCTATCAACAATACATACCTCTTTTCAAATTCAGATTAAATTATTACCTTGATTAACCTGCTGATATTTTCCGTATTGCTCTTATATGATATATATTTCGAAGATATATATATTTCGAAGATTTATAATATGAAGTTATATTTATTTCGAAGATATATTACTAAGTTATATATACAAAGTTATATTTTCATATGTTCAATACTGAGAAAATAACCATATTGATACTGTGAATATTATACATCATTTAGTCATATACTTTGTATTATATATATTGAGAAAATACATAAAAATAGAATTGTTTACCACGGTTTCATCCGTAGCAGACAATTCTATTCTATGTTAATTAAATTTCCAGAAAAAATTAACAAGTGTAGTTCGTATTGTTTCGTAAACATACCCACTGACACTTACATTAGAAAGAAAACGTACAACCTTTTCTTCCTCTTCATCACTTAAGGCTTTTTCCTCTTTCAGTTTTTCTAAATACCATGGTATTGCTTCTTCCAATGTTCTTTTAGATTTACATTCCACCTGTTCATATGCAACTTCCGGATTGCATCCGTTAAGCCAGATAGTATCAAATATGTACGCTACTGAATCATTGTTTTTCACTTTTCCTCTTCTCAAAATAAGTCTTAAGCTGTCCATTACTTCATCACTTCTTCTTGCAGGAATACATAAAAAGCAATATTTTCTTGAAGCGTTCATCATTTTCATAAATGTGTCAAAATCGGCAATGGCATGTGTATTATGCGCGAAAACCAGATCATATTGTCCTGTGAATTCATTTTCATCACAGTTGCACCAGTCCTTCTCAACAAACTCTACATTGTTTACACCGTTCTGTTCTGATAATGATTTTGCCTTTTTTATCATTTCCGATGAAGAATCCACGCCCAAAACATTTTTCACCTTAGACGCAATGGCAAGAGAATATTTACCTTCACCACATCCTATATCCAAAGTTCTCATGTCAGATGTAAGTTCAACCTTACTCTGGATAAATTTCAAAAACGAGTTGTTTTCAAAATTAACTGAATCGTCATTAACGCAATCCCTTACATAACTGTCCCAGGTATTATTTTCCTGAGTTCTGTCAGTATTTACATTTTTTGACCAAAGTTCTTTTATATAAGACAATTCCATTTTTAATTCTCCTTTATTATTGAACTATTTGATAAAGATTATCTTATAAAAACTCTTAAAATTTATCCCACACCCCGGGATATATACTTTAAAAAAATTCTCTTCAGGAGATTTAAATAAAATTTTGCGACATTTTTCCCTACTCTAAGCAATCATTATTTTTGCACATTTATTTCTTTCAAAAAACAAAAACGACAGGCCGCTTTTACACAGTCTGCCGTTTTATTTTGTGTATTATTACCAAATGTTTTAATTGCTTCTCCAACAATCAAAACATCTTAAATACTATAATTCTTACAGTTAAAATAATTTCATAACTAAGCTGTTAGTTTGAATTATTTTGCTGTTTTTCTTTTAATTGCCCAGGCTGCTACACAAGCACCACCTACTGCACCTGCTGCAAGTAATGTGTAAAGCGGAGCATTTGATGTAACACCTGTCTGTGGAGCCTTCTGTCCTTCTGCAGAGTTTAACTTAATATCAGTCTTATTATCTTTTGTTGGCTGTGAAGGCTCTGTTGGCTCAATTGTATCTGTTGGTTTCTGTGGCTTTGGTGATAAGATAAATGGACTATCAGGATTTACTGCCTCATATCCTGCTGCATTAAGCTTATCATTATCGATTGTAAGCTTTGCGTTAGGAACAGCTGCCTCTGTTCCGTCTGCATTGTACTTATCATAATTTACTGTGTACTTAACAATTGTAACACTGGCATTATTAGGATCTTCTGCTAATTCAATGTTAGCAGTTAAAGGATTTCCGTTATCATCTACAACTGTTAACATTTCCTTAAACTTAGCAAAGCCAGGTCTGTTAGCTGAATTCTCGTCATTCCATGTAATATCTGTTATAAATTCTTTTGATGTAGTCTGTGGCTGTGTACTTGTCTCTGCGATAGTTACTGTAGGTTTTTTTGTTGATGTAGAATCGCTGAATAATCTGTCAACTCCTGAAAAATCAGCACTTTCTATTGTTACATTTGCCTGCTCTGTATATGCATCGACTGAAGCTATAAGTGATCTACCTGTGAACTTTCCACCTTTAATTTTTAAAGTGCCATCTGTATGTGAATTATACTTTCCTGCATAAAAAACCGGCTGGTCACCTGTTCCTGTAAACTGACCACCATTAATTGTAGTGTCATTCCAGGATTCTATACAAAAATTTTTATTTGAAAATGTACCGTCATTAATGACTGTAATTCCACCTTCATCTGTTTTTACGGTAAGAAGTCCATCGGCAAATGAACCGCCGTTAATTGTAAGAGTAGGAAATTCTTTATTTACACCAGGAACATATCCTGTAGTTGGGTTTGAAGCTGCATAGCTATAATATCCATTTGCAATAAGACTTGATCCAGATAATTTACTGGCAGAAATATTACCACCGTTAATAACCATATCACCGTGGTTTAAGATGGCATAGAATGAACTTTTTGCTGTACCTGTATGTGTAACATTGGCATTTATAGTTGTATATCCGTTGTTATAAATTGCAGCATCCTTTTTATTTGCCACAATAGTACCGTTACTGATATCAGCCTCTGCTCCAATATTTACAGTAATTGCATGAGCTGATGAAGTTTCTCCTAATGAAGAGAGTGTATAACCACCAAGATCAATAGTTGTTTTTCCTGTAGTATCTGATACTGTGAAAGATCCTGTAATATTAGCACCAAGAGTGATATTATCTACTCCATTAGCGAGAGCTTCTGTTAACTCTTCTGCTGTCATTACTGTTGCTGTTGTGTCAGCAAAAACAAGTGACATAGGTGCAAACATTGTAGCTGCAAATGTAGCACCTGTCGCTGCTGCAGTGAAAACTACAGCCTTACCCTTCTTTGAAAAATTTCCCATATTTCCAAATCTCCTTTTAAATAATAATTCAAAAATAAAATTACACAACTAAATATCTGATTTCTATATTTATCTTTCTGATAAATTATACGCCAAAATTCGGAATTTACAAGTGGGAACACAATTACTCTAAGGCAAAATTCAACTTCTTTTCGACTTTTGCAAAGGTACACTTTTCCAAATTATTTATTCATTTTTATTTAAGTGTTTTTTCAATTTTCCCGCTTGCCGTTGGCGAATGTTAGTGCACTCGTTTTCTGCAATAAAAGACAGAACCTGCAAAACAATATCGCTTAAGAAAGTTCCCATAAGGTCTTTGCCTCGTCGGGTATCCAGCAACGGCATATCCATAAGTCTTCATATATACAATTCCTCCATTCATCACAGTTATATAAGCATAACAAAAAGCGGCATTTCTATTCTCCCGTTAGGGAAAATAGAAACGCCGCATATGTGTCGTATTCAGTTTTCATTTATTATTTTTACAATTCATGATAGTACGGACAGATATTTTCATAATGCCCATCTTTCATTTTAAACCCATGCTTTTTGCCCTGTTCCAGGCTCCCCAGCACAAGCTTTTCCCCAATATGCTTACCTCTGCAATCAGAACGTACCACATAACTTGTATTACAGATAATCTCATTTAATGAATCAGTCATTTCTCTCGCACATTTTTAAAAATGCTTTATGAATATCATCATTATCATCCAGTTCCGGATGGAACGCAAGAGCAAGCTGGTTTTTATATTTTACGGCAACAATTCTGTCTTCTACGGTTGCAAGAACCTGTGCATCTCCGGCATCTGCCACATATGGTGCGCGGATAAATGTCATAGAAACTTCTCCTATACCTTCAACATCTGCCTCTGTATGAAAACTTCCAAGCTGTCTTCCATATGCATTACGCTTTACAGTCACAGGCATAGTCTTCAAATGTCCCGCTTCGCCACCTTCTATTTTTTCTGCCAGCAGAATCATTCCGGCGCAGGTAGCAAGTACAGGCATGCCGGACTCTATCTGGGATTTTAATGTATCATACATCCCAAGTTCTTTTAAAAGTTTTCCCTGAACGGTGCTTTCACCTCCGGGAAGCACCAGTCCGTCATAGTGCTGTTTTAAATCTTCTGCTTTCCTGAGTTCAATACAGGTTGCACCAAGTTTTTCCAACTTTTTCTCGTGCTCAATAAATGCCCCCTGAACAGCTAAAACTGCAATAGTCATTATTTTCCTCTTTCTGCCATAAGGATTTCAATTTCACTTTCATTGATTCCAACCATGGCTTCTCCGAGATCCTCAGATAATTCAGCAATCATCTTGGCATCTGTATAATTTGTAACTGCCTTTACGATGGCATTTGCTCTCTTTTCAGGATTTCCTGACTTGAAAATTCCTGAGCCTACGAATACACCTTCTGCACCAAGCTGCATCATAAGTGCAGCATCAGCAGGAGTTGCAACACCACCTGCCGCAAAATTTACAACAGGAAGTTTTCCATTTTCATGAACATATTCAACAAGTTCATATGGTACCTGGAACTGCTTTGCAGCCTCAAAAAGCTCATCCTCTCTCATGCTTGTAAGCTGTGCAATTGCGCTGTTCATTTTACGCATATGGCGAACTGCCTGAACGATATCACCTGTTCCCGGCTCTCCCTTTGTACGAATCATTGAAGCACCTTCATTTATTCTTCTTAATGCCTCACCAAGATCCTTTGCACCACATACAAATGGAACCTTAAAATTTCTTTTATTGATATGGTAAACATCATCTGCAGGAGATAATACTTCACTTTCATCAATGTAATCTATCTCGATTGCTTCAAGCACCTGTGCCTCTACGAAATGGCCGATTCTGCACTTAGCCATAACAGGGATTGAAACTGCATTCTGGATTCCCTGAATCATTTTCGGATCACTCATTCTTGAAACACCGCCTGCCGCACGAATGTCTGCAGGGATACGCTCAAGTGCCATAACCGCACATGCACCCGCTGCCTCTGCAATTTTTGCCTGCTCCGGAGTTGTAACGTCCATGATAACTCCGCCCTTTAACATCTGTGCAAGCTGCTTATTTAATCCATATCTGTTTTCCATATTTATCTCCTTTTAAATTGCTTATGTCATTTTTCTGAATTACTTATAATACCTTTTTGGAATTACTTATAAGTTCATTATCTGATTCCTGATTTTTCAATCTTTTACTTCGACTTATTTCACTTAAACATTAATTTTTATATACGAATCAGCATGGGCAGAGTATAATGCAAATGTGAATATGTTAAAATCATCAATTTAGATATATTCAGTAAGGTCAGATTAAGGAAAATGCTATAAATGATTACATATAATTTTACAAATATAGGGTCAGATTCCCTTTACGAATATTTATATAAATGTATAAAAAACGACATTTTACAGGGAAATATCATCCCCGGAGAGAAATTGCCCTCCAAACGCTCATTTGCAAAAAATCTGGGTATAAGTGTAATAACCGTGGAAAATGCCTATGATCAGCTTGCGGCGGAGGGATATATTTATTCCATACCAAAAAGAGGCTTTTATGTGACAGATTTTAAAAAGGCCATAGAAATTGAAAAGAAAAATATAACAAAGGAAATGGTACCTCTCACAAGTGGTGACTCAGGATATATGGCTGACTTTTCCAGTAACCAGACGCAGTCTGAACTCTTCCCATTTACCATCTGGAAGAAAATGGTTCGTGAAGTATTAAATGAAAACCAGATGCAGCTTATGACTAACCCTCCATGTGGCGGAATCCTATACCTCCGCGAAGCCATTGCCACATATTTAAAAGAATTCCGTGGAATGACAGTACTTCCCGAACAGATAATAATTGGCGCAGGAACTGAATATCTCTACGGACTTCTTATTCAGCTTTTCGGTAAGGATAAAATTTATGCCGTGGAAAATCCGGGATATAGAAAAATCCCTCAGATATATAAAAGCCACCAGGTTCAATGCGAATATATAAACATGGACGATGATGGCGTAAATGTTTCCGAACTTGAAGAAAAGAAAGCTGACATTTTGCACATCACACCGTCTCATCACTACCCTACTGGTATCGTTATGCCAATAAGCAGACGATATGAACTGCTCAGCTGGGCTTCCAAGGGTGAAAACAGATACATTATTGAGGATGACTATGATAGTGAGCTTCGACTCAGTGGTCAGCCAATTCCTACACTTCAGAGTATTGATGTCTCAGATAAAGTCATTTACATGAATACATTTACAAAGACTTTGTCCTCTACCGTACGAATCAGCTACATGGTACTGCCCGGTCATCTTCTGGATCAGTTCTATAAAAAGCTCTCTTTTTATTCCTGTACGGTTTCTAACTTTGAGCAGTATACACTGGCAAAGTTTATTCAGGAGGGCTATTTTGAAAAGCACATTAACAGATTGAGAAATTACTATCATTCAAAACGAGATGCACTTCTGAATGCTATTCAGAACAGCAGGTTAAATGACCATGTAACCATTTCAGGTGAAGAGGCAGGGGTACATTTTCTTATGAAAATCAAATCATCCCGTAAGGAAGATAAGCTTATTCAGACTGCTCTGTCACAGGGCACAAAACTTGCGCCACTTTCCGAGTACTATCATGTCTCTGAAGAAGCTCCTGAAAATGTGTATGTTATGAATTATTCATCCATCAATGAAAATGATATTGATGAGATTATTCAGAAACTGAGCCGGTGCGTGTAATAAAGTTTTAAATATAAAAACAGCGATTCTGAAGTAATATCAGAACCGCCGTTTTTTATTTTATTTAAATCAGTTAAAGCAGCTGATTAATTTTAGCCGCTTTAGCTTAGTTGATCTAATCCCGTTTCTTTTATCCCAGTGATGCAACAACTGCCATCTTGAACTGTGTTGTAGCCTTTACATAGTGAAGTCCGCCCTTTACAAAATGGAAGTTTTCGCCTGCCTTAATAGGGAATTCTTCTCCTTCGTATACGATTACACCCTCTCCCTCAAGTGCAAATACAACCACATCTCCGGGAGCTGCGTGCTCAGGAAGCTCTGTTCCCGCATCAAATGCCTTAATAACAAACTTCATATGTTCATTATTAACGAGAAACTTATTTACAACAGTTCCTTCCTGGTAATTAACCACATCTCCTAACTTAAATACCTCGCCTGCCTTAATCATTTCGTTCATAATATCCTCCTTATATAAATTTATAAAAACTTATATCGCCATTCTTAATTTAAACCTGTAAAGGAAGTGGATAGAATTACAATATCCTCTCCCTTAGTTATCATTCTAATATGGATAAATTACATTTTATGTTGTTAAAACAACATTTGAGGATTTTTACGCATGGCATCAATTTTTTCCTGCTTTTGCACAATGGAAGAATATCTCCATACCATCACGGTCAATACTGACCGGTACGCAATAAGGTGACCTCTTATAAATCTAAGAGATCACCTTTTCCTTTCTTTTGAATTTCACATTTTATATTAATTTATTCTGCCTGCTATATTACGGGCACATTTTCTGGATACGAGTCTTGTAATGATGTTGAATCCATATGTTACTTTGCTGTGATATACAATGGCTTTTCCTCTCATCATGCCTTTATATCCACGTTTTACAACAGAGTCAGCTTTTTCAACTCCAAATACTTTAAACATTTTAGAGTTTGTAAGTCCTGCAGTATTTTCAAAATTTGTGCCTGTAGGACCTGGACAGAGAGCAGTTACAGATACACCATATCCTTTTAATTCTTCATACATAGCCTGACTGAGTGAAAATACAAATGCTTTTGAAGCATAATAAACCGACATATATGGTCCTGCAGAAAATGCAGCAACAGAGGCTACATTTAATATTCTTCCCTTTCTGCGTTTTTTCATTTCATTGCCGTATAAATGAGATAAATGCATCAGGGCAACAACATTAATATCGACCATGTTCTTCTGAAGTTCCCAGGGAGTATCTAAATATGCGCCCGCATTTCCAAAACCGGCATTGTTAATTAAATTTTCCACAATCATATGATTAGATGTTGTGTAATCAAATAATTTCTGGCGTTCTTCTTTAACTGACAAATCAGCAGAATATATTTCCACATCTACTCCATATGTTTTTTCTAACTTCTCTTTTAATCCATGTAATTTACTTCCTGTACGTGTAACGAGTATCAGATTCTGGCCATGAGATGCACATTCTCGTGCAAAAGATCTGCCAAGACCACCTGAAGCACCTGTTATCAATGTATATTTCATATGCACCCCTTCTTTCATTGTGTTTTATTTATTATATCAAACCCTTTATTAACTGCACTACTAAGTTACGGGATATATCACAATTTTTATCACTATATCGAAAAATACTGTATCTCTCTTACATATCCGAGATTTTTATTTCTATACACTATAGATTCCACAATAAATCCAAGCAGTACAAGAATCATAATCGTTGTAATAATCGTCACTGTATTTCCAAAATACAATTTCATATTCACCATCTCCTTTCTTATTTCTGTCTGTTATACCATCTGATAATTTCGTTAAGATTTTCTGCCTTAATGTTATATTTTCCGGATGCTTTCGAATAACCCTTGATCTTCCCTGCCATAATCCATCCCAGATATATAACCTCTGCTCCAGCCGGTACTTTTTGCTTAGCCCCCTTCAGGTTATATGTCGGCAAATGTAATTCATGCGACAGCATTTCTGCATACTTTGCGGCACTTCCTGAATTTGATGTATAAATGATTGCTTCCATTTTCTCATTCCTCCTAATATAAAAGACGCAATGCGAATCGTAATACAATTCGAATTGCGTCTTAGCGTCTGGCTTAATTTATTTTTCTTATCATATATTCTTTTGCATTTGTCAGACTTTCCTTTTTACATTTAGGACAAAATAATGGGAAATTAATAAGGACTATATCTTTACGTAATCGCAGTCTAGTCTTATTCCCACAAACAGGACAATACACCCACTCCTGCCGTACTGATTCATCTGTCATAATTTAACTCCATCTTTTATTTCATGAACAGTTTTTTAATTGTTAACTTTTTCTTATTTTTAGTTTACAATTAGTTTTCTTCGTGTTATTGTATGCATTATAAAAAATTCGAACATACGAAATCAATGAAAAGAGAGGACATTGAATCATGTCAGAACTTAACACTTCTACAGATCCACAGCTTACAAGAGAAGAAGCAATCGAAATTTTAAATACTCCTGATGATAAACTGGATGAATTAATTAAGCGTGCTGAAGTATTACGCAGAAAATATAAAGGAAATCATGTAAGTATTCACATTCTTACAAATGCAAGAAGCGGCAACTGCTCTCAGGACTGTTCCTACTGCGCACAATCCAGCCGTTCCAAAGCTGACATCGATGAATATAAATGGGTTTCTGATGAAAAACTCTATGCTGACAATGATTTCGTAAATGAACATAACCTTTCACGACACTGTATCGGATTAAGCGGAATGCAGTTTACAGATGAAGAAATTGAAGAGTTAGCGAAAAAAATCCGAAAAATGAAAGAAGATGGAACACATCTCTGTTGTTCAATTGGTTTCCTGACTAAAAAGCAGGCATTAATTTTAAAAGAAGCCGGACTTGACCGTATCAATCATAACTTAAACAGCAGTCAGAATTACTATCATAACATCTGCTCTACTCACACATTTGAGCAGCGTGTTGCAAATATAAAAATGTTACAGGAACTTGGTTTTGAAATTTGCAGTGGCGGAATTATCGGTATGGGTGAAAGCAAAGAAGATGTAGTAGATATGCTTTTAGAACTTCGCGAAATTCAGCCTGAAGCACTTCCTATTAATTTCCTTCTTCCAATTCCGGGAACTCCTCTTGCAAATGCTGATTTGTCAGTTCTTACAACAGCTTATTGCATGAAAGTTCTCTGTCTTGCAAGACTTCTCGTTCCTCAGTCAGATATTCGTTGTGCTGCAGGACGTGAAGTTTATTTCAAAGGTGAGGAAAAAGATCTTCTCCGTGTTATTGATTCTATTTTCGCCTCAGGTTATCTCACTGCAGGTGGACAGGGAATCAAGGATACAATTCAGGCAATTGAAGATGCCGGATTCACATATGAAATTGAATCTGCAGAATAAAATACAAACCAATATAGAATAAAACACTAACCAACATATTGTTAAACATTTAATATAAGTATGCACTTGTAAACATAAGGAGATTTTATCATGTCAAACGCAAAGTCTCAGACATTTCGACAATCAAAAAATTACACAATGGTCATCACAGCACTAATGGCAGCCGTTACATGTATTCTTGCACCATTGTCCATTCCAATCGGACCGATACCTATTTCGCTTACTAACTTTGCGATTTACTTATCGCTCTATCTTCTGAACTGGAAAATGGGAACTTTAAGTTACATAATTTATCTTTTAGTCGGACTCGTAGGTCTTCCTGTATTTTCCGGATTTACCGGAGGTGTTGGAAAACTTGCGGGACCAACCGGTGGATATATTATAGGATTTATTCCAATGGCAATCATTGCAGGTATCATCATTGATAAATGTAACAACCGCGTAATCCAGATTCTTGGAATGGTTCTCGGTACAGCAATCTGCTATGCTTTCGGAACTGCATGGTTCTGCTTCCAGTCTGGAAATACAGTATCCGCTGCACTTTCTATCTGTGTATTTCCATTTATTCCTGCTGACCTTGTAAAAATGGTCATCGCAATGATTTTTGGTCCAATGATCCGTAAAAAAATTGGAATAGCCATACATTAAAATTATTATTCAAATGTCATATTCTCTATGGCAGGCCATACTACCGAAAATGCCAAAATCTGAAAACTGATATGACATTATCACCATAGAAGAACCCCTCCTGACCATATGGCCGTGAGGGGTTCTTCTTTATATGGAATAAACAGCTTGCTTTTCGCTTGTATATGAAATTTTTATATAAATCGAAACACTAAACTATTCATCTACTAATTCGATGTGTAATTTCCACCCGAGATGGTTTCATCTTATATTCCAGACCTTGTTATGATTATTCTTTGATGTCTTAGTATCAAAATTATCAATCATAGGATAAAGTGGCATCTGATAAGCTATATTTACTTCACCTTTTTCACGCCAGCACAATCACCACGATAGTCATTCTGTAGCATTTCCTTATTAAACTCACGTATTATTTCAAAATAACGGTTATTTTTTTCAACACAAAGTCGAGTTTTTCCACAATCCATTTACTTAACAGGTTTATTCTACAAATTTTTGCAAGTATGGTTCTTATGAATTCAACAAACAATCCCGAGAAGAAAATTAATGATGCACATCCAAACGCCATCGGAATTCCAATATAGAGTGGCTTCTCAAGAACTCCTACAAATGCATCTTTGAGCATAAAATGCCAGACAACCTGATTCAATTGAAACAGGTAAATGCCAAATGCCAGAGGAGATACTTTTGATACAAATTTACATTTAATAGGCAATCTCGAAAAAAGCACCACCATTATCATTCCACTCAACAGGATGGTTGGTGAAACATAGCTTATTAATTGCATGTTTCCACTACGGTCATGAACAAGCCAGGTTATAAAAATACACAATCCCCACAAAATAATAAGTGTAGTATTTTTTCTAGTTTCAAAAAGCTTTACTCTTTTTGCTAATACGCCTATGCAATATAAAACTATAAGCCATATTGCTGAATAACCACCAGCGGTTCTAAACGAATCATTAAATATTCCTAAAACAGAAAACAGCACAAAAATAATAATTAATGCCTTCTTTGCAACTTCTTCTGAAATAGAAAATAAAAACTTATTAAGAACTGGTATTGCAAAGAACAGCGCAAAAAAGTCCGTAAAATACCAGAACTTATTAAATGTAATTGGAAAAATACATTTAATCATATCATCAGTCGCCCAAGAATTGCTTATACCAATAACTGTAAGCACTCCTGTTAAGATAAATGAATAGAAAAAGGCCTGGAACCACATATTAACAATCTTGTCATATTTTCGTGGTCTGTTGCTTGCAGCATATCCACTAATAATTGCAAAACCATCAACGGCGCAATAAGACAGAATTTCCAAAAACCAATATGCTCTATATGCATTAGTTCCTTCAGCACTGGCATTAAGGATTCCGCCTTGTCCAAGCGTATGCAACATGCATACCATAAACATAAGAACCAGTCTTAACAGATCGATTCCATGATTACGGCCGGAACCCGTAATGTTCTGATTTTCTTTCAACAAGGGAGAACTCATAAAATTTCCTCACTCTCCAATTTTAACTTTTACTTTTGTACTTCATTCAAATAACCCCGACAGGTGCTCTTTGCTATCAACAAACTAATAACAGCTATGTTTCCACATAAATCTGCATTGAGATTTCATATGTTCTAAGGAATTTAATAACTGTTATATTTTGTTATCAAATATCTCTCAAGCCCTTGAAAGCACTAAGTTTATCGCAGGTGTACTTTCCCTTGTGTTATATCATCCCATACGAGTTTGCGAACTCTGATAAGGGAAAAAACAAGGGAAAGAAAATCTTATAAAACAGTATAACACAAAATAAAACCGGCATAGTGAACTGATTGAAATGCTTCCATCATAAAAGGGATAACCGAGCACAACCCGGTTATCCCTTTTATAAAATTATATGTCGTAAGTCTTAACGCTGCATGTTATTTATCATCTTTTTTCCTGCGTACACTTAACAATACAAACAGACCGACAAGTGAAACAGCTAATAATGTCACACAGAGCATTGGATGGCTGTTATCGCCAGTCTGAGGTGCTGCTGCTGGATTACTATTTGGATTATCATTGCTGTTGTTGCTATTGTTGCTGTTGTCCTTATTACCGTTGTTGTCTTTACTACCTTCATTATCTGATGTATTCTTGCTTACCTTAAAGCTTGTAGCTGCTGATCCATCTGCCCATACGATTTCAAACGAATGTGTTCCGACAGAAAGTGTTTTCAGGTAATCTGCCTTTAAGATAATAATCGTTGAACCTTCTTTTGCGGTGTAGTTCTTTGCATCAATTATGCTTCCATCAACTTTTACGCTTTCAAATTTAGAAAATTCTCCATTTCCAATGATAGTGATGGTTTCGTCTGTATTCTGCTTCCACTCACTGTCTGCACCAGATATAATTTTATAAGGTGTTGGTTCCGGTGTTTGTTTTTTCTTGAATGTAGCTTCAATCGTGTGTTCTTTATCCACATTGCTGAATGTATAGCTTGTCGCGGATGGAACTGCTGAACCGTCCACTTTCAGGGTGTCAATCTCGTATCCCGTAGCAGGAGTGATTGTAAATGTCTGATTTCCACCGGATGCTACTTTGACAGTTCCACTAGGGGATATGTTTCCATTTGCACCTGCGGTGGCTGTGATTGTGTATTCTGTCACCGGAACTGCATTTACCTTTATGGTAATATACTTTGTCTTTATTACGCCATTCTTAGTATATGATACTGTCAGTGTCTTATCTCCATCCGCTGACATATCTATTGCTGATACATTGGTTGTATAATCCTGCACAGATTCACTATATCCGTCTGCATAGTACGCAGTGACTGTAAGGTCATCCACATTCAGGGTATCGCCTGCTGCATACGTGGTCTTTATCTTAGATGCTTCAATCCGCTCAGGAGCAAGGGCTGCATCGTGGGTAATTTTCAAATTACCATCAGCCATTGTAATATCATAGTTGGCTGTCACATCCGCACCTACAGCATTTTCAATCTTCACACCACTTACGGAGATAGTTCCATTCTCTGTTAAAGCTGTTGTGCTTGGCGTAAGGGTTATTTCTTTAATGCTGTCACCTGTAAGGAGTCCTTCCTTTGATACGGTATACAGACTTTGGTTAATATCATTACCCCAGACAATATTCTGTTCTTGTGCTGTTATGGTAACAGGCTTCTTATTTATGGTTACTGTCTTTGATCCATTAACGATGTTATGGTTATCCTTCGTAATCCGATAGTATACGGTATGCGTACCTTCATTGCTAAAAGAAGGATTATCACTGCCGTAGGCTACGCCATCGGTGCTGTAGGTTACGGCTGTTCCTTCAGGATTGGTCACGTTCACGCTGATGCTGTGTGACTGTCCGTCATATGTTGTGCTGCAATCCGTTGCCATATACTGGATGGTTCCGTTATTTACCGTAAGAGTAACTATTTCCTCTCCTGCCGCATAGATTCCGTTTGCTACAGTACTGACTTTAATCTTAAAGGTTCCGGTCTTTGTTACCGTAAGAATTGAACCATTAAGCGAACCTTCTCCGGCTCCTTCGCCTGCTTCTGTAACAAGGGAATAACCGGCAGTTCCTGCATTAGTGTCGATGCTAAAATACTGTGATACATCAATGCTTGTACCTGTATATGCTGTGCTACTGTCTGTTCCGGTGATGGTGACAGGGGTTGCATCTTTATTCTTAACCGTAATCGTGCCTGTGATATTGCCTGTATTTGTATCATATCCCAGACAGTCAGCAGCATTATAATCCGTCAATGCAGATGCAGGGATTGTCCACCTAAAGGTGTTCTCTGCTCCCGGCGTTTTGTTATAAACTCATTCGGCACTCTCAATGGTCCATGTCACATCCATATCTGCTGTAGCTGGTGACATTGTTCCTTCAAATGTTACTGTTGCCGTCTTGCCAAGCTCCGTGTTAGTTTCGCTTATAGGAGTTACAGCATATCCGTCATAGCCATAGTAAGTTGTAAATGTATTATTTGCCGGTACTGTCGGCGCAACTACACTGTCTATCTTTCTCTTGTCTGTTGTAAATTCTTTGGTTACTGTAAGTGTTCCATCCGCATTCTTTTTAACGCTCGTTGCGTTATTGCCTGATACGGTAGCTGTCACATTATCTGCAAATTTATAGGCTGAAAATGCTGTAAGTGTAATACTTGCTGTGTATCTCGTATTATATCCCGCTGTGGTATCACTTGGTGTCCATGTAATCTGTGGTGTGGTGCTTTTTACACCTGTGGTTGCACAGGATGCAGATGTATCTAATGTAGTATTTGCTGTCGGAGTATTGATATCTGTAATTGCTACTGATTTGATACTTATTATTTCAGTTGCATTTACCGCATAAGTCAGATTACTGGTACTGTCTGTTGTTTCCAGCCAGATTTTGCAGGCTGATAAATCTAAATGTGCAGGATTCGTCTTGACAGTCTCTGTTCCCGTAATCTGTTTACTATAATACCAGTCATCTGTTCCGTCATTGCCCTGCACTACAAGTGCCACGGTTTGTGATGTACTGCCCTTCACCACCTTAATATCACCTGTTGTGGTGTCATATGCTACTGTACCAATATTCTTACTGCTTCCATTCAGCCTTAAGGTCATCGCCGTACCCGATGCGATTGTTCCTAACTCTGCTGTTTCAGATGATGCTGCCTTCGCAGCAGATGCGAAGAGAACAGATGACAGATTCAGATTGGAAGCGGGCTGAACATCGACCCCGTGCTCGACATAGTTGCCGACGACAAAATAACCTGGACTAGTGGTCATTGCACAGCTACCATCTTCAACACAAGGCGAGCGCAGCCAGAAGTGACTTCCGCTGCTCCAGTATCTACTCATGGCAAGTACTGTTTTGTTATCACTTCCTGCTTTTATGGTTTTATAGGAAGAACCATAACCATCTGCCGCCAGTGCATAAAGCTTGTCTGTGGTTGTATAGTCTGCACTGTTCTTCGTGTCTTTCGTTGTCACTGTGGTGGCATTCATAAGACCCTGCTCAGTTGTGGTGAAATACTTTGTTTCCGTATTTCCATTCGTATCCATTAACATTCCCTGCAGTGCCGCTCGAAGGTCACTTGCTCCGTAGTGGTTTGCGTATACAGTTGTACTGTCATATGTCTTTTCGCTTGTGCTTGAATTAAACTTCTGATCTTTTGCTATCGGACTTGCGGCAAAGATGATAGTATTATCTTCTGACACGCCCTCATCCTTTCCCAAGATGTACCATTCCTGTGCAGAGCCACTGCTATTCTTACCAAATACCAGCTTGCCATAATTATCCGCAGTTCCATCATCTTTCGGTTTAAATGTGCCATCCATTAACTGGTCCTTTGTGGCATATGCTGTCACACTTGGCTCTGTTCCCGTGCCGGCTGCTGCCTGCACGGTATTTGCTCCACCTGACATAGCAAGAGCCAGTCCTGCCACCATGGCAAGGGAAAGAACCAATGTTATTCCTTTCTTAAAATTATGCTTTAATTTTCCCATCTGAATCCTCCTTTGAATTTATATATATATAGTATTGGAATAGATACTTTTACTATAATTCTGAGTTTGTTCCAATAACACAACACTCACAATATCTTCTATACGTATCTTCCTTTTGCCAAATATTCCCATACACCATCAATTCCCTTTCTGCTATGTTTAAACGCATGTATTTTCGCGAGGTCTTACTCATCATCACAATCTTTACTAATTCTGATTACCTCGGGGACATCCTCAGTTACCGGGATAATTTCCATGATGATTTTGAAGCAATCCGCAAATTCATCAGCCGGTACTCCAAATTCACGCACTGCCTTATTTCCATCATCATATGCAACGGTGATATAATAATTTTTTATTATACCACCGACTTTGCCCTTTGTATTATAAAATTTTTAGGACTCATCCCAACTGAACTCTAATCTTATGAAACACTTTCCTTAAAATTCTTCTTCGTATTTGGAATAGCTGTATTGCCATTTCCTTTCATTACGAATGTCAATTTATATGGTTCAACGGTAAATGTCTTTTTCATCAGCTTCATCCGAATTCCCATCTTTACCTTCTTGGATAAAGATTCCACTTCATTTTGAGCTAGTGTACTCATAAGAGTAATGAACATTTCTCCCTGCTCTGTCATTGTATTGATACCTTCCTTTTCAAAGATAACGGCTATCCCCTTTTCCTTCAGCATTCTTACATACTGAATGGTATCCACTGTATTTCTGGAAAATCTGGATACTGATTTTGTAAGGATAATATCAATTTGACCATCCATACAATCTCTAATCATTCTCTGAAATCCCTGTCTGACTGCTGCCTTAGTTCCAGTGATTCCCTCATCAGCATAGATATCTGCCATTACCCATTCCTTATTCTGCGAAATCTTATCCTGATAATATTCTTCAGTGACTGAAAACTCTCTAGCTGTTCCTCTCCTGTATGAAATGTTGCCATTGCTTCTTCTATTCTTGATTTTGTGGTAGGAGATACAAAGGATCTGACCGCTAACCTATATATGTTAATTGACAAAACAGAAAAGTTTATCAAAGAAAAAAGTTTCGATACTGCCCCTTCCGATAAGAATAATTCTGAGGCGGTATCTTTAGATATGAACGAGTTTATTGCATCTGTAGTTAAGTCCGTCATTGCACCACTTTATAAAGAGAACTTCTTTTTATTCCTGACAGTATGTGCTTTTTTGCAGTATTACATTGAGCTGAACATTTACAGTTTCTACCCTTTTGCTGCTCTGAATGTATATGAGGCTATGCTTGGTGCAACATTTGACAGGAGACTAGAAGAATATAAAAATCTTGAGAACACTACTGATGGAGAATACTATGATATTCAGCCCTTTCTTGAGATAGGAATTAATTATACTGCTGATTTTATCAATGGAGAAAAAGAGAAACTTTCCCACGACCTTGATATGCTTGTGGGAGCAAATGATGTTATGGTTGACAATACCATCCTGCAAAAATTCTATCTGCTGGAATCCCAGAAAAAGAAGTATGTATATCTCTAAAAAAGAATTTACGGAATGGAGCAAGACCGCCAGAGAAAAACGCTCACTTTGTGAAAATGGCGAGATGACTTTGGAGGAATTTCAGGCTTGGCTTGATGAAAGCAAACGAAGATAATTCTCAAAAAAAGAACGCCTGCTATGGGATATTTATATTCCCAACTGCAAGGCGGTCTTTCAGTTATCTGCTAATTATTTTTCTTTTCACACTGAATATGCCCAAAACGAGGCATCCTACTGCATAGCATAAAACTAAAAAAATGAATAAAAATCAGCGTAAGCGTTACTTGTTTCTAGTTACATATTAAAGTCCTGACAATGTTCTCATAACAAGGTCTACATCTTTATTCTCCAATTCCTGAATAATGTGCAGATATGTCTTCTGAGTAGTTGTCATACTGGCATGTCCGAGTCTTCTTGCCACACTTGCAATGGAAACGCCTGCAAATAGCAGCAGTGATGCATGCGTATGTCTAAGACCATGCACTGAAATCTCAGAAATTCCACAAGCCTTACAATGCCTCGTCAGCACATCATTAACCGTTGAGTTATACACTTTCTCCTCTCCGACAAAAATTGGTTTATCCTCTGGGAGTTTCTTCACCAGTTCTGAAAACTTAACAACAATCTGCCAGTCTATCTGGATCTTTCTTACAGAAGACTTATTCTTCGTTGGCAGAAATCCTCCATCTCCTTTGTAATCCCATGTCTTACCGATAGATAGTGTCTGTCTTGCAAAATCAAAATCCGCTGGTGTGATGGCAAGAGCCTCTGAAAAACGCATACCTGTCTTTGCTACAAGAAGAATGAACCAGTCCCAGTTTACCTCTTCCTTGATATCCAAGTCAGCAATCAATGTATGTAATTCAAACTGATTTAAATATTTAATCTTCTTGACTTTTGGCGTTTTTCCTTTGATGATTGCCTTTCTTGTCGGATCACGAGAAATCAAACCTTCATCTACTGCATCCAGTATTGCGCCCTTCAGCTGATGATGAAAGTCTAGGGTAGTCTGCCTTTCGTGCTCTTTCGCATAATCATTCAGAAGCTGCTGGTATATAGTTCTTGTCATCTCTGACACCTTTAATTCGGGCACAAGCTTCTCCACCCATTTCTGTGTCATAAGGTATTTTGACATGGTTGCCTCTCTTATTGCACCCTGCTTATATACCTCTACCCATTGTTTATAATACTCATAAAATAATGTATCTTTGTCCATATCATTTAGCATAAGCTACCTCCATTCATACTACTTACGCTGATATAGACAATGAAATAAATAATCTTACCGAGTGATCAATGGTTTAATCTCTTCATCTAATGTTTTCTTCAATTCAGCCATCATCTGTGCATAATACTTAAACTTAGGAAGGGCTCGTTCCTGTGCAGCCTTATAACTTGTGAAATCAATCGTTGCTTTAATTGCACTTTCATTAGGAATCTCACCATTTCTATAATGAGTTGCCGCGTACATTACTTCCTCTTTTGATGCATACCAGATAAGACAAAAGTCTGTAATCACTTTGTCAATGCACTTTTCCTTCGTATTTTCAACTATATTCAAGATGGATTGTCCCTTATATTTGCTGTCATCGGTCTCAATCTCATCAATCAGATTCGACATAATCTCTGCAACTTTCGGATTCTCCTTACGAAGTTCATCCACATACTGCTTAACTTCGTCAATTTTTTTCTGACGTTCCTCTGGAGTAATTTCTCCATCAGAATTTTCTGGTGTCACAATATTCTGGATTAAGTTAATAATATATTCGTAATCTATCTGTGTATTACTATATGCCATCAACTCATACTCTGAATCTATTGGTGGATCTTCTGGATCATCTGGTTTGTCAGGCTGATCGTCCTTTAATTCTTCCACAACATTTTTATAATGACCTGCATAATCATCATATTCTTGCTGAGTAATACCATACTCTTCTAACATCGACTCATCATACACGGTAAATGACTTAAGCTGTGAGAATAGACGATCAAACTCTTGGAACATCTTAACAAAGATCTTCTTCTCTTTCTTTGAAAGTCCAGGTATGTCTGCCGGTGATTCTGCTGTCACTTTAAGTGCTGCGAGGGACTTACGAAATGCTGGTTCTACCTCATCCCACTCTGCCATAAGAGCATCCTTTGTACCACCTGCAGAATACAATTTCACTGCTGTATCTACTGCGTCCTTAAATAGAACTGGCGCCTGGAATGTGACAATCTGTCCATATACCTTATTCTTATCAAAGATACGATTTGTTCTGGAGAATGCCTGAATCAAATCGTGAGGTCCCATTGGCTGTCTGTCAATAAAGATAGTTGACAGACAAGGTGCATCAAATCCTGTAAGAAGACGATCTACAACAATGACTAAATCAAGCTGCTCATTTCTGCTATCGTATTTATGGTCTTTTCTTGCAAGCCTTTTGTTCAGATTTGCATTGTATCCCTGTATCTGCGCCAAGTCATACTTTGTTCCAAACATTCCATTATAATCGTCCAGAGACTTCTGCATTTTCTGCTGATTTACCTGTGAACCCTCTGCATTCTCTGATACAGAATATGTGATTGCAAACTTCGGGAAATCAGGAAGTACTTGCCTAATCTTCTCATCTATTACAAGTGATGTTTCTCCATTCTTTACTCTTGTCAAAAGATCATAATACTTTTGTGCAATCTGAATGGAGCTAACAGTCAAAAGACCTTCATAAGTCTTTCCCTTACCATTTTGGAATCCCAGCTTATTGAAGCAACGGTTCAGAATAATTTCCAGTACACTTAACATATGAGTCTCATTATCATAGATGGTTACGTCCGTCTCATCCGAGACATCTTTTGGTCCATTATGCTCTACTTGGAATCCAAGTACCGCATTATCATGGATTGCGTTTTGAATGGTATATCTGTGCAGACGTTCTCCATATAGTTCCTCCGTAGTTCTTGGTAAATCTCCCATTTGCGGATATGGGTTCTCCGCAAATCTTGGAGTACCAGTAAATCCATACCACAAAGATCTTCCGAAGAATCTTTCAATCAATCTCTTTGTATTTGGTGTGACAGCTCTATGGCACTCATCTACAACAAAGGCAATTCTACGATTCTTAATCTTGTCATATTCTGATGTACCCTCTTTCAAGCGCTTGGTAATCAGAATTTGCAGCTTCTGAATTGTTGTAACGATTACCTGCCTATCATCTGACTTCAATTTATTCTTAAGATCGAATACATTATCTGTTTCATCCACATCAATAAGGTCATTGTTGGCGTATGCCTGGAACGCCTGTGTTGTCTGTGTATCTAAGTCTTTACGGTCAATCAGGAAGATTGTCTTATCAAGTGACGGAATATCCATCAATAAGTTTCTAGTCGCCTTATAAGATGTCAATGTCTTTCCTGAACCTGTTGTATGCCATACAAATCCGGATTTTCCGTTTTTAGAAGCATCTCTTATCGCCTCGATTGCATGGATCTGATATGGTCTCAGTATAATAAGTCTCTTCGCATCCTCATCAAGAACGGTATATCTGGCAATCATTTCATGTGCCTGTGGAATACGAAGCACACTTTTTGCGAAATCAAGATAATCTGTGACAGGGTTATTATCGTTATCTACCCAGCCACTTATGAATTTGACATTTAATTCTCTGTCTGAAGCTGCCGCAAAATATTTTGTATCAACACCGTTACTTACCACAAACATCTGCACTGCTGAAAAGATACCGGTAAACTTACCTTCTCCAATATACTTCTTAATCTGTCTAAATCCATCCATATATGGACGCTGCTTATTCTTAAGCTCTATATGTATCATAGGCAGACCATTAATCATAAGCGTTACATCAAATCTTCTGTCTCTAGCTGGCATAGCGCTATTTCCATCTGTATCTAATGCCTGATACTGATTGATTACTTCATACACACTACTTCCACCTGCAATATGTTCATGATTCATAACAACAAGATGCAGTTTCTCGGTATCTCTCTGTACGTGAACCATTACTTTTCCATTTTCACCTACAAGCCATTCTCCTGCCTTATAGAACGAAGAAAACTGCAACTGGTTCTTTACCTGATCGAACTCTGCATCTGTAAGTGGTTCTCCGTTTAAACGCTCCTTGTTATTCTGTTCCAGAATATAACGGAAATTATTCCAGAGATCTGCTTCTGTTTTCAAATCCTGGCGATATGTCCATTGAGAATCCCCATAGACCAATTGGTCTATCAATTTCTGCTCAATTAAAGCTTCTAATTCTGCCATGTTTGTTATCTCCTTTACTAGAAATAGTTGTATTTCAGTGTATATGAAGGCTTTTTCTGCCAATTTTACCTCTCGTTGGTGAAGAGTGATGAGGTGGTCAAGGTTGCGGAAATAAGATGAAATTCTTACTTGCTCAGTTTCTAATTTAGGCAAACAAATAACTATATCTTTAATTTCAGAATTATGAATATGCCTTACAGTCGTACCCTTAATTAAACGGATTAATTCTTTCCTATTTGCATTAAGTGCCAAAGATAAACAGCTTCCATTAATCCCTTTATTTGGTCTTATAATATTAATATCCCCACCGAGTAAAACCCCTGATTTTTCAAGGCTCGTAGCCCGTGCTAAACCAGTGGGAGTCGTATCAGATGCTGGAATCAATACATCTCCATATTCACTATAAACAGGATTTTTTATTTCTGTATTAGTTCTATAAACAATATTTTCAGTAATCATTCCGTAATCAGTATAAAGATTTCCATACAAAATACATTCTTGTTCACCGTCATCCGAAATGTCATTCCAATTTAAACCATTTCCAGTAAAAAAGTTAGCATATTCAGAAACCTTACGCTGTTCCCAATCTTCAGTAAATCCTGAAAATCTGATTTCTGGAACGGTTGCTCCATTTTTCGGAAACATCTTTTGAAGCATATATTTTTTTAATTTTTGGGTCTCATCACACTTCCGCTGGTGAAGAGTGATGAGGTGGTCGAGGGAACGAAAATACTCTGCAATTTTGACTTGTTCTGATGCAGAAGGAAACATCATTTTTATTCCCATAAAATCATCATATCCTATATTTAATAATCCATCCATTCGTGCACCAGATGAAATCAATTTTCTCAATTCCCTATCTGGCATTTTTGTTGCAAAATAATATTCTATAAAATCGGCATTTCCGATTTCAACTTTAAAACTGTGATAAACCCTTGGAACAAGCGCTTCTTCATATGTTTGAAGAGAAAAAACTGTTCCATATTTTGCAAGTTTAGAGTTTCCATGATTGTAAGATAACTCCCCTTTATGAAGTAATGTATAATTCTTCTGCTCTTTGCCAGCAATGTTTCCAGAAAACCTATCCTCCTGCTTCATCCAACCGTTGGCAGCCGAAATTGTCAACGTAGGCAATTCCATCCTTCCATCATTTCCTTGAACACGTGAACATACTTCCCCTAACTTACGCTGTTCCCAATCTTCGGTGAATCCTTTAAATCTAAGTTTTGGTTTATTCATATGGAGCACCTCTCAATCATCTTAATGTACGCACTTAGAGATTCCATAACACCTGCATCATCACAAGTAAGGTCATGCAACATTGATACAAATTCTTTCTAAACAGTTTCAAGCTCCTTGTCCGTCTGCTTCATTTCTGATAGAAGGTCGCTTAACTCTATTTCCTCTTCCTCTTCAAAATTATCAACATAACGAGGAATATTTAAGTTGAAATCATTCTTCTCTAGGTCTTCAAAGCTTGCAAGATAAGATTCCTTCTCTACTGTCTCTCTCTTGCTGTAGAGTTCAAGAACTTCATCAATATGTGCGTCCGTCATTTCATTCTGCTTCTTGCCCTTATTGAACTTCTGTGACGCATCAATAAATAATACATCTCTTCCATCTCTGTGCTTCTTCAATACAACGATACAGGTTGGTATTGATGTGTTGTAGAATAGGTTGGCAGGAAGACCAATTACAGCATAAATATTTCCTGATCGCAGAAGTTTTTCTCTAATCTTGCCTTCCGCTGCTCCTCTGAACAGAACACCATGTGGTAATACGATTGCCATTGTTCCGTTATTCTTCAAATGATATAGTCCATGAAGCAAAAATGCATAATCGGCTTTTGACTTTGGTGCAAGCACACCATAATCACTAAATCTCTCATCCTGTAAGAAACCAGCCGCAGCACTCCATTTTGCAGAATATGGAGGGTTCATAAGCACCATATTAAAGTCTGTCTCTTCGCCAGTAGGCCAATCCGCATCAAGCGTATCGCCATTGCGAAGATTCTGATTCTCTGGTGCAATTCCATGTAAGAACATATTCATCCTTGCAAGATTAAATGTAGATGTATTTAATTCCTGTCCGTAATATCTGATATTTAATGGATCAGAACAATATTTCTTTGCATTCAAGAGAAGAGAGCCTGAACCCATGCATGGATCATATACCGACAATCCCTTCTTATCTTCCTGACCTGCAATCGCAATTCTTGTTAAAATCTTGGAAACTGCCTGAGGTGTATAGAACTCTCCAGCTTTCTTTCCTGTCTCTGATGCAAACTGTCCAATTAAATATTCGTATGCATTACCTAAAATCTCTGCATCCGAATTAAGAAGATCCGCTTTGTCAATCTCCTTAACAAGATTGGATATGGTATCGCTCTGCTTCTGATCTCCTGAACCAAGTCTATTAGAATACAAATCAATATCTGTAAATAAGTCTGCAAACAGTGGATCACTCTGTTCAATGTTATTAAAGGCTTTCTGCAGTTGCTCTCTGTTAAAAGAATTATTTCTTGCTGCATCTGCAAAACATGTATATGTAAGATCAGGTTCAATCACATAATGACAAGCAGACTTAATCTCTTCCTTTAACTCCTCTGCGCTCTCATCCTCTAAAGCTTCTCGGTATGCGTCTAAAGCTACCTTTAATGTTTCAGGCTTCTCATCATAAATAAGGTCATACACTTTTATGAGAAATGAATCAGACAAATATTTATAGAATACGATTCCTAGAAGGTAATCCTTATACTCGTTCGCATCCATCTTTGATCTCAAAATATCTGCACCACTCCACAATACACTTATTAGGTCTTTGCTGTTTTCTGTTTCAGCCATTTTTCTACCTCCTTCTGTTTTATTTTTCTATTTCGACAATATCATCTAGTCCACAATTCAATGCAACACATATCCGGACTAACACATCCATTGCTACATATTCATTGTTTGTCATCTTCACAATTGTGCTACGTGATATAGATGTTGCTTCTCGAAGTTGTACCTTAGACATGTTCTTATCTATCAGTAATTTCCATAATGGTTTATAATTGACATTTTTAGAATATTTAATTGTAGTTTTATTCTACGATACTAGTTGTTGTATCTCCACAGACCATATCAATACAAACATTTACATCAATATAATTTTTCATCACTTTTTTCGCCCACCATTTCCATCATCTAAAAAGACAATATGCTTATAAAACTGCTTAAAATGGAGGATTTTTACTATTTCCGTCTTTGTAGCAACGCTATGCACTCCACCTTGTCTGTTCTTCGTACAGAGAACAAGTCAACAGCTATTTTTCGCCCCGACTGATGACTCAACTCCCATGCACTCGACCTTGGCAAGCTGGAAATTTAGCAGAAAATTTTAATAGCGCCACTGCTACTTCTTCGCATTCTCCTCCAGTTCCAGCATGTACTTATCAAAGTCAGACATGAACAGTCTATCTTGAATCACGCGGTATTTTTCAAATTCAGTTTCGGCCTTTGCCTTGGCAATCTCTGCTGTGATCTTACCTGCATCCTGAAGAACCTCTCTGTCATCAGCCATCAGAAATAAATCCAGACGCTTTGCCCAGTCCTCCATCGTCATCGGAATATGACGTTCTGCACGATCCTCTGCTAAGTCCAGATAAGCAGATACAATACGCTCAAGTGAACGCATTTCCTTCTCTGAAAGATAATTCTTCGCAACGCTCACATCGCTTTTTACAATCTTACCTTCCGGTGCTGCTGCCCAAGTGGTTAATCCCATATGTG
>OLRJ01000746.1_pt1 | contig 31578 bp, 23 predicted proteins | sample 1672741 | NCBI WGS metagenome assembly OLRJ01 (sample SAMEA3136719, study PRJEB25190) | human gut metagenome | biome: human gut; feature: human-associated habitat; material: faeces | place: Austria | collected 2013
CGCGTGGAGCTTCCGGCGGTTATTTTTTCCCATCTTACCGATGAGTTGTACGAGAGCAAGATTGTATATCGCACGGAGAAATTTGAGGATAAAGTCAGAACGTTCTGTATGAATCCAAATGGCATCGTTGTAAATGAAAATACCAATGGCATCGTGACGGTAAATGGACACAGCTACGAAGATCCGGAGAAACAGACAGAGAATACCAACTTTGCCCTGCTGGTGGAAAAACATTTTTCCGAGCCGTTTAAGAACAGCAATGAATACGGCGAGAGCATCGCGCGGCTTTCCAACATGCTGGGCGGCGGTGTCTTAGTACAGCGTTTCGGAGACCTGATCCGTGGACGGAGAAGTACGCCGGAGCGTATCGCAGAGAACTTTATGACGCCGACTCTGACGGCAGAACCGGGGGATCTGAGCCTTGTGCTTCCAAAACGTATTTTGGATGGTATCATCGAGATGATCTATGCACTGGACAAAATCGCTCCTGGTACGGCAAATGATGATACGCTGTTGTATGGCGTGGAAGTTAAGTTCTACAATATGGAAGTCAGTCTGGATGAGCATCTGGAAACAAAATACAAAGGGCTGTATGTCATCGGCGATGGAAGCGGTGTGACGCATTCGCTGTCCCATGCATCGGCAAGTGGTGTGTATGTGGCACGGCAGATCGCTGCTCACTAAGTGCCGGGCGCATCACATGGTCACTTATGGAGTCTTGTCCTATGTCCCGACCATATATTTTTTCTGTAAGTGATTTTTGATTTCTTATATTTCTTAGTAGTGTTTCAATACAGCTAAAAAAATATATCGGCTTATTCAAAAAGAAACGGGTCAGATTTATATAGATCTGACTCGTTTCTTTTTTTGCAGGCTGATCCATGAGATCTGCCTGAATTATAATATAGTTAGAGATTAAAGAGAACCATTTTTAGGATAACCGATGCAGCCGGTATCTGTGATCAGATGCAGCGCACGGTTTTGTCGGGAGCTGCTTATTCAGCGGACTCCTGAAAATTGTTTGTTCTGGCACATGGTGCGAAGTTTGCCCCATACCGCGTTTCTGGAAAGAATCGCATATACGACACCGCCAAGTACGATACCGCAGATGGTCTGACCTGTCAGAAGCGGAACTTCAGCGAAAGCGCCCGGTGCTCCGTAAAGCGGAATTTTTACAAGTGTGTAAAGGATGATCTGTGCGATACCACCAACGATAGCGCCTGCCAGCCAGCCAAAACGGAATTTCTTCAGCAGATGATACATGAACAGTCCCATGAGAAGCGCCCATACGCCTTTGATGACTGCGGTAGGAAGTACCCATACCACATATCCGCCGAAAAGGTCGGATAATCCGGCACCGATGGCTCCGGCGATAGCGCCTCTGTAAGTACCCAGCAGGCAGACTGCAAGGATGATCATGCAGTCACCCAGATGCGCATATCCGCCGAACGGGGACGGAATCTTAAAAAAGAAAGTTCCTACGAATACCAGCGCTGCCATCAGAGCAGTGGTGGTAATGGTTTTTGTGTTTGCGTTTTTCATAAATCAATTCCTCCGATATGTATATGTTATAGTTAGCTAAAATTTAAAAGATATAAATGTATATAGAACGTTGTCGGGAATGCAAATCCTTTTTTAAAAAAGAAAAAGTGACATCGTTTTTATTTCAACTTCATTAATCTGGCTGCATTGTTATAAAAGACATCTTCTAACTGTACATCATTCAGCCCACAGGAGAGGATACGCTGGATCTCTACGGTAGGATGGTGGAACGGGGAGTCGATACCGAACATGACGCGCTCGGAACCTACGTTCTCGTATGCGTTTTTGACCTGCAAGCCCATCGGCATTCCGGAAGTCTCCAGAAACAGGTTGTCAAATTTCAGTGCCATTTTGATCGCTCCGTCGATATATACGCCGTGTCCGTGTCCCATGTGTAGCATAACCATCGGCACATGTGGATGTCGTTCTGCTAAAAGAGCAATCTGCCATGGAAGTGAATATGGCGGATGTCCGCAGTGGATAAACATTGGAACGTCATACTGTTCACAGATCTCTGCCACCGGGTCTACACAGGTATCGTCTACGGTGTAGGCATCAAACAGGGACTGCAGCTTTGCACCCTGGAAATGCTCGTCTCTCAGATAATGCTCCAGCATGTCATAGGCTTTCTGACCTTCTCTTGCATTGGTCCAGGCTACAGGAATGATCTGATCCGGATGTTGTCTGTAGACAACAGCTGTCTCTTCATTCAAATCGCCGCCTGCGCTGCAGAGAATTGTTTTGTCAATGTTGTACTGATGCATCTGCCCAATCAGACGGTCGCCGTCAAAGTCGATATTAAAAGGGCTTCCGAATTTACCGATATGTGTATGTGCATCAATTTTTTTAAATTTACTGAATTCGTCCATCATATATATTACCTTGATTAATATGTCCTTTCTGGTCCTGTACAAGCAGGACACCTTTGTCAGTTATGTATTCTACAGAAAAAATGTCATGAATGACATGGACAGTTTTGCAAAAATTGAGCAGGCCAGTTTTGCTATGGATGTTAGATATTGCATGGAAAATATAATCTGTTGTTTCTGCCGGTCAAAGACAATGGAAAGGGAGTGAACAAAAAAGACTCTGACATTACCTGTCAGAGTCTTTCCTATATGTTATATACTCGCCTCATTCAATAATTAAGCATTATGTGCCGCAAATTTCTGAGCTGCACTCTGTTTTGAAAGCTCTTTATTTGCCATTTTTTCGTAAGTAATAACTTTTAATTTTGTAACACCAATTGCAAGAGCAACACAAGCGATAGAAACAACAACAACCATTTTACAAGCCTCCATTCATTCTTTACTAAATATCCTTTATTTTCAGCCTTTTAAAAGAAATTCTGAAGATAAATTCTCTCAACACTGTTTATTATACGCAAATCGTGTAAAATGTAAAATAAAACATTCTTTGAGTTCCATAAGTTTTTGTTATTACTACATATGGTCAACAATAAAATGACCAGAAATGAGTTCTCGCATATCTGAAATTTCATACAAATGCACATTCTGTTGCAGCTGTTTGGCGGTATAAATAGCCATGAAAAATATTTTTCACACTGAACCGAGAGCAGCAGATGCTCTTGATCAGATCAGATGTGTGCTTTCCAGTTTTTCATTTATTTTTTCATTCAGCTTGATGATCGGTTTTCTTAAGACCAGTCCAAGGAACAGGGACGCGATCAGGAAAATGCACAGGTAACCAAGTTCTGTCCAGTAGGTGGCGCCATACAGACCGCCGATGGTCTCACGCAGCGCTGCCATACTGTGGGCGAACGGCATGAGCGGATAGACGGACTGGAAGATTTTCGGCGCAACTTCGATCGGGAAGGTGCCGCCGGAGCCTGCTACCTGAATGACCATGAGAATAACGGCGATGGCTTTTCCTACATCTCCAAAGGAAACGGTCAGGGTATAGATCACGTTTACATATACCAGACTTGTGATCCAGCATGCCAGCATGAACAGGAATGGCGCTTCACACTGAATCCGCAGATACAGCAGATCTCCGAGACCGATCAACGTGCTCTGTGCCAGACCGATTAGCAGAAAGACGATATAACGGCCAAAGTATACCTGATAATCCCGGACTTTTTTCATCCCTTTTAAGGAAGATTCGGAAATGCTGACTTTCAACATAGCTACGAGGATCGTTCCACCTACCCACATGGCAAGGGTAGAATAAAATGGAGCCATGGAAGAACCATAGTTTTCTACCGGATACAGTTTGTTCGTGTTCAGTTCTACCGGGGAAGCCAGGAAAGAAGAAATACTTTCATGATTTCCGCTGAGCAGATCCTGCATCTGGGAGTAATCGCCGCTTTCCTGGATCTCATCCAGCTTCTGTAAGGTGTCACTGATCTTATCCGAAGAATTTTGCAGCAATGTGCAGGAATTTTCCAGAGCCGTTTTGATCTGAGAAAGGTCAGAAGAAGCAGAACCGGACAATGTATAGACGCCGGATGCGCTCTGATCAATCTGTGAGAGCAGGCTGGAAACTGTGGAATCCGTAGATTTCATGGAGTTCAGAAGCTGATTCAGCTGATCTTTCACAGAAGATTCATAATCAGACTGCACATTTTTCAGATCTTGGGAACTGCTCTGGATGAACTGATCAATCTCTGCCTTTGCACTGGCGGCATCTGTAGAAGAACTGCGCAGGGCATCTGCAGCGGAGTTCAGCTTATCTCGCAGGGCATTTTGGCTGGCAATGGATTCATTGAGTTTTCCAACCAGTGTGCCAGTGGCATCTGATACAGCAGGGTACTGATTGCCGATCTCTACACAGAGATCCCGGAGTGTGATATAAGGCTGTGTCAGCGTGTCTACTTCTTTTGCCAGTGTATTTAAAGTATTTGCCATGGCAGCGTTATCTTTTTCCTGAGACTGTAATGTGCTATCCAGCGTTTTCGAGATCTGTATATAGAAATCGGTGCTGCTGGTCAAGGCATCATTGATGCTGTCAGTTGTTCCGGAGATTGCATCCTGGATCGTGTTGAACGATTTTTGCGTATCTTTCAGGGAATTCAGACTGTTGCCGGATGTTTCCTGAGACTGTTTTAAAAATGCGGATGTGGTATCCAGCATCATCTGGGCAGCCTCTGTCATACGGGCATAAGACTGTAATGTTCCTGTAACGGTGGTCAGACTGTTGTTAATGCGGTCCAGATTCGTGGTCAGGTTGGATACGATGGCGTCAGCACCGCTTTCATCTGCGGTATTAGATACTGTCTGTAATGCATCCAGAACCGTATTTGCGATGGTTTTAATAAACACTTCGTTGACCTGAGTCTGCACGGCGTTGGCGCCTTTGTCCGTTACTTTCGGGGCAATGGCATTTTCCTTTGCATTGTAGTAATAAGTGATTTCCGGAGACTGGATATCCTCAGAAAATACGCTCATCATATCATTACTGAATGTTTCAGGAATGACGATGGCGGCATAATATTTTCCGGATTCCACACCATTAAGGGCTTTCTTTTTACTGGTAAAGATCCAGTCCATCTGTGTATTTTCACGCAGGGAGGACAGAACGGTATCTCCGATATTGACGTTCAGAGAGATCAGTTCCCCTTCGTAGCCTTCATCTACGCTGGCTACAGCGATCTTAATCTTTCCTGTATTTCCATAAGGATCCCAGCAGGCTGCGATATTAAACCATGCATAAAGGCAGGGAACAATGATAAGTCCTAAAATGACGATCAGTGCAATCACATTGTGAGAAATTCGTCTGACATCTCTGCGAAAGATTTCAAATATATTTTTCATCAGTTTTTTCCCTCCTTCATCATTTTCATCAGGTCTTCTTCAGAAAGTCCGTCCAGAGACATACGTTTCAGCATGTGGCTGTGGATGAATTCCAGACAGATCAGATACAGCGCCAGCGCGATCAGGGATACGATCCACAGGATCATGAAGACCAGTTTGACGTTTGCGGTCACGCTGAATGCCAGTACCAGAAATACCAGAGGGAGGATCAGCATTAGCAAGAAACCGGTGCGGATGCGTTTGTGGAATTTCGCTTCAAATTTTGCTGCATGTTCCAGAATTTCTTCTCGGAGCTCTTTTTCCCCCATGAGGGCATCCATGATCATTTCGATATGTGGCGATCTTCGTTCCGGACTGTTTTCCTCACAGATTATAAGGTCTGTTTCTTCCAGACGTTTATCAAACATATGGTTTAAGTTCAACATAAATGCCCGCAGGCACAGACCGACAAAAAATGCGATCGGAATAAAGATGCACAGTTTCAGCAGGTTGACACCGAGGTTCATATGGTAAAAGCCTGCGATGGATTCACGCATGGCATTGATGCCGTAGGTAAATGGCAGCAACGGATGCAACCGTTGGAAGAACATCGGCATCATTTCAATCGGATATGTACCGGAGGATCCCGGAATCTGTAAAATTACCAGAAGTACGCACAGTGCCTTTCCGATATGTTTGAATGTAATGGAAAGGGCGTAGATCAGGTTGACATATACAAAAGCGCAGAGCAGACCTGTCAGGACGAATACCACGGGGTGGTGGCATTGTACGCCTAGCAGGATGATATCGCCTGCACATACGATAAATGCCTGGATCAGACCGAGGAAGATATACAGCAGCCAGCGTCCAAAGTAGGCATGGATCGTGCGGAATCTCGGAACGGTCTTGTCTTTGTCTACTTCAAGCTTGATGATGTTTACCAGAATGATGCCGCCGACCCAGATTGCCAGGTTGGTATAAAACGGAGTCATGGAGGAACCGTAGTTTTTCACATTGTAAATCGCTTCCGTGTTCATGGTAACCGGAGATGACATAAAGGATGCAATCTGTTTTTCATCAATTCCTTCCAATGACTGGAAATCTTTATAAGCTTCTGAACTTTGCAGCGCACGCAGGTCAGAAGAAATCCGTCCCAGCTGTCCGTCGATACGGGAAAGGGCATCTCCGGTATCAGAGAGGGCAGCAGAGCTATCCTGCAGACTATGATCCAGTTGTCCAAGGAGGTTTTTCAGCTGATCTACAGACGGAGTGACGCCGGACAGGGTGGCAGAAAGATTACCGCTTAAGATTGCCACACGATCCAGAGACTGGTTCAGCTCCGGCAAAAGACCTGTGTTGAAATTGTTGCGATAGTTTTGCAGAGACTCTCTGCTCTGTCCGATATAGGTTTCCAGTGAGGACTGGGTATTTTTTGCAGTGCTGATGGTATTCTGGATGCTGTCATTTCCGGATTTCAGGGAAGCCAGCAAAGCTTGCAGCTGTGCATTCTGCGCCTGCATATTGGAAATCTGCTGATTGACCTTGTCAGCAAGTGCTCCGTCTGGAAGGTTCTGGCTGAGTTTCTGCAACGTCTGTATGATCTCATCATTTTTATCTGCCAGATTTTTTACATTGTCGATGCTATCTCCCACAGATGAACTAGCGGAATTAGCCTGATCTGCCAGATTTCCCAGTTTGGAAGAAGCAAGGTTGTAAATATTGTTGACCATCGTTTCACTGTTTGAAAGGGCAGTGGAAAACTGTCCGGAGAAAGCGCCGATCGCATATCGGCTGTCTTCCAGCAGGGCAGTGGCATTGTTCAGTGTGCCTGCGCTTGAAGCAGCTGCTTTGTTTGCCTGATCCAGTGTGTTGGATGTCTGTTGGATCAGACCGGTGGAACTGTCTGCGGTAGACTGAAAGTTGGACAGCAGCGTCTGATATTCTGCCAGATTGTCTCTTGTCTGGGAAAGGGTATCCAGCACTTCTGCGTTCAGGGTATCCATATGGTCTGTGATTTCGCCTACGGAAGACTGGATGAGACCGGAGATGGATTCTGCTGCCACGCTGGAAAAGGTGTCATTAATCTCCTGCTGGATTGTTGTGGCTCCCGTGTTTGTGATCTTTGGAGCAATGGCATTTTTCTTTTCATTTATATAATAATCCAGCTGCGGTGTCTGCAGATTTCCGGAAAGGATGCTGAGCAGAGAACTGCTGAAATCTTCGGGAATGACGATGGCAGCGTAATATTTTCCGGATTTTACACCGCTGATTGCCTTGTCTTCATCGACAAAAGTCCACCCAAGAGCGTCATTTTTCTTTAGATTATCAGTGATGCTGTCGCCGGCATTCAGGGTAAGCAGTTCATTTTCATCGCCCTCATCGCAGTTTGCAATAGCCACTTTAATCCCCTGCGTATTGCTGTAAGGATCCATATTTGCATAAATGTTAAACCATGCATAGAGGGATGGCAGGGCGCAGACGCCTGCTGTTACTACAAGCGCGATTCGATTCGTTAGCAGACGCTTCAGATCGCGGAAAAAAATGCGAAATGATTTCTTCATTTCAGAAAACCTCCTGTAAAATAGATATGCACTTTCGGAATTTTTTCAAAATAAATTGTTTCAGAAATATTCATTTAGAAGATTCTGAGAGTACATAATGGATAAGTGTTCCCGGAAGCTTTATAAAGGAAGATACCGGAATGTTATGTATATATCGTCATAAAGGACAGCCACCGAAACAGTACAGGAACATTGCGGGTATCGGAAATGACCGCAGCACTGTTTTAACAGGAACTGTCTCATATAAAAGAGGCTCAAAAACCGTATTCCTACTATATAATACATGATTTTTCAGACTGTAAATAGCGTTAATGTGAAAAAGTTTAGCATTTGCAAAATTTTATGTCAAGGAAATCAGGAGAAACTGTGATTGTCAGTTTTTCAGAGGTGTAAAAAATTTCTGGCTCTCTGCATTGTATCGCCCTTTTAAAACGTATGATTTTGTGCGAGTCAACTCTTTGGTTGCTTTTACAGATGAAAAATTTTGAAATAAGTCTACCGCAATCCCACTAGCTTTAGACGGTGGGTTAAGGTAGCAAAAGGTGGAAAATTGTTATATACTTGCGGTATGGAAAGATGGAAACGGATAAAGATCATATCCATTATATAATAGGAACAGGACCAATCATGTCTGTCAGTAAGGGAACGGATATAAAAACAGAGAGCTAGAGGTTACAGAGCAGATTGAGCGGTTTGGCCGCTCTTAAAATAGAGTCATTAACATCAAAACAAGGAGTTGAAATTGTGAAAAATAATAATGTTCAGATACTGAAAGATACTTTGAGTATATTGAAACGTGGTAAATATAAGAAGAATGGTAAAACTGTTTATACCAAGCTTTCCAGAAAGCAGATGGAAGAATGTAAGGTGTATTTACCTGACGATATTCAAAATATCATGGAAAGTAAAGAATTTGAACATATTCATGTAATGGGACGAGTCAGTGTAGGATGTAGAAATATTGATTCATTCGGTATGGCGCAAGAACAATATAAATACAGTTACCTGTGTTCAGGAAGAGAGGAAAAGAATATTCTTGTGTTAAACTTTGCGAATCCGGTTAATCCAGGAGGTGGCGTTCGTCGGGGAGCAAGGGCTCAGGAAGAAGATTTGTGTCGTAAGAGTTCATTGCTTTTATCATTAGAAAGTGATGACGCTCAAAATTATTACAGATATAACAAATCATTGCATACATATATGGGGTCCGATGCAATTATATTAACACCTAATGTAGAAATTATTAGAGATATAAATGGGGAATTACTTGATGAGTCTATGATTGTTTCGGTTATGACTTGTGCAGCCCCGATGCTTGCACAAGGTATGGAAAGAATAAACGATGAGCAGTATAAGGAACTTTTTTATAATAGAATTTGTGGTATGTTAAAGTGCGCAGTATATTGGGGATATCAGGTATTGGTGCTTGGAGCTTTTGGATGTGGCGCATTTGGCAATGATGCAAAGGTTGTCTCAGATTTATTCTATAAGGCACTGAAGGAATTTGATTATGATGGAATGATAGTAGAGGATTTTTTTCGTAGAATAGATTTTGCTGTACTTGACAGAACTCCGGGGCAGTATAACTTTAACGAGTTTAATAGAAATTTCGAGCATTTTTACCGTGATGAGGATAGTGCGGAAATTGAAAGAATTGAGAAAAGGAAAAGAGAAAAAGAAGTGAATCTTGATTCTATTCGTGGATGTCTATTTGGCGGTGCAGTCGGGGATGCTCTTGGTTTTACTGTTGAATTTGTCGAAGATTATGAAATATTTGAACGATATGGAACGGATGGTATTACAGAGTATGAATTAGATAAAAAAACAGGTAAAGCATTAATTTCTGATGATACGCAAATGACGTTGTTTACAGCTAACGGTCTTCTGGTAGGAGATACTCGTGGTTGTATGCGAGGTGTACAGGGATGGCCGCGGGATTATGTTGCAAGGGCGTATAAAGATTGGTTATTTACGCAAAATAGTTCTTTTAGTGATAGAATGCAACGGGAATTTAATCAGCATTCGTGGTTGTGTGATGTACCTGAGTTATATGCTCGAAGAGCACCGGGGAATACATGCTTATCTGCGTTGACAGAAGCGGAACGTTCCGGTTATGTTAATGACTATATTGCTAATCCGAGAAATAACAGTAAAGGGTGTGGCGGAGTAATGCGTATTGCTCCGATTGCATTAAATTATCAGATGGCAATAGATCAATTAGATATAGAAGCAGCACAGCTTGCAGCCATTACTCACGGTCATTCTTTGGGTTATATATCTGCGGCAGTACTTTGTCATATTATCAATCGAATTGTATTTCCGGGTGAGCAGAAAATGAGTCTTAAGGAGATTGTGATTGAAGCAAAAAATACTGTCGAAAACATTTTTAAAGGCGATAAACATTTGCAGGAACTTACAGATATCATAGAACGTGCAATTGTGCTTTCTGAAAATGAAGAAGATGATTTAGAAAATATTAGATCTCTTGGTCAAGGATGGGTTGCAGAAGAAACACTTGCTATAGCGATTTATTGCAGTCTAAAATATACTGATGATTTTTCAAAGGGAATTATTGCATCAGTAAACCATAGCGGAGATAGTGATTCTACTGGTGCAGTAACCGGCAATATTCTGGGGGCACTTGTGGGCTATGGGAAAATTGACGATAAGTGGAAGTATAATCTTGAGTGTTCAGATGTTATTCTGGAAATAGCAGATGATATTTGTCATGGATGTCTAATGAGTGAATATAGTTCATACTATGATGAAGCATGGGTATTGAAATATATGAATATGCAAAGAGTAGAAGAGCAGCCATCAACAAATGTTCCTTCATACGGACACGTCGAAAAATACCCTGGAAGAAAATAATAAAGATCTGAGAAAATAGAAATGATAAAAATTTAAGAAAATATAAAATGATAGATAAGTCAGATGTTCTGTGCTACAATAAGCCGGTATGAGAATGGCAGGACAAATTAGCATGCAAATATATTAAAAATATTTTACCAACAGGGAGCGTTAATTGTACAGCTCCTGTCAGAATCTCTCATAAAACAACATTTTATAGAATCATACTCTGGAAAGCGAAACGATACACATGAAAGACAAATTATCCAGTGGACATCTGTTGGCGGCTTTTACCGTCGCTGTATGGGGAACCACTTATATATCTACCAAAGTTTTATTGCGGGATTTCCTTCCAACGGAAATCCTTTTTATTCGTTTCCTTATGGGAATCAGTTTTCTGTTTTTACTGTATCCAAAACGGCTGCGGGTGCATGACCGGAAACGGGAGCTTACATTTATGGCAGCAGGATTGTGCGGCATCTGTCTGTATTATTTACTGGAAAATATTGCTCTGGTGTATACGTATGCGTCAAATGTTGGCGTGATCATTGCCATTGCCCCGTGTCTGACTGCGATCGTGAATCATTTCATCGGACAGGAGAAAGGACAGATGCATGCGGCATTTTTTGCAGGATTTGTTATCGCCATCATTGGCGTGTTCCTGATCAGTTTTAATGGCGCTACCGAATTTCATCTGAATCCGAAAGGGGATATACTTGCAGCGCTGGCGGCGCTTGTGTGGGCTTTTTATTCTGTACTGACCCGCAAAATAGGAAGCTATGGCTATCATCCGGTGGCTTCCACAAGAAGGATCTTTTTGTATGGAACACTGTTTATCCTGCCGGCACTGGCAATCTTTGGATTTCATCCGAATTTCAGTAAATTCCGGGAACCGGTCAATCTGCTGAATATTTTATTCCTTGGATTCATCGCATCAGCGATATGTTTTGTCACATGGAATACAGCGGTAAAAAAGATCGGCGCCGTAAAGACCAGCGTGTATATTTACCTGAATCCGGTCGTAACGGTCGTGACCTCTATCTTGATTTTAAAAGAACAGATCACATGGATGTCAGGACTTGGCATGGTACTTACCCTTGGCGGACTGGTGTTGTCTGAACGCCCTTGGAAACAGCATGGAGTATAAGCATGGAAATTTATTTTGCCCCGATGGAGGGGATTACCGGTTATCTGTACCGAAATGTGCATAACAAATATTATAACGGAATCGCGGCATACTATGCGCCGTTTATCACTACGACAAAAAATGGCGTCAAAAAAACGAAGGAGATTCGTGATATCCTGCCGGAAAACAATCAGGAGATATTGCTGGTGCCACAGCTTCTGACGAATCAGGCAGAGCAGTATCTGGAATATGAAAAGGTCATCGCAGATCTTGGCTATCAGGAGATCAATCTGAACTTCGGCTGCCCGTCAAAAACCGTTGTGACAAAAGGGCGCGGTGCCGGATTTTTACAGGATCTTTGGGAAATGGAGCACTTTTTTGATCAGGTCTTTGCAAAAAATCAGCTTGCCATATCCGTAAAGACAAGAATCGGCACGGACAGCCCGGAAGAATTTGCAGATCTGATGGATGTGTATCGCAGATATCCGCTGAAGAATCTGATCATCCATCCGAGAACCCAGTCCGATTATTATAAGAATCATCCGAATCTGGATGCCTTTCGTATTGGTTTTGAGAAAAGCGCTTGTCCGGTGTGTTACAATGGAGATATTCGAACGGTGGAGGATCTGGAACATTTGCATCAGCAGTTTCCGCAGCTGGAACATGTGATGATCGGCCGGGGACTTCTGACAGATCCGGCGCTGGCAGAAAAGCTGGAGACAGCAAATGCAGAAGGAAATATCAGTTCAGAACGTTTCCGGGAATTTCACGATGAACTTTACAGCGAATACCAGAGTGCATTTTCCGGAGAAAAACCAGTATTATTTAAAATGAAAGAACTGTGGGTCTACTGGGGCGAACAGTTTCCGGGAGAAGAGAAAGCATTAAAACAGATTCGCAAAGCCCAGCGGCTGGCAGACTATGAGAGTGCAGCCCGGTATCTGCTCTATTGATAGTAGAAAATAAAAACAGAAGGAATGTTGTAAGAGTTAGTAAGAGAAGCCCTGAGATAATATATTAATGATACGGTTGTGCGTATTGAGTGAGAGTTAAATATAAGTTTTGAGAGAGATGCAGGGAAGAAATGCAGAAAAATGAGCAGAAGGAGGACAGATCATAATGAGCGAAGTAAAAGAACGTGTGCAGGCGCTGCGGAAAAAGATGAAAGAACAGAACATTTCCGTATATATCGTGCCCACAGCGGATTATCATGAATCCGAATACGTCAGCGATTATTTTAAAGCAAGAAAATATATTACCGGATTTACCGGTTCTGCGGGAACCGCAGTCATTACAGAAGACAGAGCCGGTCTCTGGACCGATGGACGTTATTATATCCAGGCAGGACGTCAGCTGGAAGGAAGCGGCATTGAGCTGTTCCGGGCAGGTATGGAAGGTGTTGCTACCATTAGGGAGTATGTAAAGGAACATCTGAAAGCTGGAACCTGTCTGGGATTTGACGGACGGACGATGAATGCGGCAGCAGGGGAAGACTATCAGAAGCTGGCAGAAAGCTGCCATGCATCTTTGGTTACGGACGAAGATCTGGTGGGCGACATCTGGGAAGAACGTCCGGAGTTTCCGGTACACGGCGCATTTGTTCTGGAAGAGAAATATGCAGGCGAGAGCGCTGCCCACAAGCTTGCCCGTGTCCGGGAAAAGATGCAGGAATACGGCGCACGATGGCATGTGCTGTCCTCTCTGTGTGATATTGCATGGCTGCTGAATATCCGTGGCGGTGACATCCCCCATGTGCCGGTGGTCATGTCCTATCTCCTGATGAATGAGACATCCTGCCTGTGGTATGTCAAACCGGAAGTTTTTTCTGTGACGGAGCTTGTCTATGGAAAAGAAAAGACACAGAAGATCTTTGAAAATCTGCGGGAAGCAGGCGTATCCATCCGGGATTATGCTGACTTTTACTGGGAGCTTGAGGCGATACCGAAAGGAGACACGGTGCTGCTGGAAAAAGCAAAGGTCAATCTGCAGATTTTACAGAGCATTCCCAAAGGCGCTGTGATCGTCGATAAAAGTAATCCGGAAGAACTTATGAAAGCCATTAAAAATGAAACGGAGCTTGAAAATATCCGAAAAGCCCATGTAAAAGATGGCGTGGCAATGACAAAATTCTGTTATTGGCTGAAGAACAATGTAGGTAAAGAGAAGATTACGGAATGGTCAGCATCCGAATATCTGGAGGGACTGCGCCGGGAACAGGGCTGTCTGGACATCAGCTTTGATACGATCAGTGCCTGGGGGCCGAATGCGGCGATGATGCATTACGCACCATCGGAAGAAAACGAAGTCGTACTTCCAAAGGAAGGATTCCTTCTGGTGGATTCCGGCGGACATTATCTGGAAGGTTCTACGGATGTTACCAGAAATATTGTCCTTGGAACATTGACGCAGGAAGAAAAAGAAATGTTTACGGCAGTGACCCGTGCAAATCTGAACCTTGCCAATGCCAGATTTTTATATGGATGCTGCGGACAGAATCTGGATATCCTTGCAAGAGGGCCATTGTGGCAGCTGGGACTGGATTACCGCTGTGGTACCGGTCATGGAAACGGTTATCTGCTGAATGTACACGAGGGACCAAATGGGTTCCGCTGGAAGATCGTGCCGGAGCGCACAGACAATGGAAAACTGGAAGAAGGCATGGTCACAACAGATGAGCCGGGCGTTTATGTGGAAGGAAAATACGGCATCCGTATCGAAAGTGAGCTGATCTGTAAGAAGTGGCAGAAGAACGAATACGGACAGTTCATGGAATTTGAAAATATTACTTATGTACCGATCGATCTGGATGCGATCCTGCCGGAAGAGATGACCGGCACAGAGCGGAAATATCTCAACGAATATCATCATATGGTATATGACACGGTAGAGCCGTATCTGACCGATGCAGAGCGGGAATGGCTGAAAGACGCTACCCGGGAAATATAGAAATCGTGAATTTACAGCAATTTTTGTTCAGACAGAAATTGCTGTAAAAATTTGCACAATTACAGAAAAAAGATAAAAATATCAGATAAAAAACATTGCTTTTTTGTAATAATTACACATATCATAGTGAAAAACTAGGAATTATAAAAAGAATAGCTGATGTATAGCAGAAATACGCTTGTTTACTGGAAAAAATGGCTTTCAGAATCCTGTAAAAAAAACTGGAAAAATGGAAAAATTTCTTGACAAACCAATTATAAAATGCAATACTACCAATATCATATAGAAATACTATGAAATGAAAGAAGGAGTACAGGATATGAATTCAGTTATTTATATGGATAATGCAGCAACTACAAAAATGGATGCTGAGGCATTCGAAGCAATGAGACCATACTTTGTAGAGAAGTTTGCAAATCCATCCAGTATATATAGTATCGCACAGGAAAATCATCAGGCAGTAGAGGATGCCAGAAAACAGATCGCAGATGTTCTCGGTGCAGAGCCGGCAGAGATTTATTTTACAGCAGGCGGAAGCGAGTCTGACAACTGGGCGATCAAAGGCATCGCAGACAAGGCAAAAGCAAAAGGCCTTGGAAACCATATCATCACATCAAAGATCGAGCATCACGCAGTACTTCATACCTGCGAGTATCTTGAGAAAAATGGATATGAAGTAACTTATCTGGATGTAGATGAGAATGGCGTCGTAGATCTGGAGCAGTTAAAAGCAGCGATCCGTCCGGAGACGATCCTGATCACGATCATGTTTGCAAACAACGAGATCGGAACTATTCAGCCAATCGCAGAGATCGGTAAGATCGCAAAAGAGCACAAGATTTATTTCCACACTGATGCAGTACAGGCTTTCGCACATGTGCCGATCAATGTAAATGATATGAACATCGACATGCTTTCTGCCAGCGGTCACAAATTCGGCGGACCAAAAGGCGTAGGCTTCCTTTATATCAGAAAGAAAACATTACTTCCGTCCTTCGTACACGGCGGTTCCCAGGAGCACGGCAGAAGAGCAGGTACAACTAACGTATCCGGTGTCGTAGGAATGGGCAAAGCAGCTGAGGTTGCCAATGCACAGATGGAAGAGCGCATCAAAAAAGAAACAGAGATTCGTGATTATCTGATCAATACGATTGAAAAAGAGATTCCATTCGTGAAAGTAAACGGACACAGAACCAATCGTCTTCCGAATAATGTAAACGTATGTTTCAGATTTGTAGAGGGAGAATCCCTGCTTCTGATGCTGGATCAGAAAGGCATCTGCGCTTCCAGCGGTTCTGCATGTACATCCGGTTCTCTGGATCCGTCCCATGTACTGCTTGCTATCGGACTGCCGCATGAGATCGCACACGGTTCCCTGCGTCTGACCCTTTCCCATGAGAACACCATGGAAGAGGCTGCATTTGTTGTAGAAGAGCTGAAACGCATCGTAGACAGACTGCGCAGCATGTCTCCACTGTATGAGGACTATGTTGCAAAACATAAAGAGGCATAAGAAAAAGAGAAAAGACAAGGAGAATATCTGTTATGTATAGCGAAAAAGTAATTGACCATTTCAGTAACCCGAGAAATGTAGGTGAGATTGAAAACGCAAGTGGTGTAGGTACCGTTGGAAATGCAAAATGTGGCGATATCATGAGAATGTATCTTGATATTGATGAAGATACCAAAATCATCAAAGACTGTAAATTCAAAACTTTCGGTTGTGGTGCAGCTGTTGCTACCAGCAGTATGGCTACAGAGCTTGTAAAAGGCAAAACTATCTACGAAGCTCTGGAGATCACAAACAAAGCTGTTATGGAAGCACTGGATGGACTTCCGCCAGTAAAAGTACACTGTTCCCTGCTTGCAGAGGAAGCAATCCATGCAGCACTCTGGGATTATGCGAAAAAACACAATATTAAGATTGAAGGTCTTGAAGAGCCGAAGTCTGACATCAGTGAAGGTCTGGAAGAAGACGAGTACTAAAAGATGTTATTAAAGAAGGCGGTTGAGAAAAAACAGGAAGCACCGGAAACCAATCCTTACGAGTGGCCGGAAAGCTATTATATGGAAACGGATGCCAATCAGCGAAAAGCATTGCTGGAGGCGCAGATCTCGTCAGGAGATGCCGGGGCGGATAACCGACTTCGGAAAGAACTCTGGGAGCTGCGGTATCAGACTCAGAAAAAAGGCGACGTGAAAGACAACTTTTTATACTGGCTCATGGAGCTGATACTGATGTGTCCGCAGACCACCAGCCGTTTTGGAAAGCGGAGTCTGAAGAAACGGGCGCAGACTGCACTGGAAGCATTTGGACTGAACCGGGCAGATTATTTTGGCAGGGAGCTGCTGGCAGCAGAGCTGAAACATCTGTTCCTTACCTATGGAATGATCTGTATGGAAGATAAGACATACGCTTCCGTGATCCTCGGCTTTGGAAAAATGAAACAATCCACGCTGGAAAATAAATTATCCGCAGAATTTCAGGCGGTAAGCAAGAAATTGCCGGAATATCTGGAAATGAAAGAAGATTTTGCCATGCTGCGGGGAGCGTCTTTGGCGGCAGCAGAACATCTGGGTTTGCCAATGGATACGGAATGATTTTTTCTAAGATAATGGAGCGGTTTATTTATGACACTGGTAAAACTGGTGGAAAAAGTATCATTATAAAAAGCTATTGTCAGTTGCTATAATGATGTATGTAATAATAGAAATATAAAAATTGAAGCATACCGTCTGTTGATCAGACGGTATGTTTTTTATACAAAGCGTACATGATCGGTTGGAGCTTTTGAAAAACAAGAAAACCGTGTGATGCCACAAGCAGAAGCGGTTTTTCGGTTCTGGGAAAGATTCAGCCGTGCATCAATCGCTTTCATATAGAACGACTGAAAGAAACATTTTCTAATGAATGTATATTAATAAAGAAAAAACAGTTGATTTCCAGCATGTTTCTTATTATAATCAGCGGTAAGTAATGTTGAATGAGGAGATGAAACAGTGAAAAAAGTAGTTAAATTTGGTGGCAGTTCTCTTGCAAGTGCCGAGCAGTTCAAAAAAGTAGGTAACATCATCCGGTCAGACAAAGACAGAAAGTTTGTTGTACCGTCAGCTCCGGGAAAACGTTACGACGGAGATATCAAAGTAACAGATATGTTATATGATTGTTACGAGACTGCAGAAGCAGGAAAAGATTTTACAAAAAAACTGGATGCGATCAAGGCAAGATACAATGAGATCATTGAAGGCCTTGGCATTGATTTTTCTCTGGAAGAGGATTTCAAGATTGTAGCAGAAAATTTTGCTGCAAAAGCAGGAAAAGATTATGCGGCATCCAGAGGCGAATATTTAAACGGCAAGATTATGGCCGCATACCTTGGTTATGAATTTATTGATTCTGCAACAGTGATCCGTTTTGATGAGGATGGAAATTTTGATGCAGATATTACAAATAAAATGATGTCAGAGCGTCTGGCTTCCTGTGAGAATGCAGTTATTCCGGGATTTTACGGCGCATACGCAGACGGAAAGGTTAAGACCTTCTCCAGAGGCGGTTCCGATATCACAGGTTCTATCGTTGCCCGCGCATTAAAAGCAGATCTTTACGAAAACTGGACAGACGTATCCGGATTCCTTGTAACAGATCCGCGTATTATCAAAAATCCGGAAGTCGTAGATATGATCACATACCGCGAGCTTCGCGAGCTGTCTTACATGGGCGCATCCGTACTTCATGAAGATGCGATCTTTCCGGTAAGAAAAGCAGGCATTCCGATCAATATCAGAAATACGAACCATCCGGAAGACAAGGGAACAATGATTGTTGCTACTACAAGCCAGAAATCCAAATATACCATTACCGGTATTGCAGGTAAAAAAGGCTTTGTGGCTGTTACGGTAGATAAAGATATGATGAACTCTGAGATTGGGTTCTGCCGGAAAGTGCTTCAGGTATTTGAGGAAAATGATATTTCCATCGAGCATATGCCGTCCGGAATCGACACCATGTGTATCTTCGTACATCAGGATGAGTTCCAGGAGCATGAGCAGGTCGTTCTCTCCGGCATTCAGCGTGCAGTAGAGCCGGATACCGTAGATGTAGAGGCTGATCTGGCACTGATCGCAGTCGTTGGTCGTGGCATGAAAGAGGCAAGAGGCACAGCAGGACGTATCTTCTCTGCACTGGCTCATGCAAATATCAACTGTAAGATGATCGATCAGGGTTCCAGTGAGCTGAATATTATCATCGGCGTAAGAAACGCAGATTTTGAAGCAGCGATCCAGGCAATCTACGATATCTTTATCGTGACACAGCTGTAAGGTCAGACAAAAGATCGGACATTAAAATGTGAAATGTTGAACAACAAAAGGGATATCCGGGGACTGGAGTTGTCAGTGCCAGGGTATCCCTTTTCTTAAAGTATGGAAAACTTTTAGGATGATTATCGTAGATATAGGAAGTTTGCTATTATAAACAAGTCGTTCCATGAGGAAAGCCAGGGTAGGTTGTCACAAGCAGATGGCTTCTGACAGGCAGAAAATTTAAGATGAGGGAAAGGATCAACGGTTACAGAGAAAATGAACGAAGATATCACGCAGTTAAAAAAACGATTTGCAGAACTGGCAGAACGCAGTTATCAGAAAAATGTATATGTGTTTACCGATTTCCTAAATCTCAGCGAGCAGGCAGTCTTTTTTGAACAGGAGCGGGAAGTGTCCTATGCCGGATATACATTGTGGGGTGGGGCAGAGAGCAGTGAGCGGAGGATGCTGCGGTTTGGAACGGAAGAACTGCTGGGATATGAAGAGCCTTTTCCGATCACATGCATCCGTATCCGACCGGCGGCGAAAAAATTTGCAGAAGATCTGAACCACAGAGATTTTCTGGGAGCGTTAATGCATCTTGGAATCGAGAGGAGTGTGCTGGGAGACATCTGTCTGCGGGAACAGGAAGCCTATCTGATCTGTAAGGAAGAGATGGCAGATTATATTGTGAATCATCTGGATAAAGTGCGTCATACCGTGGTAAAATGTGAACAGATGAATGAAATGCCGACGGAGATCCAGCCTGAGCTGAAGGAAGAAGAACTGATTGTCAGTTCCCTGCGGGCGGATGCCATCGTGGCAAAAGTCTGGCAGCTTTCCAGAAATCAGAGTCTGGAACTGTTCCGTGGGAAAAAAGTATTTGTCAACGGACGGCAGTTTGAGAATAACAGTGGCATCTGGCAGGAGGGCGACATTGTCTCTGTCCGTGGCTATGGCAGATTCCGTTACGACGGTATGCTGCAGGAGACAAAAAAGGGCAGGATACGTTTTTTGATCCAGAAGTATATATAGAAAAGAGTAATCATGGCAGAAAAAAAGAAACGGGTAAAAAAAAGACAGGAAGAGCGCAGCCGGGAGATCCGATGGGATCACCTGGATAATACGGCGCACCTGTTTCCTATGATCGCAGGTGCAGGGATGAGCAATGTATACCGGGTCTGCGCAGTTTTAAAAGAAGACATACAGGAAGATAAATTGCAGCAGGCACTGGATAAAGTGCTTCCGAAGTTCCCTGTTTTTAACGTGCGTCTGCGTCAGGGCGTGTTCTGGTATTATTTTGAGGAAAACGGAAAACAGTCCCCGAAGGTTGTGCAGGAAGATTCCTGGCCCTGTCAGTATGTGGAAGCTGCCATCAATCAGAACTATCTGTTCCGGGTCAGCTATTATAAGCGCAAGATCAGTCTGGAAGTGTTTCATGTGCTGACGGATGGAAATGGCGCATTTGTCTTTTTAAAAGAGCTTATATATCAGTATCTGCGGGATACGAAGCCGGAACTGGCTGGATTGCCGGATCATCTGGCGGCAGATACATCCACGGACTATACCGATGGATTTTTACAGCATTACCGGAAACCATCTGGTGGCAAGACTGCATATAAAAAAGAGCGGGCATATCATATTCCCGGAAGAATGTTTGAGACGGGTAAGATGTCGCTGATGCATGGATTTATGCCGGTCTCACAGCTGAAAGAAAAAGCGAAGGCATATGGAGCGAGCATCAATGAATATCTGGTGGCGGCCTTTATCTGGAGCATTTATCAGTCCAAAGGAGAGCGCAAGATCAAAGAACCGGTCACGGTCGGTGTGCCGGTAAACTTACGTCCTCATTTTTCTTCTGTTACTACAAAAAACTTTTTTGTCATGGTAACGGCGGTATGGCAGGCAAAACAGACGGAAGCGGATTTTGGAGAAGTGCTGGAGGCGGTAAAGAACAGTCTGCGTCCACAGCTGGAAAAGGAACATTTGGAAGAAGTGTTTTCTTATAATGTGTCCAATGAGAAAAAGATGATTCTCCGCGCAGTACCGTTATGGCTGAAAAAACCGGCGATGCGGTATGTGTACCGGTCGGCGGCAAAGGCGAATACTACTACCGTTTCCAATCTGGGCGTGGTGCATACACCACCGGAATACGATCCGTATATCGAACAGTTTTATTCCTGTCTTTCCCGCTCTTTGGGGCAGAATATGAAAGGCTGTGTGTGCTCTTACAAAGATACGCTGGTGTTTACCATTTCTTCCGTTTACCGGGATACGGAAGTTCAGAAAGCATTCTTCTGTTTTATGGCAGATGAGGGTATCTCTGTGCGTATAGAAAGCAATGGTGTGTATTATGAGTAAATGTATCAAATGTCGTGTGGAGTTTCAGGATCCGGTAGAGATCTGCCCGTTTTGTGGCAATGCCCTGTCAGAGCATACCGGGGATGAGACTTTTTTATATCCGAAATTAAAAGAACAGAATCGGGGCATGCATTTGGCGATGCGCATTTATCTGTTTGCGGCAGTGGTGGGGTTTGTGTTCCTACTGTGTCTGAACCATCATTTGCGGGCGCGGATTCGCTGGGACCTTCTGGCGGGGATTGGGATGCTGTATGCGTGGATGACATGGAAAGTGTCTTTTTTTCAGCATGAGGGATATCTGAAAAAAGCACTGATCCAGACGTTTTCCGGAATCCTTGCAGTCATCGCAGTAGATGGAGTGTTAGGATTTCATGGCTGGTCATTAAATTATGTCATGCCGGGTGTATTTGTCCTGATGGATATTGCCATGATCGTCCTGATGATCGTAAACAGCCGCAACTGGCAGAGCTATCTTCCGGTACAGATCATTATGATCCTGTGCAGCCTGATCCCAGTGGTCCTGTATCATATGAAAGTAGATCACGCCTGGTATCCGGCGGTAGGTGCGCTTGGCATTACCGTGCTGGTGTTCCTTGGAACCCTTGCGATCGGTGGGCGGCGTGCGGTAGAAGAACTGCGGCGGCGGTTTCATGTGTAAATCATGCAGGCATCAGATGAAAGATTGTCCTGAAAGTAGATTCTGTGAAAATTACAGGGCATGGAGTTCTGCTTAAAAAAGAGTGTGCTAAATTGTAAAAAACTGTTGTTGCAGGATAGAAAAAACACACAAAATAGCATATAATCTTCATATGTATTTAATATTGATGTACATATGCAGGCTATAAGAAACATCCCTATCGGGTGTAAGAGTCTCCATGTTGGTTGAGTATTAGACATGGATGTTCAGAAATCTGGTCGGAGATTATTCAGAACAGATTCCGAGAATATTTAGATAAGAACAGGAGGAGATTATCGTGACAGAACAGGAAACCAGTGTACAGGGTAAAATTTTACGGGATCTGATCGCCCGGGTAACCTCCGATAACCTGATCGGAAGAAAATTAAAAAATGGAGAGATTCGCAAAAAGTTAGTGGAACCGGCATGGAAATGTCCGGAGCATTATACGCTTTCGGAAATCCCATTACATAACTGTAAGGCGGAACTACTGACGGCAGACGAAGGAAATGACCGTTATATTCTCTTGCAGCTTCACGGCGGCGGTTATATCGGTGCTATGCGGAACGTGTACCGCAGTTTTGCAGGATTATACAGCGAACTTGGAAATGGAATGCCGGTATTTACGGTAGATTATCGTGTGGCACCGGAGAATCCATATCCGGCGGCTCTGGAAGATGCGGTAACTGCATATAACTGGCTGTTGGATTATGGCTGGCAGGCGCACGAGATCATCGTGGCAGGAGACTCCGCAGGTGGCGGTCTTGCCATGGCGTTGTGCATGTATCTGAAAAACCAGAACCGCCCATTACCGGCGGGGATTATTGCCATGTCTCCATGGACAGATCTGACCTCATCCGGTCCTTCTTATGTGGAAAATTATGAACGTGATCCGTTGTTTGGTAATACGAGGGACAGCCTTATCTATAACAAGGATTACATACAGGACGAAGATCCTACGAATCCATATATTTCCCCGTTGTTTGGGGATTTCCGGGGATTTCCGCCGATGCTTATTCAGGTAGGAAGTTACGAGATGCTTCTGAGCGATTCCATTGCGGCAGCAGAAAAAGCAAAAGGAGCCAGAGTAAAAGTTCGTTTGAGTGTATATGAAGGCATGTTCCATGTGTTCCAGATGGCATTGTTACTTTTACCGGAATCCAAACGCGCCTGGGCGGAAGTCGGACGTTTCCTTGACATCATTATGGAGATGGAAGAGAAGGAAACAGATAGATAAACAGACTCTATCGAAAGATGGATTCGCATGTACACATAGGATATTCCGTGAGTAAAAAGAAAGTATCCTTGAGAAAATTTTGAGAACATAAAAGGATAAAATAAACAGGTGGCGGAACAAAATAACTTTAGAGAAAACAGAATAATCTCATGTAAGAAGGAATTATTAAGAAATTGCAATCTGTGCCCCAGAAACTGCGGCACAGACCGTTTGGCAGGAGAACGTGGTTATTGTGGACAGGCCGCAGAACTGACGGCAGCCAGAGCCGCTCTCCATATGTGGGAAGAACCGTGTATTTCCGGTAATTGTGGATCGGGAACTGTATTTTTTACCGGCTGTGCCCTGCATTGCGTGTTTTGCCAAAATGGGAAAATTGCCAATGGAAAGCTTGGAAAGTCGCTTTCTGTGGAGCGATTGGCAGAGATTTTTCTGGAGTTACAGGAACAGGGTGCGGCAAATATCAATCTGGTAACGGCAGGGCATTTTGTACCTCAGGTCATAGCGGCACTGGATCGGGCAAAAGCGAAGGGGCTGCATCTGCCGGTGGTATATAACACCAGCGGTTATGAAAAAGTGGAAAACCTGCGTTTGCTGGAAGGATATGTGGATATCTACTTGCCGGATTTCAAATACTGGGAGCCGGAGACGGCGCAGAACTATTCCCATGCGCCGGATTACCCGATGTATGCGAAAGCTGCCATTGCTGAAATGGTAAGACAGACCGGAGCACCGGTTTTTGAGGGCGATATGCTCAAACGAGGCACAGTGGTACGGCATTTGCTGCTTCCCGGTCATGTCAGGGAAGCAAAACAGATCATTTCTTATCTTCACGAAACCTATGGGAATCATATCTACATCAGCATCATGAACCAGTACACACCCATGGCAGGGATAGAGACTGCCGGTTATCCGGAGCTGGCTCGTAAAGTAACTTCACGGGAGTATGAAAAAGTACTGGATCATGCCATCAATATTGGTGTGGAAAATGGATTCATGCAGGAAGGCGGAACGGCATCTGAGAGTTTTATCCCGGATTTTGAGTGTCAGGGGATATAGGAGAAAGGATAAAAAAGTTATATTTGCATGGGTTTAATACTCTGTCAGAGGACATGAAAGTGAGAGAAAAATACTTGTTTGCAGATATATGTCCATATTTATCTGAGAAAATATAGAAATGGAAACACATTTTTAATACAGAAAAAGAGTGCAACAAGAAAACAGACGACTATCTGAAACATGGATGCATATACATTCAGTTTTGAGATAGCCGTCTGTTTTTATTTTGATATTTCATGTTATGCTAATTTTAATAATAACATTTGAAATATAAAATGTTTATGTGGATCAGCTGTACATTGCAAGTGAAAGATGCTTCGTCCTATTTCGAACTGATCATGAACAGGATCGCATGTCTGATTATGCTGCTTTTGTGGATATTGCTGTGGTTCAATTATGGGAATGTGCATCGTAATCTGCCATTGCTGCGAAAAAAAGGAATTTTGTGGAAGTTGATGGGATATGGCATATATACTGTATGTATTATGTTTGTCGTAATTTCAATATTGATATTTATTACATAAGGGCAGTTATCCACAGATTGACATTGTCTGGGATACCACCTATAATTGTAGAAAATGAAAGGAAAGGATGCGTGGGGGAGAGCGGTGGAAGCTCCTACGCCGGATAGATATGAAAAAAATGTATTTAAGGAAAAGGGTGCTGACCTGTATGACGGCAGCGATCCTGGCTGCATCAGCGGGGTTTGCGGGAAGCGGTCTGTCTGCACAGGCTGCATCTTATATTAAAAGCGATAATACGATTATCCGTGATGCGGCAAATGGAAACATGATCGGCGGAATCAATCAGGGAACAGAAGTAGAGATTGTAGAATCTAAGACGGGAACAGATGGGATGACCTGGCATCATGTGCGGTATGCAGCAAATGGAACTACCGCAGAAGGATGGGTGCGTTCAGACCTTATCACAAATGATGGAGCCGATAACGGAACAGATACAAATACCGGAAACACAGGAAATACAGATACCAATACCGAAAATGGTGCAGATCAGAGCGCTGATGTGACGGGTATTTCCGGAGACGGTTATAAAGCGAACGGCGATAATACTTTTGAGGTGCAGGGAAAGACAATGACCATTGCATCTAAAATACCATCAGATAAAGTTCCGTCACAATTTAAGACAGAGACCGTTACATATAATGGAAACGATATTAAGGTATGCAAATACGATGCAGGAGATGTTTATCTGGTTTATCTTCTGGATGAAGAGAAAAACGGAGAATTTTATGTTCTTAATATGCAGAAAAATGTTGTGACATCTTATATAACCGTTGGAACAGAAGATAATTCGCTGATTCTTTTGTTAGCGCCAGATAATGCAACGGTGTCTTCCTCATATGGAAAAACAGTTTTTGCAGTAAGTGAGACAGCAGGGATTACTGCATATCAGTATAATCAGTCTGAGGATACTCTGAAGGCAGATGCGATTCTTGGAGAATATTATTATGTATACGGCATTACACAGGATGGAACGACAGGCTGGTATCTGTATGATAATGTGGGAAAGACTTTTGTGCGCGCAGTGACAGATCTTAGTGTAGATCTGGATGCAGGCAGTGATACAGAGGCAGCACCGGCACAGGATAACAGCCTGGATAAAATGATCATTGTCGGATTGGGAGTTCTTTGTGTTATTTTCTTTGTCCTGATGATTGTCTTTGCCGGTAAGAGCAGAAGTGCCCGTAAATATCTCCCGGAAGAAACTTTCGATGAAGATGATGAAGAAGAGATCATGACTCTTGCGGAAAGACGCAGAGAAGATCGCAAATACCGTCATTTTATGGATGATCTTCCGGAAAATGATGAAGAGGAAGCAGCTGCTGAAAAAACGGAGCCGGTATTTAAAGAAATTGCAGATGACGGAGAAGTATATCTTGATGAAGATGAGAATGGTCCGGCACCAGCGGACGTGACTGATTTCAGAGAGGAATCCCCTTCAGGAGAAACAGAAGATCTGTCTGCCACAAAACCTATGCCACTGGTAAAACGGTTCTATGAGACAGATACCGAGACGGAGATTTCTCAAAAAGAAACAGGTATGGAGCAGATTCCGGGTAAGGAGATTCCATCCGATGAAGAGGATATGGCGTCGTCTGATAAAGAAGAATTGGAAGATCTTGAGAGAATGCTGATGGCAGGTCTTCAGGATGCGTTGAAGGAACAGGAAGAAGAGGGTTCGGACGAGGACTTGCAGGAAACGGTTCAGGATGCTGTACAGGAAGAAGACGATGCGCAGAAGAAGCAGGCAGGTAAAGAAAAAACAGCCGCTTCACATCATGAGAAAAAACATGGGAAAAATCAGCATGGAAAGAAAAACGGAAAAGATGCCTGGGATGACGAACTGGAATTTTTAGATCTCTGATGTACCTGGTTTTTCGGTAATTTGACTTGAATATTGAAAATAAAAAAGCTTTGTTGCAAAATGATGAAATTGCAGCAGGGCTTTTTTGTTTTACAGTAAAAAGTTTCGCTGATATGCAGGAAGAAATCTATAGAAATGAGTATAAATGCTTAGCTTATGATAAGATGCCCTGTAAAACTACAAATAAAACAGCCTGTTCTGTCCTTGACAAGTAATTGCAACTGTTATATCATCGATATAACACACATGAAAAAGGGTGAAAAAATGTACATAGAAATTGATTTTAACAGTGATGAAGCGCTCTATATGCAGTTACGGAATCAGATCATTCTCGGAATTGCCACACATCAGTATGTGGAGGGAGATTCGTTGCCGTCTGTTCGCCAGCTGGCAGAAGAGATCGGTATCAATATGCATACTGTAAACAAAGCATATGGCGTCTTAAAGCAGGAGGGGTTAATCAGACTGGATCGCAGACGCGGTGCGGTAATCTCTCTTGATCTGGATAAGATTAAGGCGATGACAGAGCTGAGTGAAGATCTGCGCATGGTCATTGCAAAAGCCTGCTGTAAAAATGTCAGCAGAGATGAGATCCATGCCCTGATCGATGAGATTTATGATGAATATAGAAATGGCTGACGCAGTAACAGGAGGATTTTATAATGCGACCATATACAAAACAGGCACAGGCGGTTCTTGATTTTGGAGCAGCAGTGGCGGGAATGATGGATCAGTGCTCTATTGGCACGGAACATGTTCTGGCAGGGCTGTGTAGGGAACCGGAAGGAATCGCAGGACGGATTCTGGAAGACCTGGAAGTGACAGAAAAAAAGGTTCTGGATCTGATCGATGAGGTTACGATCCCGGGCAGGAAGGTTCTTTTGAGAGATCCTAAAGAATTTACCCCGGAAACGATGCGTATGCTGGAACGCGCAGAACAGACAGCAGAGCGCTTTCGCAGTGATACCATTGGCACGGAACATCTTCTTTTTGCGATGATTCAGGAAAAGGAGTGTTCTGCATCCAGAATTCTGATCGCCATGGGAATCAATACGGTAAAGATTTATGCGGATATTTTAGTGGCGATCGGAAGAGAAGATGCATTTTCCAAAGAGGAAAGCAAGGCATTACGTTCCGGGAATGTTCAGAGTGTTTCTGAGACACCGATGCTTGACAAATATGCAAGGGATATGACAAAACAGGCTGCGGAACATAAATTGGATCCGTTGATTGGAAGAGAACAGCAGTTGCAGCGGATAATTCGCATCCTCAGCAGAAGAACAAAGAATAATCCCTGCTTGATCGGAGAACCGGGTGTGGGAAAGACAGCAATCGCAGAAGGTCTGGCCCAGCGTATCGCAGATGGACTTGTGCCGGATATTTTGAAAAAGAAACGCCTGATGTCTCTGGACCTTTCTGCAATGGTAGCCGGTTCCAAATACAGGGGCGAATTTGAAGAACGTATCAAAGGTGTTGTTCAGGAAGTGGAGAATGCCGGGAATGTGATCTTGTTTGTGGATGAAATTCATACAATGATCGGTGCTGGTGGTGCAGAAGGTGCGATCGATGCATCAAATATTTTGAAACCGGCACTTTCCCGTGGAATTCTACAGATGATCGGCGCAACGACAATACAGGAATATCGAAAATATATCGAAAAGGATGCTGCCCTGGAACGACGTTTTCAGCCGGTAACTGTTCCGGAGCCGACAAAACAGGAGGCTGTGGAGATACTGGATGGACTGAAAGAACAATATGAGAAGCATCATCATGTGCAGATTACCCCGGAAGGGATTCAGGCAGCAGTTGAACTGTCAGAACGTTATATCAATGACCGTTTTCTTCCGGATAAAGCATTGGATCTTCTGGATGAAGCTGCATCAAAAGTGCATCTTGGTGGCTTTAAGATCCCGGAGAATTTAGAAAAACAGAAAAATCAGATGCTGGAAGCACAGGAAGCATTGGATGCAGCCCTTCAGGAAAACCGTTTTGAGGAACTTGGAACTTTACGGAAACAGAAAGCCGCTGTTGAAAAAAAATATGAGCGGACGTTTGAACGTTTTCAAAAGGAACAGCAGAAAAAGGTGCTGTCTGTAGGCGAAAATGAGATTGCAGATGTGGTTGCTGACTGGACTGGAATCCCTGTTCAAAAACTGACAGAAAAAGAATCAGAGCGTCTGAAAAATATGGAGAAGATCCTTCATAAGCGCGTTATTGCTCAGGAAGAAGCGGTCGATGCGGTTTCCAAAGCAGTACGCAGAGGCCGTATCGGACTGAAAGATCCGGGAAGACCAATCGGTTCTTTTCTGTTCCTTGGCCCTACAGGTGTAGGAAAGACAGAGATTTCCAAAGCATTGGCAGAAGCGGTGTTCGGAAGTGAAGACGCCATGATCCGGGTGGATATGTCCGAGTATATGGAGAAGCACAGCGTATCGAAAATGATCGGTTCTCCGCCAGGATATGTAGGATATGACGAGGGCGGACAGCTCAGCGAAAAGGTACGGAGAAACCCATATTCCGTCATTTTGTTTGATGAGATCGAGAAAGCGCATCCGGATGTATTTAATATTCTGTTACAGGTACTGGATGATGGTCATATTACAGATGCACAGGGACGTGTCGTAGATTTTAAAAACACGATCATCATTATGACATCCAATGCCGGAGCGCAGACGATCATTGAACCGAAAAAACTGGGATTTGGCGTGCAGGAAGATGCAAAGGCAGATCATGCCCGTATGAAATCCAACGTTATGGAAGAAGTGCGCCGTATTTTTAAACCGGAGTTCTTAAACCGTATTGATGAGATTATTGTATTCCACGCGCTTACGAAAGAGCATATGAAGAAGATTGTGACGTTGATGACTCGTTCTCTGGAAAAACGTTGTCAGACACAGCTTGATATTCATCTTCATATCCGGGATTCTGTGAAAAAATATATTGTCGATGAATCCTTTGATCCGAAATACGGTGCAAGACCGCTGCGACGCATGATCCAGACCAGTCTGGAGGATGCACTGGCAGAAGAGATCCTTGCCGGAAATGTCCAGACCGGGGATGAAGTAGATGTAGGTGTGCGGAATAAAAAAGTTAATTTTATCGTAAAAAGTAAAAATTAAGAAAGAGCATAGGGTAAATGGCAAAAGGGAAAACAACGGTATTTTTCTGCCAGTCCTGTGGATACGAATCCTCCAAATGGATGGGGCAGTGTCCGGGATGCAGGGAATGGAATACATTTGTGGAAGAGACTGTAGATAAAAAAGCAGAAAAGATATTATCTTCCGATCATGGTAAGACACACAAACCGGTGTCTCTTAATTCTGTAGTGATGGAACAGGAAGAACGGATTCAGACAGGAGTGCAGGAATTTGATCGTGTGCTGGGTGGCGGTATCGTCCCCGGCTCCCTTGTGCTGGTTGGCGGTGATCCCGGTATCGGTAAATCTACGCTGTTATTGCAGATCTGCCAGATCCTTTCTCAGATGAAACGATCCACACTGTATATATCAGGCGAGGAATCCTTACAGCAGATCAAAATCCGTGCGGACAGGATCGGACAGTTTACAGATAGTCTGTATCTGCTCTGCGAGACGAACCTGAACACGATCCGTGCGATGATCGAACGGGAAAAACCGCAGATTGTGATCATCGATTCCATTCAGACGATGTACAGTGAAGATATTACATCTGCTCCGGGAAGTGTATCTCAGGTTCGGGAAGCGACTTCTGCATTTATGCAGATTGCAAAAGGTGTGGGGATTACCATATTTATTGTAGGACATGTGACAAAGGAAGGTGTTGTAGCCGGTCCGCGTGTGCTGGAACATATGGTAGACACAGTTTTATATTTTGAAGGTGACCGTCATGCGGCATATCGCATTCTGCGGAGTGTGAAAAATCGATTTGGCTCTACGAACGAGATCGGTGTATTTGAAATGGGCAGCAGCGGATTAAAACAGGTGTTAAATCCATCAGAATATATGTTAAGTGGCAAACCGGAAGGAGCATCCGGTTCTATCGTAACCTGTTCTTTGGAGGGAACCCGTCCGATCCTGTTGGAAGTGCAGGCATTAGTATGCCGCAGTAACTTTGGAATTCCCCGGCGTACAGTAGCCGGTGCAGATATGAACAGACTGAACCTGCTTATGGCTGTACTGGAAAAAAGAAATGGCATGCCTATGGGAAACTGTGATGCCTATGTAAATATTGCCGGAGGCATCCGCATGACAGAACCGGCACTGGATCTGGGAATCGTACTTGCGCTGGTATCCAGTTTTAAAGATATTTCCATATCAGAAAAGACCATCTGCTTTGGCGAAGTAGGACTGAGCGGCGAAGTCCGTGCAGTCAATATGGCTCAGCAGAGAGTGCAGGAAGCGAAAAAGCTTGGTTTTGAAACCTGTATCCTCCCAAAAGTCTGCCTGAAAAATATGGGAAAGACAGAAGGAATCCAGCTCATTGGTGTCTCAGATGTAAGAGAAGCCATACAGGCGATCCTTGCTAATGGGAAAAAGGTTTAACATTTTTATTGCTTTTAAATTTAATATCAGATATGAGAATGTAAGAATAATATAAGAGAAATTGTAAATATCTAGTTGACAATTCGGTTAGAAAATGCTAATATAATCGAGCTGACTACGAAACGGATAACCGCTTCAAAAGACAGCAAAAAGAAAATAAAAAGTTGTTGACAAAGACATCACAACATGATATTATTTTTGGGCTGACTCGCGAGGCAAAGATGTTCCTCAAAGGACAGCGAAAAATAATCTTAAAAAGCTGTTGACA
>OLRJ01000747.1_pt1 | contig 31568 bp, 21 predicted proteins | sample 1672741 | NCBI WGS metagenome assembly OLRJ01 (sample SAMEA3136719, study PRJEB25190) | human gut metagenome | biome: human gut; feature: human-associated habitat; material: faeces | place: Austria | collected 2013
AGATAAAACCCTAATTTTAGCTCAACCAAAATTAGGGTTTTTATACAGTCTGACGTCGTGATAATTTCACGACGTTTTTTTATACACTTCTTTAAAGAAATGCATGTTTCTTTCTCTCGAACGGCTGATGGATTGCGGTCCCATTAAACCTGCCACTGCAAATGTCCTCCTGTGCGAACATGTAAGAAAACTCGCCTAAAACATGACGAATCGTTTGGTTAATTGTCATAATGTCGATGGTTGACAGGGTGCGAACCATGATGATAGCTGTTATTCTTCGAATTATCCTGTAATTCCGAGGTAATTTTTCTCCGTCAATCGCGGACCACCCCCTTAAACTTGCATTAAAGAATAACAATCAAATAATCCAATAAATGGCTTCACAGCGCTATTTATCTCTAATTTATGCCATTGACTTTTCGTCTATAATATTTTATCCTAAATGAAGGTTGCAGTAGCAATCCATACCCCATAAGGGGACGGAAACGTAGTTGCACTAAAGGCGATTGACAACATCCATTTAAGTAGCAATCCATACCCCGTAAGGGGACGGAAACTGTAATTTAGTCATTTTTATCTTCCTTTCAATTTCAGTAGCAATTTTCCCCCCCGTTAGGGGACATAAACTATTGATTAGAATTATTCAAAAAAAGAGTGCCTCTCAAAAAAATTGAGAGGCACTCTTTTTTTGAATAAAAATTTAAGTTATTGACATAAGTGACGATTCATCAGACAATAAAATAAAAAGGTACAGAACAATTGGAAAATTGGAATCTGTAGAAAGGTTGTTGTTTATGAAGTATATTCTCTTTTCACCTATTGGAAAAACAGATCCAATTACAAATTTTCACGATGGCTCGTTGATTCACATTAGTCGTCATTACCAGCCGGAGATCATCTATCTTTATATGTCGAAGGAAATGTCTGAATTTCATCATCTAGACAATCGTTATTGTAAATGTTTGGAATTATTGCAGCAAAAAGAGAACTTTGTTTCTGAAATTCATATCATTGAGCGTCCGGAACTGGTAGACGTCCAATTGTTTGATTACTTTTATGATGAATTTGATTCCGAGCTTCAGAAAATCCATGAAGCTTATCCGAATTATCAGATTTTACTGAATGTATCTTCGGGAACACCGGCTATGAAATCCGGGCTTCAATTTCTTGCGGCATCTTCCGAGCACGGATACAAAGCCATTCAGGTCTCAACACCGCAAAAAGGTGTTAATAGAGAACAAGCTGATTTTGAAAATTATGATTTAGAGGTGCATTGGGAATTAAACGAAGACAATGACAAAGATGCCCCTAATCGTTGTGTTGAATCTGAAACCATGATGTTAAATAAACGCATTAAGCTGGAGGTTATTCGCAACCACATAGAGGCCTATGATTATCAGGCTGCGCTTAATGTCGCAAAAACCATAGAAATGGTATTGCCGGAAAATATTATTCTTTTACTTGAAGGCGCTACAAAAAGAATGAATTTGGATCAAGCCGGTGCTATGAAGGCCTTTGGAAAAACATCGGTGCAGCCTATTCCAAAGATAGCTTCAGACAAAGCACCGATTATTGAATATTTACTATGGCTCCAAGCAAAGCAACAACGTGGTGATTTAGCGGATTTTATTAGAGGGATCACACCTGTTATTGTAGATATTCTTGAACTAATCTTAAAAGAAAAATGTCATATAAAGCCGGATGATTTTTGTGAAAAAAGAGCCAAAGACGTTTGGTATCTTAATAGAAATAAATTCGAAAAAAATATGCCGGAATTATTATCTTATCTCGATAAACGCTATAATGGACAACTTCAAGACAAACCTCTTAGCTCACATATTTTGGTTAGTATCTTAGAAAAAGAATGTCCGCAGGATAAGCTATGTGAGAAAGCGCAAGAATTAAGAGAAATAGAACAGAATGTACGAAATACAGCTGCACACGAAATTGTATCAGTTACCGAAGACTTTCTAATGAATAAGGTAGGCAAAAATTCTTTACAAATTCTAACACTCATGAAACAACTCGTTCATCAAGGCATTACCGGAATTAAGGCCGATATCTGGAAGTCTTATGATGAAATGAATGCACTTATTATAGCGGAATTAGTGAAAAATATTTAAGGGGTGGTCCCGATATGCAAACGGAACTTATTCAGGTAACAACCGGAGGATTATTGCATGATATCGGTAAAATAATCTTTCGTTCAAATATAGATACTCGTGCCCATTCTATTAGCGGTTATGAGGCAATGAAGCCCATTATTAAGCAGGAAGAGATTTTGCAATGTATTTGTTACCATCATAAAAAAGAATTGCGTCATCAAAAGCTTGCTGACGATGCATTGGCGTATATTGTTTACATCGCTGACAATATCGCTGCCGGAGTAGATCGCCGTTTTGATGAAGGGGACGATGTATCTTACGGATTTGACAAGACATGTCCTCTTGAAAGTATTTTCAACCTGATGAATCAAAATTGCAATAAATATGTACACTCGCAAGGCAGCTTGAATATCAAGCAGGAAATCAATTATCCGCAGCCAAAAGAAAAAGTGCCTGTGTATACAGTAAGCGAATACCAAAAGATTTATCAGGATTTGCGTGCAGGATTGAATCAGCTAGAGGCGAACAGCGCCTATGTGAACTCCTTGCTCGAATTGCTAGAAAGTCACATGACGTATGTACCATCAAGCACCAATAAGCAAGAGGTTGCTGATATTTCATTGTTTGATCACAGCAAAATGACTGCAGCAATTGCCGCTTGTATTTATGTTTATCTATCTGAAGAAGGGCGCACAAATTTCAAAACTGCATTGTTCGACAATGAAAAAGCGTTTCTTCAACAGAAAGCATTTCTGTTGTTTTCTTGCGATTTATCCGGTATTCAATCCTTTATCTATACCACAAGTGGCGAAAAAGCATTAAAGACGCTGCGTGCACGTTCCCTGTACTTGGAGGTATTGGTCGAACACATTGTAGACGAGCTGCTTGATACAATGGAATTATCTCGTGCACAATTGATTTACACCGGTGGCGGTCATGCATACATTCTACTGGCAAATACCAAGGCAGTAGAAGAAAAGCTACAGACATTCAGAAAAAATATAAATCAGTGGTTGTTAAAACAATTTGGCACTGAGCTTTATTTAGCGATGGCATGGCAGCCTTGCTCCGGTAATGACTTAATGAATCGGAGCGAAGATAATGATGCTTATCGACAGATTTTTAGAACTCTTTCCGGAAAATTAGGCGCACAAAAAATAAGTCGTTATTCCATGGAGGAATTAAAGCTATTGAATCAGCAATCAGAAATGGATGATTTGCGTGAATGCAAAGAATGTAAGCGCTCTTCGCAGCTTACCGACGAGGATATTTGCTCTTTTTGTCACGATATACAATTATTTTCTAAAGAGGTTCTTGCTTCCGATAAGTATTTCTCAGTGTTTTATGCGGTAAAGGATGCTGATAAGTGCCTACCTTTGCCAAATGCAGAGGGCGAAACCGTATATTTACAAATGAAATCATATAACGAACTAAAAGATTTATTGGAAAATCATTCGCCGAACCTGATTCGCTACTATAGTAAAAATAATCAAGTAACCGGCCATAACATGGCGACTCATATATGGATGGGTGATTATCATGTTCGGGAGGATGAAATGATAGCCACCTTTGAACAAATGGCTCAAAGAAGTAAAGGTGTTAAGCGCATAGGGGTGTTACGTGCTGACGTGGATAATCTCGGCCAAGCCTTTGTGAATGGCTTTTTACGACAAAACGCCGATAACCCCGAAAAATATCTCACGCTTTCTCGAACCACCAGTTTGTCACGAAGTTTATCGTTGTTTTTTAAATACTATTTGAATGGTATTTTGGACGGCTCCACCACTATTCCAAATGGACGCTTTTCATTAGAAGGTTCACCACAATCGACTCCAAAGCAGGTCATGATTATTTACTCAGGTGGGGATGATATCTTTCTTGTTGGTGCTTGGAATGAAATCATAGAAAGCGCCGTAGATATTAATCGGGCATTTGAAGAATATACTCAAGGAACCCTCACGCTTTCAGCTGGGATAGGCTTATACAATGTTAGCTATCCACTTATTCGCATGGCGAAGGAAACCGGTGACTTAGAATCCGCAGCTAAACATATAGCTGGTGGTCAAAAAAATGCCCTATCACTATTTGGAACAGATACCATCGCACATACTTACCATTGGGAAACTTTTGAAAAAAAGGTTGTCGGGGAAAAGTTGCGTTTTCTTCAAAAGCATTTAGGAACCAAGCAAGAAGACGAGCAAGCGAATACAGGATTTTTATATGATATTTTATATCTGCTGCGTCATGCAGATGAAAATATTAATTTAGCACGCTATGCCTACACATTGGCACGAAGAACCAATGTAACGGATTCAACTGCGTTCTGTAATCTTATGTATGCATGGTATTTGGATGATACGCATAGACAACAACTAATCACCGCAATTTACTTATACGTTTACTTATACAGAGAGGATGGTAGTACTAATGAGCTATAGTAAATCTAAGAATACGCAAAAACCACAATCATCGAACATAATATATAGCCCGTTGGAAGAAGAATCCTATGTTGCAAGAGCAGAAAAAGTTATTAACGACTTACAAAGCAATAGAGGGAGGTATGAGCCGCAGCTAACGACCTCTCAAATAAGAAATATTTTGTCTATGCTGAATGAAATATATAATGAAGTAACTGCATCCCCGGATGAAACGCTATCTAACACAGTGCAAAACAGACTGCGTTATTTAAAAATTAAGTTGATTTATGCTGCCGGTCGCAATAGCGCTGTAAGGAAATTTATGGAAGCCAGTCAAATCGATCAGCATCTTGACCATATTGGCGACAGTCGAGAAAAATTTATCTTATATAGTCATTATATGGAAGCATTGGTTGCATATCATCGTTTCCATGGCGGCAAGGATTGAGGAGGAAGCAATGATGTATAGCAAGCTTTTAATTGAAGGAACCATCGAGGTGGTTACCGGTATGCATATTGGTGGTTCTGATGCTTTTGCAGCAATCGGTGCTGTGGATAGTCCGGTTATAAAGGATGGCCGTACACAAGAACCAATTATTCCGGGTAGCACGCTAAAAGGCAAAATGCGCACCTTATTGGCTCGGAGTCTATCACAAAATATAATTTTGCCAAAACCCAACGACGATGATTTGGAAATTCGTCGTTTATTTGGCACCAGCCAAGCGAAAGCCGGGGAGGCATCCTTATTACACTCACGCCTCATTTTTTCGGATTGCTACTTAACCAACAAAGACCAGTTAATCAAATCAGGAGGCATGACGGAGGTAAAATTTGAAAATACCATCAATCGTCAAACCGCAATTGCCAATCCTCGACAAATTGAACGTGTGGTGAGAGGTGCTGAATTTGGTTTGAGAATAGTGTACGATGTTTTGGAGGAATCCGAATTGGTTGCTGATTTTGAAAATATTGCCCGTGCCTTTGCGCTGATAGAAATGGATTACCTTGGCGGACATGGCACAAGAGGCTCCGGTCGTGTAAAATTCAAAAATTTAGTTGTAACACAAACAACAGCTTCTACAGTGTCTGATGAAACCATAGACGAACTCAATGTAATCCTAAAGGGTGAATAATATGCAGTATGCGGTTATTAAATGGCACTTTACTACAATCGTACGTTTTGGTAATAGTAAGGGGCAATTAGCAGAAAGCGACTATATAATGCATAGCGACACATTGTTCTCCGCCCTCTGCCAAGAAGCATTGGCAATGGAAGGCGAAGAAGGCGTTCAAAAGCTATATACTCTCAGCAGTAATAATCAACTGATATTTTCGGATACGATGCCTTATAGCGATGAAACCTACTTTCTTCCAAAACCCATTTTGCATGTAGCGCAAGTCGAGCGCGAAACAAATAGTGTGTTAAAAAAAGAACATAAAAACTTAAAATATATTTCCGCTACGCATTATAACGATTATATAGAATATCTCAACAACCAAAAGGCATTCGATGTTATTAATGAAAATAAATTGTTAGCCAATTTAGTGACTCACGAAAATAGAGTCATGGTTAGTATTCAGGGTAATGAGGCTTCACAGCCATTTCATGTCGATGGGTGGCGTTTTGCAGATAATGCGGGATTGTATTTTCTTGTTGGCTATGAAGCTGAGGAGGAAATGTCTTGGCTGGAATCATTACTATACCGTTTGGAATTATCGGGAGTAGGCGGAAAGCGCAACATTGGATTTGGAAAATTTGAAATGGATGACCCGTTTTACCTCGATGAATATGCATACAGCGATGGCTTGCTCGCTTTGTGGAGCTTGCTCAACAAAAAAGGAACGTATTCGATGACGCTTTCTAATGCTTTACCAACCGAAGAAGAGATGCAAGGCGTATTGGATGATGCATCGTATCGCATATTAAAACGTAGTGGTTTTGTGTCTTCATCCGCTTATGCGAAGGAACAACGAAAACATCGAGATTTATATGTATTTTCAGCCGGCTCTTGCTTTAAAACAAAATTTGCCGGCGATATCTATGACGTCGCAATGAACGGAAATCATCCGGTATATCGTTATGCCAAGCCTTTTTTTGTGGGGGTGAGTGAATGAAAGCCTTGGGTCACTTAAAGCGTTATGACATTAAATTAACGGTTCAATCTCCATTATTTATTGGTTCCGGCGAAAATCTTAACAAAAAAGAGTTTATTCTTCTCTCGCATGAAAATAAAGCTATTATTATGGATATAGATAAATTGCTATTATTTCTAGATAGAAAAAACTTACTAGAAGCCTATCAAGTTTTTTTGCTGGATAATAACCAAGGAAATATATATTATTTTTTAAAAAATAATGGCATCACGCCCAACGATTATAAATATTTTATAAGCTACTCGCTTCAAGCGATTGGTGATGACCTTCAAGAGCCTAAAGGCTTACAATTGTTTGTAAAGGATACTCGAAACAATGCTTACATTCCCGGAAGCAGCTTAAAAGGCGCCTTTCGAACGGCGTGGTTAGCATATATGCTAGAAAATGAATCAATCAATACAAAGAACACAAGATATAGTCAATGGCTCACAGAGTTAGAATCTTGCAATAACAAAAGAGACCTTAAGAGGCTTCAAACAGTAAATCAAATTGAAAAAGACCTTTTTAATACACTAAAGATGAATCAAGATGCATCAACAAATATGGTCAATAGCGTAATGCGAGGCATTTCTTTTTCTGACAGCACGCCAATTGATAGCAGTCGCTTAATGCTCTCTCAAAAAGTAGACATGAATATCTGTGGACAAGGAAAGCGCATAAACGTGTTGCGAGAATGTCTGAAACCTGCAACAACCTGTCAATTTACTTTGACATTAGATGAAGTCATATTAAAGGACACCGGTATCAATATTGAGCAAATCATGCATATATTGCAATGGTTTTGCCGGTATCAGCTCGAACATTTTCACAAAAAATTCAAGGGGCGTGTAAAGCTCCCGGTTTATTCGAATGATACAATCCTATGGCTAGGCGGCGGTGTGGGCTTTCAAAATAAAACAATCAATGAGCCTGTACTCGGTGCACATAATGGCTTAGCATATACAAGCAAAATACTTGATAAGATGTTTTATAATCATCAGCATGATAAGGATGTAAAAAAAGGCGTTTCTCCACATACGGAAAAAATAGCAACCTATCAAAATGTACAATATTTGATGGGACAGTGTAAGCTAGAGGTGATAACAGACAAATGATGCAAAAAATCACATTAAAGGTGTCAACCTCAGATCAGCAGCCCTTGCATAGTAGTTGGGGATATAGCCTATATGGTGTCTTGGCGCAATATACCGATTCCGCTTATATAGAAGCACTTCATCAAATAAACAGCACACCCATTCATCAATATTTAGAGGTATTGCCTCATCGCACAGAAGCACTATGGCATATCCATCTATTAACAGACGATGCTATTTGTTATTTTGGAAAAGCTATCGAAGGCCATGAATCCTTTTCGGTGCAGCACTATCATACAAATTTACAGGTCCTCTCCAGAAACGTGGAGGATGCGCTCTCTGAAACCAGCTTTTGTCAAAAACACCTTGTAGAGCGACCTTGTGAGCGCCGACAAACACTTCAGTTTCTTACGCCAATAGGATTTAAGTCACAAGATGTGTATCAGATTTTTCCAACGGAGGAGCTCATTATCAAAAGTTTATGGGATCATTGGCAGCAAATGTCAACAACGATTTCCTTGGAAGGAGAGGACGTGCGCGCACAACTCATTGAAAATGTTCAAATAGTGGATTATCGATTACGAAGCACCCGTTTTCCATTAAAAGGGGTTAAAATTCCTTCCTTTACCGGAAAGCTTGTACTAAAAGTACACGGTCCCGAACCGCTGGTGCGACTCGTTAATCTTTTAATGTATTTTGGTGAATATAGCGGCCTTGGGATGAAGACGGCATTAGGCATGGGCGGCTATCGTTTGGAAAGCAACGATTCCTGTCCTCCTGTGCGAACATAGACACTCATAGCGTGAATTTCCAAGCAATCCTTCATAAAACCGCTATTTTTTCGGTCTTTTAGACGGTGCGAACCTCATATTATCCTGAAATTATTCGTCAAAGCAGCATTAAGTCATCCCTGCGCACGTCCGTGGGTCATGGACGTGTACGGGGATGTTCTGCAATGGGAAATACGCACAAACAGCTTTACAAAGCCATTTGTGCGTATTATATTAATTGACTTTTTGAAAATAATATTATATCCTTAATAAAGGTTGCAGTAACAACCTACACCCCGTAAGGGGACGGAAACAAGTAACAGCTGTCGCATTAAAGCACTAACCTTTTGGTAACAACCTACACCCCGTAAGGGGACGGAAACCGCATGCAAAATTTTCCTTATGCCCACTATCATATGTAACAACCTACACCCCGTAAGGGGACGGAAACTTACGCCGTTATTGTCAATAATATTATTTTTATTACAGTAACAACCTACACCCCGTAAGGGGACGGAAACTTGTTGGCAATTCTTGCAAAACTTGTCATTAGTACAGTAACAACCTACACCCCGTAAGGGGACGGAAACTTATAACAAAACATTTTTTATTATTGCAACATAAAGTAACAACCTACACCCCGTAAGGGGACGGAAACCTTTCCGCCAATAGGCTTATACAAAAAAGTTGTAATGTAACAACCTACACCCCGTAAGGGGACGATGTAGGGGCATCGCATCATCCTATACACGAAACAAAAAGCAGTGCATCACACGAGATTGGTGGTGCACTGCTTTTTGACGCAGACGATTGTAACCGCAACTGTCTTTCAGCTATTTAACAATATTCAATATAAAAAAGAGCCTTGATATGATACAATACAATGTGTCAAATTAGGGCTCTACTTCTATTTAAGCCGAGGAAAAAAGAGCTTCTTATGGCCAATACACGCAAAGACCATGCAGTAAAACAGACAAATGCAGTCCCTTGCAATCATATAGCAAAATCGGTGAAAACCGTCTGATGCCATTTGTAGATCGCATTTAAGCTAGTGGCCATTTGCGATAAATTCTATATAAATAATTAGAAGGAGATTGTTATGACCATCTTACAGGCAACCGGACTGGAAAAAGTCTTTATTACCAATACAATCTTTACAAATATAAATTTTTCAATTAATGCGGGGCAAAAAGTGGGGCTGGTTGGGCCTAACGGCGCCGGCAAGTCTACCTTAATGAAGTGCATTGCCGGGTTGGAGGATTATGATACCGGAAGCATTAGCTTTGCTAAAGGCACAACCTTTGGCTATTTGGCACAGCAGGTGAATCTTGATTTGAACAAAACGCTTCGCGAAGTAATCTTGGAGGCGTTTGAAGATATTCTCGCTCTTTATGAAGAAATTCGTGATTTGGAGCGTGCTATTTCTGCTGAAACCGATGCAGACAAGCAAGCAGTGTTATTGCAAATGTATCAGGATAAACAAGCGGAGTATGAAAAGCTCAATGGGTATTCTGTCGAAAGCCACGTCAAGGGGATTGTTCTTGGGCTGGGGTTTGCAGAAAGTGATTTGGAACGTGTTGTCGAAAGCTTCAGTGGTGGCGAGCGTACGCGTGTTATGCTTGCACGTCAGCTTGCACGTAATCCGGACATTCTGCTTTTGGACGAACCAACCAACCATTTGGATTTACCGGCCATTGAGTGGCTTGAAGTTTTTCTAAAAAATTTCAAGGGAACTGTCTTGGTTATTTCTCACGATGAGTATTTTCTAAATACCATTGTAGATACAGTGATGGACTTGGAAAATCAAGGCATGACCATTTATCCTATGGGCTTTTTCAAATATAAGGAAGAAAAGACTAAGCAGCGTGCGTTGCAGCATAAGCATTTCATTGAACAACAAAAGATGATTGCCAAGGAAATGGAATACATTCAACGTAATCGTGCCGGTGTCAACTCAAAACAAGCGCGCGGGCGTGAAAAGAAATTGATGCGCCAAACCTTTATTAATGACATCAGCGAAAATGACAGCATCCGCATGGGAAGTTACGAGGTAGATGAAAGCGCACGTTTCGTGCTTACTGTCAATCATCTCGATGTTGCTATTGGCGGCAAGACGCTGGCTACGAATCTTTCGTTTGACATTCAAGCCAAAGAAAAGGTTTCTATCATTGGACGTAACGGGGTCGGCAAATCAACATTGCTCAAGCAAATCATTCAAGAAATTGAAAAAGATGAAAGCGAGACTGTTAAGCTCGGTAATCGCGTTCATTATGCATACTTTGACCAGCATCAAATGAATTTAGACGAATCCTTAACCGTGCTTGAGCAAACACTCAAAAGCTGCGATTTGAAAATCAGCGAAGCAAAAACCTTGCTTGCGCGTTATTTGTTTAGAGAAGATGATTTAGAACGTCCTGTTTCACGTCTTTCCGGTGGTGAAAAGGTGCGTTTGTCTTTTATGATTTTGCTTTTTGAAGAACCAAATTTCTTGATTCTCGACGAACCGACCAACCATTTAGACATGGAATCCAAGGAAATCATTATTTCCTTCTTAAAAAGCTTCCAGGGTTCTATACTTGTCGTATCCCATGACCGTGAGCTGTTAAATGAAGTGACTGAGCGCACTATTGAAATGGCTAATAACAGTCTTACTTCATACCTTGGAAATTACAGCTACTATAAAGAAAAGAAAGAGCTGCTCGAAACCTTAGCCAAAGAAAAAGAAAGCATTCAACCGGAGAAAAAGGCTTCGCCAAAGAAAAAAACATCAACAGTTTCTAAAAGCAAGCTAAAAAACGATATTGAGAAATTAGAAAATCGCATCATGGCCCTTGAAGAGGAAATTGATGCTTTGAACGAAGCACTCACTCAACCCGGCGCAAAATACAGCGAATTAGCTGAAAATCTAAAAAATAGCACTGCCGCACTAGAAGATACCATGAATGAGTGGCAAGAAAAATCCGAACTGCTTGAGGAGGTCATGAGTAATGACTAATAAACCAGAGCTTTTATTGCCGGCCGGCAATTTAAGTATTGTCAAGCTTGCAATTGACCATGGTGCTGATGCGGTATATGTTGGCTACAAGCAATTCAGCGCCCGTGCCAAAGCCACCAACCTGACGCTTGATGAAATGGTAGAAGCCATCGATTACGCGCATCAGCGTAACGCAAAGGTTTTCTGTGCATTAAATATCCTCTTATTTAATGATGAATTAGAGGATTGCATTAAAGCAATTGCTGAATTGGTCGAGCATGGGCTGGATGCTTTTATTGTTCAAGATTTTGGTGTTGCAACGCTGATTCTTTCTCACTTCCCTGAAACAGAGGTTCATATTTCCACACAAATGGCTATTATGAATCGCTCCGGGGTGCAAGCAGTGGAGGCAATTGGTTTTGATCGAGTCGTACTCGCACGTGAAACGTCTTTGCGCGCAATGAAAAACATTCGTGCCAATTCCAATATAGACCTTGAGGTATTTGTTCAAGGGGCGTTATGTGTAAGTTACTCGGGACTGTGCTACTTAAGCTCTTTACAAGGCGATCGTAGTGGCAACCGCGGGCAGTGCGCCCAACCTTGTCGCAATCAATACAAATTGTATGAGGTTGGCAAAAAAAGCAACCAGCTCATTGCGCAAAATTATTTGCTGAGCCCAAAGGATATGAATTTATTGCCTGATTTATCCAAATTAATGGCTATTCCGGTTCAGTCGCTAAAAGTAGAAGGTAGAATGAAGCAGCCCGAATATGTGGCATTGATGGCTGATGTCTATCGTAAACATATCGACGCCCTCGCTGAAACCAACAAACAACCTGCACTTGCTAACGATTTAGATAAAATGGCTGTGGTTTTTAATAGAGAAGGGTTTTCTAGCGCCTATTTACATGGTGTACCCGGTGAATCTATGATGAGCTATCATACACCAAAAAACACCGGTATTCCACTTGGTGAACTTATTAAAATTACAAAATCAGAATGCACCATTAAGCTAGCAACCACACTTACACCCGGAGATGGAATTGCACTCTATGATAAAAATCTCCAGCCTGTATGGGGCGGATATTTGGATAAAATCGCAGACGTAACCGGGCAACTCGGTAAAGCCTTTAAGCCAAATGATACCATCCGCATAAAGCATCAGATTCAAGATTCAATGGACCTTAAGCGTGTGGTTTATTGTTATAAAACCTTTGACAAGGATCTTTCAAAAAATCTCTTAAAGACAAAGAAAATGCCTGTACCACAAAGCAAAGAAAAAGGAACGATTAATTTCTTTATTGCGTCTGCCTACGGTAAGCCGTTTTCCGTTGTCGCTATTTTTACACCTCATGATGGAGAAGCTACTGTAAGCTATGAATATACTTCTGATTTTATCGTCGAGCAATCTCGCAACGGTAAATCAAGCCGCGAAGTCATTGAAAATGGATTAAACAAGCTTGCTAACACCGGATATACTATTGGCGTTATTGAACTCACCGGACCGGATGATGTATTTGTTCCGATGAGTATCGTTACAAAAGCAAAAAACGATATTCTTGCGCATTATGACAGCCTTACTGAAACAGCAGAAGAAGAATACGTCCCACCATCTGCCGTTGAACGTATTGAAGAATGCATGGAGATACTCGATGAAATTCCTCCACAAATCAAGATTGAGCACGAACCAATCATTACTGTTCAGGTACGCACAATGGCGCAAGCAAGAGCTGCTATTGATGCCGGTGCTGAAGAACTCAACATTCTTCTTTTGAACACCCATCATAACGATGGTCTTAGTGTAGCGGATATTCTTGCTCTAAAAGATGAAATTCCAATTCTGTGCACGTTGCCACCATTAATGAAAGAAGACGAGGAAGAACAATACTACACAACGCTTTGTCAAAAGCTGATTAACGGTGGGTTGACACGTTTTATGATTTCTAACCTAGGTCATGCAAAAATTCTTGAAGACCTCGGTATCGAATATTACGCCGGTGACTATCATATGAATTTAACCAATGACCTTACCGCTGCAGCACTGAGCCAAATTGGTTTATCGCGTCAAACGCTTTCCATTGAATTGGATTACGAACGTATGCAAGCGCTTTCCAGCATTGGCAGTATTCCACTTGAAATTGTTATTTTCGGTAAGCTGTCGGCAATGAATACCCGCTATTGTCCAATGGGTAGCCTTGTCGGAAAACGTGAAGTAGACAAACCATGCAGTCGTCCTTGTGCACAAAATGATTTCTTCCTCGAAAGAGAAAATAAGCGTTATGACCTTGTAAGCGATCAGTTTTGTAATGTCTATCTCTTGAACGACAAAACCTACAATCTTTGTTCACACCTCAAGGATATTTACGAGCTATGCTTAGATTACTGGCGTATTCAGGGTGCCTACCTGTCGCCAGATGAAATCAAACATATTTTGCCAACTATTTGCGCAATTAAACAACAGCTCGTCAACCACAACCCTCAAAAAATATTGACACCAGCCATTTCAAATTCAACGCAGGGACATTTTGTAAAAGGAGTTCGATAAATGTCTTATTATAAAAATAGTCCGGTTTTGGATAAACTCGAATTTAATAAAATCAGAGAACTATTAAGCGCAGAATGTAGCTCCAACTTAGGAAAAAAACGCGCTCAAATGAGCTTCCCAAGCACCGACTACAAACAAATTGTGCAATGGCAAGAAGAAACCACCGAAATTGTTGCCATGATTTCCGTTGGGGAAATGATTCCTCTCGGCGGTATTCGTGATCTTGGTGATATATTAAAAAAACTTCGTATTCATCAAGTGTTAGAAGCCCATGAATTTTTGGATATTGAACGCTCTCTTTATGCAGCAAAAAACCTTAATCAGTTTTTTCAAGCAAAAAAGAACGGGTATCATCTAAACCATATGGCAGATATGGGTGCTGCACTCATCATTAATGATACACTTCGAAATCAAATTAATCGCACCATCCGCGAAGACGGCTATGTTTTGGATAGTGCTTCTGTTAAGCTGGGACAAATCCGAAAAGAGCTTGCTAGCCTGCATCAAAGCATTCGCAAGCGTATGGATACCCTCGTGCGCAATAGCCTGATGAGTGATGCATTGCAGGAACAAATCGTTACGGTTCGCGGTGACCGTCTGGTTGTACCGGTCAAAGTTGAACATAAGAGTCGCGTTCCGGGGATTATCCACGACCAATCCGCCAGTGGTTCGACTTTATACATCGAACCTTCTGATTTGGTACCTTTAAACAATAAGGTAAGCCAGCTTGAACAAGAAGAAAAGCATGAAATTTATCAAATACTGAAAGCGCTTTCAGAAGCATGCGCCGAAGAGCATCAAACGCTAAAATCCAATATGTACCATCTTGGTTACATTGATTTTACTGTCGGCAAAGCACAACTGGCCATTAAAATGGATGCATTGGCACCGCGTACATTAGAAAGCACTGATGTACACTTGAAACGCGCCTATCATCCGCTATTAAAGCGCGACTCTGCAGTACCAATTAGTCTTGATATGAACGATGATACACGTATTATCGTAATAACCGGTCCAAATACCGGTGGTAAAACCGTTACTTTGAAAACTGTTGGCTTATTAACATTGATGCATCAAGCCGGATTGCATATCCCCGTTCATCCGGAAAGTGAATTTGGGATTTTTGATAAGGTTTTCGTCGATATTGGTGATGAACAAAGTATTGAACAATCCTTAAGTACATTTTCTTCACATCTGGTTAATATCAGCGATATCCTTCAACACCTTGATAGTAAATCGCTCGTACTATATGATGAATTGGGCGCAGGCACAGACCCCGGGGAAGGGGCTTCCCTAGCAACAGCTATATTAGATGCCAATCTTAAAATTAATTGCAAAGTATTAGCGACTACCCACTATAGTGAGCTAAAAACCTATGCCTACCAAACCGATGGCGTTCAAAACGCAAGTATGGCATTTGACGTTGAAACCCTTCGCCCAACCTACCGTTTAGTGATTGGCGTATCCGGTGAAAGTAATGCCTTCGCTATTGCTAAGCGTATTGGTCTTCAGGATGACATCATCGAAAATGCCAAAACCATTTTGACTTCTAACCAAAATGAGTTAATCGATAAGGTAAAAAATCTCGAAAAACTACAGCGTCAATTAAATGAACAAGAAGCAGAATTTGCTGACGAACGTAAACAAATCGAAGAAGAAAAACAAGCGCTCCGAGAAGCCCAAGAAGAGTTAGAAGTGCATCGTGCACAGGTTCAACGACAAGCGAACGAAGAAGCGATTCAACTCTTAGAAGAAACACGCAAGCAAATTCAAACCGTCGGTGAAGAACTCAAAGAGCTTCGCAAAAAAGACCATGTTCAAGCAGCGGTTGATTTATCCAATTTGAAAAAGAACGTGGACCATTCGCTTGAAAAAGCGAAGCCAAAAAAGAAAAAGAGTGTCGCAACCAATGAGCCACTTCACATTAATACGATTAAGATTGGCGATGAAGTATATCTTAATAACTTCAATATGAACGCTACCGTATTGTCTGTTAATACGGCAAAGAAAACCCTTGAAGTGCAGGCCGGAATTATTAAATCCACTGTAAAAATCAGTGAGGTTAGTCGTGCCATCAAATCCAAACGTCATCAGCCGGTATCTAGTAGTCGATCTGCTATGAAGGTGAAAACAGTAAAATCAGAAATTGATTTGCGCGGAATGACTGTTGATGAGGCACTTGCCGCAACTGACCGTTTTATTGATGATGCCTATCTTAATAATTTAACCCAGGTTCACATTATCCACGGAAAAGGAACCGGTGCACTTCGTAAAGCCATTAAAGAAAAACTCTCCGGTAGTCGCTATGTGAAGCAATTCTATTATGCACCCGCCAACGAAGGTGGCGATGGCGCTACCATAGCAATACTCAAGTAAGATTCAAAACAAGGAAGGGAAATGAATGCTCGGAACAACGCCAATGTTTGTCCAATACAAACAAATCAAAGACCAATATCCAAATATGATTCTTTTTTATCGTCTTGGCGATTTCTATGAAATGTTTGACGAAGATGCAAAAAAAGCCAGTGAACTACTAGGGCTAACCTTAACTGCACGTGATGGTGGTGGCAACATCAAGGTACCAATGTGTGGTGTACCTTTTCATGCTGCAGAAATGTACATCAAGAAATTGATTAAGCAAGGACAAAAGGTTGCTATTTGTGAGCAAACAGAGGACCCTAAGGCTGTAAAAGGATTAGTAAAACGTGAGGTTATTCGTATTGTAACCCCCGGAATGGTTTTGGAAGATAATATTTTAGAATCAGCCAATAATTATATTGTTTGTATCACCGGAAAGAAAAGCTACGGCTTGGCAATTGCCGATGTATCAACCGGCGAATTTCTTGTCACTCAGATAAACGATAAACAAATTCTTTTGCAAGAGCTAACTAAGTTCCATCCATCTGAGTGTGTATTTTCTGATGAAGACGTACCGCTTTACGATTTTTTGAGCGCACAGCAGGAAACTCTCTATGGAATGAATCTCTCACCATATAACAGCTATCTGTTTAAGGAATCTAATGCCGAAGAAAAGCTCTTGTCTCACTTTGGCATCAATGATTTGTCTGTTCTCAATTTCAACGATTCTGCCAAAGATGCACCATCAATAGTCGCAGCAGCTGTATTACTTGGCTATATTCAAGATATGCTACGCATTCAGCCAAAGCATCTTTTGTGGCTTACCCGCTATAGTACAAAAAGTGTAATGCAACTTGATCTATTTACCAAAAAGAATCTAGAACTTGTTACAACCTTAAACAATCACAACGGCACCTCCTTGTTTGATATTGTTAATAAAACTTCGACCTCCGCCGGTGCGCGTTTATTACGTCGTTGGATTGAAGAGCCACTTATTAATAAAAAGCATATTCAACTGCGTTTAGATGCAACAGACGAGCTTTATAAAAGCTATGCGTTAAGATACACCTTGAAGAATTTGCTTTCCAATGTTCAGGATATTGAACGCATTACATCACGCATTTCCTGCGGGTCTGCATCTCCACGCGATTTGGTTTCCTTAAAAAATTCATTGCAAACCCTACCGGAAGTGTATAAGGTTCTTCAACAATGTCAAAATCCACTTTTCCAAGAGTATGCACACCACTTCGACCTGCTCGATGATGTTGTAAAATTAATAGATGAAAGCATTCTTGATGAACCATCCTATTTGGTTCGCGATGGCAATGTTATTCGTCCGGAATACCATCCGGATCTTTCCGAATTACATGAGCTCGTCGTTAATGGCGAAGGGTGGCTAAAAAAATATCTTGACAGAGAAAAAGAAGCCACCGGCATTAAGACGCTTAAAATCGGCTACAACAAGGTCTTCGGTTATTATCTTGATGTGACGAAGTCCTATCAGGATTTAGTGCCACAAAGCTATCAACGCAAACAAACCCTTGCTAACAGTGAACGATATATAACCGAAGAATTAAAAGAAATGGAAAATAAGCTGTTGACCGCTTCCGAACGTGCCAAAGCCCTTGAAGCAGAAATCTTCCGAACCATCTTAGAAAATTTGCAGCAATCAATAGACCGAATGCTCCACATTAGTCGTATTTTATCGTCTATCGATGTTTTTGTGGCTTTTGCAACTGCCTCTGTCGAAAACAATTACTGCAAACCAACGTTGGTTGAAAATACTGTTGATATTGATGCACTCCGACATCCTGTTATAGAACGACAGCATCAACTCGGTGAATTTACGCCTAACAACGTCCTTTTTTCGGAAACCGAACAACGCTTTATTATTATTACCGGGCCGAATATGTCCGGTAAAAGTACCTACTGTCGTAGTGTTGCGCTTGCTGCTATTATGGCTCAAATTGGTTGTTTTATTCCGGCCAGCCAAGCCTCAATGAAGGTTTTTGATCGTGTCTTTGCGCGTATTGGTGCAAGTGATCACCTTGCCGGCGGGCAAAGTACATTCATGGTGGAAATGAATGAAGTAGCAACTATTACCAATAATGCTACCAAAGACAGCTTGATTATCTTAGACGAAGTAGGGAGAGGTACTAGCACCTATGATGGGTTAGCATTAGCCACAGCTATCACTAAATACATCAATGAAAAAATCAATGCTTGCACTCTTTTTGCGACACATTACCATGAATTAACTGCTCTCGAAGCAGATGCAGGTATAAAAAATTATACCGTTTCCGTCTATGAGGATGATAAAGATATCATTTTTATGCACAAGATTATTCCTGGTTCTGCAAGTAAAAGCTATGGCATCCATGTTGCCCAAAAAGCCGGTATTCCTACCGCAATCACCAAGCTGGCTAATGAAGTCCTAATGGATTTGGAAACCAATGACAGCACTCAGCTAGAAAGCGACCACTACAATCTCAAACAAATAGATGAACCTGTTCTACCGGAATGGATTCAAACATTTAAAGCCTTAGACATTGAAGAGATGACCATGCGTGAAATGGCCAACACTTTAATGGACTATATAGAAAAAGCTCAGCAACTCTAACGATTAAAAGGATAGGAGGGCCCCATGGGAATTATTCAAGTGTTGGAAGACCGCGTTGCGAATCAAATTGCAGCCGGCGAGGTGATTGAACGCCCTTCTTCAGCTGTCAAGGAACTCATTGAAAATGCATTAGATGCGCATGCTAAAAATATTACCATCGAAATTGAAAATGGCGGCGTTGATTTAATCAAAATCACTGACGATGGCGATGGCTTTTACGAAGACGATTTACCCTTGGCGATTAAACGACACGCCACAAGCAAAATTGTTGATTTTAACGATGTTTATCGTCTTAATACCTTTGGTTTTCGTGGGGAAGCATTGGCGTCCATCGCTGTCATAAGTCGCTTACGCATCACAAGTGGTCGTTCTGATTTAGAGCCGGCACGCGTATTATCTGCAGATGCAGACGGCAAAGTTTCCATTGCCGTTGCTACACCACGCAAGGGAACATGCATTGAGGTAAAGGACTTATATTATAATGTACCGGCACGAAAGAAATTTGTTAAATCAAATAGTCATGAAAGTGCTCTCATCTATGATTTAGTTTGCAAATTTTCCTTAGGATTCCCGAAAATTAATTTCACGTACTTGAACAACCACGAAGTTGTTTTCTCGTCAAATCAATTGAATAAAACGCCACAAATTCTCCAATATATTTATGGTGAAATAGAAGAGAATGAGATTATTCATTTCAAAAATAACGAATTCTATCAAAAACAAGCAGTCGAAGGCTGGTTCTTTCCACCAACCATAACACGAAAAAACAGAAATCACATGGTTTACTTTGTCAATGGACGCCTTATTGAAAGTAAGGAGCTCAATCAAATCATTGATGAAGCCGTCGATACACTCGTACCAAAAGGGCGTTTTTGTATCTGCGTGTTAAAGCTACTGCTTCCTGCCTTTAACATAGATGTCAACGTGCATCCCTCCAAGAAAATTATCAAGTTTAAGAACATTGACGACTGGAAAGAAACCTTAATTCAGTTAATAAAAGAGGAACTATGGCTCGCAAAACTCAATGTGCCCTATAAACTAAATCCCGACAGTGAAGCATTTTCTTTGAAGCAGCAGGAGGCTGTACAGCCTGTCACACCGCAAACTATTGACTTTTCTTTTCAGAAAACAGAGCCTGGCGGAGAAACCAAAGTACCTATAAAAGCAAACTCAACAATGCATTCTTTTGATTCAGAACTACATGACACTGCGAAAGAATATGCATTGCCACGAAAACATGAATATATCCGTGAACCGTCTGAAACAATCGCTGAATCCTTCAATGACAGCTATACCGCTTGCGAAGAAAGATTTTCAGCTAATGACATTGCCGTCAACAGGCCCGTGACAATGGCATCAACTACCTCACTGTCACAAAAACAGCTTTTAGACTTGGAGTATATTGGTCAACTCAATAACACATTTATTTTGGCACAGGATACCAGCAATCTATATATTATCGATCAACACACCCTGCATGAACGTATTCTTTATGAAAAGTATATGAACGAATATAATAACAGACATATTGTTCAGCAACCCTTACTCCATTCGATTCCAATTCATATCACACCGCTGCAAGAAGACACCTTGATAAAAAATATTCTTGTTTTGAGGCAGTTAGGCTTTACCTTAAAAACCACCGGCCCTCTGAACTATGAACTTGAAACTGTTCCAAGTCTATTGAGTACAAGCACTGATTCATTTGCTGATTTATTACTTGATTTATTGGATGACCTCGACAATAAAAACTCATTAAACGGGCTCGCCGCGGTTAATGAAGAACGTATTATCACAGCAGCCTGCAAAGCTGCAGTAAAAGCACACTATATACTAAGTGAATCAGAAGTACGCTATTTATTGAAAGAACTTTCAACGTTGGACAATGCCCATACCTGTCCACATGGCCGCCCAATTATCATGAATATTTCAATGAATGACATTTATTTATTTTTCAAGAGAGGATCATATTAATGGAATTAGCGCTCAAACCAAAACCATTAGTTGTTATTGTTGGGCCAACAGCTGTTGGTAAGACAGCATTGAGTATTGACCTAGCAAAGCATTTTAACGCCGAAGTTATTTCCGGCGATTCAATGCAGGTTTACAAAAAAATGGATATTGGCACTGCAAAAATTACACCGGAGGAAACCGAAGGTATCCCTCACCATATGCTTGATATTCTCGAACCAATCGAAGAGTTTAACGCTCTGAAATTTAAAACCTTGGCTGAAAAAAATATTAACGAGATTTTGTCGCGCAACCATCTTCCAATGGTAGTCGGCGGCACCGGTCTTTATGTAAACGGACTAATCTATGACTATCAATTTACTGGCGACCGCGACGCCTCTTATCGCGACAAAATTTATGATGACCTTCGCCAAAATGCCGATAACACTTCATATCAAGAGCTTATTGCATTACGTCCTGATTTAGAAGGCATTGTCTTTCCCGGAGATCATTTTCGAATTGCAAGAGCGTTAGAAATCATTAAAACCAACGGCAAAGATGCACTTAAAAATTTTGACATGAAAAGCAATTATTTTTCGCCCTATAACCTTTGCCTAATTGGTTTGAATATGGATCGAGCCACCTTGTATGACCGCATCAATCGCCGTGTTGATATCATGATTGAAAACGGCCTAGTAGAAGAGGTTGAGAAGCTTTTACATCAGGGGTATAATAAAGAGATGTTAGCATTTAAGGCAATCGGTTACAAAGAAATTATTGCTTATTTAAATCATGATTTATCCTACGAAGCGGCGATTGATTTATTGAAAAAAAATACCAGACATTTTGCAAAAAGACAATTAACCTGGTTTCGGAGAGATCCTAACATTAAATGGCTTATGGTTGATGAAATGGATTATCCAACCCTCTTATCAAGCGCCATAAAATACATCGAGGATACAATCAATTAAAAAGAGGTGGCGTGTATGGCAACAAAAAAGAAATCAACTTCAAAAGCGAAAAAAAAGCCTACTAACAATAGCATCTTTTATTCACCGTATGCTCAACTATGCGTAGGTGTTGGATTAATTGCCCTTGCACTTTATATGATAATTATCATTTTCAAAGGTGCGTCAATTCACTCCTCACAAATCTCCAATGAATTAGGTGTTGTAGGCGCCTTCCTTTATAACGGAATTCGTGTGTGCGTTGGGCAATGTGAATACTTTATACCGCTGCTTGTGATATTGATTGGCGTAAAGCTCTGCGCACCAAAATTAAATATTAGTAATCGACTCGTTATCACAACAGTAGTCATTCTTACTTGTCTGGTAGCATTTCGTCACATTAATATTGATCCCGCGATAGGCTTTGAAAAAGGCTTAGAAGGCATCGGTGGCGGTGTTATCGGTGCAGCCATTTCTATAGCGTTAATCCGTTCCTTATCTAAAATCGGCGCCATAATAGCCCTGAGTGCCATTATTATTATTTCGCTTTTTATTTGTAGTAATGGTGCAATTTTGACTTGGCTACAAAGCGGATTGCAACAAGCCTGCCCTGTCATTGCAGGTTTGGGCGTATCCTTGAAAAACTTTTTCTTTTCTCCGCAAAAAACCTCTGTAAACGACAGAACCTCTATCAAGACTTCTAAATCAGCGAAGTCAAAAGTAATCAAATCGGAAGAAGATAAACCAGTTAATAAAATTAGTGAAAAGCTTGCTCAGAAGAAGGAAGCTGCATCAAAGAAAAAGTCGCTCAAAGTGAACGACGAAATAACAGCACCGCTGCCAATTCAAGATGAGCCCGAAGATTCCTTCATTGAAAATTTAAAAGTTATTAACGAAGAGATTGTTGAGGATAACCAAAATGCCAAAGTTGAAGACTACATTTCTTCCGGCGAACAGGAACGCACCGATAAGACCATTACATTAAAAAGAGCAGAATATGAGCTTCCAAATGATGGATTACTGGATGATGTTGAGAAAAAGATTTCAACCAATAAAAAAGAAATAGAGACTAATGCGGAAGTATTAAAAGAAACCTTAAGTGATTTTGGTGTTAAAGGTGAAATTAACAATGTTAACGTTGGTCCAACCATCACTCAATATGAATTTAAGCCGGCACCTGGTGTGCGTGTAACAAAAATTGTTAATTTAGCGGATGACTTAGCATTGAGCTTAGCTGCAAGTGACATTCGTATCGAGGCGCCAATTCCAAATAAAAGCGCTGTCGGAATCGAAGTGCCAAACACTACACCACGCACTGTAAAATTCAAAGAAATCATTGCTAGTGAAGCATTCAAAAAATCCGAATCTAAGTTAACATTTGCCCTTGGTAAAGATATCAGCGGGCATCCAATGGTAGGGGATTTAGCAAAAATGCCGCACCTTTTAATTGCCGGCGCTACCGGTGCTGGGAAAAGCGTATGCTTAAATGCCCTCATTACCAGTATCTTATTTAAAGCAAAGCCACATGAAGTAAAATTCATTATGGTTGACCCAAAGAAAGTAGAGCTTTCTCATTATAGCAATATACCGCATCTTTTAGCACCGGTCGTAACCGATACCAAAAAAGCAGCCGCAACATTAAAGTGGGTTGTTAAAGAAATGGAACGCCGCTATGATATTTTTGCTGAAACAGGTTCTCGAGATTTGACTACCTACAATCAACGTTATATTAAAGCAGAAGCGTTAAACGAAGATGCACATTCGTACGAATTCTTACCACAAATTGTTGTGATTATTGATGAATTGGCAGATTTAATGATGGTAGCACCAGCTGACGTTGAAGATTCAATTTGTCGTCTGGCGCAATTGGCTCGTGCAGCAGGTATCCACTTGGTAATTGCTACTCAACGTCCATCGGTTGATATTATCACTGGGCTTATCAAAGCAAATATTCCATCAAGAATTGCTTTTGCTGTCTCTTCTCAGATTGATTCACGCACTATTCTTGATATGGGCGGCGCAGAAAAATTGCTCGGCAATGGTGATATGCTTTATTTCCCACGCGGTGCCGCAAAGCCAGTCCGTATTCAAGGCGTTTATGTAACGGATGACGAAATAGCAAATATCATCTATTACATCAAACGACAAGCAGAACCAGTCTATAATCAGTCACTCAATGAAGGGGTTGAAGCTTTAATGGCTGGTGAGCTTTATGCTGATTTAAGCGACGAACATCCAGAGCATGACAAGCTCTTGGGAGAAGCCTGTCACTTCTTTATAGAAAACGGTAACGCAAGTATATCAATGCTTCAACGTCATTTTCGAATTGGCTATACGAGAGCCGCTCGTATTATTGATGAACTGGAAAGCATGGGCTTTGTTGGGCCGTATGAAGGCAGCAAAGCACGAAAAATATACATCAGCTTAGATGAATGGGATGAATATTTTAATAACAATATTAAAGGAGAAATATGAACAAGAAAACCATTAATTTTGTCACATTGGGATGTGCAAAAAACACTGTTTACTCTGAATATATGATGGGACTTATTACGAATAGCAATTACGTTTTAGTGGATGATCCTGCTGATGCCAACGTTATTGTTGTAAACACCTGCGGGTTTATTACTGATGCAAAGGAAGAAACCATCAACACCATTTTAGATTTAAATACCCTTAAAGAAGAGGGTATTTGCGAATTCTTAATTGCAATCGGTTGTATGGTTCAAAAATATGCGCCGGAAATGGAAGAGGCTTTACCTGAATTAGATTTACTTTTAGGAAGCACTACCTATGATGATATCGTTCATCAAATCGATAAGCTCTACGAAGGCTCTAACGAAAAAAGTCAGGTAGATACCAGTTGGCATTTACCTGCAAATTCAGAAAGTGAACATCGTATCTTATCAACGCCATCTTATTATGCATATCTTACCATTGCAGAAGGGTGCGATAACCATTGCACTTACTGCGCAATTCCAGAAATGCAAGGCCCATATCGCAGCAGAAAAATGGAGGATATTATCGCAGAAGCAACTAAGCTCGCTAATCAGGGTGTACGCGAATTAATTGTTATTGCACAAGATATCACGTACTATGGTAAAGACATTTATCAATCCCTCCGCTTACCACAACTACTTCATGAGCTCTGTAAAATTGATGGTATTCGCTGGATTCGTTTGTTATACGCTTATCCAAATAATTTTACGGATGAGCTTATCGACACCATTACCAATGAGGAAAAAATTTGCAAATATATTGACGTTCCACTGCAACATGCCGACAATGGTATCTTAAAAGCAATGAATCGTCAAATTGACCAAGAAGCTATTCGCAATCTAATGAATAAGCTACGTGAACGCATTCCTGGTATGACTATTCGTTCAACCTTCATTGTCGGTTTCCCCGGTGAAACAGATGAAGCTTATGCTAATCTCCTAGATTTCTTGGAAGAAGTTAAATTAGACCGTGTTGGTGTATTTTCTTATTCTCAAGAGGAAAATACACCGGCTGGAAAAATGTCTAATCAAATTCCCGAAGAGGTAAAGGAAGAGCGTGCTCAAAACCTGATGGACCTACAATTTGACATCATGTATGAAAACCACAAAAAAATGGTTGGTCAACAGCGCACCGTTGTGGTTGATGATATTGAAGATACCATTTTGTTATGTCGTAGCTATTCTGAAGCCCCGGATATTGACCCATTCATCATTGTTCCGTTTAATTCTAGCGTGGAACAATATCACATTGGTCAAGAGTTAAATATTATTATTGAAGATCTTCACGAATATGATTTAATAGGGAGTCTTGTATGATGAATATTCCAAATCAGCTTACTACCTTACGTGTATTATTAATTCCTGTCTTTATTTTCTTTTTCACATCTAAGATGTCCGGTGGTCATTATATTGCGGTAGCTGTATTTATTATTGCCTCTCTCACCGATTTTCTTGATGGCTATCTCGCAAGAAAAAATAATTTGGTTACCAATTTTGGTAAAATTATGGACCCCTTTGCGGATAAGCTTTTGGTGCTAACAGCATTAATTTATCTGGCAATTGAACACACCATTCCTGGTTGGATTGTCATTGTTATTATTGCACGTGAACTCCTTGTTACCAGCTTACGTGCACTTGCCGCTGATAACGGAATTATTCTTGCAGCAAGAAACCTCGGAAAGTATAAAACCGTCTCACAAATGCTTTCCATCATCTTTTTAACCATAGGTATCCATACCATCGGTATGATTTTGCTTTACATTGCCGTTGCACTTACTATCATTTCTTTGGTAGATTATCTCGTTCAATTGAACAAAAGTATCTCCTTCAATTAATGGAAGGTGACCTATGCACGATTCAGAACAATTAGAACAACAACCATTTGGTGTAGTCAATGACTACACCAATGTTTTCCATGCCGGAAAAAACACCACCGTCCTAAATGAGCTATTATCAGAAGCTGAAGCAAATCATGTTCCTGTCGTATCCATCAATGTTGCAAATTTATTAGCTACCTTAGTGACAATTCATCAACCACGTTGTATACTAGAACTCGGTACAGCCTATGGCGTATCAACTTATCATATTGCAAAAGCAATACGTAATCCGGCAAAAATTATTACCGTTGATTTAGTATCGGAACGACAAGAAATTGCAAGGAAATTTCTTTCTAAAGCCGAGTTACCGGCGCATGATATTGAATTTTTATGCGCTGATTTTAGAGATGAGGGTTTCTTTGATAATCTTAATAAGACCTGCAGTCCCATTGATTTTATTTTTATTGATGCTGCCAAAGGTCAATATCAACACTTGCTTGATCTATTAACACCGATGCTTTCTGAACGCGGTATCATTGTTTTTGACAATGTTTTTCTTAATGGCTGGATTATAAATGATAAATATCCAAATCATCGACAGAAGACAGCTTTTGTTCGCATGAAACAATTTCTTGAAAATATCAAACATAATACTGAATTTGAAGCGACACTAATTCCATTTGATGATGGTGTATTAGTGTTAGCAAAAAAATAGGAGCATTCTGATGAATCATCAAATTGAATTACTTGCGCCGGCAGGCAATTTTGAAAAACTAAAGTTTGCTTTTCACTATGGTGCCGATGCTGTTTATTGTGCCGGCAAAAGTTTTGGTTTACGTGCCTTTGCCGGTAATTTCTCTAATGAGGAACTTGCAGAAGCCATCGAATATACCCATGCGCTTGGAAAAAAAATTTATGTAACATTAAACATGTACCCTCATAATCCTGAACTTGAAGGACTCGAAGATTATCTTCTGTTCTTAGATAAAGTTCAACCAGATGCACTTTTGGTAGCAGATCCTGGGGTATATAGCATTGCTCAGTCCCTAAAAATCACCGTGCCAATTCATATTAGTACTCAAGCCACTATCGTAAACTGGGCTGGTGTCCATTTTTGGGAAGAACAGAATAATATCGAACGCGTTGTCCTTGCACGTGAATTATCTTTGGATGAAATTAAAACGATTTCTGAGAAGACATCCACAGAGCTTGAAATATTTGTTCACGGTGCAATGTGCATGTCTTATTCCGGCCGTTGCTTATTAAGCAATTACATGACCGGACGTGATGCGAATAAGGGAGAATGTGCACAGCCTTGTCGCTGGAACTACGCTATTGTAGAAGAAAAAAGACCAGGAGTATATTATCCGATAGAAGAGGACCAACACGGCTCATATATCTTTAATTCATACGATCTTTGCACGCTGGAGCGTTTACCTGAAATATTAAAAGATAATCTTGTGCAGAGCTTAAAAATCGAAGGTCGCATGAAGAGTTTATACTATGTTTCAACCATTATTCGCTGCTATCGCCATGTGGTAGACGAATATATGAAAAATGGTTATATTGACCCCACAGAACATCAATATTGGTTAGATGAACTAGAAAAAGTCAGTCATAGACCTTACACAACAGGATTCTTATTTGGGCGTCCGGAGGATAATGCCGTTAATAACACCTCCTCCGGTTATATTAAGCCTTACGACTTTGTCGGTGTTGTCAAAGCCTTTGACGCAACAACCCAAATCGTAACCATAGAACAACGAAATAAAATTTCTGTTGGTGAAACCATTCAATTTTTTGGTACAAATTACAAAGAATATGACTATGTAGTAGATGAAATGTTTGATGAACATCATCAAGCAATAGATACAGCACCACATGCACAACAAATTATTCAATTGAAATTACCATTTGCAGTTGAACCAATGGATTTAATCCGAAAGAAAATTGATTAACGGAGGCATTCGATGAACGGATATGATCTCGGAAAACTAATCATTATCGTCGGATTTGGTATCATTGTACTCGGTTGCATTGTAATGTTACTTGGAAAATTTACCAGTTTAGGTCACCTTCCCGGCGATATTTTTATCAAGGGAGAACACGGCAGTTTTTATTTTCCAATTGTTAGCTGTATTCTTGTTAGCATAATATTAAGCTTTATACTTAATCTCTTAAAATAATTATATTTATATAATTATAATAAAAATCGTCGTTTACGACAAAAAAGGAGGATATAATGTCGGAAAAACAAAGAGAAAGATTTAACTCCAGACTGGGCTTTATTCTAGTTTCTGCGGGTTGTGCCATTGGGATTGGTAATGTATGGAAATTCCCATACCTTTGCGGTCAATTTGGCGGTGCATCATTTATTCTTATTTATCTTTTCTTCTTACTTGTTCTTGGTATTCCGGTAATGGTTACCGAGTTGGCAATTGGGAGAAAATCACAAAGAAGTGCTGCACGAGCATTTAACGTTCTTGAACCAAAAGGAACCTATTGGCATCAATTAAAGTACATCACAATTGTAGGTTGTTATTTATTGATGATGTTCTACACCACCGTTACCGGTTGGATGATGGCTTATTGCTTTCAACACATTAAAGGGGATTTTGTAGGCGCTACACCTGAATCAATTGGTAATGCTTTTGGTAGCATGCTTGGGAATCCAGGTATGATGGCATTCTGGACCCTATTAACCTGCCTTATTGGTGTAATTGTTTGCACCGTTGGGATGCAAAAAGGGGTAGAAAAAGTTACTAAAGTCATGATGGTGGCACTTTTATTATTAATCATCATTTTGGCTATTCGTTCTGTTACCTTAGATGGTGCTGATGCCGGTATCAAATTCTATTTGGTACCAGACTTTAAGCAAATGGCAGAAATCGGTTTCGGTAATGTAATTTTCGCTGCAATGAGTCAAGCTTTCTTTACCTTATCACTTGGTATTGGGGCTATGCTGATTTTTGGTAGCTACATCGAAAAGGATTGTAGCTTAGCAAACGAAGCTGTTACTATCACTGCATTGGATACCTTCGTTGCTATTATGTCTGGTTTTATTATTATTCCGGCATGTTTTGCGTTTAATATTCAACCGGATGCCGGCCCAAGCTTAATCTTCGTTACCATTCCAAACCTCTTTTCTCAAATGCCTGGCGGTCAATTCTGGGGAGCATTGTTCTTCTTATTCTTAAGCTTTGCGTCCCTAACCACTATCATTGCTGTATTTGAAAATATCAGTACCTTTATGAGCGATAACTTTGGTTGGAGTCGTCAAAAGAGCGTATTAACCAATGGGATAATGATTGCTATCCTGAGTATGCCATGTGTGTTTGGCTTCAACCTCTTAAGTGGATTCCAACCACTTGGTGAAGGTACCAATGTTCTTGATTTAGAAGACTTCATTGTCTCAAACAACCTCTTGCCACTTGGTAGTTTAGCATTTGTTTTGTTCTGCACCAGAAAAACAGGCTGGGGCTGGGCAAGCTTTATTGAAGAAGTAAACAGTGGGAAGGGTCTTCAGTTCCCACATAACCTCCAAGGGTATATGTCCTATGTATTGCCTATTGTTATTATCGTTGTATATCTGAAAGGTTACTATGATAAGTTTGCGCCAATGGGTACAGGAATGTTAACCGGCTGGATGATTTTTGCTGTAGCATTAATTGCATTTATCATGTTCCCGGCAATTTATCAAAAGAAGAAATAATCAAAAAACCGCTCCGGCCACAGTTTTTTACTGTAGCAAGAGCGGTTTTAATATGATTTTTTCCTATTAATATTTTATAGAGAAAGAAGAGTACGCCATGACTCAATCAGATTCTGCAAATATTCTCGTTTCAAAAGAAAAAATCAAATATTTTTTAACCGCAATATTCCTTTCTAATATTGTTACCATGCTAAATACTTCAACCGTAACGATTTCTATTCCGACATATATGAAAGTATTTCACGTCGATGTCAATACCGTACAATGGGTTGTTATCGGTTATCTATTGCCACTTGGCATGGCAATGCCACTGACTGAATTTTTGGGAGAACGTTTCAGCTATCGCAAAGTATATCTTATTTCCTTAGCTATGATGGGCATTTGTTCCCTAGGCTGTGCCCTTTCAATAAACTTCTGGATGTTAGTATTCTTTCGTTTTTTAAAAGGGATTTCTGGTGGGATTATCATTCCAACCACAATGACCTTGCTCTATCGATATGCACCCAAAAGTAAACAAGCTGAATATCTTGGCAACTGTATGATTTTCCAATCTATTGGTGTATTATTCGGGCCAACAGTAGCTGGCTTTATCCTGCAAATGAGTAGCTGGCATATTTTATTTATGTTCAACATCCCATTGTCTGCCATCGTATACTGGGCAGCAAAAAAGAGCATCCCAAGTGAACCACCAAACGAGCATGTTGAAAAAATAGATTTTCTCGGTTGTGGCCAAGTTGCTCTAGGCAGTGGACTCATCATGTTAGCATTTTCTATGGGAGAAAGCTGGGGATGGCATTCCTTAACCTTTTGGACTTGCATTACCTCTGGTTGCCTATTAACAATCTTTTTTGTGGTCCGTCAATTTCATACATCACATCCATTACTTAACTTTCGCGTTTTGAAATACCGCGCTTTTGCATTTGCAATGATATTACAGTGTACTATTGCATTAACGCTCGGTATCAACGCCATTCTTTCTCAATTCTATTTTCAAACCGGACGAGGCTTTTCGCCAGCAACAACTGGATTGATTCTGATGTTTCCTTCCATTATGATGTTGCTAGGAAATATGGTTACTAAAGAGCTTCACAAAAAAGGTCTTCGCAAAAGTCTCATTATAGGTGGATTGCTATTTGCTCTATTGGGTAATTTAGGCTTGTGTAACCTTACATTAGAAAGCAGCCTCATTATTGTTGTAGGATGTTTTGGTATGCGCTTTTTCGGTCTTTCGTTGGCACAAATGCCATTAACAAACTATGGCCTGACTGCAGTACCAAGAGAACTCACTGGCCACGCTACCTCAATGTACAATTGGAGTAAACAGCTTGTGCAAACAATATCGACCAATATTCTTACGGTATTGCTCAGCATGAATATGACACGCTACTACGTACAGGCCGGCAACCCGCTTCCAATGAATGAATCCAGCCTCGCATACAAAATAGCAGCAGTAGAAGCAGTCAATACAGACTACACCTACATTGCTATTTTTCTATTTCTCTCTCTAATCCTATCACTTTTCATCACAAATAAATCCTAATAAAAAAGATGCTTTCCATATAGTGAAAGCATCCAGACTGTCGAAAAAGGTCGCCGGAAGGCGGCCTTTTTCTTGTATAATAGATATG
>OLRJ01000752.1_pt1 | contig 31502 bp, 31 predicted proteins | sample 1672741 | NCBI WGS metagenome assembly OLRJ01 (sample SAMEA3136719, study PRJEB25190) | human gut metagenome | biome: human gut; feature: human-associated habitat; material: faeces | place: Austria | collected 2013
TGTAGTGGATGTTCAGCGGCTCGCCCCCGCTGCCGTAGAGAATCACATCCAGCGCTTCTTTGGGAAGCCGGTTCAGCGGCGTATCCATCGAAAAGCCGTATTTCTCGCTCAGCGCCTGAAAGAACATGCCCGCCTGCGTGCCGGGCTCAAGGCTGCTCCATCCCATGACGTTGAAGGGGTTTTCGTTCAGGCTCTTGCCCCAGTCCGGCACAATCAGGTCGGGATCGATCTTTTGCAGCACGCCCAGCCCCGCGCACGTCGGGCACGCGCCGAACGGGCTGTTGAAGGAAAAAGAGCGCGGCGCAAGCTCTTCCATGGAGATGCCGCACTCCGGGCAGGCGAGGTTTTGGGAAAAGAGCATTTCGCTCTCGCCCGGCCCGATATCCGCGATGACGATGCCGCCGGAGAGGGAGAGCGCCGTTTCCAGCGAATCCGTCAGGCGGGCGCGGATATCTTCGCGCAGAATCAGGCGGTCTACGACGACCTCGATGTTGTGCTTTTTCTGTTTGGCCAGCGCGGGCGCTTCCGCTGCGTCGCAGATTTCCCCGTCGATCCGGACGCGGACAAAGCCCTGCTTGACCACGTTTTCCAGAATCTTGACGTGTTCGCCCTTTTTGCCGCGCACGACCGGCGCGAGCAGCTGCATGCGCGTGCGCTCCGGCAGGGCGAGCAGCCGATCAACCATCTGGTCGACCGTCTGTTTGCTGATTTCCCGTCCGCACCTGGGGCAGTGCGCCACGCCGACGCGGGCATAGAGCAGGCGCAGATAGTCGTGAATTTCCGTCACCGTGCCGACTGTGGAACGCGGGTTTTTGCTCGTCGTCTTCTGGTCGATGGAGATGGCGGGGGAAAGGCCGTCGATGGAATCCACGTCCGGCTTTTCCATCTGCCCCAAAAACTGACGCGCGTAGGAGGAAAGCGATTCGACATAGCGCCGCTGTCCCTCGGCGTAGAGCGTGTCAAACGCCAGCGACGATTTGCCGCAGCCGGAAAGGCCGGTAAACACGATGAGCTTGTTGCGCGGCAGGGTCAAATCAAATCCCTTGAGGTTGTTTTGGCGGACGCCGCGGATGACGATGTTTTCCTGCATGGTGAACTCCTTCTTGATACTGGCGCAAGGCGTCAAAGAATGCTATAATCAAAAACAGAACATGGTGTTGGAGGATGAAATATGCAAAAGCGCGGGAAGACGGCGCTCACGCTTGTCGGGTTTGCGGTGATGCTGGCGGCGCTGATGGCGCTGATGGTGAGCATCGGCGCGGGGAAAGACGGGTTTGATATCGACGAATTCTTTACCTATGGACTGGCGAACTCGTATCAGCAGCCCTTTTTGAGCACCCAAACCGGGTCGTGGATCAGCGGCAAGGCGTTTTCGGATTATCTCACGGCGAAAGGCCATGCGCACGAATATCTGAACGTCTATGAAAACCAGATCGCCGACGTCCATCCGCCGCTGTATTACCTGTTCATGCACGCGGTCTGTTCGGCGTTTCAAAATCCGCCGTTTACAAAGTGGACGGGCATCGGGCTGAACCTTTTCTTTTTCAGCCTGACGCAGTTTGGCCTGCTGCTGCTTTCCGCGCGCCTGCTCTCCGACGGGGAGAAGCTGGAACTTACGCCCCCGGCGCTTCTGCCGGGGCTGCTGTATGGCCTGAGCGCGGGCGCGGCTTCCGGCGTCGTATTCATCCGCATGTATGCGATGATGACGATGTGGGCGGTTTGGCTGGCGCTTGCGCTGGCTGAGCTGTTTATCCATGGCCAGACGGTCTGGCGCATGCGCGCGCTGGCCGCCGTGCTGATCGCGGGCTTTTTGACGCAGTATTATTTTGTCATTCTGGCCTGCATGCTATGCGGCGTGTATTTCTTCGCGCGGCTTGCGCGGCGCGAGTTTGAAACGGCGGGCCGCTTCGCGCTCTGGTGCTTTTTTGCGCTGGCGCTGGCGGTCGGGCTGTTCCCGTGGTGCCTGAATCACATTTTCGGGGGCTATCGCGGCCGGGGCGCCATCGAGAGCGCGGCGGGCGTTCGGCTGAACGACATGATCCGCTGGTTCAAAATCCTCTGGCAGACGCTCGACGCGCAGCAATTCGGCGGTTTTCTGCTGGTGTTGGTGCTGATTGGCGCGGCGCTGGCCTTTTGGCCGCTCAAAAAAGCGGGGCAGGGGCTGAAACGCGGCGCGGCGTTTTCCCTCTGGGCGCTTCTGGCCTGCGGCGCGTATGTGCTGGTGATCTCGGTTATTTCGCCGTATAAGGTGGATCGATACATCTTCTGCGTCTATCCGCTGGTGACGGTTGCGCTGTTCATGCTCTTTGCGCGCGGCGGTTGCCGGTTTGGTTCGCGCCGCAGTTCGGCGTGCCTGCTGGCCTGTGCGGTGCTGGCGGCCTGCGGCGCGCGCGTGAACCGCGATCAGCAGGTGCATTATCTCTATCCGGGTGACAGCGCCTATGTCGCCGCCTGCGAAGAGAACGCCGCGCTGCCGTGCGTCCTGCTCGGCACCAACGATATGACGCAGAACACGCTGGAACTCGCGGCGTTTGAGTGCGTTTACATGCTGAATGCGGACGACGCGCAGGGCGTAGCGCCCGCATTGGAGGCGCTGGATGAAAAGCCGGACGGCTTCATCCTCTTTGAACGCTATCACGACGAAGCGAACGTGGAAACCGTTCTGCGCGAAACCGGGCTGGAAAGCGCGGAACTCCTCTTCGAGCATCAATATCACGTCTACTGGGTGCATTAAGCTTTGAGGTACTTGCCCGGTTTCCGCTGCCGCCGCCGCTTGCGCTGGGGCAGGGCGACGGTTTCCTCCGGCAGTTCTTCGGGTTTTTTGCCCTGCAATTCAAAGAGCTTGTCGCGCAGTTTGGCGGCCAGCTCGAAATCGAGGTTTGCGGCGGCTTGCAGCATCTTTTCCTCCGTGGAACAGATGAGCAGGTGCAGCTCGTCTTCGCTCAATTCCTTTACGCGCTTTGCGGCGCGTTTTTTGTCGCTCTCGTCCGCTGCGTGGCCGATTTGCAGCACGTCGCGGACGGATTTCATGACCGTCTTGGGCACGATGCCGTGCGCTTCGTTGTAGGCCTGCTGAAGCTGGCGGCGGCGCTGGGTTTCAAAAATGGCCTTGTTCATGCTTTCGGTCATCACATCGGCGTACATGATCACGCGGCCGTTGGCGTTTCGCGCGGCGCGGCCGATGGTCTGAATCATGCTGACTTCGCTGCGCAGAAAGCCTTCTTTGTCCGCGTCGAGGATGGCGACGAGCGCGACTTCCGGCAAATCCAGACCTTCGCGCAGCAGGTTGATGCCCACCAGCACGTCGAACACGCCCAGCCGCAGATCGCGGATGATCTCCTGCCGTTCCATCGTCTGCACGTCGGAATGCAGATAGCGCACTTTGACGTTCATTTCGCCCAGATAGGTGGTCAGGCTCTCGGCCATCTTTTTGGTCAGCGTCGTGACCAGCACGCGATAGCCTTCGCCCGTGGTCTTGACGATCTCGGCGTAGAGATCGTCCACCTGTCCGGTGGCGGGGCGAACGTCGATTTCGGGATCGAGCAGGCCGGTCGGACGGATGATCTGCTCGACGACCTGCCCCGCGTGTTCCAGCTCGTAGGGCGCGGGCGTCGCGCTGACGCAGATGAGCTGACCGATGCGCTGCTCAAATTCCTCGAAACGCAGCGGGCGGTTGTCAAACGCGCTGGGCAGGCGGAAGCCGTAGGAGACCAGCGCTTCCTTGCGCGCGCGGTCGCCGTTGTACATCGCGCGGATCTGCGGCAGGGTGACGTGGCTTTCATCGACAAAGACGACGTAATCCTCCGGAAAGTAATCCAGCAGGGTATACGGCGCGTCGCCGGGCTTGCGGCCGTCAAAATAGCGGGAATAGTTTTCGATGCCCGTGCAGTAGCCCAGCTCACGGAGCATTTCGATGTCGTACTGCGTGCGCTGAGCGATGCGCTGGGCTTCGATCAGGTCGCCTTTTTCCTTAAATTCCCGGATGCGCACGTCGAGGTCGTGCTCGATATCGCCGATGGCGCGGTCGATGGCCTCGCGCGGCGTGGCATAGTGCGTCGCGGGGTAGACGGCGACGTGTTCGAGAACCATCAGGGTGTGGCCGCTGACTACGTCGATGGCGCTGATGCGGTCGATTTCGTCCCCGAAAAATTCCACGCGGAGCGCGCTCTTGTCGTATCCGGCGGGGAAGATTTCCACCACGTCGCCGCGCACGCGGAAGGAGCCGCGCTCAAACTCGATGTCGCTTCGGTCGTATTGAATTTCGACCAACTGGCGCACCAGCTCGTCGCGCTCCATCGCCATGCCGGGGCGGAGGGAGATCATCATGCCCTCGTATTCGGAGGGATCGCCCATGGAATAGATGCACGAGACCGAAGCGACGACGATCACATCCCGCCGCTCGCGCAGCGCCGCCGTCGCGCTGTGGCGCAGACGCTCGATCTCCTCGTTGACGGCGGAATCCTTTTCGATATAGGTGTCGGTCGAGGCGATGTAGGCTTCCGGCTGATAATAATCATAGTAAGAGACGAAATACTCCACCGCGCTGTCCGGAAAAAACTCGCGGAACTCGGCGCACAGCTGCGCGGCCAGCGTCTTGTTGTGGGCGATGACCAGCGTGGGGCGCTGTACGCGCTCGATGACGGAAGCCATCGTGTAGGTTTTGCCCGAACCGGTGACGCCCAGCAGCACCTGGCAGGGCATGCCGCTTTGCACGCCCTGTGTCAGCGCCTCGATGGCCTGCGGCTGATCGCCCTGCGGCTTGAACGGAGATTTGAGAACGAAGCGTCCTTCCTGCATCGTGACCTCCTGATTGGCGGGACAGCGCCCATATTGGATAGATTCTATTATACCATAGAAATAAAATGGGAACAAGTGTTCTTAAAAATTGGGAATGGAAAAAGATAGAAAAAGGCCTCGCGCCTTTCTTTTAACGCAAACCGAAGTACAACGTGAAAAGCAGGGATGCGATGGCAAGCAGAATGGAAGGCAGTTCTGTATTGCTCATGTGCATCACCTCCTCTTTCGCAACGCAAAAGCGGAACCGCCGTGCAAGACCTCTTGACGACATGAACAGTATGGCGTATTCCTGAATGCGTGGCAAGAGTGAAGTGAACAGAACTCATGGTCAGGAAAGGTCAAAAAACTTTTTTAAAATCATCTTGCAAAAAATCGGTCTAAAAAGACGGAAAATGCAAAAAAAGCAAGTCGATTATTCAAATATGAGGTGAATTGGCGGCGGGTCAGTCGTTTGAAACGGGCGGTTTGCAGGGGAGAAAATGCGTTGGGTTATTTGTCTTCCGAAAAGAAAAAAGGTGCAAAAAAACAAGGCCGGTGCTATAATATAGGCGTAAAGAGGAACGGGCAAAAGACAAGCCGTTCCCAGAAAAACAAGTGATTTTTTCGATCAGAAGGAGTGCTGGATATGACTGCTGTTTTCGTGTTTGCCGCGTTGATCGTTGTGAATGCCGTGTATTGCATCTATGATGGGCGCAGCGAGGAAGCCGCACGCCAGATGGACGATTTTTACCGCGTCGAGTTTAAGAAGAATTACGGCGCGCGGGAAGACGCCCTGACCCAGAGCTGGTATTGATCTTCAAAATAGGAAACGGAAAACGGATGGCTTCAGCTGTCCGTTTTTTTGTTGTGTTTTCAAGCGCTTGCGGTTATATTTTTACGAATAAAGATGACAAAACGACAATGAAATAGAAAGACGATTTGTCAACTTTAGAAAGCGATGATCTGCAAAAAAACGGATAAATAATCATAAAATGCTGAAAAATTCAAAAATCATCTTGACAAAACTTTGTAAACGGCTATATAATGGCGTTACATTTTTGAAAATCAAATCGTAAATGCTAGGCGAAAAGCCGAATTGAAAGAATTGGGGAGGACATCGACCATGAAAAAGTTCGCTACGATTGCTTTAACGCTGGCGATGGCCGCGACTGCGGCCTGTGCGAGCGCAACCACCGTGGGTATCTGCCAGCTCGTTCAGCATGAGGCGCTGGATGCCGCGACACAGGGCTTTAAGGACGCGCTGACCGAGAAAATGCCGGACGTCAAGTTCGACGAGCAGAACGCCGCGGGCGACGCGGCGACCTGTGTCACCATCACCAGCAAGTTTGCCGCCGACGGCGTGGATTTGATTCTCGCCAACGCGACCGCGCCGCTTCAGGCCGCCGTTTCCGCGACGGGCGATATTCCGATTCTCGGCACGTCCATCACCGACTACGCGACTGCGCTGGGCATGAAGGAATGGAACGGCACGACGGGCATCAACGTCTCCGGCACGAGCGATCTTGCGCCGCTGGACGGCCAGGCCGCAATGATCCAGGAGCTGTTCCCGGATGCGAAGAACGTCGGTCTGATCTACTGCTCCGCCGAAGCGAACTCCATTTATCAGATTACCGTGATTAAAGGCTACCTCGAAGAGATGGGTTACACCTGCACCGAGTTTGCTTTCACCGATTCCAACGACGTTGCTTCCGTCACGCAGTCCGCTGCGGATGCGAGCGATGTGATCTATATCCCGACGGATAACACCGCCGCCGCGTACACCGAGACGATCGCCAACGTCGTCATCCCGGCGAAGGTTCCGGTTGTCGCGGGCGAGGAAGGCATCTGCAAGGGCTGCGGCGTGGCGACGCTGACCATCAGCTACTATGACCTGGGCTACAAGACCGGTGAAATGGCGTATGACATCCTTGCCAACGGCGCGGACGTGAGCACCATGGAAGTGGCTTCCGCCCCGAACTTCACCAAGAAGTACAACGCCGCGAACGTCGAGGCGCTCGGCCTGACCATCCCGGCGGATTACGTGGCCATCGAGTAACGGACTTCAACGTCTTTCATGAGCCAAGGAAGCGGCATGCGCTCCCTTGGCTTCATGCGTATAAGCGGAAAGAAAAAAGGAGGACAATCCGGTGGAGATTGCCAAGCTGTTTAACGCGCTCCCCAGCGCCGTTTCGCAGGGCGTGATTTGGGGCATTATGGCGATTGGCGTGTATATCACCTATCGCATTCTGGATGTGGCCGATCTGACGGTGGACGGCAGCATCGCAACGGGCGGCGCGGTGGCCGCCGTGCTGATTATCGGCGGCTGCAACGTGTGGGTCGCGATGATTGCGGCGTTTCTGGTCGGCATGCTGGCCGGGCTTGCAACGGGTCTGTTCCATACGTTCATGGGCATTCCGGCGATTCTGGCGGGCATCCTGACCCAGCTCTCGCTGTATTCCATCAATCTGCGCATTCTCGGCGGCAAGGCAAACATGGCCGTCAGCGTCAATAACTATCCGCTGATTGTCTCCGCCCGAAACGCGCGCGCAATGTCGCTTTCCAATCCGTTTATCATCCTCGCGGCGCTTGCCGTGGCGGTGATCGCGCTGCTGTATTGGTTCTTTGGCACGGAGCGCGGCTGCTCGCTGCGCGCAACGGGCGCGAACGCCAACATGGCGCGCGCACAGGGCATCAATACCAATGCCGATAAGGTGCTGGGGCTGATGCTCTCCAACGGTCTGGTGTCCTTCTCCGGCGCGCTGCTGGCGCAGTATCAGGGCTTTGTAGACGTTGGCATGGGACGCGGCGCGATCGTCATCGGTCTGGCTGCCGTGATCATCGGCGAAGTTGCGTTTTCCAAAATCTTCCATAATTTTGCGCTCAAGCTGCTGGCTGTGGTCATCGGCGCGATTTTGTATTACATCGTCATTCAGGTGGTGCTCTGGCTGGGCCTCAACACCAACGATTTGAAGATGCTTCAGGCGCTGGTTGTCGCCATGTTCCTCGCTGTGCCGTATTGGAAGAACCGCTACTTCAAGAAGAAGGGGGACGCGAACCATGGCTGAGCGCATCATGCTGAATATCAACCACATCGCCAAGACGTTTAACCCCGGCACGATCACCGAAAAGCGCGCGCTGACGGACGTGGATCTCAAGCTCAACGAAGGCGATTTCGTCACGATCATCGGCGGCAACGGCGCAGGCAAATCCACCACCCTCAACGCGGTGGCGGGCGTATTCACCGTCGATCAGGGCACGATTGAAATCGCGGGTGTGGATGTGACCCGCCTGCCGGAATACAAGCGCGCCAAGTACCTCGGCCGCGTGTTCCAGGACCCGATGACCGGCACGGCCGCGACCATGAACATTGAAGAGAATATGGCACTGGCCATGCGCCGCGGCGAAAAGCGGACGCTGCGCTGGGGCATCTCCAACATGGAGCGCGATATGTATCGCGAACAGCTCCGCACTCTCGGTCTGGGGCTGGAGGATCGCATGAGCAGCAAGGTGGGTCTGCTCTCCGGCGGCCAGCGGCAGGCGCTGACGCTGCTGATGGCTGCGCTTCGCACGCCGAAGCTGCTGCTGCTCGACGAGCATACGGCCGCGCTCGACCCGAAAACGGCCGCAAAGGTGCTGGAACTGACCGAGAAAATTGTGGACGAACAAAAGCTTACCGCGATGATGGTCACCCATAACATGAAGGACGCCATCGCGATGGGCAACCGTCTCATCATGATGAACGCGGGGCGCATTGTCGTCGATGTGCGCGGAGAAGAAAAAAAGAAACTCACCCGCGAAGACCTGATGCAGCTGTTTGAAAAGGCCGCCGGGCAGGAGATCGAAAACGATAGAATGCTGTTGGGGTAAGAAATACGGTTTGGAAAGCTGCAAAAAGCGTATTCTGAATGAAGAAAACGACGCTCAATCATCCGTTCGTTATGGCGGATCGCTAGGCGTTGTTTTTTTTGCCGCAGTTTTTCGGCGCCAAGGTGGAAGAAAAAGAAGGGATCCTTCGGAAAAACGGGTGGGGTTGCCGCTTTTGATATGTTATAATGGAGCAAAGAGCAGGAAGGGAGACGAAACGGTGAAGACGGTTTTGATTGCGGATGACGAACCGGTCATGCGCATGGATCTTTGAAGTAAAAATAGACAGCCGCCGTCTATTTGGCGGCGGCTGCCTATTCTTTCTCTTGAAAGGAGAAAGGATGGAAATTTAGGGCGATCAGCTTTTGTTTATACGTGGAAGCTGATCGCGTAAGGAGGCAAGATATGGTTTTGCGCGATGTGGCTCAAACCATCATCGATTCCGCGATACGATCTTCGCTGCCTGACGAAGCGGTCAAAAGGGCGCTGAAAAACTGTCGCTTTGAAAAAAAGGTCCATCTGGTTGCGATTGGAAAAGCTGCGTGGCAAATGGCCAGAGCGGCAGTTGACTGCATCGGAAGCCAAATTCAGGATGGAATTGTGATTACCAAATATGGTCACATTAAGAAAGAAATACCTGGATTGCGGCTTTTTGAAGCAGGGCATCCGGTGCCGGATGAAAACTCCTGCCGGGCGACCGAACAGGTTATCCAGATGGTCAGCGCTCTGGGAGAAGAAGACGTTGTGTTGTTCCTGGTTTCGGGCGGAGGATCAGCATTGTTTGAAAAGCCGTTGATTCCTTTGGCAGAACTTGAAAACATTACGACGCAGCTGTTGTCTTGCGGAGCGGATATCACGGAGATCAATACCATCCGCAAACGGCTTTCGGCAGTAAAGGGCGGCAGGTTTGGCGAACTCTGTAAGCCGGCCAGAGTATTCGCGGTTGTGTTGTCGGATATCATCGGCGACCCGCTGGATATGATCGCGTCCGGACCGGCTTGCCCGGATGTATCTACGGCGGAACAGGCGCAGGAAATCATTTTAAAGTACGGTTTAACCTTATCAGAACAGGCCAAAGAGCTGCTTCTTCAATCGACGCCAAAAGAGTTGGATAATGTTCAGACGGTGGTTACCGGAAGCGTTAAGCAGCTGTGCAGAACGGCGACGCAGGAATGTCTGCGTTTGGGGTATGAACCGCATGTGCTGACGGACAGCCTGACCTGTGTGGCGAAGGAAGCCGGAAGCTTTCTTGCAGCGATTGCCCGATACCATGCGAAGGATCAAAAGCCTCAGGCCTATATTCTGGGCGGAGAAACGGTCGTCTATCTGACTGGCAAGGGGAAAGGCGGAAGGAATCAGGAATTGGCGCTGAGCGCCGCCGCCGGAATCAGCGGGCTGAAAAATGTTGCGCTGTTTTCCGTGGGGTCTGATGGAACGGATGGCCCGACGGACGCGGCAGGGGGCTATGTAGACGGAACAACCGCAGAGCGACTGGCCGAGCAGGGAATCTGCATCGCGGATATACTGCATGATAACAATGCGTATTACGCGCTGAAGGCGGCGGACGGTTTGATTATGACCGGACCGACTGGCACCAATGTCAATGATTTGACCGTACTTTTAATCGATGTGGTACCAACATAAAAGAAATCCGACAGTGCAAGCCTTTTCGTTTCGGGCAGAGAAAATGTCTGAAAGCGGTTTGCAGTGCCGGATTTTTGCCTGAAAGGGGGGAAGGTTTTGCGGAGTATAGAGATTCCATACGGAAGAGGCAGGCAGATTTTCCATATTGAGGATCATCGTCTGACCGGCGTTTCGATGCCGGAAACGATGCCGAAAGCGGGCGAAGAGACGGAAATTGTTCGCAGAGCAATTTCTGCGCCGATTGATTCCGCTCGTCTTTCGACACTGTCCCAAACGGCTAAGAGGATTCTGCTGATCACGAGCGACCATACGCGCCCTGTTCCGAGCAGGATCACGCTTCCTCTGCTGCTTGAAGAAATACGCGAAGGGAATCCCAAAGCGGAAATTACGATTCTGATTGCGACCGGCCTGCATCGGGCTACGACCCAGCAGGAGATGGAGCAGAAATTTGGAAAAAAGCTGGTTGATGAAGAGCATTTTGTTGTTCATGATGCAAGGGCAGACGACCAAATGGCGGATTTTGGCATGCTGCCGTCCGGCGGCCGCCTGCGACTCAATGCAATCGTTCGGGAAGCGGATCTGATTGTAGCGGAAGGATTCATTGAACCGCATTTTTTTGCAGGTTTTTCCGGAGGCAGAAAGAGCATATTGCCGGGTATCGCGTCAATGGAAACGATTTGCTATAACCATAATGCGAAATTTATCCACGATAAAAAGGCCAGGCAGGGCAGCCTTTCCAACAATCCAATCCACTTGGATATGATCTTTGCCGCGCGGCAGGCGGGACTTCGATTTATTCTCAATGTGGTTCTAGACCACAATAAACGGATTGTCGGCGCTTTCTGCGGAGAGCCGGAGGCCGCGCATGAAACGGGATGCAGATATTGCGAAAAGCTGACGGGCGTGGAAGCTGTTTCTGCGGATATTGTTGTGACTTCAAACGGCGGTTATCCGCTGGACCAGAATATCTATCAAACAGTAAAGGGATTGACGGCGGGAGAAAGCTGCGTCCGTCAAGGCGGAGTTTTAATTCTATGCGCCGCGCTGGAAGATGGACATGGCGGGGAAGCTTTCTATCGCTGGTTTTCAGAGCGCGAAAGCCCGGAAGAGGTTCTTCGAGAAATTGAGAGCACGCCGCCGGAACAGACGACTGCGGATCAATGGCAGGCACAGATTTTGGCGCGCGTGATGCTGAAGGCGCAAATCATCTACGTCTGCGAAGAAAAAGACCGGGCCACAGTAGAAGCGATGCATATGAAGTGGGCGGCGAATGTGGATGATGCACTGCGAACGGCCGAAGAAATGCTGGGTGGCGAGCCATCGGTTACGGTCATTCCGGATGGCGTCGGCGTGATTGTAAAAGAACGATAAACGAAACGGAGGGATGATCATGTGTGATTCCATGTATGCAGGCGCGAAAAAGACGGCATGTGGCTATAACATCTTTGCAAAATCGTCGGATAGAAGTCCGAATGAACCTCAGCCCCTGATTTTTGTTCCGGCGGCGGATCATGCTCAGGGAGAAAAGGTTAAAACGACGTTCATCGAAGTTGAACAGGTTTCACACACCTATGCGATGATCCTCTCAAAGCCTTCGTGGATTTGGGGCGCGGAAATCGGAATCAATGAACACGGCGTAATTCTGGGCAATGAATCCGTGATTTCACGGGATATGTCCGAAGAGGGCGAAGCGCTGCTGGGCATGGATATGGTTCGATTGGCTTTGGAAAGAGCAACGACAGCGGAAGAGGCAGTTCGGGTCATCGGCGAACTGATGGAACGATATGGCCAAGGCGGTAATGCAAGCTTTGATGGTATTTTCTATTATGATAATGCGTATCTGATTGCCGATTCAAAGGAATGCTGGCATGTTGAAACTGCGGGTAAGCATTATTGGGCGGCAAGAAGAGCGACGGACGACCTATACAGCATTTCCAATTATATGTCCATTGAATATCCGGATTTGATGCACAAAGATCTGGTTGATCATGCGGTTCGATCCGGCTACCCGGTGGAGGAACCGTTCAACTATGCCAAAGCGTATATTCACTACGACACGCTGAGCACCAGCGGCATTTTCCGCCGGTGCTGCACGGAACAACAACTCCATCGGCCTAAACACGCTTTTGAGATTGCGGATATGCTCATAGCGCTTCGCGATCATAGCTGCAATGACGAATGGACCGGCGCTGCGGGCTGTGTCTGCATGCACGCGAAAAATCCGACGCCGCCGATTAACCCACGTCAGTCGATTGACTGTGAGACGACCAATTCGATGATTGCGGTTTTAAAGCCCGGAGACAGCTTTATTCTTTCGCCGGGGATGAGCACGACCTGCATGGCGCCGTTTCAGCCGTTCTGGTTCGATGCTTTCAGTCCTAACCAGGTTTTTCATATCGACCGACAGGAGACGGCGATTGCTTCGTGGATTCGTCGGGAAGAAATCAATCGCGCGGCAATCGATGGACGGATTCCGGTCGAGGAATATCGGGCGGAGATGAAGGAAATGGAGAGGGCATGGATCAACCGTGCCCAAACGATTTCGCGTTCGGACAGGCAGATATTTGTCAACGAAAACGCATTGCAGGCTGAGCGCTTTATCGATAAGTGGCTCGATATTGCCAAGAAAAATTCGCCTCAGCCGCGTGGAGATTCTGCCTTCCAGATGTGGTGGAAAAATAAAAATGCCGAGTTGGGAAAGGATCGGCGGATTGCCTGGTAAAATTTTGATAAAAAACCGTCCTGTTCAGAGCCAAACGGCTGCACAGGACGGTTTTTGAGATTTGGTGCAGCGACCGAACTCATATCCGAACCCGAAAATCCTTCCCCCAGTTTGTTATTCAGGTCATCGAACGTGATTGTTTAACAAATTATTTCTTTACTAACTGTGGGATGTAACGTTCATTTTTTGTTTGACAGCATAAGTAGAATGTTTTCTGCGCGGCGGCATCGGAGAGCGGGACATAGAGATGTCGGTTCTGGCGGTTGGGCGCAGAGGAAAGCGTGGTATCGAGAATAAAGGCGCGGATATCAAACGCATCGATCAGGTCGTAATGCTCCTGTTCGCCGCTGACGGTGATGAGCTGGACGATCTTGCCGTATTGCTTGCGGATATAGGACGCCCAGAAGCCGCTCTGCGCCCAGAGGAGAATCTTTTCGTTTTTCAGATCATGGATGTCAATTCTCTTTTTGTGTGCGAGCGGGTCGTTTTTATTGAGGCGAATCCAGAGCTTATCGGTGACGTAGGGAACGCAGCAGACGTTCGGCTCGTCGATTTCATATTCGGTGATGATATAGTCAAATCGCCCCTGCAAAAGCCCCAGCGGCAGTTGTTCGCTGGAAAGCTGCTCGGAGATGATGTTTCTTTCGGGAAAGAGAACGCTCAGACGGCTGACCAGATCTTTGCGCAGGTTAAAAATATAAGAAGCAACGGTCAACGTCCGCATCTGCCACGCCTTTTCCTGAATTTGGCGCACCATAAAATCCTCGCGCTTGAGGTAGTCCTCGGCGAGCTGCGCGGCCTCCAGGCCGACCTCGTTGAGGACGATTTTGTTTTTGGAGCGGTCAAAGAGCTGAACGCCCAACTCCTTTTCCAGCATCTTCATGGAGGAAGAAATGGAAGGCTGAGAGACGAACAGCCGCTCCGCCGTTGCGCTTAATGTTTTACAGGATTTGAAGGTAACAAGAATTTTCCAAAGCCGATTGCTGATCATAACGGATGCGCCTCGCAGTCTTTTTGCAGTATGAGGAAATGTGATATTCAGAACATGTGAAGGAACCTGTTATTTTTCATATCATAATTTAATTATAAAACATACGGATAAATGATAGCACAACATAGATAACGGACAGGATTCACATGAAAAAAGATGATTCTGAAAAAACGGGGGATAAACGAATTTTGACAAAAAATAGAGGAGAGATTGTAGAAAATAACTGATGCTCCTGGAAGCTTTTGTCTATTATATCAAAAAGAATCGCGTTTTTCCAGTGGGAAGGGGTCGCTCAGTATAAATTTTTATTATGGCAGTCAAAGAAGATGATATCTATACTTTTGGCAAAATGTGGAATAAAATAAGGCCAGAAGATGTGCTGAATGACAATAACATCAATGTGCAGGGAACAGAAAAGGAGAGGTGAAAGAGCAGGGATCATGTGCTGCACAAACGTTGGACGTTTATTCAGCCTGATGTGCGAAATTGTGGAAAGGGGATTCTAAAAATGAAAAAAATTCTGAGCTTTGTTCTGATGATGTGCGTTCTGATGACCATTCCGATGTTTGCGTTCGCCGCGGTTTCCGGTGATGAGCCGCTGACCATCGGCACGCCGTTCATGATTACCAACGCGGGTCAGGGCCCGGGCGGTAAGATGGGCCGACTGCTGGTCAGCCGCGCCGGCACGCTGACGGAGGATGAAGATTTCTATTACGTGGACGTGCCTTATGCCGCCGACGTGGACGCCCGCGATTACAGCGCGATCGTCATCGTCATCGGCTCGACCGATAAGGGTCTGGGCGCGACCGGCATCACCATCGATCAGGAAATCGCCCGCGTAGACGAGGTTGTCGCCCGTGCGAACGAGAAGGGCGTTCCGGTGATCGCCGTCATGCTCGAAAAGGATAAGCGTTCTGACGTCAAAACCAACTCCAACGAGCGCTGCATCGACGCGGTTTGCCCGCATGCCTCTTGGATGATCGTCACCGCCGACGTCAACACCGACGGCCGCTACGATGCGTTCAAGGCAGAAAACGGCACCCCGCTGACCATACTGGATTCCTCGATGGATTTCATCTCTCTGGTTCAGCAGGCGTTTGTGAAGGAATAACAGCCGCACAAAAAAGGAAGTAGGGGAGGACGACAACACATGTCGACTTACGTTAGCACAACGATAGTCCTTGTTGCGATGGTTGCCGCCTTTGTCATCAGCAGCCTGCTGCTCAAGTCGCCGGATATCTCACTGGCGATTGCGGCGACGGTTGCGGTTTGCTTCGGTTGTGGATTCGGATGGACGGATTCACTGCCGCGGGTATTGGTGGAGGGCCTTTTCGTCAACCTGGATATTGCATTACTTTTTATCGCCGCGTCAATCTTCGTGAATATCTATTCAAAGACGGGCGCGATTGACGTTGTGACGCGGAAAATTGTTTCCCGCGTGAGCAACAAGTGGATTCTGCTTGCCATCATGGGCGTGATGATGATCATCCCCGGCGCGCTGACCGGCGCGGGCAGCATCTCCATTTTCGTTCTTGGCTCGATGGTGACCACCGTGGTCAGCGCCATGGGCCTTTCCAAGAAAAAGACGGCTGCGTTCGTCTTTATGTTCGCTATCATGAGCGCGGCGGCGCCGCCCGTCAACCTCTGGGCGATGATGATCGCTTCCGGCTGCGATATTCCGTATGTCGGTTTCGACGTGCCGCTGCTGGCGCCGCTGGCGGTCTGCGCACTGTTTACGATCATCTTCCTCGGCTGGGGCAGCAAACCCAAGTCCAAGGAGGAAATCCTCGCGCAGCTTCCGGAAGCGCCGAAGATGAGCGCGTGGCGCATCGTGACCCCGCTGGTGGTGCTCATCGCGCTGTTCCTCGCTTCGAACTATCTGGCACATTCTATCCCGGTGCTCGGTCTGCCGCTGATGTTCATCATCTGCGCGATTGTGGCCGCACTGTGCAACCCGAAGAAGATGGGCTTCAAGGATTACCTGAAGATCATCAACGACACCTTCGAGCAGATTTTCCCGCTGATTGCGACCGTGCTGAGCGTCGGCATGCTGCAAAACGCGATGTCCGCGACGGGTGTAAAGGGTCTGATCGGCATCACGTTTATCACCATGCCGGTTTACCTGATTTACGCGACCGTGCTGTTCGTTGCCCCGGTGCTTCAGGGCGCGCTCAACTACGGCAGCGCCGTCGTCTTTGGCGCGCCGCTGATCTTCATGTTCAACTCGATGGGCTATGATCCCAAGATCGCTGCCATCGCGCTGAGCCTGATGTTCCCGATCGGCGACTGCCTGCCGCCGTCCCGCATCACGGGTCGCCTGGCGATTGAGGCCACGGGTTACGAAGGCAAGTACACCAGCTTCCTGCTGACGGTGCTTGCGCCGTGTCTGGTGCTCGGGCTGATTTCGTTGGCGATGCTGATCTGGCCGAACTCGTTTACGTTCCTGCTGTAAGAAAGGAGGATGGGCATGGTTCTGATTTCGGATATCATTTATTGCATCTATGTGGGCTTCGCGGCGATCACCTTCCTGTTTCTGCTGAAGCATCTGTTTAAGCGCGAAAAGAATCAGGGATTGGTCAACGACATCGTGTATGCCTATTGTCTCATCCCGTTCCTCCTGCGCGTTCTGCAAATCAAGTGAGGGGAGAAGTGAAATGAAAATGGATAAAAGCCTCCTCAAAAAGCTCGTCGCGCTTGCCGGAGCTTTGGTGTTTGCAGCGCTGGCTGGCGTGGATTTTTACGACCACAGACATTCCAAGGAAACCGTCGTCGCTTCCGACGCGCTGACGGAAACCCACATGCTCAGCGAGTGGCTGCCCAATCTGGAAGGCACCTACGGCGATACGCCGGTGTTCTTCTTCGATTCCGGCGTGGAGGGCGGCACGGTGCTTTACGTCGGCGGTACGCATCCGTATGAGCCGGCGGCGAGCCTTTCCGCTTACACGCTGCTGGAGAACATCCACGTGCAGAAGGGCCGCGTGATTATCATCCCGCAGGCCAACCGCAGCGGCACCACGACCGGCATGCTCGGCAACGCTTACCCAAGCTACTACGAGCTGGATACCGACTGGGGCACTGTGAAGTTCAAGAACGGCGACCGCTGGGCGAACCCGCTGGATTCCTGGCCGGATCCGTTCACCTACATCCACTATCCCTCCAACGTGGCGCTGACGTATCAGGATATCCGCAACGTCAACCGCTGCTATCCAGGCCGCCCGGACGGCTCGCTCATCGAGCGCGTCTGCTACGCGATCATGGAGATCATCCGCAACGAGGGCGTGGATATCGCCATCGACGCGCATGAAGCCGCCGTCATGTATCCGGTCGTCGAGACCTACGTGGCGCATGACCGTGCGCTGGATATCGCGATGATGGCTTCCATGAGCCTGTCGGCGGAGAAGTTCTACATGAAGTGTGAAGCCTCCCCGAAGAACCTGCGCGGTCTGTCCCATCGTGAATGGGGCGACTTCAGCGATACGCTGGCCGTGCTGATGGAAACCCCGCAGACCTTCACGGACTGGATCGTCGGTCCGATGACCAAGGAGCTGCAAACCATCGGTTCGGATGAATTCCTCGACGTGGCATCCAAGAAGGGTCTGACCTACGTGGATTACAACGCCGATTTCGGCACGCCGATCGAGTACCGCGTCGGCCGTCATCTCGAAGGCGCGAAGGAAATCATCAACTGGGCGAACATGATGCTCATGGATCCGGAGAAGGAAGTGCAGATCACTTGGCCCGGCTTCGATGACCTGATGGACAAGAAGTGCGGCTACTTCCTCAAGAACCCGGAGACCGCGGATCCCAAGCTGGTGTTTGAAATCTGATCGCCCTATACGTACTCCCGTCCCATTGAACCGAACGACAAGAAAAATGGAGACTGACGCATGAGCAAGAAAATTCTGGGCGCGTTGGCGCTCACGCTGGCCTCTGCGATGATGGCGTCCAGCGCGATGGCATGTACAATTTACGGCATCGGCAAGAATGCGACGGCGGATGGCTCGACCATCGTTACGCATACCTGCGATTCCACCGGCGACGACTCCCGGCTCTGGATCATCCCGGAAATGGAGGGCGGCGAGGGCATCACCCGCGATATCGTCATGAACGGCAACCTCTACGGCGATTGGTCGGATTACCCGAACACGAAGGATTACGGCGGCGGTATGGTCTTTGGCGAAATGCCCCAGCCGGAGAACACCCATCAGTATCTGCATGGCAACTACTCGATCATCAACGATCACGGCGTAGCCATGGGCGAATCGACCTGCTGGTTCACCCCGCAGGACGAGCACACGCAGAAGCTCGACGAGCTGTTTAATCAGAACAACAACGGCATCATCGACTGCTATCAGGTGCAGCACATCGCGCTGGAGCGTGCGGAGACTGCACGCGAGGCGGTTCAGATCATCGCCCAGCAGGTTGAGGAATACGGCTGGAACACTTCCGCCGAGTGCATCAACATCTGCGACGGCAACGAGGTCTGGATCATGGAGGTTTACGGTCTGGATCTGTGGTGCGCTGTGCGCATTCCGGACGACGCGTTCTTCGTCGCCGCGAACCGCTGCCGCATCAACGAAATCGACTTCAACGATCCCGAAAACTACATGTGGGCTGAGAATCTCGTCTCCTTCGCGGAGGAGAACGGCTTGTACAATGCCGAGACCGACGGCGACTTCCGCCCGGCCGACATCTACTGCCCGTACAGCGACCCGTACTGCAACCGCCGCGAGTGGCGTGCGCTGAGCCTCGTTGCTCCGAGCCTCAACCTTGATCCGAACCAGGATTACTACCCGCTGTGGGTCGTGCCGGAGAAGAAGCTTTCCGTGCAGGACGTGTTCAAGCTCAACAGCGACTACTACCAGGGCACCGAGTACGACGTCTCTCTGACGCCGGAAGCCGGTCCGTATGGCAACCCGCTGAACGAGTATAACAAGGAGCGCCCGATCAACCTCTATCGTGCGACCTATCACACCATCTGCAACGTTCGTGCGGATCTGCCGGACGAGGCGAAGTGCTTGGTGTGGCATGGCTACGGCGCGGCCGATTCCTCCTTCATCGTGCCGCTGTGGGCGTCCATGACGGAGCTGCCGGCGCTGTATTCCACGGGCACCCGTTACGACGACTTCAACCGCGAATCCGGCTGGTGGATCAGCGCCTACGTGCAGCAGACCGCGAGCCAGAACTATCGCAGCGCGATCAAGGAAATCTACGCCGCGCGCGACGACCGCATGGCCGAGCAATATGAAACCGTCGCGAAGATTCAGGACGCGGCCGCCGCGCTGGTCGCCGCCGGCAACCACGACGCCGCCGTCGAGCTGATCACGCAGTTCGCCTGCAACAACGCGCAGGACTGGTACGATTGCTGGCTCAAGCTGGGCGATTCTCTGTATGGCACCTACATGTTCAACCGTGTCAACATGAACGCCGCGCCTTATCCGCAGTGGTGGAAGGATATCCTGAACAATGCGCCAAACTGCCCTATTGATCAGGTGACCGAGTAAGCGAAAATCTGCAATTTCGCGAAAAGAAGAAAGAGAAACAAACTGTTGGCTTCAAGCTGTTCTCCCCCGACCGGGGGAGAACAGCCCTTTCACAAAAGGGGAGTGCGGCTGAATTTCCTGCGCTGCGATTTGCAGGAAACCGGTCGATGCCAACAAAATGAAAATAAGAAGAGGAGACTGACGTATGAGCAAGAAAATCTTGGGCGCGTTGGCGCTTACGCTGGCCTCTGCCATGATGACGTCAAGCGCGATGGCCTGTACGGTTTACGGCATCGGCAAGAACGCGACGGCGGATGGTTCGACGATGGTGACGCACACCTGCGACTCGACGAGCGATGATTTCCGCATGTGGATCATCCCGGAGATGGAAGGCGGCGAGGGAATCACCGCTGACATCGTAATGAACGGCAACACGTGGGGCGACTGGTCGGATTACCCGAACACGAAGAACTACGGCAGCGGCATGGTCATGGGCGAAATGCCTCAGCCGAAGGATACCTTCCAGTATCTGCACACGAATTACTCCATCATCAACGAAAACGGCGTGGCGATGGGCGAATCGACCTGCGGTATTGACAGCACGACGGAATACGGCAAGAAGATGAACGCCCTGATGAACGACGGCAACGACGGCATCATCGACTGCTATCAGGCGCAGCACGTGGCGCTGCGCTATGCGACCACCGCCCGCGAGGCTGTGGAAATCATGGGTGCGCTGGTTGATGAATACGGCTGGAACGCCTGGCCGGAGTGCATCAACATCTGCGACGGCAACGAAGTCTGGATTGCGGAATTCTATGGCCGCGACCTGTGGTGCGCTGTGCGCGTGCCGGACGATGCGTTCTTCGTCTGCGCGAACCGCTGCCGCATCAACGAAATCGACTTTGAGGATAACGAGAACTACATCTGGTCCAAGACCCTCAAGCCGTTCGCGATTGAGAACGGTCTGTGGAGCGAGGACAGCGGCGTTCCGTTCCAGCCTGCCAACATCTACGCGCCGAATTACAGCATGGGCTGCATCCGCCGCGAGTGGCGCGCGCTGAGCCTCGTCGCGCCGAGCCTGAACCTCGACCCGCACGTTGATCCGCAGAACGCGGTTTATCCGATGTTCGTCGTGCCGGAGAACAAGCTGAGCGTGGAAGACGTTCGCAAGATGAACAGCGATTACTATCAGGGCACCGAATTTGACGTTTCCCTGTCTCCGGAAGCCGGCCCGTATGGCAACCCGCTGAACGAGTACAACAAGGAGCGCCCGATCAACATGTATCGCGCGACCTATCACTTCATCGCCAACATCAAGGCCGACATGCCCAAGGAAGCCAAGCCGCTGATGTGGATCGGCTGGGGCGCCCCGGATTCCTCCTACATGATTCCGCTGTTCGCGACCATGACCAAGCTGCCGCCGCAGCTGAGCACCGGCAGCCGCTATGGCAAGTTTGACCGCGATTCCGCGTGGTGGGTCTCTTCCTACGTGCAGCAGACCGCGACGCAGAACTACGACAGCGCGATTGAAGAAATCTACGCGGCTCGCGACCCGAAGATGGCCGAGCAGTATGAAACCGTTATCGCCATGCAGGAAGCCGCCGCGGCGCTTTCCAACGCGGGCAAGGGCGACGAAGCCGTGAAGCTGCTGACCGATTATGCCTACAACAACGCGATTGACTGGCATAACTACTGGCTGGAGCTCGGCGACGAACTCTATGGCACGTATATGTTCAACCGTGTGAATATGAAGCGTGCCGCTTATCCCGACTGGTGGAGTGAGATCCTCAACAACGCGCCGCGCAGGCCGGTTGAAGAATCCGCCAAGTAATAATTCCCCCTTTTCGCCTCATCCAAGCGCCCAAGTGGGCGCTTGGATATTCCTTTTCTCGCATGGGAGGCTTTTGTAAATGACGATTGTGATCGCCGTGTTGGCCGCGCTGCTTGTGCTGGGCGTTACGGAAAATATGCTGCACCGGCGTGCGCTGGAGCGAATCCCGATTCGGATTCTCGTCAACGGGACGAGAGGAAAAACGACGGTGACGCGAACAATCGCCGCGGCGCTGAATGCCGCCGGAATCCGCACCTACGCCAAAACGACGGGCTCCGAGGCGCGCCGGATTGATCCAGACGGCACGGAGACGGAATATCGCGCGGAAAACCGCCCGGTCAGCATCATGGAACAGCTTCCGTTTGTTCGCCTGGCCGTCAGGGGCAAAGCGCAGGCGATTGTCGTTGAATGTATGGCGCAGAGAATCGAGAACCAGTTTTTGATGGCCGATAAGCTGATTCGGCCGCAGTATGTCGTCCTCACCAACGCCTACGTCGATCACGCGGACGAAATCGGGCGGACGGAAGAAGAGACGGTGCATACGCTGGCGCAGTCCATCCCGGAAGGGAGCTGCGTGATTGCGCACGACGGGCGCTTTGGCGCGTATACGCGCGAATGGATCGCGCCCAAGGAAGAGATCGATTTGGAACGGTTTGCTTCGTGCCCGTTCCCCGTTTATGAAGAAAACATTCAGTTGGTGCTGGCGCTGACGGACGCGCTGGGCATCCAGAGAGAAACCGCTTACGCGGGCATTTTGAAAACCTCGCCGGATATCGGCATGTACACGAGCGTGGAAACAGGCGATTGCTCCGTCCGAAACGCATTTGCGGCGAACGACGCGGTCAGTTTCGGCTCGATTATCAACGCATATACGCAGCCCTTTCTGCTTTTATATAATCATCGAAAAGACCGCGGTTACCGCATGGAGGCTTTCGCGAAGGCCATCCGCCAAAGCGCGGCCAAGCCGGTCTGCATCGGCGTGATCGGGGAGCACAAAAAGGCGTGCGCCCGGTATATGCAGCGCACAACGGGCATACGGGCGCAGGCGGTCGAGCGGCCAAGGGAATGGATTCGGGCGCAAAACGTTCGGCATGTGCTTTGCGCGGGCAATATCAAGGGAGAAGGCCGTCAATTTCTGGAGGAAATGATCGAGGAGGCACGGCAGAATGTATGATATCGCCGTTGCGCTCAGCGTGGTGCTGAGCTTTGGGCTTTACGAAGGCTTTGGGCTGCTGACCGGCGGTATGGTCTCGGCGGGCTATCTCTGCCTGTTTCTGGAGGAGCCGCTGCGAATCGTGACGACGCTTCTGCTGGCCGTCATCGTCCATGGGCTGGTGCTGCTGATTTCGCGGGCGACCATTTTATACAGCAGGCGGCGCTTCATGGTGACGATGCTGCTGAGCCTGATTTTTGCTTGGATCATCGAGCAGGCGCTCTTGCGCATGGCGCTTATTCCGCAGGATATCCGCATCATCGGCCATGTTGTGCCCGGATTGATCGCCAACGACATGTATAAACAGGGCGTTTTCAAAACGCTGCTGGGCGTTCTGACCTCGGCGGCGATTGTCCGGCTGCTGGTCATGGTGGTGGTTGCGCTATGAGCAAGCTGAAATATCAGCCGTACCGCGCGTGGGAAGGGCGTGCGACGCTCTGTCTGCTGCTTGCGCTGGCGGCGGCGCTGTGCGGCGTGTTTCTGACGCTGGCGACGCAGAAGAAGACGGCGCTGCCTTACGCACAGACACAGCTCAAGGCCGCCGAGCGGATGGCGGAGGCGGAGCAGGCGCTCTATGATTATGTGCGCCAAAACGACATCCCGATTGAAAAGGACGACCTAAACGACACGGGGCTGATTGGGCCGGAGTGGACGGAGCTGACGACCTCGCTGGGGCTGCTGGAGGCCAAACGAACGGCTTTGCAGCCCGATTTTGCCGCGCTGCTGGTGAAATACTATCAGGAGGCGGGGCTGCAGCCGGGCGACACGGTCTGCATCGGCATGAGCGGCTCATTTCCGGGGCTTGGCATTGCCTCGATTGCGGCGGCGAACGAGATGGGGCTGAATGTCCGCGTGATTGCGTCCTATGGCGCATCCATGTACGGCGCGACGCGGACGTCGCTGCCGATTGTGCGGATTCTGGACGTCGCCAGACAGGCGGGGATGATTGAATACGACATGCTGGCGGTTTCGCCGGGCGGCGATTTCGATCAGGGGTATAACCTGATTTACCCGAATTCGCGCGAGGTGATTTTCGCGCTGGCGCTGGAAGCGGGGCTGACGATGATCGACGAGGAGACGATTCCGGCCTCGATTCAGAGGCGGCTGGCGATCTACGGCGACGATGTGGATTGCTTCGTCAACGTGGGCGGCGCAAGCGCCAACATGGGCACAAGTCCGTACACGCTGACGTTTCCGAACGGGCTGGTGCTCGATCCGCCGGCAATCCCCGCCAATGAGGACAGAGGCCTGACCTTTGAATACGCGGCGCGGCATATCCCGGTGGTTCACCTGCTCAACGTGCGCGGGCTGGCGGAGGAAAACGGCCTGCCGTTTGACCCCGTTCCGCTGACGAAACCGGGGGAGACGGACGTGTATTATACGATGCGGTATTCGCCTGTGTACGCCATTTTCGCCCTTGTTTTGGCGGCGATATGTTTGAAGTGCGGAAGGAAGCAGAAGAAAGGGGAACAAGCATGAATCTGTTTGACATTTTGGGGCCGGTTATGGTCGGGCCGAGCAGCTCGCATACCGCCGGCGCCGTTCGGATTGGGTTGGCGGCGCGCCGCCTTTTGGGCGAGGGGACGCCCAAGAGTGCGGAGATCACGCTGTTTGGTTCGTTTGCGGCGACGGGACGCGGACACGGCACGGATCGCGCGCTGATTGCCGGTCTGCTGGGCTATAAGCCGGACGACGAGCGCATCGCGGACAGCTACGCATGGGCCAAGGGCTACGGCATGGACGTACACTTTGAGTTTTCCAAGCGGGCCGCCGAGCACCCGAACACGGCGACGATCAAAATGACGGGGCAGAGCGGCAAGCAGATGACGATGACGGCCTGTTCGCTGGGCGGCGGGCGCATCATGGTGACGGAATTCAACGGATTGCAGGCCAAGTTCTCCTGCGATCTGCCGACCCTGATTGTGCAGAATACGGATCAGCCGGGGCGCGTGGGCATCGTGACCAGCCTGCTGGCCAAGGAGAAAATCAATATTGCGACGCTGCACGTCTATCGCGACCATCCGGGCGGAAACGCCGTGATGATCATCGAGATGGATAAGCCGGCCTCGAAGGCGATTGTGGAGAGCCTGAGCAAGGCTGAGGGCATCAAGCGCGTGATTACGGTGGGCGGCGAACGATAAAGGAGGATGGGAACGTGGCGATCAGATCTCTGGAGGCACTTGAAAAGGCGTGCGAAAATAAAAATATTTACGACGTCATTTTGGAGGATGACTGCCTGGAACGGGGCGTAACCCGAGAGGAATCCAAAAAGAAGATGGCGGATTTATATGCGGCGATTCAACATTCGGCGCAGAATTACACGCCGACGCTGCGTTCGGCCAGCGGTATGGCGGGTGGAGACGGCGCGAAGATGCGCAGCTACGTCAAGGCGGGAAAGACGATCTGCGGCGAAGAATTGGGACAGGTGATTGCGCAGGCGCTGGAAATGGGGGAAAACAACGCCTGCATGAAGTGCATCGTCGCCGCGCCCACCGCCGGAAGCTGCGGCGTCATGCCTGCGGTGCTGCTGCCGTATCAGAAGCGCATGGGTCTTAGCGATGAAGAAATGGCGCGCGCCTTGTATATCGCGGGCGCGATTGGGCAGACGGTGGCTTCCAAGGCTTCCATTGCCGGCGCGGCGGGCGGCTGCCAATATGAAATCGGTACGGCGAGTGCGATGGCCGCGGCGGCGCTGTGCTATTTGGGCGGCGGCGATGCGGAAGCGATCTGCCACGCGGCCGCGCTGGCGATCAAGAGCCTGCTGGGGCTGGTGTGCGACCCGATTGCCGGGCTGGTGGAGGTGCCGTGCATCAAGCGCAATGCCTCCGGCGCAATGGTCGCCATGTGCTGCGCCGATATGGCGCTGGCCGGAATCCGCTCGGCCGTGCCACCGGACGAGGTCATTATGGCCATGAAAGACGTCGGGGACAAGATGGATGTTTCTCTGCGCGAAACGGGCTTAGGCGGCGTCGCCGGAACGCCGAGCGGCGTGAAAATTGCCGACGAATTGAGATTGGCATACCGCCATCTGAACGGATAAAAAGAAAACTGTGCGCTTTGAATGGTTGAGGACAAAGCGCACAGTTTTTTTATGGCAGAGGAAACGCATGATTATACAGGAACTCAAAGGGTTGCCAAAGGAGCCGCAGCCCCTTGGCTCAAGGGGATGGCGCTGACCGCCGCTTCCGCATCCTCTCGTCGCGTTGCTTTCCTGCTTGCGCATCCCCGCAGCAAAGGGATACCCGTCACTTTTTTCCCTGCGCTTTTCCGTTGTCGTGAGACGACATCGTGAACGCGCATTTGTAGGCCTTTCTCGCGTTATGGCGGATGATCTCGTTTGGCGCTTGGAAGAAGCCCTCCTCCGTCTGCCGTTTTCAAAATAATCGTAGTGGGAGGTAAGAAAAATCCGAACCCATTTCCAATTAGGAAAATCTGGTTCGGATTATACTGGTTTGGTGCACCCGGCAGGAGTCGAACCTGTGGCCTTCAGAGTCGGAGTTGCCCGAACGGGGTTTTGACTGGTTTTCTGATACACCATAAATCTAAGCAATATATAGCTTTTTTGGCGTGCATTGTTCTTGAGACGACCATAAATCAAGGTGAGTAGTCCCCAGAATAGTCCCCAAGAAATCCTTGTGATTACATAAGAAAACACTTGACATGTGATAACGTCTATGTTATCATGTAGGAAACGGAGGACAGAACATTGCATCAGATTATTTTTTATGTTGACCGGCAGGGAAAATCCTCGCTTTTGGATTATATCGCAGAACTGGAGAATAGTAAAAGCAAGGATAGCCGGATCAAGCTCACGAAGATTCGAGAATATGTCAAAGCCCTATCCGAAAACGGTACCTATCTCCCCGAAAAATATGCCAAACACCTTGACGGAGAGATTTGGGAACTTCGACCGATTGACGACCGTATCCTGTTTGCGGGATGGGTTGACGGCGCTTTCGTTCTTCTGCATAGCTTTGTAAAAAAGTCCCAGAAGACCCCGAAGCGCGAAATTGAACAAGCCAAACGCGAATTGGCGGATTTCAAGGAAAGAGAGGGAAAAGCATGAATTATACGAAGGGCGGTTTCCCTGTATGGGATGAAGAATTTGACAAGGAGCATTTCACGCCGGAAGAAATCGCGGAAAGCAATATGCGCGTTGCGCTCATCACGGAGCTGATTAAAGCAAGGCAGGAACAGGGCATCAGCCAGCGCCAGCTTGAAGCTCTGAGCGGCGTTAAACAGCCCCAGATCGCCAGAATGGAGCGCGGAGACGCCAACCCTCAGCTGGATACGATCCTGAAGGTGTTGGCACCGCTGGGCAAGACACTTGCCATCGTGCCCCTCCAGCCCCAAAACTAAAGCAAGGCCGCCGGAAACCCGGCGGCTTTCGCTTTTTTAGTTTTCCTAACTAAGCGGGAACGGCTTCTCGTCAAGAGTGGCCGCTTTTTTATTATACGATTCTCCATTCGGAATCCAAAAGAAATTCTTTGACTTTTTCTCTGCTGGAAGCCAATTCGTGGATGAAGTCTTTGAAATCCTCGATGTTGTCTTCAAGCACTGCCGGAATTGCAGTGAAGAACAGATATTCAGACGATATATCGAGCGTTCTCAATTTACCCTCCGGCGGAGAGGGAAGAGCGTCCAAAAAGTCTGTACAGGTATCGCAGGCTTGTTCGACGATTCTTTCAGTTTCCGGCTGTTTAGGGCGGCCATCGACGGCCTTCAAAGCGTGGTAAACAGTATCAACGATCTTTTCGGTTGAATTCATGTGTAGTCCTTTCTGCCTTTTTTGTTTGACGATGTATTCAGCGGGTCTACCCCGCAGCGCTGGAGGATACCCCTTATTCCCCCCGCCGGGGTGATCTGCCTTACACGGCGTTTCTTTTCTTCCTGGTGGCGTCGATACTGCCGTGCAAAGAGCCGCTTGCCCACTTGATATCCTCAAGCTCGGCAGAACGCAGAAGATGCAACATCCACCAAAGTTCCTTGGCTTCCGCGCTGTCTCCCGAAAGACGGGGAAGAAGCAGGCGCAGCGCGTTCAGCGTCCACCAGTCGCATTCTTCAGTGAGCTTGTCAAGGCCGCGCTCGATGTCGTCACGCTGTGCTTTTTCAGAACGCCTGTCGAAAGAACCAACTTCGTTATGGTATGCCGAATAGGTCATTTTTTGGTTCGAGATCATCATTATTTTTGTCCCCCTTTTCCGATGTCTTCTGCTCAAGAAGTCTGATTGCAGAGCTTGAGAAAGTTGCTTAGTTCCATGGAAACCATCCACGGCTGACGGCTTGCCCTATGCATCACGACAGGCATAGCGTCCACCGCGTCCCGCTTGGCCTGCTCCATCGCTTCATGAAGCCGAAGCCGCTCGGTTCGCTTTACCTCGATGTGGAGAGGATGCCCGGCGATGGTCGCGGAGATATCCGGGTTGCCGTGCCCGCCCTTGAAGTCTGCCAGTAGCCCCTGTTGATGACGCTCGGCAGGAATGCCGCTGGAGGTCAGCACCTCCAGCAGTTCCCGTTCTGCTGCGTCGCCTTTTCTCTTGCTGTTCGCCACAGTACCTCCTATTTTCGTTTCTAGGCCGCCTAGAAGCGGTTTTCTGTGTTCAGCTGATAGTTTGCCTTATCCGACGTTAAGACCCGTTAGAAGCCGATTTATGGCTGTCGTGGATTCTTCTGATAAACTGCTCTGCAAAATACCAGTCATGTTTCTTTGCTTCATCAAGAACCATTTGAATGTTCTTGTTATCTCGTTCGTCACCGTACAGGGTAAAGTACTTGGCAAGCAGGTCGCGGGCTTGATTCCATTCGGCATCTTCCTTCGTGCCATTCTTCAGAACTGTGCGATAGAAATTGACGGAAAGCCCAGCCATGCGATTTGATGCCGCCGCATCCTTCAATCCCTTCTCGACGGCTTCCCAGCCGACACGATCTACATCATCCAGCAGCGCTGAACGGGTAGCCTTATTCTTCGGCATACCATAGAAAGTTTCAAGCTCCTTTGCATGTTTAACATCCTCTAGCGCTTCTTGGATTTCGGCTTCAGAAGGGTTATCTCCGTGCAGTTTGTTTTTTGCGCGTTCTTCTGCTTCTTGCCGTAAACCCTTGGCGGTGGGTTTTCTGCCTCCTCCTGTACCTCCTTCGGAGAAGGAGGCATTAACTATGTTGTGTTCGGTTTGGTTAGGTTCGGTTAGGTTACGTTGGGAAACCATGTTGGAACCAGACTGGATACAGGCAGATGAAAGCACATAGGTTTTTGCAGGTGTTGTCTGAATTTGTGCCTTTTCAGCAAGGCACTTTGTTTCATGAAATCGGTCGTTCTTGAGTGTGTTGTTTTGTTGCCAATGGGTGATAACCAACACGCCTGACCTAAACAGAATGACATAGCCTTTTGCAGCTAGAATCTTGAGGTCATCACTTGTTGTACCAGTGGAAGCCATGATCTTTTTCGGATTCTGGACAAAGCCTTCATCATCGCCGCGCATGCCCAGCTCGTAATAGAGCAGCCTTGCCGAAATCGGCATATCGCAGAAATGGTCTGTATCTACCACGTCCAACGAGAACATTCTTTTATTTGCCACAGTGCATCACCGCCTGAACGTGAAGTCGTCACCGCTGACGGCCTGCCGGACGTGCATCGCGTCACGGATCGCCTGTTGAAGAATGTCAGGATCCCATCGCAGCGATTTGCGACGGCTGCCGCGCCCGACCTCCAGCGCAGGGTACAAGCCTTGCTTGAAGCCGTGGCGAAGCTCGTAAGCGGAAAGTCCGGTCAGTTCAGCGGCCTTCTTGGTGCAGATCAGCACGGTCTCGCCCCCTCTGTCAGCTCGGACACGGGAACACCCAGACCAGCCGCCAACTTACCCAGTGTGTGGGGCGCGCAAGTGCCACGCCTAACAATGGTACTGATGTTCTGCCGTGAAACTCCGCAACGGCTAGCAAGCTCTGTTTTGGTAATTCCGGCTTTCGCTAACAGTACTTCGATTTTCAACCCATCAATGTTCATAAAAGCACCTCTCTTTCTGTTTCCTGATTTGGATACTGGATACAGGCTTTGCTTGATTGTATCCAAATTTGGAAACTATGTCAAGAGGTTTCACGAAAAAAATAGAAAAAACTAGAATTAGGTTGACGAATCGGATACATGCGGAGTAAAATGAATTAGGGTGATTGGATGGAAGAAGGATTAAAAACACGAGATAAAAAACTCGGTGAACGTCTGAAAAAATTACGCATTAAGGAAAATCTGACGCAGCAACAAGTTGCAGATGTTCTTGGAATAACAAAAGCAACAGTGTCTAAATATGAACATGGGGAACGCAAGCTCAATGATAAATACATAGAGCAGTTAGCCCAGCTTTACCACGCAGACCCTTTATACATCATCCTCGGCATTACACAGGACAGCTTTCAGAAGCAGATGGAAACAAAGGTTGAAGCGTATCATGCCCATGTTGAAACGGTGAGGGATGAATCTTTATCCAAAATCAAAGGCATATTTGACCGCTTGAATGAAGAAGGCATGAAAAAGGCGGTTGAACGTGTTGAAGAACTGAGCGAAATGCAACGATATCAAAGAAGGTGAATAAAATGTCCTCCCTCGAAAACCGCGGCAACGGCTCTTGGCGGCTGACGATCTCCGACGGGTACGCCCCGGACGGCAAGAAGATTCGCTTCCAGCGGACGATCCACGTTGACCCGATGCATACGCCCGCCGTACAGCGCAGAGAAGCGGAGAAACAGGCCGCCCTGCTGGAGGCAGACTTCCGGCGAAAGCTGCTGCTGACGGGCAACCGTGCGCCGCTGAGGCAGGTTTTCGCGGAGTTCGTCGAAGAAAAGCGGCGGGCAGGGCTGAAAGCCTCCAGCATCCGCTTTTACACCAATCTGTTTGAATCGCGCATCCTGCCCATGCTCGGAGATATGGCGGTTCAGGATATCGACCGCCGCACGGTCTCCCGCTTCTATGCCGCGCTTGCCAAAGCCCCGGCGCGTTCAAATCGTTCAGAAACGGGCAGGCTGTCCGGCACGGTTCAGCACCAGTATCACACCGCGCTGTCTGCCGTGATGGGCTATGCTGTCCGTGCGGGGTATATCGCGGTCAATCCCTGCTCCCAGGTCGAGCCGCCGCGCAAGGACACGCCGGAAACGAAGTGGCTGAATCCATCTGACGCGGCGCGGCTGCTGGATGTGCTGGACGGGCTTGAAGATGTCCAGTGGAAATGCTTTTTCTATCTGTCCCTGTACACGGGCGCACGTCCAGGAGAACTGATCGCGCTGAATTGGCAGGATATCGACCTGGAGAAAAGCACGATCCACATTCGCGCTTCCGCCGAATACGTCAAGGGAGAGGGAACCGTTCGCACAGACCGCCCGAAAACGAAGTCAAGCGTCCGCGATATCCTTCTGCCGCCCGATGTGATGCAGATCGTCAACGACCATCGCCGCGCCCTGCTTGCCTATCGCCTGCCGTTCGGGAAGAATTGGCCGGAGCCTGACGCGGTATTCACCACGGACGACGGGCATAGAGTGAACATCTCCACCCCGACGCACGTCTTCAGGAAGCTGGTCAAGCAGTACGACCTGCCGCCGCTGACGCTCTACGGCTTGCGCCACACCGCCGCCAGCCTGATGATTGCCGAAGGCCTGCCCATCCGCGACGTTGCCGCCCGCCTCGGCCATTCGCAGACCAGCACCACCCTTGACATCTATGCCCACGCCCTGATCGACTCCAACAGCCGCGCCACCGACGCGATTTCCCGTGCGCTGGAGGAAGCCCGAAAAGCGTGATTCGCCGCCGTCATTCGGCGGTTTTTCTATGCAAAAAAAGGGCAGTAGTCCCCAGAATAGTCCCCAAAGCTCCCTATAACCATTTCAAAAGCATAAAAAAAGAGCCTCGATTTCCCGAATGAAATCAAGGCTTTTTTGCTGGTGCACCCGGCAGGAGTCGAACCTGTGGCCTTCAGAGTCGGAGTCTGACGCTC
>OLRJ01000753.1_pt1 | contig 31485 bp, 35 predicted proteins | sample 1672741 | NCBI WGS metagenome assembly OLRJ01 (sample SAMEA3136719, study PRJEB25190) | human gut metagenome | biome: human gut; feature: human-associated habitat; material: faeces | place: Austria | collected 2013
TGCATTTCATATATATCCTTTATTATTTTAATTGCATATATGGTAAGCGCTATTCTTATACAGGTGTCACCTTCAAATTTCTTATGCTCAATCTGCCTTTTTTAATCTGGAATTTCCAAAATCAAAATAAAAACTATATGCAAAAAAGAGACACAACTTCAAACTTCCTTTTACGGAATTGATTCTTGTGTCTCTTTTTCATTATAATTTTCTGTAACGTGTAATCTTTATCCAGTTTTCCGGGAATCCCATATACTTTAAAAATTCTTTTTCTGTGTAACAAGATGTTGCCGATAAATGTTTAGATAATAAGTTCGCCAATTCTTGTTTAAATTTTTTAAACAAATCCTTCGGCAGTAAATAACGTAACGCTATTACGACCGCAAACAAATCATGTTTTCCACATTCATATTGCTTTCCTTTTTTTATAATTCCCAGTTTATCATGAATGGGGAAATCTGGAATGGCATTTTTGGTTTTATATGAATATAAACGCTCCCCATGTGCACAAATATTTCTAAAAAATACCTTAGCCATGCAACTTTCACCTCTTTTTCTCATTAAAAAAAATGAGGAGACCCCGCAGGCTCTCCCCAGGTTGCAGGCCCCGCAAGCATCTGCAACACGATCACTGGTTAATATAATACTCGGCATTTCACAAAATGTCAAGCTCTTTTCCAGCTCATAACATTATATGCAATGTGACAAAATAAATGCTTAAAAGAATTATGAAAACATAGAGGCTGTGCTTTGTCATCATATTTTTCTCTTTTTTTGCCACAGCGTAAGGGACTTCATTCCGTGAGACAGGCTGGGGGCCCGGAATGAAGCCCCATCCTACTGCCAATGCCTGCAATTATCTCAACAAAAAGAGGAAGCAACCTCCGAGTTCTCACCCAAAGATTGCTTCCTCTAATTTACATTTCACTATAATATTAGCTCACAAGCCATTTTTTTACAGTTTCCTCATCAAAATCCACACATTCAGCTATATCTTCTATTGAGTGACCTTTTTTCTGAAGCTTTAAAGCAGTTACTTTTGCCTGACGAATTCTGCCTTCTTCTCGACCTTCTTTTCGACCTTCTTCTCTGCCTAACTCTCTGCCTTCATTTTTCTGTTCTTCCCACGCCTTACACATATCAATCACCTCTTCTTTCTCATCTATGTCTATATCCGTTCCTGCAAACAGGTTGATTGCCTCGACTGTCTCTCTGTCCACCCTGCTAAACTTTTCGTCATTCTGCAGCACTTCCTGCATTTTTTCCTTATCATACGCATTCTTCAGTACCTCGAAAAGCTGCCTGATGGATGTCCTGAATCCTGTAAAATCTGTTATCTCCCTCGGTGCCAGCAGATTAATCCTGTAATCCGGTATGAACGGCATAAGCTCCTCGTCCACATCACCAAACATATCTGACAGCTTCCTTGGACCATCCCATTCCTTTGTTCCGAGATACACTGTAATCGTAATTACAGGAATCAGCTTATCCTCTTTCGTAAATCCCGAGAGAAATTCATCTGATGTTGTAGTATCCTTATCCTTTCGGTGCTTTTTTGCTGTTTCCTTTACCTGATTGCCATATGCCATCACATCATAAAACATGTTTTTTACAGGTATGGCATAGTGTATATCCGACTGATTTTCTACTCCTATCAGTACGACATATGATTTGCCGGTATATTTGATGCTGGCATTTTTGAAGATATCCCTCAGCTTCTGCATCGCTATGGTCTTTTTGTCAAGTCCAAGTGCGGTCAGTACCTCCGTGGTGTCCCTTTCCTTAAGGTTTTCCGGCAGTATGACCTCTCTTCCTCCATACAGTATATTGTTGCACAGATCCGCAAACCTGGCATTGTCTGCAAAGTATTCCTTTGCCATTGAGTCCTTTGCGCTCAATCCTTCTCCTCCTGTTCTCTTGTGTGAGCAGGAAAATTTGGTGCCAATGAGCGTACAATGGTACCATTTATGAAGTATACATGTGCTGTCCTTCTTTATGTTTACACTCTGTATACATTTCATCTGCCTGTTTTGACTGCATTTATCTATTTCTTACTACATTTTCTGCATTCTGTCTACATACGGCATTTCAATTTTCCTGCTGTTGATTGGTAATTAAAGCATCGAAAACTTCCATGTCCTTTGTAGAATAATGCGAAGTGGTCTGCCCTCTTCAAAGTGGTGTGCACCTGTAAAAGAACTGTCATGTGGTGCCGCTTACAGAAATATAATGCTTTGAGTAAATTGTAACATAGGGATATTCTTTTGTCATTAGGAAAATCAATGTATTTTATGATTTGTCTGTCCAAACACGGTAAACATGACCATGAATATCTCCGATATCTTTCTGGCAGCTGTGTGAGCTACTATAATATCCTGTCCCAGTCAGTTTATGGCGGTCTGCAGTGTCAGCGAGCCTATATTGACAAGCGAGCTCATAAATACCATGGAAAGACCAGCCTTAAGCATCGTCATTTTCATCACGGCTATTACTTCAGGTGTCATATTATTCTCACTGTCTTTACATTCTGTTCTCTCAGTATCACAATTTTCGCTACAAAAAATTGCCGGTGTCAGGTACCATTATATTACTGTTGTGGGGGGTGCCTGTTTCTAAAGCCCGGCAGTTTATCAGTCCTGATCTTTTTAAAGAACTTTTTTATCTTTCAGTTGATCAATTTTACAACTTAATTCCCTCACCTCACGCAAAAAGTGGAATGGTTATCATATTTTCGCCATTGAGCATCTTAAAAGCCTTGAAGCTCTGAATATTTACCAGAACAGTGTCATTATTTTTGACCGCGGATATTACTCTGAAAAGCTGTTTCGATACTGCGTGGAGCATGGACACACATGTCTCATGAGACTAAAAAATAACTATAATATTGCTAAAAAGTGTTCCGGTGATATTTGTACAATTCTTCACGAACAATCCAAGGATGGTACAAAAGACATTGATACCCGTGTTATTGAAATTACACTTCCTGATGGCAAGAAAGAATATCTTGCAACGAACATTTTTGATAAGTCAATTACACAGAAAATGTTCAGCGAATTATATTTCTACCGCTGGCTCCTCTCCAACCTATCATCATTGATTAAAAATCAGGCTGATGATGAGATTGGAATAACTGCAGACAGCTCAAACAAAAATTTCGATATGGTTTCTGATAAATTTCCCTGTTGAATATCAAATTATGTGCGCCATGATTATGCCTTATTTTTGCTTAAGTTGACGCTATTTTGACCACATTGGTGCCTGACCCAATGTGGTAAATGCTAATCCAGATCTACAAGTCCTTCATCTCCTTCAAGTAGATTGGCATCGTAAAGCTATAATGCATCATTCCTACAGTATCTTGCTGCGTAGCGTAGCTCACGAGAGAGAGTGTGCATAAGCCAGGGCTCATGGGCTGAAGCCCTGTCCTACTGCCAATGCCTGCAATTATCTCAACAAAAGAGGAAGCATCCTCCGAGTTCTCGCCCAAAGATTGCTTCCTCTAATTTACATTTCACTACAATATTAGCTCACAAGCCATTTTTTTACAGTTTCCTCATCATATAATGTTGCTGTAAGTTTGACATTACCAGCATCTGGAGAGATGTTGAATAATTTTACTTGGTCTTTAATTACAGCATTTTCAGGGGTATTTATATAAAATATACAATAAATTTAATTCAATTCTAAAAAGTAATGATTCCGAGTGCCTGCAGCAATAATATAAGCAGGAATGCCGGTGCAATAAATTTAACCATGATTATATAAAGCCCTTTTCTGGTGAATTTGCTACCTCCGCGTGTCACCTCATCTATTATTACCTTTGGACTTACTATCCAGCCAACGAGGATACATGTGGCAAGTGCAACGATTGGCATAAGCACATTGTTGCTTACATAGTCCATTATATCAAGTATCTGTCCGACTGTGCCGTTTGGAAGCTTAACCTCCATATAGAGCTTATTGTAGCCAAGGCAGACTATTATCTCTGCAATCAGGGCGTATACCGTGACTAAAATTGCGCTTTTTCTGCGGCTCCAATGAAATCTGTCTATAAGACTCGATACAATAGCCTCCATAATTGATACAGACGATGTGACTGCTGCGAATGCAACTATCATGAAGAATATCAGTCCAACAATATCTCCTGCTATTCCCATTTCATTAAATACCTTTGGCAATGATATAAACATAAGGCCCGGTCCTGCCGACATGCCGTCACGGCCCATAAATACATATACTGCCGGAATGATCATAAGACCTGCAAGGAATGCAACAAGTGTATCAAAAATCTCGATCTGGTTGATTGAGCCCATGAGCTTTGATTCCTTCTTGACATACGAACCATATGCAACCATGATTCCCATAGCTACACTGATTGAATAAAAAAGCTGACCGAGCGCATCAACAAATACGGTGAAAAGCTTTTGCATTGTAAGCCCCTTGAAATCCGGAATCACATAAATCTTAAGTCCCTCAAGACCACTTCTTACTGTGCCCGACGCATCCTTATAATGAAGCGTCAGTGAGAAAATTCCGATTGCAAAAATAAGCACAACAAGGATAGGCATAAGCACCTTGCTGAACCGCTCGATGCCTTTATTGACTCCACCAATGACAATTGCTGCTGTTAAAAGCAGATAAACCACTCCGAATATGATTGGTGCCCACTGGCCTGTGATAAAACCTGTGAAATATCCATCCGCAACCGCATTCTTACCGCTTCCTGTAATGAAAATTGTAAAATACTTTAAAACCCATCCACCTATAGTACAGTAGTAAGGCAGAATAATAGCCGGTACTATACACGCAAGCACACCGATAAACTTGCCCTTTGGATTGATAAGACCATACGCGGTGAGCGGTCCCTGTCCGGTCTTACGGCCTATTGCAATCTCAGTGGTAAGCAATGCAAAGCCAAAAGTCAGAACAAGTATCAGATACACCAGCAGAAAAAGTCCTCCTCCGTCCTTTGCTGCCAGATACGGAAACCTCCATATATTTCCAAGTCCTACCGCACTGCCGGCTGCCGCAAGAACGAACCCAATGTTGCCGGAAAAAGTGCTTCTTGATTTTTCTTTCATTTTTATACTGTCTCCTTAATATATTATATAATTTAATTTCGATTTAATATGGACATTGTTTCCATTTACAAATCTAATATACCTATTATAATCATCTAGAGTACTTTTTGCAACGGTTGATATTTTTTATTCGAATTTACAGTTTGGTAGCGTAGCGACGGCGGGAATACGTGTGCGCCAGTGGTACCCAGGGCCTACGTTCCGTACTATTGTCCTAAATAAGGTTCTTGATTCCCTCTGTTAAACGCTTTGCAACTCTCACATTGTTCATAGTGTAAAGATGAATTCCCTCCACATCATTAGCTAAAAGCTCAATTATCTGACTCTCGCAGTAAGACATTCCGGCATCAAAAAGTGCCGCCTTGTTGTCTCCATATCTGTGCACAATCTTCTGGAACTTCTCCGGGAACTTTGCTCCGCACATTGTGACCATTCTCTGAATCTGAGCCGCATTGATACAAGGCATGATGCCCGGGATAACAGGCACATTGATACCTGCAAGCCTGCAGTCCTCAGCAAAATTTAAGAAGGTATCATTGTCAAAGAAGAGCTGCGATAAAAGAAGCTCTGCACCGGCATCAACCTTTTTCTTAAGATTCTTAATATCATCTACCTTATCAGCTGCCTCCGGATGGATGTCCGGGTAGCACGCACCTGCGATACAGAACTGATCACCTGTGGTGTCCTTTATGTATTTAATCAAATCGCTTGCATGGAGAAAATCCTCCTTTGCAGGCACATTTGGATTTCTATCTCCTCTTAAAGCGAGGATATTCTCAATGCCCTCATATGAAAGCTGTCTGGTGAACTCATCTATCTCAGCCTTGTTATAGCACAGACATGTAAGGTGTACGACCGGCTCCACATTGTACTGGTTCTTGATTTTCTTCGCAATCTCGATAGTCTTGTTATTGTTTGAGCTGCCGCCTGCGCCAAATGTCACGCTGATGTACTCAGGATGACAATCACAGAGTATCTCAAGCATCTCGTCAATATTTTTAAAGTCCTCCTCCTTCTTTGGTGGAAAAATCTCGAAAGAAAGTGACTGTGGTTTGTTTGTATGTATCTGTGTAATCTTCATGTTATCCTCCGGTATATATGATTATTTGATAAGTTTTAATGTCATAGTCCATATATTACTGTAATTTTTTGTCATTGTAAAATATATTTTTCTTTTAGTTTGTCATAAATAAAATCTATATCAAAACTTGCTGAGTCTTTGATTTTTTTTAATGTGGTGATATAATGAACAAAGCAAATCCGAAAGAGGTAACTTATGAAAAAAATAGATTTTGATAACGATTCGATAAAGAAAAACATATTGCAGGCTGCTCTGCCCATGCTTGTAGCGCAGATTCTAAGCCTATTGTACAACATAGTGGACCGCATATACATCGCCCGCATACCTGATGTCGGAACTACTGCACTCGGTGCTGTGGGGCTCTGCTTTCCTATTATAATGCTGACAATCGCTTTCTCAAATCTCTTTGGAAGTGGCGGCGCTCCGCTTTTTTCAATAAAAAGAGGCATGAGAGATGACAAGGCCGCAAATACTATAATGAATACCAGCTTTACAATGGTCTGCACATTTGCAGTCATTTTTACAGCTTTGTGCATGATTTTTGCAAAGCCCCTTTTAATACTCTTTGGTGCATCTGAAAATGCCCTTAAATATGCACTCCCATACCTGCTCATTTATCTGCTTGGAACACTCCCATCCATGATTTCAACAGGCATGAATCCCTTTATCAACGCTCAGGGCTACTCCACAACAGGCATGCTGTCCGTGGCAATCGGAGCCGTTGCCAATTTGGTGCTTGACCCGCTTTTTATATTTGGATTTAATTTCGGCATCAAGGGAGCGGCTATTGCTACAATCATTTCACAGACTCTGTCTGCTCTTTTTGTGCTTCACTTCCTTAGGAAAAAGGCCGAGCTTAAAGTGCGTCTTTTGACACTCTTTGAGTTTAGTGAAAACACGCGCTATGCAAAGGATATCATAAGTCTCGGCACCTCCGGCTGTGTCATGCAGCTCACCAACAGTCTGGTATCTATATGCTGCAACAATGTGCTTTCAGTGACCGGAGGCGATTTGTACATATCGGTAATGACCATCGTATCAAGCATCAGGCAGATGGTCGAGACTCCAATTTATGCTATCGTGGAGGGTTCGTCTCCTGTTTTAAGCTACAACTATGGCGCCAAAAGGCCTGCCCGGGTGAGAAAATCCATTTTTACGATGGGGCTTCTTGTGCTTATATACACGGCAGCCATGTGGAGCGTTATCATACTTGCCCCGCATGCCCTGATTGCAATTTTCAGCTCCGATGCCACTCTCATGGATGATGCCATAAAGGCTTTAAATATCTATTTTGCGGCATTCATATTTATGGATCTGCAGTACGTCGGACAGACCACCTTCAAATCACTGAATAAAAAGAAGAGGGCTATATTTTTCTCCCTGCTTCGCAAGGTGTTCATCGTTGTACCGCTGACATATATTCTGCCATACTCCTTTGGTATGGGAACCGACGGTGTGTTTATGGCAGAGCCTGTATCAAACGTGATCGGCGGAAGCATCTGCTTTGTAACCATGCTTAGCACAGTGCTGCCGGAGCTTCGCAGGATGGAGCAGTAATTACAGCATCTCATCAATGCAGATGCCGTAGCCTCCGGTCGGATCATCGACAAACACATGGGTGACTGCTCCTATTATTTTACCATCCTGTATGATAGGGCTTCCAGATGTGCCCTGCACTATGCCACCGGAGAGCTCTATCAGCCTGTCGTCTGTCACCTTAAGCTCCATTCCCTTGTTTGTATCTGTTGCTTTTTTGTCTATATTTGTTATTTCCAGATTATATTTTTCCAGTTTTCCCGATATTTCCGATATCATCTGTGCACGGCCTGTGTGTATCTCATCCTTGCCGGCAACCGGATAATACGTATCCTCTGCGGCATATTCCGACAATTCATCGCTGTCAAGCTGTCCGTAAATTCCTAGATTACTATTGCAGTCAAGTGTGCCTATATGGCTTTTTTTGCCAAAATATACCACTCCGCCTATCTCGCCCGGCGCGCCGGATTTTCCCTTTTTGATTTTGGTAAGCTTCATACTGTACAAATCACCACTGTTTGCATACAAGAGATTGCCGCTTTGCGTTCCGTCTCCTATTCCATGCCCCAGCGCTCCAAAACGGCCGTCCTTTGTATAATAAGTGATAGTACCGATTCCTGCCAGATCGTCCTTCACCCATATTCCCATATAGTATCTGCCATCATCCATCCTGACAGGTGTGATATCCGCTGACATTTTCTCACCGCCTCGAAGAAATTTAATGTTTACGGTACTTTTATCTTCATTACTTTCATCTTCATTACTTTCATCTTCATGCCTTTCATCATATTCCTTCATGATATCATTCACAGCTTCAGAAAGCTCCTCCTTGTCTGCCACAGTTCGCCCATTGACAGATAGGATATAATCACCGCACTGCACCTTTTTATCTGCAGGATTGACTTTTTTGCCATCCTCGTCTATCACCTCCGTCGTATTCACTACAAGCACGCCCTCTGTCTGCTCATATATACCGGTCAGCCTGCCACAGGCATATACACCCTTAACACTTATTCCATCACTTATTTTATCTGTCTCTTCATAATCTCTGTCAGTAGCTCTGTGAGTTGATGCTGTATCTGCTGTCTGTCCTATGTCTTGTTCGGTTCCGCCGTTTCCACCGTTTTCACCATTTTCACCATTCTCGCCTGAATCAGCCAATACACTGGCCGCCTGTCCTGGAAGCCCTGTCGCATATCTTCCATATCCGGCCTTTGATTCATTTAAAAAACTTCCTAATGCACTTTCATCAAATGCCTTATCTACCCTGCTGCACCACTTATCATCACTGCTTAGTGCAAACATAGCTATCACTACTGCAGCCAGCGTGACACTCACAAATTTTCCAAAAAACTTCCGCATACTATTACCTCCATTTGGATTAGTATGCGTCTGTCATTTTTATTTTATTCGTAACCGAATATAGTTTGACAGTTTATGTGTTTTCCATCATGGCATATACCGCCACCAATGATGACCTCGACACCTTCCACATAATATTTATGATAGTGCTTTTTTCTCCATGGCAAGCTCTTTCATCTCGCGTGCGCTCTCCATCACGGTATCTGTGATTTTTGCACCGCCGAGCATTCTGGCCAGCTCAGCCACGCTGTCATTGTCACTTAGCCTTCGAATCCTTGAAACCGTGGATTTGTTCTCGACTGCTTTTTCAATAAGGAAATGTGCATCTGCCATAGCTGCTATCTGTGGCAGATGTGTGATACATATAATCTGATGGTTGCGACCAAGCTCATTCATCTTCTCAGAGACCATCTGAGCTGTACGTCCACTGATTCCCGAATCAATCTCATCGAAAATAAGCGATTCAATGTGGTCATTTTCCGCCATGATTGTCTTGATACCAAGCATGATACGTGACAGCTCTCCTCCTGAAGCTACCCTGCCGAGCGGCTTAAGCGGCTCTCCGGGGTTAGTTGATATGAGAAACTCCGGCGCATCGATGCCGTTTGCCGTATAGTCCGGCAATCTGTCAAACTGCATATCAAACTGTACATCAAGGAAATTCAAATCATTAAGTGCTGATTTAATTTCTGACACAAGCTTTACAGCACTCCTTTGTCTGATTTCTGATACCTCATCCGATATCTGTGCCAGCTCCTTTTCCTTTTTCGCAAGCTGCTGCTCTAATTTCTGTAAATAAGAATCATAATCATTCAGGACACTGATACGCTCCCTCTTTTCATTGAGTGATATCAGTATATCATCAATCGAGTTGCCGTATTTACTCTTTAGATGATTTATCTCATCCAGACGCTTTTGTGTCTCATAGAAGGTCTCCTCGTCAAACTCAGCCTGTGATATATATCCTGATATCTCGTGATTGAAATCAGAAAGCAGACTGTCTATCTCTGACAGCTGATTCTCCAGGGCTTCCACATCCTCATCATAGCCTGATACCTGTGACAGCTCTCTTACTGCCCTGCCAATAAGCTCTGAGGCACTCTCCATCTCGCCTCCTGTGGCAGAATATGCAGCATTTACGCCCTCCATGATTTTCTTTCCGTTTGAAAACTTCCTAAACTGCGCCTCAAGCTCCTCATCCTCACCCGGCACAAGAGAAGCTTCTTCTATCTCCTTCACCTCGTACTCAAGGAATGACAGCTCACGGCTTCTGTCTTCATTGTCGATATTTGACTTTTCATACTCACCCTTAAGCGCCCTATATGCTTTGTATGTGACTGAAAGCTGCTGCTTTTTATCTCCAAGCGACTGCTTTGCGTACTCATCAAGAATATCAAGGTGTTTTTTCTTTGATAAAAGTGACTGGTGCTCATGCTGACCGTGGATGTCTATGAGATATGAGGCTATTTCCTTCATTCGCGAAACAGACACAGCCTCACCGTTTACCCTGCCAACTGCGCGCGACTGTGTGATTTTACGGCTTAAAATCACGCATCCGTCCTCGACCTCCACATCAAGCTCCCTTAAAGCCTCTATAATCTTTGGGTCCTCAACTGAAAAAATAAGCTCCACAAAAGCAGGCTTTTCATTGTCTCTTAGCATCTCCTTTTGCACTTTTTCCCCAAGCGCCAGATTGATAGAGCCTATGATGATTGATTTTCCGGCTCCGGTCTCTCCTGACAGTATATTTAGTCCGTCGGAAAACTCAACCTCACACTCATCTATGAGTGCCAGATTCTTTACATGTAGATTTTGTAACATATTTTCTCCTTCCTCTCCCAGGCATGACGATATATGTTATTTTCTGTTACAGTTCAGCTATAATCTGATATTCATGTAACATTATTCCACAATTCTGCGGATTTTTTTCATCACCGCATATGTATCATCAACAGTCCGGATTGCACACATGATTGTGTCATCTCCTGCAATCGAACCGACGATTTCTCTCATCTTCATGGCATCTATTGCAGCACAGACAGCGCTTGCCATTCCCGATACAGTCTTTATAACGAGGATATTCTGTGCCATATCCATTGACAAAAAGCCCTCTCTGAGTACTCTTTCGTATTTCTTTGAGAGATTCTCAGGTGCATCCGTTATCACGGCGTACTTCTGTCTGCCGCTTGCGGTAGGGATTTTCGTGAGCTTAAGCTCCCTGATATCCCTGGATACTGTGGCCTGAGTCACGCGAAAACCATCTTTTTCAAGAAGCGCAGAGAGCTCATCCTGCGTCTCTACCTCATTCTTTTGGATTATCTCAATTATCTTGGATTGTCTGTTTGTTTTCATGTCCTGTCACCTCATAAATATTATTTGTAACTATTCATTATAACAATCCTTATCTGTGTTATGAATAATTTCCCATCTTTTTGCGAAGTATCTCCAAAAAGCTTCTCTGGTGGAGCTTGCAGATCTTTGTATGATTGGCTGCCTTTGAAATAACAAAACGGTCTCCCACAGCCAGCTCTGCCGCGGTGTCGCCATCATAGCTGACACACGCCAGCTCATCGTTTTGCTCCCTGCGGCTTAGAATCTCTATCTCTATCTCATCATCGCCTGAAAGCACAATGCTCTTTGACGTAAGATTGTGAGCATTGTTCGGTGTGAGCAGTATCATATCACCCTTCGGATCCACAATCGGACCTCCCGCCGACATACTGTAGCCTGTAGAGCCTGTTGGAGTCGCAACTATGATGCCGTCGGCATGGTAATTGTTTAAAAACTCACCGTTTACATACACATTGAGGCTTAATATCTGCAAATTGCCCTTTCTATGGATGACTATATCATTTAATGCAACTCTCGAGGTCTCACTGCCTCTTTTATGCCCTGTGAGCATAATACGATCCTCTGTCATGTATTTATCAGCCATGAGCGAATCAATAGCGTCAAATACCGTAGCTTCCTCCACCTCACACAGATAGCCGAGTGTGCCGAGATTTACTCCCATAAGCGGAATCTCAAGTGTCTCCACCCTTGTAGCTGCACGAATCAGTGTACCATCTCCGCCGAGCACAAGAATACACTGCGTATCCTGTGGTATATCCTCAAGCTCAAACTCGTTATCGGATATAGCCTCGACATTGCTCATAAGACCCTTTGCCGTGCCGCCCTTTTGCTCTATGTATGCCACTATTTTATTTGTAAGTGCAAAATCCCTGTCCTTATAGGCATTTGCTATCACAACAAAATGTTTCATAGTCTATTTCCTGTCCAGCTCTCCATGCGCGGCCTCGACCACACTATGAATATCCACTGATTCCTCCTTTATAGGATCATCTGTCTTTTTTATATGTACGAGGTACTCTATATTGCCCTCAGGTCCCTTGATTGGCGAATACTCAAGGTCTAACACACTAAATCCATTTGAAAGTGCAAAGGATATGATATTGTTCACTACCTCCTCATGCACGCTCTTGTCACGGACCACTCCCTTTTTACCTACCTTTTCCCTGCCTGCCTCAAACTGTGGCTTGATAAGACAAACCATCTCGCCACCGTCCTTTAACAGTGCTCTTGCAGGACCTAACACCTTGGTAAGTGATATGAATGACACATCAACCGATGCAAAATCCAGCTCATCATCTATGTCATTGGGCGTCACATACCTGATATTGGTCTTTTCCATGCAAACCACGCGCTCATCCTGACGCAGCTTCCATGCAAACTGGCCATATCCGACATCCACGGCATACACCTTTTTAGCACCATTTTGAAGCATACAATCTGTAAAACCGCCTGTTGATGCACCTATATCCATGCACACCTTGCTATCCATCGTGATATCAAAGTGCTTCATAGCCTTTTCAAGCTTTAGCCCTCCACGGCTCACATACTGCAGTGTCTTTCCATGAATCTCAATATTGCAGTCATCAGGAAATGTGCTTCCCGCCTTATCCTCACGGTTGTTATTTACAAAAACATTGCCCTCCATAATCATGGTCTTTGCTTTTTCCCGTGATGGTGCAAGGCCTCTGTTTACAAGTAATACGTCTAATCTTTCTTTCATACTGTATGTTACCTCTATCTATAATGCTGCTATTATACGCTTAGCCACCGATTCGGCATCCACATGCAGCTCCTTTTTGAGCACCTCGACATTGCCATGCTCCACATAGCAGTCAGGAAGTGCAACTGTCAACACCTCAAGAGCTATGCCGTTAGTCTTGACATACTCCGTCACATGCTCACCAAAACCGCCGCTTTGCACGTTTTCCTCCATAGTCACAAGCAGGCTGTGTTCAGCCGGCAGTTCCTTAATTGCTTCCTTATCAAAAGGCATTGCAAAACGCGCATTGATAAATGTAGCAGAGATTCCCTCTGCCTCAAGCAGCTTTACTACATCAACGGCAGTCTTTACCATACTGCCGAGTGCCATGATAGCCACCGTGCTTCCTTTTCTGATCAGCTCACTCTTTGCAAGCTCTATCGGCTGCCTGATTTCCTTAAGGCCGTCATATGCTGCCCCTCTTGGATATCTGAGTGCAATCGGACCGTCATATGCCACTGCAAACTTCATCATATCAGACAGCTCCCACTTATTCTTCGGAGCCATGATTGTCATATTCGGGATGACCGACAGATATGATATGTCAAATATTCCCTGATGTGTCTCTCCGTCACTGCCTACAAGCCCTGCCCTGTCGATTGCAAAGATGACATGCAGATTCTGTATGCACACATCGTGAAGTATCTGGTCAAACGCCCTTTGTAAAAATGACGAGTACACCGCAAATACCGGGATAAGTCCTGCTTTTGCAAGCCCTGCCGCAAAGGTCGTGGCATGTGCCTCGGCTATTCCCACATCAAAAAATCTATCCGGGAAATTGCGGTGGAATCTTCGAAGCCCTGTTCCTTCTGCCATGGCAGCTGTTATCGCAACCACCTTTGGATTTCTCTCACCCAGCTTCTTCATGACTGTTGAGAAAACATCTGTGTAATTGGCCTTCGTGCGCTTATTCTTTGGAAGCCCTGTCTCTATAACAAACGGCTCAGCCCCGTGAAATCTGGAAGGATAACGCTCAGCCGGGCCATAGCCTGCTCCTTTTTTCGTGAGCACATGCACAAGCACCGGACCATCCACACGCTTTGCCTCATCAAACACACGGCACATTTCATTTATATCACTGCCATCCACAGGTCCCAAATAGATAATGCCCATCTCCTCAAAGAACATCCCCGGAATAAAAAGCTGCTTTATGCTGCTCTTTGTATTCCTGATATGCCTTACCATACGCTCTCCGTAGATCGGTATATGGTTTAGGGAATTCATGACATTATTCTTAAAATCCCTGTATGCATCCGCTGTGCGAAAGCCTGAAAGATACTGGCTGATGCCCCCGACGTTCTCTGAAATCGACATATTGTTGTCGTTTAGCACTATAATAAAATTTCCCTTCACGCTTGAAGCGTTGTTGAGCGCCTCATATGCCATGCCTCCGGTCAGCGCACCGTCTCCTATTACAGAAACCACGTGGTAGTCCTCTCCTGTCACCTGTCTGGCTGTCGCAAGCCCAAGTCCCGCTGAGATAGATGTGGAGCTGTGTCCTGTATTAAAGCAGTCACAATCGCTCTCATCCGTCTTTGGGAAACCGCTCATGCCTCCATACTGTCTGAGCGATGAAAATCCATCCTTTCTGCCGGTGAGTATCTTGTGTGTGTACGACTGATGCCCTACATCCCACACTATCTTATCCTTCGGCAGATCAAAGCACAGATGCAGCGCCATGGTAAGCTCCACAACTCCGAGGTTTGATGCGAGATGACCTCCTGTCACCGATATGCTCTCTATAAGAAACTGCCTTATTTCATCCTTTAACAGCTCAAGCTCCTCAGGTGTCAGTTTTTTTATATCATTTTCCTTTTGTATCTTTTCTAAAACCATCCTATTTCTCCCGATGGATCAGATATTCAAATAACTCCTTAAGAAATGCATCGTCGTATCCCAAATCATCAAGCTGCTCCTCTGCCTCCTTGGAGATGCGCTCCACATCAGAAACCGCTTTATCCAATCCCTCAAATGTGACATATGTCGCTTTATTATTTTTCTCGTCACTGCCTACCGGCTTTCCAAGCACCTCAAGTGTACTTGTGACATCAAGCACATCATCCTGTATCTGAAACGCAAGACCCAGCTTTGCCGCTATCTGCTCCACGCGTGATACCTCATCAGACGATGCGCCTGCCAGAATTGCGCCTATCATCATCGAGCTCTCTATAAGTGCGCCTGTTTTAAGCCTGTAGATAAAGTCAAGTTTTTCCCTTGTGATAGGACAGTCATCGGATTTCTCGCTTTCCACATCGACCACCTGTCCTCCGACCATACCATACACGCCTGCCTTTTTTGCAAGCACCGTAAATGCCCTTGCCACACGCGCATCGGTCACTTCCATGTCAAAAGCCTTTGCTGTGGTCTCATATGCCAGGTTTAATAGTGCATCACCCGCAAGAATGCCCATAGCCTCACCGTACACAGCATGTGTAGTCTTCTTTCCACGCCTGTACTCATCATTGTCCATGGCAGGCAGGTCATCATGCACCAGCGAATATGTGTGTATCATCTCGATTGCTGCCATAAATGGCTCAATCACTGCACTGCTTCCGCCAAACATATGGTATGTCTCTTCCATGAGCATAGGACGAAGCCTCTTTCCACCGGCTCTCACACTATAGTTCATGGCCTCAAAAATAATCCTCTGCTGTCCCTCCTCAGCGGGAAGAAACTTCTCAAGCACATTATTTATATGCTCTACCTTTTGCTGCAGCTCTTCCATGAATTGTGACTTATTTAAATTTCCATTTAAGCTCATCAGAATTCCTCCAGTTGTCCGTCGCTGTTTAGCACAAGCATGGCCTTTTCCATGCCCTGTACCATATCATTGGCACTCTTTACCTCATCAAGCCCCTTCTTGTAGAGCTCAAAGGCCTCATCCAGGGATACATCTGCATTCTCCATCCTCGCCACTATCTGCTCTAAGTGTGCAAAGCGCTCCTCGAGTGTCAGTGTTTTTTCATTTTCTTTGTTCATCGTTAATAACCTCCGAAACTACGGCCCTTGCATGACCGTCTATCAGATATATATTTATGTCATCGCCTGCATTGATATCGGATACACTGTGCAGTGCCCCCTTCTTTTCCACCTCGACATACGCATAGCCCTGTGCCAGCTTTTTGGCCGGTGAATATGCATCCAGTGTACCTGAAAGCAGTGCCAGACGCTGTCTGCAATCCGAAAGCCTCTGCTTCATAATTCTTTCAAGTGCATCCTCGATATCTGCCAGACGCCTTTTATTCTCATTTAGTTTATTCTGTGGACTAAGGAAATTAAGTCTTGTTTTAATATGTGACAGCTTTTCCCTGAAAAAATCAATCCGGCCTGTCAGATTTCTGTCCATCCTGCGGCGCAGATTGTCAAGGCGCTCTAACATCTGTCTGTAGTCACTGACTGCAAGCTCTGCAGCCGCTGAAGGTGTGGGTGCTCTCCTGTCTGACACAAAATCCGCTATCGTCCAGTCTGTCTCATGACCTACTGCCGAGATGATTGGCGTGCGGCAGTCAAATATGGCTCTCGCCACAATCTCCTCATTAAAGGCCCATAAATCCTCTATGGAGCCTCCGCCTCTGCCGACTATTATCACATCAAGATTCATCGCATCCAATGTCTGTATGCCCTTCACTATGCTATTAGCCGCTCCCTCTCCCTGCACAAGTGCCGGATAAAGTATGACCTGTACATATGGATTCCTGCGCGATGATACATTCCTTATATCCTGCACGGCCGCGCCTGTCGGTGCTGTAACCACGCCAATACGGCCGGCATACCGCGGAATAGGCTGCTTGTACTCTGCGGCAAACATGCCCATTTCCTCAAGCTCATGCTTTAGCTGCTCGAATTTGAGATACAGATTGCCCTCTCCGTCAAGCTCTATCTTTTTGGCATAAAGCTGATATGCGCCGGTCTTCTCATACACCTCAACGGAACCTGTCACAATAACCTGGTCCCCCTCCTTCATGTGGAAGGAAAGTCCTGCCGCCCTGCTGCCCGCAAACATAATAGCGTTCATGGCTGCTCCCGCGTCCTTTATTGTGAAATAAATATGACCGCTCGTGTGATACTTGCAGTTGCTCACCTCTCCCTTTATGCTCACCTGTCTGAGCATAAAATCCTGAGCGAACATATTTTTAATATAGCTATTTACTTGCGCTACCGAATATATATTTCTATTTGCCATGTTCAATGCTCTATATCGCTGTTTCTCTTAAGCTATGCAAACTTTGCAAGCACTCCGTTTACAAATGCACCTGACTCATCTGCACCATACTTCTTTGCAAGCTCAACAGCCTCATTTATTGAAACCTTTGTAGGAATATCGTCCTCAAACTTTATCTCATAAACTGCCAATCTGATAATTGCCAGATCAACCTTTGCCATACGATTGGTCTTCCAGCCTGTAGACTTCTCATCGATGAGTGCATCAAGCTCTGCCATATGCTCAATAATCGCACTGCATTTTTCATCAATATACTGTCTTTCCTCGTCTGTAGGATTTGTAAGCTCATCATTTAAAAGCTCCATCTGCTCTGCAAGCTCAGACTTGTCATGAAACTCAACCCTGAAAAGCATCTTAAAAACGTTTTCTCTTATCTTGCTTCTTGTCATTTAAATTCCTCTCGTGAATAATATTTTATATAAATTAAGGATGTCTGTACGACATCCTTAATTATACTACATTTGTGATCATTTAAAAAGAACTATTTAATTCTCTCCCATATCAACACTTGCTATACGAACATTGATAGTAGCCACAGAAAGCCCTGTCATTGTCTCAATTGCAGACTTAACCTTCTCCTGTACCTTTGTAGAAACCTCAGGGATGCTGTATCCATAAGCAATATTGAGTGCTACATCAACCACTACCTCATTGTCTGCTATCTCAATCTGAATTCCCTTTGAGAGATTCTTCATACCGAGCCTGCTGACAATCTCGTTTGTGATATTGCCTGCCATGGAGCTTACTCCCTCAACCTCAGTGGCAGCAAGACCTGCTATGATAGCTACAACCTCATCTGCTACCTTGATCTCGCCAGACTCATCTGATTTGATATTTATTGTGTTTCTATTCTCTGCCATGTCCATGTTCCTCCTTAACCGGCTATACGGTCTGTCCCTTTGCCACGTAAACCTGGAATGAGTCATTTCCCGTAAGTGATCTATTTCTTGATACGCGAACATTCTTGTCTGTGATCACGTACTCCAGATTGGCGCCATCCTCAATTACCGTATCCTGTAGCAGGATGCAGTTCTTGACCTTTGCATTCTTTCCTATCTTGACGCCTCTTGATAGGATGCTGTTTTCCACGGTACCCTCGATGACACAGCCATCAGCAACCATGACATTCTTGGCTTTTGAGCCATTTATGTATCTTGTAGGGTTATCATCCCTGATCTTTGTATAGATAGAATTGCCACTCTTAAACAATGCTTCCCTGTTATCCTCATCAAGAAGCTTCATATTCTCCTCGAAATAGCTCTTCATATCTGTAATCTGTGAAGCATAGCCTGTGTACTCATATGCCTGGATATTGAGTGAATCAGTGTTTGCAGCCATCAGATCCCTTGTAAAATAAGAATAACCATGTACAAAAGCGTCATCCACTATTCTAATGAGCTTCTCCTTCTCCATGATATAGATATTCATGCCAAAGTTTACCTTGCCCATATCCATGGCATTGATATATATCTTTTTGATACGTCCATCATCTATATCAAATGTATAGTACATCTCATCATTGTTGCCGTTTGGTCTTAGGAATACCTTCGGTACCTCCTGCTTGCGGTACATTGCAGTGATATCAGCCCCTGTGTTCTTATGTGCCTCAATCAGCTCCCTGAAATCAAAATTGAATACATAGTTGGCATCAGCCATGATAACATACTTCTGAGTACACTTTCTCAGATAACCCTTAAGGCTTTCGATTGCCTCAACACGGCCCTCATACACCTTAATCTGCTTCTGTGCATAAGGCGGAACTATATTGATACCACCATTTTTTCTTGCTAGATCAAACTCCTGACCTGAGCCCAGGTGGTCCATCAGAGAGTGATAATTTTTCTTAACTATGAGAGATATATTGTCTATTCCGCTATGTACCATGCTTGAAATCAGGAAATCGCAGAGTCTGTAACGACCCGCAAACGGAATGGAAGCCATAAGTCTCTCGGATACCATCTCAGGAATGAGGGCATCATAACTGTTTGCAAAAATAATGGCCAAAGCCTCTTCGTTGTTCATGTTTAGCATTGTTCCTGGCCCTCCTCAACATCATTATATACCATTGCCTTTGGTCCTATAACCGCTCTGTCGCCAATTGTAACTCCCGGTGCAATTGTAGCAACATCACCTGTCACGTCCTCCGCCGGCTTTTCTCCAATAACTGCATCACAGCCTACTGTAACGCCCTCTGCAACTATACAGTGTGTGACCTTAGCGCCTCTTTTTATCACAGTATCACCCATGACAACTGCATCCTCTACCACAGCGCCCTCTTCTACGACGACACCGCCAAAAAGAATTGAATGCTTTACTGTGCCCTTCACTACACAGCCATCGGTAATCATAGAGTCTGTAACCTCTGCGCTGTTGCCGATGAAATGTCCTGTATGGCCGCTGTTACGGCTGTATATCTTCCAGTTCTCATCAAACAGGTTGATACCGCTGTGCTCAGGATCAAGCACCTCCATGTTTGCCTCCCAGAGTGCAGGTATTGTTCCTACATCCTTCCAGTAGCCGTTAAAGTGATAAGCATACATCCTGCGGCCATCCCTCAAAAGGTTTGGAATGATATTGTTACCGAAATCATTCTCTGAATCCGGATCATTTTCATCCTCGATAAGATACTTCTTAAGTATATCCCAATTGAAGATATAAATACCCATAGATGCAAGATTAGACTTAGGATTCTTTGGTTTCTCCTGAAACTCTGTGATCTTGTCGTCATCATCTGCTACCATGAGACCGAAACGTGATGCATCCTCCCATGGAACCTCCATAACCGCTACAGAAAACTCAGCATTTTTCTCCTTATGGAACTTAAGGAAATCGCTGTAGTCCTGCTTACAAATCTGATCTCCTGAAAGTATGATAACATACTCAGGATCATATCTCTCGATAAATGCAATATTCTGATAAATCGCATTGGCTGTTCCCTTGTACCAGTCTGAGCCTGAAGCCTTCTGATACGGTGGCAGCACATGCACTCCTCCATATAATCTGTCAAGATCCCATGGCTGTCCATTTCCTATGTACTCATTCAGCACAAACGGCTGGTACTGTGTCAATATACCAACTGTATCTATGCCTGAATTAACACAATTAGAAAGTGGAAAATCAATAATTCTGTATTTGCCTCCAAACGGAACTGCCGGCTTTGCAAGTTTCTGCGTCAGTGCATAAAGTCTGGAGCCCTGACCACCGGCAAGAAGCATCGCAACTAGCTCTTTTGCCATATTAAAATCCCCCTTGTTTAATTTCATTAAATTTTTGTTAGCTTTTGCAATTATTTTGATTTTTTATAATGATTTATAGTTATATTTTACCACATTTTAGCATTTATGCAATGCAAAATTAACTAAAAATACTATAATTTTTGTCATTATTTTCCAATTATCTCGCGGTTGTTTATGAACTCGTACGGCACTTCCTGGTACACATAATAAGAATCTCATATTGTCACCATATAGTTTCTATAAACGTTGATTTTAAACCATTCTTCCCTTATTTGACACCACGAGCATATACTATACCACCACGGAATCACCATAAAACGAGATAATTTTGTTATTTTGAACTGCTTTATTGTAACTATCTTCTGTAATAGTATCACCATTTGTACTTAATCTGTCAAGCACCTCTGACACTTTATCCATTTCATTGCTCATATGTTTTGGCATAACTGATGTATACAAATCCATTGTCATTTGCAAAGAAGCATGTCCTAGATACGCTTGTACTGTTTTAGGTTGAATGCCTGACTCAAAACAACGTGTCGCAAAAGTATGTCTAAAACAATGTGGTGAGAATACTTCTATCTCATCAACATAATCTCTTGTCAGATTTACCTCATCAACTACCTTTTTTATTGCTTCACATATAATCTGTGAATTAATTGGTGTATCAAATTTAGTTGTAAATAACAAATCAGCGTATTGCTTATCTACTGATTTACTCTTAGGTGCTTTCTGTGCTATAACATTTTTCTGCATATATTGTCGTTTTAATGCCATTTCACATTGATGATTTATTGGAATGTTTCTTTTGCTAGTAGCAGTTTTAGGATTCTCAAAATGAAAGCTTTTCTGTTCATCACCTTCATATTTCTGATATACAAGTGTTCTCGTTACTTTTATAACATTTGTCTCCCAATCAATATCTGACCATCTAAGTGCTGCCAACTCTCCTATTCTCATACCAGTAGAAACTGCCACGACAAACAGATTATTATAAAATGTTCCTTTTGCACAATCAAAGAATAATATCTGTTCTTCTTCTGAAAGAACTTTAACCTCCTTTTTTTCGTCTCTTTTTACGGAAATCCCCTTTGCGGGATTTTTCCTTATATATTCATTTGTAAGAGCTTTATTGAAAATGTCTATGAGAACCACTTTAACTTTATTCTGAATCTCATAACCATAACCATCTTGCTTAAGCTTTTTTATTAGCTTTTTAATTGTAAGTTGGTCAATATCTGTTAAATTCATCTTACCAAGTGTCGGGGATATGTGCTTTTTATAAATCTGATTGTAGTACCTTTTGGTGTTCTCTCGTATTACATCAAATTTGTATACATTCATCCATTCACTGTACCATTCGTCAAGTATGATACTCTGCTTTATATTAATTTGCTTTTCATTCTCATATAAAGCTTCGTTATATCTACGCTTAACGTCTTTTAAGTCTTTTCCAGATATAGATTGTCTTTTTCCAAATCGGTCTACAAATCTTGCATCATATCTTCCATTTTTTCTCTGACATATTCCGTGTCCAAGCTCTTTTCCTTTTAGATCCTTGCCCATCTATTTCCTTTCTATGAGCATAATCCATATGATTATATGATTATATCACATAAATTATGTCATGTAAAACTATACAAAATGTACTGTATCAAGATATTTTTCAAATTCCTTACGCTTAACCATATTCTTGTTTCCTATTTTAAATAGGAAAGAACACCCTCTTTGAGATAGCATATTACGAAGTGTTTTCTCACCTATCCCAGAGTATGCAGATGCTTCTTTTACTGTCATATTAAGTTTTAACCAAAAAGGTATTATTTTATTTTCTGTCATGTACCCTCCAAATTAAAATAGGACTTAGCACAAGCCAAGTCCTATTGTCTTTTTAATCATAATACTATGTATTACTATAATTATTGTTTCCTATTTGCATAATGAAGAGAAGGAAAAGTCGTTTCGTTTGGTTCGGAAGAGTATAGCAAAGAAGAACTTGTCGCAGAGGTTGGAAGTGCTCAACTTATGAACATAGTTGGAATAGAAACAACAAAGAGTTTTAGGAATTCAACTGCATATATACAAAGTTGGCTAAAGGTTCTTAGGAATGACAACAAGTTTATTGTATCGGCAAGCAGTAAAGCAGAAAAAGCAGTAAATTATATCTTAGGTATTCAGTAATAATAAAAGGGTGTAGGTAATAAAGCCTACACCCACACAAAGGAAGGAAGTATAATATTATGTTAAAATCAATCAATTACAAATTATACAAGTTGCACAAGGTTATTGAGAACCATATCACGGCTACATTTATTATAGTTATTATATTCACTTGTTTTCTTAGTGCGTGCGCCGTTATTGGTAGTTATCATTATATATATGTGCATGATGATATAGAGCTTAATATAACAGTTCCTAGCAAGTTAGAGAACGGTATAGACACACAAGGACTTGCAAAGCATTCAAGTCCTTGTAATAGCCTTGATAAACCTATTACAAACGATACAGTAAACAATATATCACAAATACATAATTGATAGATATTATAAGAGTGTAGCAGTTGTTACACTCTTATTTTTTTGTGGTGGGGTGGGTTTTCATTCTGAAAGTGTTTTTGATATTGTAAATCTGTACTATCTGTACTATTCGCATGAACTTTGAAAAATTGTAAAGTAGGGGTACTATAAACTAATTTCTATGTTTTGATTTTCCAGGATCTATATATCTGATTGCTCTATACACCGACTAAAAAATATAACCTCTCCGATATTTTATCAGCTTATCTTCCACTCTACCGGGGGTATGTTTACATTATAAAACTTAAGTACCTTGCATATGGATGGGGGATATATAAAACCATAGGAATATGCAGCAGTGTATATTTTTCGCTAGTAAGAATGAAAGTGTTTTTTTAGCACTTCCATTAAGGTAATTCAAAATTTGTATTGAAGCAAATCTCCGTCAGAGAGTTCTTGGAAACACAAATCCTGTAAAACTTGGCAAAAGTGCTGGTTTATAATTATTAGAAAGTTGCACTTCACAGTGGTAAAGTTTTTCGTTCACCAATCAAATGAAAAAGGTTTTAATTTGAAGTCACTTCCCGCAAAATCGTGGTAAGCTCTTGCTATATATGATATAATCAATATAAATATATAGGGGGATAACAAATGAAACTTAGACCAAAAGATACATTTGAAGCCGTTTTATCTGATAAAGGTTCTATTAAAATATTAGATGAGTATATCAAATCAAAGAAACAGTATTTCCTTATAAATACTTGTTTTAATATTATTCATATAGACAAAATATATGAGATTAACTTTATTATAAGTAATAAAATTCCTGTTGATAAAAAAATTATCGCTACTAATATTACGATGACTGAATTTAAAAAAATATATGGATATGGATATTGTGATTGTAACTCACTTATAAATTACAGAAAAAGATTATCATCAGAAAACAGATGTTCAGTTCCTAAATTAAGTGTACCTGTTTTGGATTTTCTTGAATTATTTTATACTCATTTTCAGGAAAATTTGGAAAAGCAAAAATCAGAAGATGAAATTATCCTTTTTAATAATCCAATATCTATAAATGCTCAATCAAGTAATAACAGAACAGGTTATGGTAACGAATATCATTACGATATTTTAATCTATGAGGGGACAAAATATGGAGAGACAAGCCAATTTCCTATTATTGGATATACAATATCTTTGTTTGGAGAAATAAGAAAAAATATTATTACACATATAGATAAAGATGGTATGGTTTCTCAGTGGTATTATAAACGAGAGTGAAAATATGAGGAGGAATATAATATGATAACCTATAAAAAATTAGCAAATGTTTTAAAAGATAGAAATATGCAATGGAAATCATTGTGTGATGCTGGAATTTCTGTAAATATGCCAGCTAAATTTTCAAAAAACAAACCAATGAATACGGATATTATAAACAAGGTCTGCGAATATCTCCAAGTCCAACCAAGCGAAATTATGGAATGGATACCAGATACAGAATATAACAAGGCAAACGAAGAAAAACAAGCTATAGAGGCTCAAATAGCTGAGCTTCAAGAGAAATTAAATTCTTTAAATTAAACAAAATAACACTGAAAACTCTAAGAGGATTACCTTAAAACAAGGTAGTCCTTTTTTGGTGCATATAATAAAGAAGTGCAGGAAAATTAGTAGAAATATAGAGTTAAATAATTTTACTCCAAAAACTGAGGAGGGACTATTAAAATCACTTGGACTTGGAATAACACGTCAAACAATTCAGAATTACAAAAAGCTTACTGAAATGATACCTGAATTAGAAGATCTTGTTAACAGGGATAGTGACACCTACTACAGCTCTTGCTATGATGCGCAATCTTTCATATAGTTCCTTCCAATTGTTAAAAATTCATTTGGGTACATGCTGTATGTACCCAAAAGTGAAAATTTACTTCACACTCATATCATTCAATAATGACTGTGCTTCGTTTAAAGAATCAACACACGCTGTTAGCGATTGTGCCATATTTGTTTCATACACGAATGAACCGAATCCGGTGTTCTTATCTAAATCATCATATAAATATATTTTTGCTCCTGCAACTTCAAAATAATATGCGACTTTTGAAAACTCTGGATATTGATAAGCTTGCTTTGATGCTTCAAATAATTTATCTTGTATTTCATAATCTATCTGATTTGCTTGGGATATATATGATGTATCATAAAACGAATCAGTCAGCGCCATTGTATCAAGCGAATTCTGCACCATATCATATGTTTCCTTAATCGTGTTATTAAAAGACTCCAAAACATCATATAATTCATCTACATATTTACCACATCTATCACAATACCCTATACGTGTTGTGTGTCCTAATGCTACACCATTTTGCTGTTTACATCGCTTGCATATACTTGGTTTTTCACAAGTTGCTTCATCCCAATCATGTCCTAAAGGTTCACCAGATTTTTCCTTACATCTAGTACATTGTTTAGGTTTTTCACAAGTTGCTTTTTTCCAGTCATGACCTAAAATACAAGTATTGTTTTTTATATACACATATCCCAATCCTGCCACAATAGATACTACAACCAAAATTGCAACTATGATAACTATTTTTCTTTTGTTTGTTCTTTTCAATTTATATGCACAATTAGGACATCTTTTTACACTATCGCTTATTTCTTTACCACACTCAGGACATTTTATAATTGCCATAATAGTTCCCCTTTTTTAATTATTCTATAGCTGGTTATTTCATCTCAGGAGTTCCATATCGTTAATATAGATAGAACTCAAAAGCGTGCTGATGGTGTCGCTGGCGCGAAATATTCACCAACTAGCTTTCAAAATATTTATATATTTTATCACACAAGTTGTCAACATTTACAACATCTTGATCTATTTTATCTGCATCTGTTTGAGAAGGATTACTTAAAAGAGAATCAAATAATTCTGCAATTTCATCAACATTTTGTTCAAGATTGTTTGCACAATCATATAATTCAGGCAATTCCTTTTTTATTGCCGAACTATTATACGCTGGTGCATCAGAGCTTATTATTCCGCCTTCTTCTTTATATTCAATCCACATTCCTTGCTCAAACATTTTTTGTGCTAAAGAAATATTTAATCTTGAAGCTTCCATATTTCCATTATTAGCTTGTGCTATCGCACTATCAATATAATATTCTACAGATTTAGCCCTAGAATATAATGAACGTGCAATTTGATAATCATCTGGATTATCTTCAACTTCAAATATTCCATCAAACATTTGAATATTTTTTATCGAATTGACCTTAAATTTTTTATCTAGTTTATAATCATTTGATAAATTCCACTTTATTTTTCCTTCGTCAAAAGATTCAAAATCATTTTTGTTAACTGCAAATGTTGCCATCATACGTATTGGATTAGATGTACCGCCTGGTACTTCTTCTAAGTCCTGAGAAGTTTTATATCCTGAAGCCATTACAAATTCAGAATATAGCTCTTCTTCGTATATATAACTATCCTTTTGTTCATAATTATTATCGCCCATTTGTAATTGAATTGAATTAGAAATAAACTCCAATTTCTTGTTAGTGTTAGATGGATTTTTTAAACCATAGACAACTATTATATAAGCAGTATTATTATCTAATGGATTTTCTATCATATCGCTATTATCAGGATCTAATTTAAATATACCGTCAACAATAATATTTTTATTATTTGATACATTGCTAGATATGTTTACATTATTTATTATTGAAACAACCGTAGTATAAACAGCTAAGACTATACCAATAATACAAATTATTATCGTTGGTATAATATTTAAATAATTATATTGTTTCTTTTTTTTCAAACTCAACACAATGGAAATAATACATAAAAGAAGTCCTACTAAATATAACGGCATTCCAAATACTTCTAATACCGAAAGAATTGTACCTATTATTGCTAAAGGCAAATATCCTTTTTTCTTTTTATGTAACTGATAACCGCAATTAGGACATGCTAAAGCATTATCAGATATTTCTTTACCGCATTCTGGACACTTAATCATAGACATATTATTCTCCTCCTTTAAACAGTACTATAGCTCTATAAATACTACTTTATCATATTTTGTATTACTTATCAATATTTTATCGTGTAAAGTGATATATTATCATCAAAAAGAGGTAAAGAATGAAGCCATTAAAGAACAGAGTGAGTCTTACACTTGATGAGGATATAATTGAAAAAATAAAACAGCTTGCAGAGAATGATGATAGGTCATTCAGCCAATATGTAAATATGGTGCTTAAGGAACATTTGAGTAAAATTGATAGGGCTACTGAAAAGTAGTCTTATTTTGTATGAAAAACTTAAAAAACACTGACCTGTATTTAACGACAATTTTTTGTCATTCATAGTATAGTGTGCAGCAGTTTTTTATAAGATATAGCATAAAAACAAAAATCAGCTCAATGTTACGATAAGCTATAACTTCAAATAATCTCTCAACAAATTACCTCAAAAATGAACTATTCTATATTAAATCTAAATTTAACTTTTTGCCTCTAAATTTCAAAAAAGCCTTGATTTATAAGGGTTTTACCGATAAAGATTTTATATGCAAAAAACACCTAAATTAGTACTATATCGTTTTAAGAATGCCGTAAAATCAACGTTTTCCCAAGTACACAATATAGTGTACGATATTGCAAAAAACGTAAAAAATAGGGCATATCAGATAATCTAATATCCAATATGCCCCTAAATAGTTATAAAACATTCATCTTTAATAATCTTTTAACACGTCTGGATCTAATCCTTCTTTAGAAAGTGCAATGTACTCTACCAAAAACAACCTATCTGCTAAATCTAATGGATTTAACTTATAATCCCTTTTTGCATAATATAAATTTCTACACATAATATCCATATAAGAAGTATCACACGATTGTGCTTTTGGAAATTTAAATTCCTCTATTTTTCTTTCAATACCTCTTGAATACAATTTTTCATTCAGCTTTTCAACCATATAAGCTAACCCAACTTTTAGTGACAATAATTCAGCACCAACAAAAACACAATCCTCATCTAAATTATCATATGAAATGGCATTTATTTCTAATAATGAAACAATTATTAATGCGGCAACCTTATGTCTGTCGAGATATTCTACTGAAGAATCCATATATGTCTTCATTATAAAATCATACTTTTGAATAAATAATTGCCTAAAATCATTTTTTTTTGTTTGGTCAAACTTAAAGTTTAAATTTTCCTTATAGTGCTTATTATATTCATCAGTAATTAGATCCCATACATTTTCTATCAACGGAGTCACAATGCTTTCCCCCTTATAATATAATCGCTCTCCTGTGAAAACACTGGCATTCCAAATTTCTTTTTCGTTTCACAAGGATTATCTCCACCATTTTTCATAAAAAGGTATCCTTTGTTCTTAACATATTGCTTCAAGTCACTATTAATCATTTGCATTTTCTTTGTTCTTAAATTTGAAACAAATACAAAAATTGCACCGCTAAATGAAATCACTGTACCCAGAAACGCAATTATCCTTATTAATACACTCATATATATTACCTCTTTTAATTTATTTGAATTTTTTCTATATCTACACTAGCTTTAAATAATTCAGCAAACACATTTATTAAATTTTCCAAAAATCCTAAAATTATTATTATTCCTGCAAAACCTCGTATAATATGTTCTTCCAATATAACTCCCTGAATCCAAAACGGAATTAAAGTAAATGCAATAACACACAATTCAACAATCAATTTATAATCATATGCTGATTTAAAAAGTAATCCTGGTCTTTTTAAATATTTTTCTTCATATTTATCTCTCAAAATTATTGAATTTTTAAAATTTCCAACTATTAATCTTGATAATGTCAAAAAATTCATTATTAAAACTAAGCGTGTTACCGTATCCAATTTACATACAGAGAGTAAGGCATATGCAAATGCCAATATCAAATCAACAACATTTAATAATATATGATTGCTTCCATTTACATTCTCTATTTTATTGTAATTAAATAAGTGTAAGATATTTGTTACTATTTTTACATATTTTACCTTTAGCATCTTACATTTTATCCTTTAGCTCCTTATTTTATAAAAAAAATTGCCTTGTATCACCAAGACAACCTAATCGTACTGCCTCCACAGGACTTACGGATGTTACAATGTATCCACCTGTCTCTTAGGCTACCTTACTTAATAATGCTTATAATTATATCATCTTAATGTATACTATGCAAGCAATTCTTCATGATTTCCTAAATAGCTTGTTCTTATTGTAACATATTTTTCGACATTTTCCAGCATTTTCTTTAGATTTTAATAGATTTTTCATCTTAAAATACAATATATTGTAGATAATATTAATTCAACCACATTATTCTGTCATTTGATTAATGTGAATTATGTCACCCTCTATGCCTACAAACTCCACTACTCCGTAATCTCCACTTTCCAATCTATCATGCATAACCCGATATCCCTTATACTCATCTAATCTTCATACGGACTATAAGGACGCACCTCATATTTAATCAATGCGTCAAACAGTCTGTCTGGTATCTTATCTCTGTATCTCAATGCCAATACCCTAATCTCCGATTCCTTGAATAACTTATATTCTTGAAACGTTTCTTCCTCTGTGTCCCAATAATGCAGCTTAACTTGTTTGTCATGCCCGAATGGTGTGATCCTTGCAAAGAACTTATCCCTTGCTTTGTCATAATCAACACCGATAGCATAAACCTTTTTATTTGTGTATTGATATGGACTTCTCCGCTTTGTTGCACTTGCCAATGCAGAATTGATAGTCTCAGGCAATATACAACACTTATCTGGTGCATATTCCTTATTGCCACGACATAATAAATCTTTATCAACTGCCATGCGTTCACCGCCACACTCATAATAGTTAGCAGAATACCATTCAGCAAAAGAATCTCTGCTATTCTTCCACTCGTCACACATATAAGCATCATCGTAGCATTGATTCACCAATAATGAACTACCACCATAACACCTTGCATAAATACCCTCATAAATTTTATAAGCTGGATTGCCCTTTACAGTATTGTAATCATAATATTCCTGCTCTCTTCCAAGCTCTGCAACTGTTTTAACGTGTTTTCTCAATAACTCATACTCTTCCGCAGATACATAGATCAGATTCTTATAATAGTTGTTATTTATGTTCTCGTCTATGTGCCATATTTTATTACATCCTGTCGGTTTGATTAAGAAATACTTTGCTACAAGAATTTCTGGACTTGTATCTTCATGTAAAGCAGTTCCGTCAATATCATAAGTTACAATCGTCCAATGCACACTTCTTTTTGGATCACCGCTATTCATTTTATGAAAAAAAATGTCTTATCTTTCCTCATATTGTTCGTAAGTCTACCATGACTTGAAATCCAATAATGCTGTGTATCTTCCAACTGTACAAATATTTCATCATCACCAAGTAAATCTATATTATTCTTTTTTGTGTCAAGCACTTTATCATCTGATAACTTTATATAATCTCTAAACTCTTTTCGTTCAAATCTTCTTCTATCTTTGACCTTTATATAAGCCATAATTCCTTTTTTCTCCTTATAAACTACTAAATGCAGCAGTCGTGTTATTCAATTTCTCATATTGGAAACTGTGCAGAATCGCACATAAGATATTCTTGATCTCTGATACAGACTTTCTTTTACTTCCTGCCTGTTGGGAAATATCCATACATTTGTTTAGAATCGGTATATGTCTGTCGATTATCCGATTGTAAAATGTACCACTCTTATAATTTGCTTTTTACCCTCATAACTATATACAGTATTTTTATAACTAAATCTATCTGGATATAATTCTGTAGCAATCTTTCCAAGTAAGACTGATATTCTATCAATATCTTTATAATCTTCAAGCGTAACTATAATATTGACTCTATAATACATTTTTACACCGTCAAGACCAGTGCCTTCCTCTTCATTAACTTCAACGGCTATAAAATTATCATACCCTAACATGGATATATCATTAGCAAAAATAAAATTATCTTTTATGTACTTCATTCCATATTCTTTTAAACAATGCTTGTGAGATTCTTCACCATGTAAATAATTCTCAAAATACTCTAAAATATCAGAGTTATTGGAAATCTTGTCAATCAGTTCCTTCTTAATGTTTTCAATACTTAATTCTTTAGTCATAATCTTAGTTCTCCTTTACTATAATCTCATACTCAATGTTACACGTATCATCTTCTGATACAATCCTTATTCTACTACAATATATTTATGGTTAATCCCCTTACATCCAGTAAGGAATTAT
>OLRJ01000756.1_pt1 | contig 31248 bp, 25 predicted proteins | sample 1672741 | NCBI WGS metagenome assembly OLRJ01 (sample SAMEA3136719, study PRJEB25190) | human gut metagenome | biome: human gut; feature: human-associated habitat; material: faeces | place: Austria | collected 2013
AATATCTGCCCTTGTAGCAACAGTTCCCAGACCGCCTGTTTCACCGAGAGTTTTTACTGCCTTCGCATCGTAGCTCTCCATATAGCGCACAGGATTCTCCATTGCAGCAAGAAGTGTGGCTTCTGTAAATCTTGCAGGCGGTTTTGTCTTTCCTGTGTTCACAGATACATGATCGATGTGCAGTTTCATGCCCTTTTTCATCTGAGGAAGTTTCTGATCTTTCAGCTTCTGTGCATCATCTGCTCCATCTTCCTCATCTTCATCAGTGTCCGCATTTTCGTATACTTCTTTCCATCCGCTGCTCTTTACAACCTTTCCGCTGGCTGCAAACACTTCCCCTGCTACTGTTCCCTCCATGCTTACCTGTTCATAAATAAAAGGAGGATACAATACACTTAAGAATCTTCGCACTACCATATCATAGATTTTACGTTCTTCGTTTGTCATATGGTCAAGCTGCACAAACTGTTCGGTGGGAATAATGGCGTGATGGTCACTGACCTTTTTATCGTCCACAAAGCTGGCGTTGGCACGAACCGGCTGATTCAGCAGTACACCTGCCAGTTTCCTGTACGGTCCCACTGCACAGGCCTTCAGGCGTTCTTTAATAGTAGGTACAATATCCTGGCCAATGTATCTGGAATCTGTTCTCGGATAAGTAAGGACTTTATGGTTCTCATAGAGTCGCTGCATGATGTTCAGAGTCTGCTTCGCGGAATACCCATATTTCTGGTTGGCTTCCCTCTGCAACGTAGTCAGATCATATAAACCAGGGGCAAAAGATTTCTTTTCTTTACTTGTTACAGAATATACTTCCAGGAACTGGCTGCGGACAGCATCTGCGATCTCCTCTGCTCTCTCCTTATTGAATGTTCTGAAACTCCTGCTCTTCGGTTCTCTCCATGTCCACACAGCCTCTCCGGCCTTCAGGGTAAGTCCATAATATTCCTTTGGTTTAAATGCACGGATCTCCTCTTCCCTTTTCGCGATCATTGCCAGTGTGGGGGTCTGTACACGGCCACAGGAAAGCTGTGCATTATGTTTGCAGGTCAGTGCTCTTGTTCCATTGATTCCAACCAGCCAGTCTGCCTCCGCTCTGGCAACTGCCGCACGATAAAGATTATCATATTCTCTGCCATCTTTGAGATTATGAAATCCATCTTGAATTGCCTTATCTGTTACTGAAGAGATCCACAGACGTCGAATCGGCTTATGACATCCGGATTTATCAAGAATCCATCTCGCCACCAGTTCTCCTTCTCTTCCGGCATCTGTTGCTATAATAACATCTCGGATATCTTTTCGAAACAGCTGCGTCTTAACTGCCTGATACTGTTTGGAAGTCTGTCGAATGACTACCAGTTTCATCTTATCCGGCATCATCGGCAGAGTTTCCATATCCCATTTCATATATTTCTTATCATATTCTTCCGGATCTGCAAGAGTTACAAGATGTCCCAGTGCCCACGTCACTACGTATTCTTTACCCTCCAGGCTTCCATTTCCTTTTTGGGTACAGTTCAGCACCCTTGCAATATCTCTTGCTACAGACGGTTTCTCCGCTATTACCAATGACTTCATATTTGTGCCTCTTTCTCAGGTTCTATACTACTAATTCGTTTTGATGTGAGTATATCATATCACAATAAAAAAAGGAAGGTAAGCTACCTCCCAATTTTGTATCCCACACCACGCACAGTCTCGATCAGATCTCCGGCTGTTCCAAGTTTCTGTCTGAGTGTCCGTACATGTACATCGACTGTCCTGCTTTCACCATCAAATTCATATCCCCATATCTGGTTAAGAAGCTGTGTTCTGGACAACACCATTCCACTGTTTTTCAGAAGAAGTGTAAGCATTTCATATTCTTTTAAGGTAAGATTTACCGGTTCCTGATCTACAGTCACAACATGTTTTGACGGACAGAGATACAGATTTTCCAGATGATATTCCTCTGCCCCCTTATCTTCTGTACGTCGAAGTCTGGCTTTAATTCGGGAAATCAGCTCCATCATACGGAATGGTTTCGGAATATAATCATCAGCACCACTGTCCAATCCCATGACCACATCATATTCTGTTCCCTTTGCAGTCAACATAATAACCGGAAGCTTACGTGTGTCAGGTCTGGTACGCAGCTTTTTCAAAATCGAAATTCCATCTTCTTCCGGAAGCATGATGTCCAGCAAAATCAGTGCCGGTATTTCTTTCTCCAGTTCTTTCCAGAATAGAGATGGCCGTTCAAATCCTTTTGCTTCCATTCTCTGACTCTTTAAAGTATATACCACAAGTTCTCTTATGCTTTCGTCATCTTCTACAAGATAGATCATTTATTTCCTCCTGCCTGCTTATCTAACATTTTTTCTGTAATGTTATTACTTTAATATATAAACAGATTCTTTTTTATCTTTCTGCAAAGTATAAAAAACAAACGTTAAATTTCCAGTCTGTGCAGTGTTAAATGTTTGTAAATTTCTGTCAGACATGCTATGATAAATGCGAACACAATGGAGGAAATCATGTATTATTTTATTATAAATCCAAACTCCCGCTCCGGCAAAGGCGGATTGATCTGGAAAGATCTTGAAACTGTTTTGCAGGAACGGCATATCGAATATAAAACTTTTTTTACAGAATATAAAGGACACGCAGCGTTACTTTCCGCATCGATCACATCTGACATCCCGCCCGGTGATTCCCTTAAACTGGTTGCAGTCGGCGGCGACGGTACAATTCAGGAAGTTCTGACTGGTATCAGTGATCTTTCACGCGTCATCTTTGGCTATATCCCAACCGGATCCGGCAATGATTTCTGTCGGAGCATGAAGCTTCCGCAGGATCCCAAAGAAGCTCTTGAACTGGTTCTTTCAGACAGACGCCCTCACCCTATGGATGTTCCCCATATTTCCTGCGGTTCTAACAGCAGTCGTTTTGCAATCAGCTGCGGAATAGGTTTCGATGCAGGTGTTTGCCATGAAGTCAGTGTAACACCCATGAAAAAACTTTTAAATAAGATCGGTCTTGGTAAACTGGTCTATCTTTTTGTTGCTTTAAAACAGCTGCTTTTTCTGAAGCCATCTCCTATGACACTGATCATGGAGGGTGACAAAAAAGCAGAGTTTTCGAAAGTATATTTCGCAGCTGTCATGAACCAGAAATATGAAGGCGGTGGTTTTAAATTCTGTCCGGCCGCCAGCCCTTCTGATGGCTATCTGGATATAATTGTTGTCGATAGCCTGAGCAAGCCCAAGGTTCTGCTCTGCCTCCCTACTGCATTTTTCGGAAAACACACTCATTTCCACGGAATCCATATTTTCCGCTGTAAAGAGGTTACGATTCACAGTGATGTTACTCTTCCGGTACATAAAGACGGAGAATCTGCCGGTCTTATGAATGACTTTTCTGCATCTATGGAATCTCAGCAGATTAATATAATTTCATAAAAGATAAGACTTCTGACGAAATACGCTTTTTTCATCAGAAGTCTTTTTGTATATCCTGTTCTTATGATTTTGTCAGTTGAAGCCGTAGAATTTCTGACAAACTTTATATGCGGCTACAAACATCTTACGACCGCCTCTTCCCGGAAGATTCGCAGCACGTCCCAGAATACTGTATCGAAGCTTATGATACAGCCAGAGATCCTGTTCGCGGATATATTCCAACATTTCTTTCTTCTTATCAAGTGCTTCCTGTGTACCGGCACGAACCAGCATAATAGATGAGACTGTTGTGATAATATCCAGGTAACTAAGCATATATTTCTTCAGATACTTGTTATCAAACTGACATCTGTGAAAAGCATCTGCCATCAGTTTATTCACGCGAATCTGCTGGTCAATTCTTTTGATCATTACTTTTTCATTAACAGACTGGTCATCTCTTCCGATAAAGTAACGATAGAAATTCACATCCAGATAATACATATTCTTAACTGACGGAAGTGGTTCAAATGCAAACAGATTATCCACATAGAATGTATGCTTCGGCAGCTCTAATCCACATTCATGCAGAAGTTTGGTACGATAAATAATAGAATGCATCAAAAGGTATTTGCCCTTCGGCATATGCACACTGTCCCAGCCAAAAATTTCGTTAACCGGAAGGCAGCGTCTGTACTGCATGACTTTCTTGCGGGTTGCTCCCTGCTTCTCATAGACAAAGTTGCTGATCAGCATATCCAGTGTCTTCGGTCCGCGTGTCAGCTCTGTCAGGGTACGAAGGATCTGCATATACGCTTCTTCATTTACCCAGTCATCACTGTCTACAACCTTAAAGTAAAGACCTGTCGCATTACGGATTCCGGCATTGACAGCTTCTCCATGTCCACCATTTTCCTGATGGATAGCTTTGATGATCGTCGGATATTTTTCCGCATATGCATCTGCAATCTCCGCTGTACGGTCAGAAGACCCATCATTAACCACAAGGATTTCAACCTCTTCCCCACCTTTTAACAGTGATTCAATACATTTATCCATATATGCTTCTGAGTTGTAACATGGAATTGCTATACTCAACAATTTCATTTTTCTGATTCCTCCTTCATGTACTTTATATAAGCTCTGAATGCAGATGGAATTGCATACTGCCTTTCAGACTGTTTCTTCTCTGCAAAAATAAATGGCATTTCTCTGTCTGTATCCAATGATGCCACACGAATCCGATAACCGGTCATTCTCCACTCAATATGTGAAAAAACATGTTTTGCCTTAGGAAGAGGCTCAATGTATAAAGGTTCCAGCCCCAGTGTTTTTACTTTTTCCAGAGCTTCTTTCTGACTAAGATGTCCCTCTGTATTGGGAAGTTCATAAAGCCTTGCCAGAAGCCCCTGGTCCGGACGCTTCTTTATGGCGGTATAATTGCCATCCTGAATTACCAGAACAGTACGCTTCTCGATTTTTCGTGATTTCTTTGGTGCTTTTACAGGATATTGCTCAATTGTCCCATGATGAAATGCCTGACAGCAGAGACTTACAGGGCATTCTTCGCATTTTGGCTGACCATTAGGAACACAGATTACTGCACCAAGCTCCATCAGTGCCTGGTTAAAATCTCCAGGTGCGTCCTCCGGCATAACGTCCTTTAATTCTGCCTCTATCTGTTTCTTAACAGACTGTTTCATGATATCACCAGCATCCTCCTGAATCCTGGTGATCACCCGAAGCACATTGCCATCTACAGCTGGTATCGGGATTCCGTATGCAATAGAAGCAATAGCTCCTGCTGTGTAACTTCCAATGCCCTTCAGTGACAGCAGCTCCTCATAAGAAGCAGGTAATGCTCCGTTATAAAGTTCTACTACCTGACAGGCTGCTTTCTGCATGTTTCGGACACGATTATAATATCCCAGTCCTTCCCACAGCTTCAAAAGCTTTTCTTCCGGGCATTCTGCCAATGCTCTCACATCTGGAAGTTCTTCTGTAAAACGCTGAAAATAAGGTTTGACCGCCTCCACTCTGGTCTGCTGGAGCATGATCTCAGAAACCCAGGTATAATAGGCGTTGTTCTGGTCTCTCCATGGAAGTGCTCTTTTGTTCTGCCTGTACCAGTTAAGAAGTGGGGTTATGATCTTATTCAGCATCTGTTTCCTCCAGATCTACTTCTACAGGGTCCTGTATTCTCATAAAATCCTCTCCGATCATACAGTCCATGGCAAGAATCCTGACACCTGCTTCCCTGGCAGCCTTCAGAGCATCCCCGAATCTGTGGTGGGTATTCCAGTTAGGCTGAAACTTCCTCACATCTTTCATCTGGATCACAAAAAGGAGATATGCTTCGTAACCATCTTGCATACATTCTGCTAGTTCTTCTACATGTTTCAGTCCCCGTTCTGTAGGTGCGTCTGGAAAACGGACAATGTTATTCTCTTCCAGAGTTACTCCCTTCACTTCTATAAAGGCTTTTCTCTCCGGGGACTCTACATAGATATCAAAACGGGAATTGCCGTATTTGCGTTCCCTGTACACAGAAACTTCTTCCGGAAAAAGGCCTCCACCTTGAATCCATTCCGCTGCTGCCTGATTCGGTGCCTGAGAATCCATATTGATCCAGCGTCCTTCTTTGCAGACACTGATCAGATCATATGCTGTCTTGCGGGCAGTATTATCACTTTTTTCAAGAATGACCGGACATCCTGGAACAAGTAGTTCTCTGCATCTACCGGTGTTCTTTACATGAACTGTTTCCATGACCCCATTGATCTTTACATGTGCAATAAAGCGATTGGGACGGTCACAGAATTCAGCTCTGACTGTATTTTTGTATTTCATATTGTACTCCGTTTGCATAGATAGTCATAGTATAGCATATTTTCCCGGAAATGAATATTATTTTTTAGAGTCATTTCGGGTTATCCTGTAAAATATTGAAGCTACAAAAAAAGAAGAGCATGGCACATTACTGTTACCATACTCCTCCTGTTGATTATTTTACTGTATGTTCTGAGCCCACTGAATCCCGGAATTTACTTCTGCTTCTGGCATTTGAACTTGAGAAACAGACCAAGTCCTGCAAGGATTGCCAGAAGTATTACAACATAGGCAATCTTTGCCGCCAGGCTGGTGGTATAAGAATCAATGCCTGTAGCAATCCCGATAAGAATCAGCGTAACTCCTGAAGCCTTTGATAATTTGGCTTCGTCGTATTTCTTTTTGCGAAGGTCTGCATTACCGCCCTTCAGAAAAAAATTTCCATGACCGGTCAGCATCATAATTCCAATGATCAGTGCTGCTCCTGCAAGAAAAAAATCAAACTCTCTGCTAAACATAAACTTCCCTCTCTTTACTTTCTTTAGTAGAAGCAGACAATCGGCACATTGTACTGGATCAGTCCATACAGCTCTGCTGCATTGTCCGGTGGAAGGTTGATACATCCATGAGAACCGCTGGTCAGGTAAATATCACCGCCAAATTCGTCTCTCCATGGTGCATCATGGAAACCGATACCTCCATCAAAAGGCATCCAGTATTCTACTTTCTCTTCGTATTCATAAGTTCCGTCTGCTTTCTGTGATCCACGAAGGACATCCGGACTCTTCTTATAATACATAGTGAAAATTCCTGCATGGGTCTGTCTGTCATCATAGCTCATATTACCTGATACAAAATCAGAGTCAAAGATCATTGAGCCATTCTGATAATAATACATGTGCTGTTGGCTTAAGTCTACTTCAATATAGGTATTCCCAAGATCATTAACTCCGTAGGAATTGGCTGTCTGAGAATAAACTGGTTCTCTGGTAGTCTGTGTTCCGGACTGGATTTCCTGACTTAATTCTGCTGCTTCTGCTGCCTGGTCGATCTTCCAGCCATAAATGGAACTGGATACATAAACGGTTCTGCCACTGGTGGTATTAAATTCTCTTTCTGTTCCCACAGTATCATAGGAAGCTGCCAGCTGTGCCACATATTCTGCAATATGCTGCTGAAGAGAATTGTCATCGAATACCAGCTGTCCCTTTTCGTCGAACTGAAGCCAGTCCTTGATGGTATTGCCATCCAGAGTCACTGTCTGATCTCCAAATGTATAATTGATACTTGCTTTTGTGTAGTTATTACATGCTTCCAGTGTAGACTGAAGTGAAGGATCATCCTGTGTGACCTCTGCGGATACATAAGCATCAGAAGAACTGCTGAAATCTACAGAAGTCTCTCCTTTTGCCACTGCAGTATCCAGAAGTCTGTATGCCGCCTTTACATCCAGCTTGCTTCCCTCTGTTTCCGGTACGATCACAAACTGATTATCCTGAAATGCCACATAGGCATTCTCCGGTTCTACCTGATTCTCAACCTGCGCACAGTTCAGAGCTTTTACCTGATCCTGCAGAAGGGTCTTATTATAGGTACTCTTCTCTTCTACTGTGTAACTCTTCTGCTCATAAAAGCCCTTGATCCATTCATAAGGCTTCTGTTTTTTCAGAAGGTTCAGTACTTCTCCGCTGGACACATAATGATAATCAATATCGCTTCCATTAATGGTCTGTGGAGAAAGATTCCTGGAGTCTACCTCTATGGCATAACCGTCAGTATTCTTCGCGAGAAGCTGTTCTACTTCGTAAGCAGTCTTATGGGAACAGTTGATCCCATTGATCCATGTTCCCTCAAAAAAACGGTCTGAAAAATAATAAGATGCTGCACCATATGCACAGCCCACACCCACACATGCCATAAGAAACAACAGTCCAAACACTCTGAGACCTTTGAACTTCAACTTCTTCTTACCTGTAGGAACAGACTCTGAAATCTTTTCATCCAGATCATCCACCGGTACATATACTACCGGACCTGGTCTGGCTGACTTGGCTCTGTGTCTCACAGGTTCTTCCTGCCCTGGGGATTCTTCTATTATATTATCCAGAGCCGCATTGATCTTGTTCTCAATGTCTGTGGTGTTCCCTTCCGGTGCTCCTGTGGCACCTTCCGGTTCGTTTCCGTTTGTTCTTTTGTAACCCATCAATATGCTCTCCTGAATAAATATCTATATAAATTGTCAAAATTTCGCTATCGTTTTCATTATAACATACTTCCAGTTTTTTGCACCTGAAATCGCTTCTTTTTTTTAAGATTTACAGAAAATTTGTTTTTATTCCCAAACAAACCTCCGGCTGACAAATCAACCGGAGGCTCTGGCATTACTGTTTATTTATTTTGTTACTTTAATGGTACATTTTATAGATTTCTTTCCAGATTTTACTGTGATCACTGCTTTTCCTTGCTTCAAAGCTCTGATATTTGGCTGAAGTAACAGTCTTTACAGAATCCCCTTTGCCAAGACCGGAAGCTTTCACAACAACAGCTCTGCCCTTCTGAAGTGGTAATGATGTAGCAGCCACCTTAATCTCAAGTGTGTAAGATCCTTTTTCTATGGATGCACCTTTCGGATGTTTCTGATCTTTATAATACACCTGCGGAATAATTTTTTTCTGACTTCCGGGAACCATATCCCCGACTATTCTATTCATTTTTATTTTTCAATAAGAAGGCTTTCTCCTGTCATATCTGCTGGCTGTTCCATTCCCATAAGCTGGATCAGTGTAGGAATGATATCGGCAAGGCATCCATTCTCTTTCAGAGTGAATTTTGGGTCTGCATTTACAAGGATAAATGGAACTGGATTGGTAGTATGAGCTGTCCATGGTTCTCCTGTCTCATAATCGATGAGCTGTTCTGCATTTCCATGGTCTGCACAGATAAACATCTGTCCGTCTACTTCTTTGAGGGCTTCAACAGCTTTGCCAACGCATTCATCTACTGTCTCAATAGCCTTCACAGCTGCTGCTTCTACACCTGTATGACCAACCATATCCGGGTTTGCAAAGTTGATGATAATCACATCGTATTTATCGGACTTGATCGCTTCTACAAGTTTTTCGCATACTGCCGGTGCACTCATCTCAGGCTGCAGGTCATAAGTAGCAACTTTTGGAGATTTTACAAGGATTCTGTCTTCTCCTTTATTTGGTTCTTCTACACCACCGTTGAAGAAGAAAGTAACATGTGCATATTTTTCTGTTTCAGCAATACGAACCTGAGTCATATCATGAGCTGCAAGATATTCACCGAAAGTATTGTGAAGCTGTACTTTGTGGAATGCAACTTCTTTGTTCCGGATTGTTTCATCATAATCTGTAAAGCATACATAAGTGAGGTCCAGTTTCTTTGTACGTGCAAATCCCTGGAATTCATCATCACAGAATGCTCTGGTGATCTCTCTTGCCCGGTCAGGACGGAAGTTGAAGAATACAACAGAATCTTTGTCCTGAACAGTTGCAACTGGTTTACCGTCTTTTTCGATAACAGTAGGAAGTACAAATTCGTCTGTCTTGTTGTCATCGTAAGAAGCCTGTACTGCTGCAACAGGATCTGCAGCCTTAACGCCTTCTCCTTCTGTAAGAGCCTTATATGCGAGCTCTACACGATCCCAGCGGTTATCTCTGTCCATTGCATAATAACGTCCGGAGATCACACCAACTTCGCCAACACCGATCTCGTTCATCTTGTCTACAAGCTGCTGCACAAAGTCTTTACCGGAAGCCGGTGGTGTATCACGTCCGTCCAGGAAGCAGTGTACATAAACCTTTTTAAGACCTTCTCTCTTTGCCATTTCAAGAAGTGCATAAAGATGCGTATTGTGGCTGTGTACACCACCATCAGAGAGAAGTCCCATGAAATGGACAGCAGAATCGTTTTCTTTTGCATTTTTCATTGCTGCAAGAAGTGCTTCATTCTTAAAGAAATCTCCATCGTTGATCTCTTTGGTGATTCTGGTAAGTTCCTGATATACGATACGTCCTGCACCCATATTCATATGTCCGACTTCGGAGTTGCCCATCTGTCCGTCAGGAAGACCCACGGCAAGTCCGCTGGCATTTCCCTTCACAAAAGGATACTCTGTCATTAATTTATCCATGACAGGAGTTTTTGCTTCGTAGATTGCATTTCCATCATGTCTGTCATTCAGTCCATAACCATCCAGGATCATTAAAACGGTTGGTTTTTTGCTCATTATTGTTCTCCTCTTCAAATAGATTGCTTTTCTGCAGTCAGCAGAATCGCCTGTATTTTATCTGTTAAAATTTTACCTATTATATAGTAACAAAAATCTGATTTTTTGCAAGGGCTTTCTGTCTCTGACTACAATTATTCTCCATATACACGAAGCATACTGGATATTTTTCTTACAGAGCTTCTTCCGCTGAGTTCTTCCATTGCTGTGCGGAAATCGCCTTCACGTACTTTTGCAGTGATCACTACAATTTCTGCACAATCCTGATGTTTGGAAGCCTTCTGTACGATCTGCTCCACACTTACATGATATTTTGCAAATACTGCTGTCATTTCAGCCAGTACACCACAACGATCTTCCACCAGAAGTCTCAGGAAATAACGGTTGTGTGTATCTGCCATTTTTTTCACCGGAAGTTCCTTATAACAGGTACATCCGATTCTTGCACTGCAGTTATTCTTAATATTACGGGCGATCTCAAAGATATCTCCAACAACAGCACTTGCTGTAGGAAGCTCACCTGCTCCACGTCCGTAAAACATAGCATTCTCCACTGCATCACCATGTACAAAAACAGCATTGTAAGAATCGTTGACAGATGCCAGCGGATGACTGCTTGGGATCAGCATCGGGCATACATATGCTTCGATTCCGTCTTCTGTATTATTTGCCACTCCAAGAAGTTTGATGTCGGAACCTAATTCCTTTGCGTATTTGATGTCTTTGGATGTGATCTTGGTGATTCCCTCAATATAAACATCATCAAATACCACTCTGGAATTAAAGGCAACTGATGCAAGGATTGCTACTTTACGTCCTGCATCCAGGCCTTCAATATCAGCGGTAGGATCTGCCTCAGCATAGCCAAGCTCTGTAGCCAGTGCAAGGGCATCTTTGAATTCCATGCCTTCCTGTGTCATCTTGGTAAGGATAAAGTTGGTAGTACCATTGACAATACCCATAACTTCTGTCATATGGTTGCCTGCCAGACATTCTTTCAGAGGACGGATGATCGGGATTCCACCTGCTACTGCTGCCTCAAAAAGAAAATCTACATGGTTGGCTTCTGCTGCGTCCAGAAGTTCCTTGCCATAAACAGCAATAAGGTCTTTGTTTGCAGAAACTACATGCTTGCCTGCATTCAGAGCACCTAAAATATAGCTTTTGGCCGGTTCAATGCCGCCGATCAGTTCGATCACGATATCAATTTCCGGATCATTTACAATGTCTTCCCACTGATTGGTCAACACTGCCGGATTATCTACTTTTGCAGCAGCTTTTTCCAGATTGCGGACCAGAATCTTCTTGATCTCGATCTGGCTTCCCAGCTTCGGAAGCATTTCTTCTTTCTGTTCCTTTAGTACTTTGTAAACACCTGTTCCAACTGTTCCCAGGCCCAGAAGGGCAGCTCGAATGATTTTTTTCTCCATTTTGGAATGGCTCCTTTCTCCTCGTTCCCGCTGATAATGGGAAGTTTTTTCCAATATTTTTTATAGTATGGCAGAAATTGACTTTTGTCAAGTAAAGTAAAAGAAAACACCATCAGATTCCTTACAAAACTGACAGTGTCCACTCTTATTGTTTCATATATTTTTATTTTATGTATTTCTTTCTGTTTGCTGCTGTATTCTTTTTCAGTGATACTTTTGCAACTTTCTTATTATTTCCCACCAGCTTCTTTAAAGTTTTGTTGAAAGTACTTTTGGATGTTTTGGTCCGCACTCCATATTTATTCGCTTTATAATAGGTGGTACCCTTCTTCATATCCGTGCGTACGCCATTGTTATAGAATGTTGCAAGTACACAGTCGCTTCCTGAATTAGGATATTTGCAGTAATTATGTGTCTCTCCACCCATTACATAACAGGAGATATAAACTCCTTTTTTCTTGTAATATTTGAATTTGGAATCATCCTGGTTGAAGTTTGCAACACCCTGCACCTTGCCATTCTTATAAGTAAAAATAGCTCCATATCCAACAGCATGAGCTACTTCATGAGTAGTTACTACAAGCTCCGGAATATTGTCATTATTAATATATGCCAGTGTAAAAGAACATTTGGATGTAGAAACCTTCAATCTGGAATAAGTACCCCATGGGATCTTTGACTTTGACATAAAGAAACGATAGGCACTGGTTGCCTTTGATTTTTGGGATGCGGCCTGTACATCAGTAGGAGATGGAACTCCTGCTGCAAGCACCACTGCCAGAAGAATGACTATGACCTTGCGGAACAGACCTGTGATTCTGTTGTTTTTTTTCATATTCGCATTGCCTCCTTTTTGTTATTTAATACTGATTATAACATGTCTTTGTGTCGGTTATCCATCGGATAATCTGTCTGATCTGAAAAAGGCAAAAAAATCACCAGTCAGCTACTCAGAAAACATGTTTCCAAGCAACCTCTGGTGATTCTGATTCCTTACAGGTCTGCGGATCCTCAAAAAGAATCTGTGCAGAGATTATATAAGGTAAAAATTATTTATAATTAACAATTTTTCCGAAATCTGGTTTGAGGCTTGCTCCACCTACAAGACCGCCATCGATGTCACCCATTGCAAACAGTTCTGCTGCATTTCCTGCATTTACAGATCCGCCGTACTGGATACGGATAGCTTCTGCTGTATCTGTGTCATAGATTTCAGCAACACACTCACGGATACCTTTGCAGATTTCCTGAGCCTGTTCGCTTGTAGCTGTTTTGCCTGTTCCGATAGCCCAGATTGGCTCATAAGCAATAACCATAGTCTTAGCCTGCTCAGCTGTTACGTTCTGAAGGCCAACTTTAACCTGCTGACGGATCCAGTCCATAGTGATTCCCTGCTCTCTCTGCTCCAGAGATTCTCCACAGCACATGATTGGTGTAATACCATGCTCAAATGCTTTCAGGACTTTCTTATTAACGTCTTCGCTTGTTTCTCCGAAGTAATCTCTTCTTTCGGAATGTCCAAGGATAACGTATTTAACACCAGCATCTACCAGCATAGCCGGAGCGATCTCGCCTGTGTAAGCACCTTTTTCTTCAAAGTACATATTCTCTGCTGCAACTGCGATGTTAGTTCCTTTGCAAGCTTCTACAACAGGAACGATATCGATAGCCGGAACACCGAATACTACATCAACTTCGTCATTAGCAACCAGTGGTTTCAGAGTTTCTACTAATTTAACTGCTTCGCTTGGAGTCATGTTCATCTTCCAGTTTCCAGCGATAATTTTCTTTCTTGCCATTTTTCTTATCTCCCTTAATTATAAATGTGTGTTTCTCAGCGTCTTCACCTATATAAGGAAGTTTCCTCAACTAATCTCATGCTTCGCTTAAAACTCGCATTCGATAAGGTTCGGAAACGACCTCGCACTAAATTCAAACTTCGCTTTCAGCTCGTTTTCATTAAGTTGCTTTCAGTCTATTTGTCGTTAGCTGCTGCTACGCCTGGCAGTTCCTTACCTTCGAGGAATTCCAGGGAAGCTCCACCACCAGTAGAAATGTGGCTCATCTTGTCACCAAATCCAAGCTGGTTTACAGCTGCTGCGGAATCACCACCGCCGATGATTGTAGTAGCATCTGTCTCTGCAAGAGCTTTGGCTACAGCAATTGTTCCTTTTGCAAGAACCGGGTTCTCAAATACACCCATCGGTCCATTCCATACAACTGTCTTGGCAGATTTAACAGCATCTGCATAAAGTTCAGCTGTCTTAGGTCCAATATCCATACCTTCCATATCTGCCGGAATCTCATCTACAGATACAACAGATACCTCGATTTCAGCATCGATCGGGTTCGGGAATTCAGCTGCGATAGTAGTGTCAACCGGAAGAAGAAGTTTCTTGCCAAGTTTTTCAGCTTTTTCCATCATTTCCTTGCAGTAGTCGATCTTGGAATCATCTACTAAGGATTTGCCGATTTCTTTACCCTGAGCTTTCAGGAATGTGTAAGCCATACCACCACCGATGATAAGGGTATCACATTTCTCAAGAAGATTAGAGATAACGTTCAGTTTATCTGCTACTTTGGCGCCACCAAGAATTGCTACGAAAGGTCTTACAGGAGTTTCTACAGCGTTTCCAAGGAAAGCGATCTCTTTCTGCATCAGATAACCAACAACAGCTGTGTCAACATACTGTGTAACACCAACATTGGAGCAATGAGCTCTGTGAGCTGTACCGAAAGCATCGTTTACAAATACGTCTGCAAGAGATGCAAGATCTTTGCTGAATGCTTCACCGTTTTTGGTTTCTTCTGCACGATAACGTGTATTTTCAAGGAGAATGATATCTCCGTCGTTCATTTCAGCTACTGCTGCTTTAACTGTGTCGTCTACAACAACCGGACTTGGAACGAATTTAACTTCCTGTCCCAGAAGTTCGGAAAGACGAACTGCAACAGGTGCAAGGGAAAGTTCCGGTTTCGGTTCTCCCTTCGGTTTGCCAAGGTGGGAGCAAAGAATAATCTTGCCACCGTCAGCAACCAGTTTTTTGATAGTAGGAAGAGCAGCCACAAGACGGTTCTCGTCTGTGATCTTGCCATCTTTCAGCGGTACGTTAAAGTCGCATCTTACCAGCACTCTCTGGCCTTTTACATTAATATCGTCAACGGATTTTTTGTTTAATCCCATTTTAGTACTACCTCCGAATTTATAAAAAAATGGGTCCGGTCCAAATCAGACCGGACCCTGAGTGAGTCAATTGAATATTGCTCTAAACAATCTACTCTAAATTACAGGCTGAATTATGCTCCAAGGAGTTTGCCAAAGTGTTTGATTGTACGAACCATCTGGCTTGTGTAGGAGTTTTCGTTGTCATACCATGAAACAACCTGTACTTCTGTTGTGCCGTTCTCAAGTGGCAGAACCATTGTCTGAGTAGCATCAAACAGAGAACCAAATCTCATACCAACGATATCGCTGGATACGATTTCATCTTCGTTGTATCCGAAGGATTCATTAGAAGCTGCTTTCATAGCTGCGTTGATCTGTTCTTTTGTTACGTTTCCTTCAACAACTGCTGTTAAGATTGTTGTAGAACCTGTTGGGGTAGGAACACGCTGAGCAGATCCGATAAGTTTACCGTTCAGTTCCGGAATAACAAGACCGATAGCTTTAGCAGCACCTGTGCTGTTAGGAACGATGTTAACTGCAGCTGCACGAGATCTTCTTAAATCACCTTTTCTCTGTGGTCCGTCAAGTGTCATCTGATCGCCTGTGTAAGCGTGGATTGTGCACATGATACCGGATTTGATCGGTGCAAGATCGTTAAGAGCCTTAGCCATTGGTGCAAGGCAGTTTGTAGTACAGGAAGCAGCGGAGATGATTTTATCTTCGTTTGTAAGACCTTCATGGTTTACATTGTAAACGATTGTCTTAAGGTCGTTTCCAGCCGGAGCGGAAATGATAACGTGTTTAGCACCTGCATCGATATGAGCCTGAGCTTTGTCTTTGGATGTATAGAATCCTGTACACTCAAGAACTACGTCTACACCGATTTCTCCCCATGGAAGTTCAGCAGCGTTAGCTTTTGCGTAAATTTTGATTTCTTTTCCGTCAACTGTGATGGAATCTTCTCCTGCTGTTACTGTATCTGCAAGAGCATATTTTCCCTGTGTTGAATCATATTTTAATAAGTGAGCAAGCATTTTAGGAGATGTTAAATCGTTGATTGCTACGATTTCAAATCCTTCTGCTCCAAACATCTGACGGAATGCAAGACGTCCAATACGTCCAAAACCATTAATTGCAACTTTTACTGCCATGATAAAATTCCTCCTATGAATTAAGTGGTTAATTATGGTAATCCTTTGTTTGTTAAAGAATCATCAACCTGTAATGTATTGTACATAATTCTAAACAAAAATTCAAGACCATTTTCCAAAAAACAGATAAAAATTAAGTAAAAAATGTAAATTATATGTTATACTGTGTATACAGTGCTTTATGAATACACTGATCCGGGCCTGTAATTGTGATATTTCAGGTGCAGATATATCCATTTAAGAGGACACCGTATTCATTTGTAATATATCACACGCAAATATAACAGTACTGTTTTTTACAGAAGAAAGGACTGAAATTATGGACAGACAAATATTGTGGGATTGTCATATGCACTCTTCTTTTTCTGCTGACTCGGATACGCCTATGGAAGTTATGATCCATAGCGCTGTTGAAACGGGACTACAGGGAATTACTTTTACGGAACATCTGGATCCGGATTACCCTGTTACTCCGGACAATCTGGATTTTTCTCTGGATATTCCGGCTTACAAAGAAAAGCTGGCTGAAGTTTCAGATATGTATAAGGATAAAATTCAGGTACGTTTCGGAATTGAACTGGGACTGCAGATGCATCTGGGAGAATATTTTGACTCACTTCTCTCTCAGACACCTTTTGATTTCGTTATCGGTTCATCCCATCTTGTCCATGGGTATGATCCTTATTACCCGGAATTTTTTGAAGGACGTAAGGAATTTTTATGTTATATGGAATATTTTGAATCCATTCTTGAAAACATTTCCGCATATGACGGATTTGATGTTTACGGACATATTGATTATGTTGTCCGTTATGGTCCTAACAAGAACCGGGAATATTCTTACGGACGGTATAAAGATATTCTGGATGAGATTCTGAAAAAACTGATTTTCATGGGAAAAGGCATCGAACTTAATACAGGCGGATATCATTATGGTCTTGGAGAACCCAATCCATGTACTGCCGTAATAAGGCGCTATAGAGAACTCGGCGGAGAGATCATCACCATCGGAGCAGATGCGCATACTCCGGATAAAATCGCCTGTGCATTTGATAAAGCTGCCAGTGTACTGGAAGCCTGTGGTTTTCGTTACTATACAATCTTCAAAGACCGTAAACCGGAATTTATTTCTCTGTAAAACGTGTCAGTACTTGCCTATATGGCAGTTCCTATAATATAATATTACATATGATTTCAGAAGCCCAATTTCCAAACTGCTCCAAATACTGTTTCTCTGGTCTGCATCATAGCTGATCATGATAAAAAACTGACAGCAGATATGGAAATTGCAGCTTTCTGTATATATCCGTAACTGTCCGGTGTCTCCATATTTATGTTTTATATGTCCCGACACTGCCCGGTTACTGTATTTTTCATAAACCAGGGAGGAATATTATGGCTAAAAAAAGACTCCAGAAGAAACGTTCTTCATCAACAGTCAGAAAGCAGGAATCAGAAATTTTACAAGTGACTACTTCCAAAACTGAGCCTGTCAGAGTTGAAACTTCTAAAGTAGAACCTGTTAAGGTCGAGACTTCCAAAGTGGAACCTGTTAAGGTCGAGACTTCTAAAGTAGAACCTGTTAAGGTCGAGACTTCCAAAGTAGAACCTGTTAAGGTCGAGACTTCCAAAGTGGAACCTGTTAAACTGGACGTTCCTGTTGATCTTACTTTATATAACGAACGTTTTCAGAAACATTATGATGAGCTGAAATGGTTATATTGCGAATTATATCAGGATCGTGATGATGTCATGACCTATCTGCATGATCTTACTTCTAATATGGAAGCTTTCTATAACAGCAGAAATTCAGCATTAAAGGCATCTGATAAAAAGCGTGAGGCTGATCCGGACTGGTATAAACGCAATGACCTTGTAGGCATGATGATGTATGTAAACAATTTTGCACATACTTTAAAAGGTCTGGAGGAACATCTGGATTATGTGGAAGAATGCAATGTCAATTATCTTCATCTGATGCCTCTGCTCGCATCTCCGAAAGGAAAAAGTGACGGTGGTTACGCAGTAGCTGACTTCCGCACAGTGCAGCCTGAGCTTGGTACTATGGAGGACTTTTCAGAGCTTACCTCCAAATGCCATGAACGCGGCATCAACATCTGCCTTGATTTCGTTATGAACCATACTTCCGAAGAGCATGAGTGGGCAAAACGGGCTCGCGCAGGTGAAAAAGAATACCAGGACCGTTATTTCTTCTTTGATACCTACGATGTTCCTGCTCTCTATGAGAAGACCTGTCCACAGGTATTCCCAACTACCGCACCGGGCAACTTTACATGGCTGGATGACCTTCACAAGCATGTCATGACTACTTTCTATCCATACCAGTGGGATTTAAACTACAGAAATCCTGTTGTGTTTAACGAAATGGTCTACAATATGTTATATCTGGCAAACCAGGGTGTTGACATCGTACGTCTCGATGCAGTTCCTTATATCTGGAAGCAGCTTGGAACAAACTGCCGCAACCTGCCACAGGTTCACACAATCGTACGTATGATGCGTATGATCTGCGAGATCGTGTGCCCGGGAGTCCTTCTTCTCGGAGAGGTTGTCATGGCTCCTGAAAAAGTTGTTCCATATTTCGGTACACTTGAAAAGCCGGAATGCCATATCCTGTATAACGTTACTACTATGGCAAGCACCTGGCACACAGTTGCAACCAAAGATGTATCTCTGCTCCGCAGACAGCTGGATATTCTGGGATCTCTTCCAAAAGAGTACATCTTCCAGAATTATCTGCGTTGCCACGATGATATTGGCTGGGGACTGGATTATGATTTCCTGAAGAATTTCTCAATCGATGAGGTTTCTCATAAGAAATTCCTGAATGATTTCTTTACAGGCAAATATCCGGATACATTTGGCCGCGGTGAACTTTACAATGATGACCCGCGTCTGGGTGATGCAAGACTTTGCGGTACTACCGCATCTCTGTGCGGCATTGAGAAATATGGTTTTGAAGGAAATGTAGCTGGTGTTGACAGAAGTGTGCGCTATGACATCACACTTCATGCATTTATGCTTTCCCAGTCAGGTATCCCTGTAATCTACAGCGGAGATGAGATTGGTCAGGTAAACGACTATTCTTATAAAGATGATCCTGACAAGGCAGTTGATTCCCGCTATCTTCACAGAGGAGAATTCAACTGGTCACTTGCTCCAAACAGAAATATCGCAGATACAGTACAGGGAAAACTTTTCCACGCACTGGATCATCTGGAACATATCAGAAGTTCACACAGCGTTTTTGATACAACAGCTGATCTTCGTACAATCGATACCTGGGATTCTTCTATCCTTGCAATCGTACGCGAAAATGCAGAGGAGAAATTCATCGGAATCTATAACTTCAGCGATCAGGATAAGGTTGCATGGATCAACGAAGATGACGGCATATACACTGATCTTATCTCAGGACATGAGATGGAAGCTAAAGGTGTTATGATCCCTGCATTTGGATGCTTCTGGCTGTGCAGAAAGAAATAAACCATTAATCTGCATAACGCAGACCGCATAATGCAAACGAGGACAATCTGCATATTTTACAGATTGTCCTCGTTTTTTACTTCTGGACTCTTTCCAAAAATCTTGCAAAAAATCCTTTATTTTCATCTTCTCTGTCCAGTGACTTCTCATAAATCCTCCTGATCCATTCTGTAATAGTTTCGATCAGGATTGGAGAGAATGTCATCAGTACAAATACCAGAATGATCATTCCAAATTCCAGAGAACCCAGTGTCAGCAAATCCTGCAATACAACCGCACTTATAAAAAATGCAAACTGCATTCCATAAATGATCACTTTTCTGTATGTGTTCAGCGGCGAATAAACTGTACGCAGTGCAGACATATAGTTCCACCCCGTAACCAGAACACAGGCTGTATTAAGCATGACGTTGGAATGGTATACATCCTGACAGACCAGCATGATCGTAAATACACATCCTGTAATGGTTACTGCCGCAGGAAATGCATTCATAAATACGTGCCTCAGGAATGTATGGTCAATCTTATTGTAATTATTTTCCTGTGTCAGAAGAAATGTAGGAATTCCCACTGCGCAGGCACTGATCAGTGACATCTGGATTGGTTCAAAGGGATATGCATCTCCAAAGAAAATTGTGATCAATGACAGTAAAACAGAAAAAATTGTTTTGATCAGAAACATGGATGCCGCACTTCTGATATTGTTTACAACACGACGGCCCTGATTTACAATATGAGGCATTGCCCCGAAATTAGAATCAAGAAGAACGACATTTGCAATATTTTTAGCTGCATCGCTTCCTGCTGCCATGGCAATACTGCAGTCTGCTTCCTTGAGTGCAAGTACGTCATTTACACCATCACCGGTCATCGCAACTGTATGCTTCTGTGACTGAAGAGCCTGTACCATCTGTTTCTTCTGCTGTGGTGTTACACGCCCGAATACACTGCACTCTGCAACTGCACGCTGCATTTCTTCCGGAGTTTTGATTGTTGTTGCATCGATATAATGATTGGCATTTTTCAGTCCTGCTTTCTTTGCAATCGCAGAGACAGTCACAGGATCATCTCCTGAGATAACTTTAAGGTCAACTCCCTGGCTGTCAAAAAAAGCCAGAGTATCCGGTGCTTCCTCACGTATCACGTCAGTGATGAGAAACAGTCCCAACGGTTCAAGTCCTGTCGGGCGTTCCGTTCCTTTTGTCTCCTGTTCACTGTGAGCCAGAACAAGGATACGGTATCCCTCCTGTGCGTAACTGCTACAATGTTCCAGAAGTTCTTCATTTCCTTCCGGAAAAAGGAACTGTGCAGCTCCCATCAGATAAGTTCCTCTTCCTTCAAAAACAGCACCACTGTATTTCCTGTCTGAGGAGAAAGGAATGGCATGGATCAGTTTCAGGTCATTTCTTGAAGGAAAGCGCTTTCTCAGCGCATCTGCTGTTGCATTCTGATCATGAAGAACTGACATCATATTTCCCATAATGTGGTCAATTTCCTGAAGCTTCTGTCTTTCTTCCTGAGATACCGTTTCTGAATTTACTGTTTCCTGTATCTGTCCGTTTTCCTTCTCTGCTGATACCGTAACCTCCGGTTTTAATGCTGACACATTCTGAACAGGCTCCCCTGTTTCCGGATCAAATTTTGCTGTATGTTGTACAACAGTTGTCTGTGCTGTATCATACAACTGCACATCTTCAACCTTCATGGTACCTTCTGTGATCGTACCGGTCTTATCCAGACAGAGCGTGTCAACTCTCGCCAGCGTTTCAATACAGTAAAGCTCCTGCACAAGTGTCTTCTTTGTAGCAAGAACCATAGAACCCAATGTCAGTGCCACACTTGTCAGAAGTACCAGGCCTTCCGGGATCATTCCAAGTACTGCGGCAACCATATTTACCACAGAATCCTTCAGTGTATCTCCTACGATCATATATTGCTTGTAAAACAACATGGCACCAAGAGGCACGATAATGATACTGATCACCTTCAGAATCGCATTCAGAGAATTGCGAAGTTCCGAATTATGACGTTTAAATTCCTTTGCTTCACTTGTGATCTGCGATGCATAATTATCTTTTCCAACATGGATTACCTGACAGCAAGCTTCCCCTGATGTCACAAAGCTTCCTGAAAAAAGTTCGTCTCCCTGGCTTTTGGACAGATTGTCCGACTCACCGGTGAGTAGAGACTCGTTTACTTCTACAGTTCCCTCCAGTACCTTTACGTCAGCCGGAACCTGATCTCCTGTTTTCAGAAAGATCAGATCATCCAGAACAAGTTTCTCTGTGGAAATACTCCATTTCTTCCCCTCACGCAAAACTACTGTTTTACTCTCTGTAAGGATTGCAAGTTTGTCAATCGTCTTCTTTGCTCTGATCTCCTGAATAATACCTATCACTGTATTGATCAGAATGATTCCCATAAACATGGAGTTCTTATAAGATCTCACAAAAAGCACCAGAACAAGCAATGCAATATTTAAAAAGTTAAAAAATGTAAGCGTGTTTTCCAAAATGATCTGCTTGTAGGTTCTGGTATTCGGGTTCTCGTTGACATTAACTTTTCCTTCTGCAATCCTCTCCTGCACCTGTTCATTTGTAAGTCCTGTCATTTCTACCTCCTGCAGAAAATATTTATAGCAGCATCATATAATAAAAATTGCGGGAACTGCTTCACAAAATATCTTTTGTCCCTGGTATCATATAATGCCATAATATAAAGCACAGGGCAGATGATGAGTATCACCCGCCCCTTCTTTATAAATAACGATTTCAGATTACAAACAGATTCAGATTTTTTGCTATAATCAATATTCTTCTTCCTCTGCTTCTTCACCTTCGTGAATATCAGACTTTGGTTTCTTAAGACCTTTAATCTCAATATGATGCTTCTGTGCATAATCCCACAGAGCCGCATGGATTGCTTCCTCTGCAAGCAGGGAGCAGTGTACTTTTACAGGCGGAAGTCCGTCCAGGGCTTCCATAACTGCCTTATTTGTAACTTCCATAGCTTCTTCGATGGTTTTTCCCATTACCATCTCTGTTGCCATGCTGCTGGTTGCAACTGCCGCACCACATCCGAATGTTTTGAATTTGCAGTCTTTGATGATATGTGTTTCATCATCGATATCAAGAAAAATCCTCATGATATCACCGCATTTTGCATTTCCCACTGTACCTACGCCACTTGCGTTCTCTATTTCTCCTACATTACGCGGATGCTGAAAATGATCCATTACTTTTTCACTGTAAGCCATTTGTGTTTCCTCCTGTTATCCTGACTTTCTTTTAATATTATTTCTGTTGTAACTGCAAAAATACAAACAATTATCTTCTGTTTTGTTATTTATTCTGTTTTTTCATGAAATCTTCATATAATGGAGACATGCTTCTTAAGTGCGCTACAATTTCTTTCAATCTGTCCACTACGAAATCTACATCTTCCATTGTTGTCTCTTCGCTGAGTGTCATACGCAGAGAACCATGTGCAATCTCGTGCGGAAGTCCGATTGCAAGAAGTACATGGGACGGATCAAGAGAACCTGATGTACAGGCAGATCCGCTGGATGCACAGATTCCATAATTATCCAGCATCAGCAGGAGAGATTCGCCCTCAACAAACTGGAAGCTGACATTTACGTTATTTGGAAGACGTTTTATACGGTCACCGTTTACTTTTACATAAGGAATCTCTGTCTCAATTCTGTGGATCAGATGATCTCTGATAGCGATTTCTTTGTCAGTACGTTCTTTCATGGATGCATTTGCACGTGCTGCTGCTACACCGTATCCAACGATTCCCGGCACATTCTCTGTACCTGCACGACGTTTACGTTCCTGTGCACCGCCATGTACAAAGGAACGGATTTTTACGCCCTTACGAATGTAGAGGAAACCGATTCCTTTTGGTCCATTGATCTTATGTCCGCTGGAGCTTAACATATCAATGTTGCATTCATCCACATTGATCGGAACCTGACAGAATGCCTGAACAGCATCTGTGTGGAAAAGCACTCCATGCTCTTTTGCGATACGTCCGATTTCCTTGATCGGCTGGATAGAACCAATCTCGTTGTTTGCAAACATTACAGAAATCAGGATTGTTTCCGGTGTGATTGCTTTCTCAAGTTCATCCAGTTTTACAATACCGTTCTCGTCTACATCTACATATGTGATCTTTGCGCCGCGTTTCTCCAGATATTCACAGGTATGGAGAATTGCATGATGCTCGATCTTTGTTGTGATGATGTGGTTTCCTTTTGCTTTATATGCCTCAAAGGTAGCCTTCAGAGCCCAGTTATCAGACTCGGAACCACCTGCTGTGAAATAAATTTCTTCTTTCTTTGCTCCAAGAACTTCTGCGATCTGCTCTCTTCCTTTGGTGATCGCCTCTTTGCTCTTGCCTGCAAAATCATAAATACTGGACGGGTTGCCATAATATTCTGAAAAATATGGCAGCATTGCCTGGACAACCTCCGGTGCTGTTTTAGTTGTTGCTGCATTGTCCAGATAAATCATTTTTCCCATTTTCTTGTCCTCCTGTTTTATTTAAGTATGTCCGGTACATTTTCTTCCATGCCCTGACTTTCCATTTTTTCTTCATGTACTCTTCTGCTTTCCTCGATCAGCTGACCAAGCATCAGGGTATCGACAGCGCTTGTAATACTGTCATTGATTCTCTTCCAGACGAGTTTTGCCACACATACATCACTGCCATGGCAGGTTCCGTCATTCTCAATCCCGGGACAGGCTGCTGCTTCCAGGCTGCCTTCCAGCACACGCAGGACTTCACCGACCGAGATCTCATCTGCCGGCTTGCCAAGCTGGTATCCGCCGTAAGCCCCTCTGCTGCTCTTTACAAGACCGGCCTTCTTAAGCATGGCCATAAGCTGTTCGAGGTAGCTTGTGGAAATATCCTGTCTCTCCGCAATACTCTGTAAAGATATCGCTTCATTCGCACTGTGCAAACCAAGATCTATCAATGCTTTCAAGCCATAACGGGCTCTTGTTGAGAGTTTCATTTTCTCACCTCGTTTTTTAATTCCCAGTGTTTCCCTCGGATTTCATGATTACTTTACCAGAAACAAACCGTTCTGTCAAGGCTGTTTTGTTCATATATTGCTGTAAAGGCGTTTCGGCAGGTTACTGTTTTTTAGTCAAGCGGATATTCGCACCTGCTGCGCATGAAAAGGTCTGGATTTTTCATTATGTCAAAAAAACTTTTTATCAAAGGAACTTTACTTCTTACATTTGCCGGTTTGTTAAGCAGACTTATGGGGTTCTTTTACAGAATATTCCTGTCACACACTATTGGTGCACATGGGCTTGGTATCTTTCAGCTTATACTTCCACTGCAGATTCTGATCATGTCCATCTGCGCTTCCGGTATCCAGACTGCAATCTCCCGCCTCACTGCCGCAGAAAAAGTTTCCAAAAATCCCAGTCGTCATATCTCAGATTATTTTGTCGTGGGAACTGTATTTTCTGTTGTTTTCTCCCTGGTATTCTCCTGGTTTCTTTACAGCTATGCGGATTTCTGGGCAGTACAGATTCTGAAAGAGTCACAGACCTCCGGTCTGATACGGATTCTTTCTCTGAGTATTCCGTTGAGTACACTTCATACCTGTATCAGCAGCTATTATTTGGGAAGAAAACAGGCCGGATTTCCCGCAGGAGTCCAGCTTCTGGAACAGCTTTTCCGCACAGGCGGATGCTATATTCTTTATCTGATCTGTGCATCGCAAGGGCGAAACATCACTCCGGCAATTGCAGTCGGCGGAAATCTTATCGGGGAAATAGCCTCATCTTTTATTTCTCTTTTCGCAGTCAGTATGCATTTTAAGGTAACACATTATAATATCCGGAATATCAGAAGACCGCTTTCTGTTCTCAGAAAATTGCTCCATATTTCCGTTCCTCTTACCATGAATAAAATACTGCTCACCCTTCTGGGAAGTATTGAAGTGATTCTTATACCTGCAAGGCTGCAAATGTCAGGACTTACTCCCAAAGATTCCCTGAGTGTTTACGGAATCTTTACAGGGATGGCACTTCCGCTTATTCTTTTCCCCGCTACGCTTACAAACTCGGCTGCGGCCATGCTGATTCCCTCCATTACCCAGCTGCAGACTCTGGGGTATCAAAAGCGGATCCAATATGTGATCGGCAGGATTTTCCGATACTGTCTGCTGCTAGGCGGATCCTGCTTGGTTTTTTTTCTGTTTCTTGGAGAATTTCTTGGAAATTTTCTGTTTCACAGTCAGACAGCCGGAATCTATATCCATACCATGTCCTATATCTGTCCTTTTCTGTACCTGAACACCACTCTCACCAGCGTACTCAACGGTCTTGGAAAATCCGGCATCTGCCTGCTGCACAGTGTGATCAGCGTCTGCATCCGGATCAGTTTCGTGCTGTTTGCAATCCCTGTTCTGGGAATCCGGGGATATCTGTACGGGATTCTCTGCAGCGAACTGGCGCTCAGCATCCTGCACAGTTTACAAATACTGCAAAACAACTATAGCAATCCCCGTAAATAATGCATATTGATTAAGAGACTTGATAGTTACTATTCACACTCCACTATCCCGCGAGGTGTTTTGGCATGGATATGCCAAAATTCCATTGCCGCAGGTAATCTGGAATGAATTTTGGCTACGTTACTGAGAACGAAGTGAACAGTAACGCTTGATATGATCGCAGAAAGTCATCCGAAAATATTTTGGCTATCGACATTCAGATAGGAATGGTTTATAATAAATTCCGAAAAAAGCAAGACAAATAGACACAAAGGAGATATTACTATGGGATTCGATTTTATCAAAAAATTACCAACCCCTGAAGAAATCCGTAATCAGTATCCCATTGATGCTGAAATTCAGGCTGTTAAAGATGCAAGAGATAAAGAACTGCGTGATGTTTTTACCGGAAAGTCCGATAAATTCCTTGCAATCATCGGTCCTTGTTCAGCAGATAATGAAGATGCTGTTCTGGACTATCTTACCAGATTACGCAATGTTCAGGAGAAAATAGCTGACAAGGTTCTGATTGTTCCACGTGTTTATACAAACAAACCAAGAACAACAGGAGAAGGCTATAAAGGTATGGTTCACCAGCCGGATCCCGAGAAACAGCCAAATCTTCTTGCAGGGCTTGTAGCAATCCGTAAAATGCATATCCATGCAATCCGGACCAGTGGTATGACCTGTGCAGATGAGATGCTTTATCCGGAAAATTACCGTTACCTTTCTGACCTGCTTTCTTATGTGGCAGTAGGTGCACGTTCTGTGGAAGACCAGCAGCATCGTCTTACCGTCAGCGGCATGGAAGTTCCTGCAGGTATGAAAAATCCAACCAGCGGCGATCTTGCAGTCATGCTCAATTCCGTTGTAGCAGCTCAGGGTGGACATCGTTTTATCTACAGAAGCTGGGAAGTAGAAACAACAGGTAATGAACTGGCTCATACAATTCTCCGCGGTGCCGTAAATAAACATGGGGAGGCAATCCCGAACTATCATTACGAGGATCTTCGTCTTCTCTGGGAGAAATATCAGGAGAAAAACCTTAAAAATCCGGCTGTTATCGTTGATACCAACCACTCTAATTCTAATAAACAATATGACCAGCAGGTTCGTATTGCAAAAGAGGTTCTCCACAGCCGCCAGGTAGACCCGGAACTTCATACTCTGGTAAAAGGGCTTATGATCGAGAGTTATATTGAACCGGGAAATCAGAAGATCGGATGTGATCATATTTACGGAAAATCTATTACCGATCCATGTCTTGGATGGGAAGAATCCGAACGTCTTCTGTATACAATTGCTGAGATGTGTTGATCCGTTATTGTTTATAAACAACATTCCATACTCTCTGATCAGATGGATCGCTGTAATTACATTATCTGTAAATAGCACATGTTATGACATTACAGGAAAAAACTATTCAGCCACCCACTGCTTATTGCTCTTCGCAATTAAAGCAGGGGACTTACTTGATTCAGTTAAAAAAGCTTCTATAAACTGTTCAAAACAGACTATAGAAGCTTTTTCATTTGACATTATAGCAATCCTCATAAATAATAAGTTTTTAATGACGTGGATGTGTTTTCATATACACATCACGCATTTTATTCATATTCATGCCCAGATAAACCTGCGTAGTGGAAATATCGGAATGTCCCAGCATTTCCTGAACGCTTCGTATATCCGCACCATTCTGCAGCATATGCACAGCAAAAGAATGCCTCAATGTATGCGGGGCAATATCCCTTTTGATACCGGCATCATCCGCATATCCCTTTAATACTTTCCAGAATCCCTGACGGCTCATCGCTTTCCCTGAACAATTTGTAAATAATGCTGTTTCTTTCTCATCTTTCACAAAAACAGTTCTGGCTGTTTGCAGATACCGTTCCATTGCCTTCTTGCATGGAATACCAATAGGGATAATCCTCTCTTTTCCATTCTCATTACAGACCACATATCCAAACTGGAGATTGACATCAAAAATCTGAAGATGAAGCATCTCACTGACTCTCATACCTGTTGCATACAGCAATTCCAGCATTGCTGAATCTCTTATCCCTTTAGGGGTATCCAATTTCGGCTGCTGAAGTAATTTATCCACTTCTTCTATGGTAAGTATCTCAGGTGCCCTTTTCTCAACCTTCGGAGGTTTCAGGTTATCTGCCGGATCTTCTGCGATCACGCCTTCCTTCCACAGATACTGAAAAAATGCTCTCATAGAAGCAACGCTTCTGGAAATGGAAGATGACGCAAACTTCTCACGTTCCATGTAACTGATATACCCTTCAAGCTCAAGTTCTTTTACATCTTTATAATTTCTGATTCCCCGTTCCTTCAGAAATTCCGCCATTTTTTTCAGATCTCTCTGGTATGAGATCTCTGTATTTGCCGATGTTTTTTTTGTATTATGCAGATATGTAATAAATTCCCTTATTTCTATGTCCATATTCCCGTTTCCTTTTAATCAAAATATCCGCTGCCTGTAGCTCCTGCGATCAGACGAAAATTAATCCTCTTCGCAGTTTATCAGCAGAAAATCGTACTCTCTCCGATAAAATGTATATGTATTATACTGTTTATTTTACATAAAATCAAACCTTTTTTTCGAGAAAAATCCTTGTATTTCAAGCTTTTTCAGCATCAAATACCATATGTCGGAGATTTTATGACAACCAATACTAAATATAGTAAATGTGTCATTAAAAAATTTTTATATATTTCAGAATAATGTCAATGATCAGAGGGTTCACATAGCATTCGATAAGTATTCCCAGAAAATATCCTACTGCTGCAATGCACATTTTTTTAAGATAAATACTGACTTCTCCGGAAATCAGACCTCTGTTTCTCCATATTTCTGATGATATCTTCCATTCCTGTTCCATAGAATAAAGCCAGACCGGAATGTAAAATAAATATTGCGGCAGCAAAAGTCCCATTCCGATCACCCCGCCTGCAAATCCAAATTCCAGTATAGAAACAGTCATTATCATACCTGCATACAATCCTGATCCCAGAAGCGTTATAACAGCAAGCGGCGCACCAAAAATCGAAAATCCACAGATTATATTCAACAGATAAAAAACACCTCTGTATTTTAATATTTCTTTCAGATATTCAATATTGCCTGTATTTTTTCCTGCAAATGTACTCAGAAAATATACCGATGCCCATGTTTTCTGTTGCCATTTTGCCTTCCAGATTATATTCGGTATCAGATTTCCGGCCAGAAATCCAAAAAGAAATAAAATAAGCGCAGGAAATTTTTTGGTTCCCGTTCTGTTTTTCTTCATTCTATCACCCTGTACCAGTTTACTGAGAAATTCCAGGAAGTATTCCTGTCTTTACAAGAAAGAATCGTGTCCGGAGGGCTTTTTTATGTTATAGGAACATTACGGAGTAATTTCCTATAACATAACATAAAAAAACTGCACAGACTGTATAAATACAATCTGCACAGTTTATATCTGCAAAGAACTGTCCACGATAGTCCATAAAATGAACAATCATATTATTTCGCATAGTCAATCGCTCTGCTTTCACGTATCACGTTGACTTTAATCTGACCGGGATATTCAAGTTCTGCTTCAATCTGTTTCGCAATATCGCGCGCAAGGAGAACCATATCTGCATCATTAACATGCTCCGGCACTACCATTACACGTATTTCTCTTCCCGCCTGAATGGCAAAAGATTTATCAACACCTTTAAACTGGTTCGTAATATCCTCCAGTTGTTTCAGACGATTGGTATAAGTTTCCAGCGTTTCTCTTCTTGCACCAGGTCTCGCCGCTGAAATAGCATCTGCAGCCTGTACAATACATGCGATCAGAGATTCCGGCTCACAGTCACCATGATGAGATGCGACCGTATTGATAACAATCTGGGATTCCTTATACTTCTTACAGAGATCCACACCAATCTGAATATGAGATCCTTCTACTTCATGGTCAATTGATTTACCAATATCATGAAGAAGACCTGCTCTCTTAGCCATACGGACATCTACGCCAACCTCACCGGCCAGCATTCCGGATAACTGAGCTACCTCAATAGAATGTCTTAAAGCATTCTGTCCATAACTTGAACGGAACTTCATACGTCCAAGAAGTTTCAGTAATTCAGGATGAATACCATGAACTCCAACGTCCATAGCTGCATTCTCACCATCTTCGCGAATCTGCGCTTCTACTTCTCTCTGGGCTTTCTCAACCATCTCTTCGATTCTGGCCGGATGGATACGTCCATCGACAATTAATTTCTCAAGGGCAATTCGGGCAACTTCACGACGAATCGGGTCAAAACTGGAAAGAATAACGGCTTCCGGTGTATCATCAATAATCAGATCAACACCTGTCATCGTCTCCAGTGTACGGATATTACGGCCTTCACGACCGATAATACGTCCCTTCATCTCGTCATTCGGAAGCGGAACAACGGAAATCGTTGTCTCAGCAACATGGTCAGCTGCACATTTCTGGATTGCGGTAACCACGTACTCTTTGGCTTTCTTTCCTGCCTCTTCCTTTGCCCTGGTTTCAAGTTCCTTCACTAACATTGCTGTTTCATGTTTCACTTCATCTTCCACAGTCTTCAGAAGATAATCTTTTGCCTGTTCGGAGGTCAAACCTGAGATTCGTTCAAGTTCCTGTACTCTCTTTTCGCTCAGAGCATCCACTTCAGCCTGACGTTTGTTCAGCCTGTCTTCTCTTGAAGTCAGCTGACTCTCCCTCTTCTCAAGTGAATCTGCCTTTCTGTCAAGTGCTTCTTCCTTAGCAAGAACACGCTTCTCAAACTTCTGCAGTTCAGAGCGACGTTCCTTACTCTCTCTCTCCAGTTCGTTCTTGTTTCTTAAAGTTTCTTCCTTAAGTTCCAACAAACCTTCTCTTTTCTTGGTCTCTGCAGCTTTCAAAGCCTCATCAATAATGTTACGGGCCTTTTCTTCTGCATTGCCAATCTTCTCAG
>OLRJ01000762.1_pt1 | contig 31086 bp, 29 predicted proteins | sample 1672741 | NCBI WGS metagenome assembly OLRJ01 (sample SAMEA3136719, study PRJEB25190) | human gut metagenome | biome: human gut; feature: human-associated habitat; material: faeces | place: Austria | collected 2013
TGGAGTCCTGTCCGGTGTCCCGACCATGTACCGCTGCGAGCAGCACCTGAGCGGAAGCGGGTTTTTGGTTCTTATATTAATATCGAATAAGTGAAGATGCCGGTCACGTATAAAAGGCTGATGGAGGAACAGTATGATAAAGGTTTTTGTTTTAGTAATCGAGAATTTGCATTAATTAGGACTGTTCAAGCAGGTAACTTTTATGTATAATATAATATATCTTATATAATATATTATATGCAGCGTGAAAGGAGAACATGAATATCATGATAGATGTATACGAAGAATATCGCAAAAAACTTGTTACCCCGCAGGAAGCCGTTAAACTGGTAAAAGACGGAGACTGGGTTGATTACAGCCAGACCTGTTCTTTCCCGGAAGCACTGGATGAAGCACTGGCAGCAAGAAGAGATGAGCTTCATGATGTTAAAATCCGTAATGCAATCGCTATGAAGCCGATACAGGTTGTAGAGCAGGATCCGGAGCAGAAAGCATTTACCTATAATGCATGGCATTGTTCCGGGCTGGATCGTAAATATGTAGATCAGGGAAGAGCATACTACATGCCGATGTTATTCCGCGATAATGCTGCTTACTATAAAAGGGGTTATGCGCCGGTCAACGTGGCTATGGTAAGCGTAGCGCCGATGGATAAACACGGATATTTCAGTTTTGGTCTGACAAACTGTGCACAGGAAGCAATGCTTGAGGCAGCAGATCATATTATCCTGGAAGTGAATGAAGAGATGCCGGTTATCTATGGTATGGAAGCAGATCATATTCATATTTCAGAGGTTGATTATGTGGTAGAAGGCCATCGCCATATCGGTGTGGCACCGGGCGGTTCCGCAAGTGACCTGGATCGTCAGATTGCACAGCAGATTTTCCCATATCTCTATGATGGCATTACTCTGCAGATCGGTATCGGCGGTATGCCAAACGCCCTCGGTGGTCTGATCGCCGAGTCTGATCTGAAAGATCTCGGTATGCACACCGAGCTGATGAGTGACGGATATCTGAAACTTTATCAGGCAGGCAAGATTACCAATAAAAAGAAAACTATCAACAGAGGAAAAGGTGTATTCTCTATCTGTAACGGTTCCAAAGAACTGTATGAGTTCCTTGACCACAACATGGACATCTTATCCGCTCCGATGAGCTATGTAAACAATCCATCCACAATCCGCGCATTAGATCATTTCGTGTCCATCAACGGATGCATTTCAATGGATCTGTACGGACAGGTTTGCTCTGAGACTGCAGGAACCCGTCATATCAGCGGTACCGGCGGACAGCTTGACTTCGTAACAGGTGCTTTTGCGGCTGAGCACGGACAGGCTTTCCTGGCAATGCCATCTGTACATGTAGATAAACAGGGTGTAAAACATTCCAATATTCTTCCGAAATTTACACAGGGCGATGTTATCACAACACCGAGAACACAGGCACCGCATATGGTAACAGAGTATGGTGTGGCAATGCTTTCCGGTCTTCCGACCTGGCAGCGTGCTGAAAAGATTATCTCCATCGCTCATCCAGATTTCAGAGACGAGCTGATCCGTGCAGCAGAGGAGCAGAAGATCTGGAGACGTTCCAATAAACGGTAGTTTTGGGGAAAGATATGCGCGATTCTGACAAGAATATGTCAACTTACGCTGACCAGAATCGTGTGCCGGTTTTCATGCACGTTCGACTTGAAAAGAATGGGTGTAACTGTAAACAAATTCCTCTCTGTTCCATGGATTTTGTATAAAATGTCCCTGTTCATAAATTAGACACAAATCTTTTACATTTAGAAGGTAGAAACGAAACTGGAACAAGCATTATAATACAATAGAAAACCAGTTTGAGAAAAAATTACTACCCAGGATAGAAATTTTTTCTGACAGCGGCTGAATGCGTGCAGCCGCTGTTTTTTTTACTTATAAATAAAGAATGCAGGCAAACCATGTAGACAAAAAAGAATGTCAATATGGTTTGTTTTTATTTAGATTCAGGAGTTCCTTTACATTGATTTGAGTTTGTAAAATGGGTATACTTGTAGGAAAGTAATCAGATAATGTCAGAGATGCAAAAGAAAATAAGGTTGCTTTCGTGAAACGGGTGTTTTTTAGGCAAAGCTGATACAAATAAAAGGAGGACTTTAATAATGGTAAAAAAAGCAGATGAATTAAAACATGTGATGTTACACAATATGAAAGGCGGCAAGGGCGCAGTGGAAAAAATCGCATCCGCAGAGCCGGAAGAATATGAAGGCGGCGCAAAAGTGATCGGTCGTCTGGTGTTGCGGCCGGGCGTTTCCATTGGCGAGCATACCCATGAAGGGGACGAGGAGATTATGACGATTCTTGCCGGTCATGCCTGTTATCATGAAGGGGATGCACAGTATATTCTGGAGCCGGGAGATGTGACCGTGTGCAAAAACGGGGAATCTCACTGGGTGGAGAATGCTTCTGAGACGGAGAATCTTGAGCTGTTTGTGCTGGTCAATACGGTAAATTGATAAAGGTGTTCCAGTCATGCGCGTTTTCTTGCAATTGGTCAACATTATGAGAAACCAGAAATTGCAGGAAATGATATAGTAAAATAAAAAATATAAAATGAGTAAGGGAAAAGTAAAAATGGGGAGATTAAAAAGGAAAGGAGTTAAAAAACACTGTCGCAGAAAGTTTGTCGTACTGATTGTGATTTTGGCTGCAATATGTGTTTTGGCATTCGGAAGTTTCAGATATATGCATGATTATTACCATGCGGAAGATGCAACAGCAGCTTTAGAGGATACAGATGACGTCAGTGTGCTGGAGACAGCATCAGGCTATATGTATGACGGGCCGGGAAAAGATACAGCGCTGATTTTTTATCCGGGCGCAAAGGTAGAGGATATTGCATATGCGCCGCTTCTGAAACAGCTGGCTGCATCCGGTATAGATTGTTTTCTTGTCAAAATGCCGTGTAATCTTGCAATTTTTGGAAAAGACAGAGCAGAAAATGTACTGGATGAATTTGGCGATGATTATAAGAGCTGGTATCTTGCGGGGCATTCTCTGGGAGGTGCCATGGCTGCGGAATATGCGTCCCAAAATGCAGATTGTCTGCAGGGGCTGATTTTTCTGGCGTCATATTCAACGAAAGATTTGTCGGACACACAGCTGAAAGTGCTTTCTTTGTATGGAAGTGAAGATCAGGTATTAAATAAAGACAAAGTGGTTCAGGGAAGAGAACTGATGCCGGAAACTTATATGGAACATGAGATTACAGGCGGTAATCATGCCCAGTTTGGGGATTATGGAGCTCAGAAGGGCGATGGCACCGCTACGATCTCAGCAGAGGAGCAGCAGCAGGAAACTGTACAGCAGATCTTGACATTTATACAACCTTGAAATGGTATGATACCCCTGGGTGTCGTTTGAACAGAACGATTCCGGGGGATTTTTTTGATTTTATGTAGACTTTCTAATCTTGTGTGCGTATAATATGTTATTGATAGTAATTATCAATAACTAACTTATGTTATAGCTGTGAAAGAAATGTTAGCTTGTATTTTTGTAATAAGCGTCTGTTGAAACGCAGAGAGCCGGTAGAATTTGCATGTTTAATGATTCAAAGAAATGTGAACGATTATTGTGTAAAAAATATAATATTCGTTAGGTTTCACAGACAGAGGACATAAGCGAAAATACACATTTACAAAAGAACACCATACAGGAAAGGAACGTACATGTATTTAGATAAACTGGAGACCGGACAGAGTGGGAAGGTTCTGGGAATCAATGGAAAAGGTGAACTACGGCATCATCTGCTGGATATGGGGCTGACGCCGGGGACGGTAGTCACGCTGCGAAAGGTGGCGCCTATGGGAGATCCCATACAGATTTTACTTCGTGGCTATGAACTGACGCTTCGTTTGGATGAGGCCAGAAAAATTGAGATAGAACAGGTAAAGGAAGCGCCAATGATGTCCAAAAGTATGAACGGTGTCAGGGAATACCGTAAAAATATGGCGCATCCGGGTGTAGGCGAGCTTGGAAAAAGCGGTAGCTATAAGCCAAATAAGATTGGACCGGATATTCCAAAAGGCGAGCCGATCACATTTGCCCTTGCAGGAAATCAGAACTGCGGCAAGACGACATTATTCAATCAGCTGACCGGAGCGAATCAGCATGTGGGAAATTTCCCGGGAGTTACGGTTGATAAAAAAGAGGGCACGATCCGGCGGCACCCTGAAGCGACCGTTACAGATCTGCCGGGCATTTATTCTCTGTCACCCTATTCTAATGAAGAGATTGTGACCAGAGATTTTTTGCTGAAGACTCATCCAACAGGAATTATCAACATCGTGGATGCGTCCAATATCGAACGAAACCTTTATCTGACGATGCAGTTGATGGAGCTTGGAATTCCTATGGTTCTTGCCGTCAATATGATGGATGAAGTGCGGGCAAATGGCGGAACTGTCAGGATCAATGAGCTGGAAGGGCTTCTTGGAATTCCGGTAATACCAATCTCAGCGGTAAAAAATGAAGGCATTGATGAGCTGATTGATCACGCTATGCATGTGGCACAGCATCGGGAGGCGCCGGGAAGAATTGATTTCTGCCCGGATACGGAGGAAGCGGGAGATCCTTTGGGCGCTGTGCACCGCTGTATCCATACGGCAGAGCATCTTATCGAGCCGTTTGCAAAAGCGGCAGGGCTTCCGGTCAGGTTTTCTGCTACCAAAATGGTAGAAAACGACCCATTACTGGCAAAGGAACTGAATCTTCCATCAGAGGAAATCGAAGTACTGGATCATATGGTACATATTATGGAAGAAGAAAGTGGCATGGATCGGGAAGCTGCTCTTGCGAATATGCGTTTTTCTTTTATCGAAAATCTGTGTGCGCAGACCGTAGTAAAGCCTCACGAGAGCAGAGAACATAAGCGAAGCGTTGCCATTGACCGGATCCTTACGGGAAAATATACGGCAATCCCGTGCTTTATCGGGATCATGGCACTGGTATTTGCCTTGACATTTAACTTTATCGGTGCGCTTTTGTCTGACTGGCTGGCGTTGGGCGTAGATGCTGTTGTTGCACTGATTGACAGAGGGCTTTCTGCAACAAATATCAATCCGGTAGTACATTCGCTGGTAGTAGACGGTATCTGCAGCGGTGTGGGAAGTGTGCTCAGTTTTATCCCGACTATCGTTACGCTGTTTTTCTTCCTGTCTATTCTGGAAGATACGGGATATATGGCGCGGGTGGCATTTGTCATGGATAAACTGCTGCGAAAGATCGGTCTGTCCGGCAGAAGCTTTGTGCCGATGCTTGTTGGATTTGGCTGTTCGGTGCCGGCGATCATGGCGTCAAGGACGTTATCTAGTGAACGTGACCGTAAGATGACGATCCTGCTGACGCCATTTATGAGCTGCAGTGCAAAACTGCCAATCTATGGATTCCTGACTACGGCATTTTTCCCGAGACAGTGGCGGATGCCGGTCATGCTCAGCCTGTATGTGCTGGGAATCGTATGCGGTATTTTGTATGCGTTGATCCTCAAAAAGACAAAATTCAAAGGCGAGCCGGTTCCTTTTGTCATGGAGTTGCCAAACTATCGTCTTCCGGCGGCAAAAAGTGTCGTGCAGCTGCTCTGGGAGAAAGCGAAAGGTTTTATTCAGAAAGCGTTTACAGTCATTTTTATCGCTACGATCATTGTCTGGTTCCTCCAGACATTTGATACTGGATTAAATATTGCTTCCAGTGCGGATCACAGTCTGCTGGCGCTGATCGGAAGCGTGGTGGCGCCGATCTTTATTCCATTGGGCTTTGGCGACTGGAGAGTATCCACCGCTTTGATTACGGGATTTATGGCAAAGGAAAGTGTAGTATCTACACTGACAGTTCTGCTTGGCGGAAATGTGGCGCAGCTGCAGACATTGTTTACACCGTTTACGGCATTTGTATTTCTTGTATTTACACTGCTTTATACGCCGTGTGTGGCAGCGATCGCAACGGTGCGCCGGGAGATGGGAACAGTAAAAGCAGCTGTCGGCACGGCTCTGATGCAGTGTGGGATTGCCTGGGTTGTTGCCTGTATCGTACATCTGATCGGAATGCTGGTCGGAGTGGCATAAAAATCATTAGGAACTTTTAGAAAAAGACTGTAGTACAATAATGCTTACAGAAATCAGAGAGACAGGCTGGTTTTCGGGCAAGGTTTGTACTGCGGTCTTTTTTACTGATAATATTGATTTATATGAAAATATCGTCTCGCACGAAATTTCCTTATTAAACGGTAATATATGGAGTAAGAAAAAAATTAAAAAAATATTAGCACTCCCTATTGACGAGTGCTAATGTAAGTGCTATAGTACACATAGAACAAAGAAAGAGGAAACAAAAAGAAGAACGGGTTGAAAAAGTTACGACCGGCAGTTGCTTTTGAACATTCCGAAAACTTTTGGAGTTCTGAAAATATTGATTATAATGGCGCAGGCTTGAGGAAAATCGTAAAACATATTCTGATAGTTTCACAGTTTCTAAAAAGTAGCGTATATTTAAGAGGAGGAATGACCTATGTTGATGCCTAGTATTTTTGGAGAAAATTTATTTGATGACTTTTTTGATGATTTTGCACGTCCGGCAAAACGGAATACAGCGTATGAGCAGGCGCCGGCAGTTATGCGTACCGATGTAAAAGAGAAAGAGGACAGCTATGAACTGGAGATCGATCTTCCTGGATATAAGAAAGAAAATGTAAAAGCCCAGCTGAAGGATGGTTATATGACCATTACAGCGGAAGCGAAGAAAGATACTGACGAGAAAGCCGAAGATGGTAAATACATCCGTCGTGAGAAATATTATGGAACCTGCAGCAGAAGCTTTTATGTAGGAAAGAATGTAACGGAAGAAGATATCAAAGCCAAATTTGAGGATGGCGTTTTGAAAGTGACTGTTCCGAAGAAACAGGCGAAACCAAAAGAAGATAAGTTTATTTCTATTGAAGGTTAAAGCACAGGATTTTTTGGTCAGCACGTAAAATTGAATTAGCATAGTGATAAGTGTTGTGAACGGATAGGGCGAGATGGGCGTATTCCAAAGAACACATTTTTGCTGATGGATTTGATGGTGGCTGTAAAATGTATATATAAACAGTTTTTCCACAGGAAAAACGGCAGCAGACAACAAGGGTCTCTGCACAAAAACAGCTGAGAAGCTTTGATATAGATGATGCGGGGATGCCGGAGGAGGCATCCCCATTTTCTTCAGATAGATACAGGAGTGAAAAAACTGTGGAAATCGGGATAAGATATGTGGAACATACAGAATGATTCAATATATACCTGATTTTGCAGTAATATATGTCGAAATTTTATATAAAACAGAGACGGATATTTATAAAATGTTAAATGAAAATACAGGGATGTTTTGATAATAGCTGAAGGCAGCAGGAGGTGAGAGTTGTATGGCGAAAAGAGATTATTATGAAGTTCTTGGGGTCAGCCGGAGCGCGGATGAGAAAGAGATCAAAAAAGCATACCGTAAGCTGGCAAAAAAATATCATCCGGATTCCAATCCCGGGGATAAAGTGGCAGAACAGAAGTTTAAGGAAGCGACAGAAGCTTATAATGTTCTGAGTGATGAGAAGAAAAAGAAGTTATATGATCAGTTCGGCTTTGCTGCCTTTGATGAGAGCGGTGCCTATCGCCAGAATCAGGGAAATGGAACCGGAGGCGCTTATTCTGGAGGATTTGGAAATGGCGGCAGCTATCATGAGTTCCATTTTAACGGAGATGACATGGGCGATATGGGAGATATTTTTGAAAATATCTTTGGCAAAGCGTTTCGAGGCAGTCATGCATCCAGTGGACAGCGGACCCACTACCAGTCTGGAAATGACGGATCGTTTGGTTCAGGTAGTTCTTTCTATGGAAATGGTTTTGGCGGCGGAAACTTTCAACAGAAAGGTTCGGATGCAAAAGCAGATCTGACGGTAAGTTTTGAGGATGCAGCTTTTGGATGTGATAAAGTCATCCAGCTGAAAGATGGCAGCGGCAGGGTACAGTCGTTGCAGGTTCATGTACCGGCAGGCATGGAAGATGGCAAGAGCATCCGTCTGAAAGGCAAAGGAAATACAGGTGTGAATGGAGGGGAGCCGGGCGATCTGCTGCTTAAGGTTCGGGTATTACCGAAAGCCGGATTTGATCGAAAAGGAAGTGACCTTTATGTAACGGCAAATATTCCGTATACGACAGCTGTATTTGGCGGAGAGGCCATTGTTCCGACGTTAGATGGCCGGGTATCCTGCAAGATTCCGGCGGGAACACAGTCAGGAAGCAAGATCCGACTGCGTGGCAAAGGTGTCGTATCCATGAAAAACCCGTCACAAAAAGGCGACGAATATGTAGTGGTACAGATTGAAGTGCCGCGTTATCTGGCACCGGATGAGCAGGAAGCGCTAAAGCATTATGAGCAGGCTTACCACAATCATCATCATGGCGGAGGAAGCGCTGCGTGATAAAAATCTTATCATAGAGTCAGTATGCTAATATGATTGACGAATGGCGAATGCTGATCATGAACTGTTTTTGTTCATGGTATATGAAAGTATAAAGCGTATATTTGGGTAAATTTTTATCAAAATCCGAATATACGCTTTTATTTTCAGATAAAGTGGTACCGAAAATATGCCATGCGATGTATAATAATTGTATATATAATTATACGAGGAGAGGAAAATTATGCAGAAACAGAAAGTGATGACGGTAATATTTGCAGCAGTTTTGGGTGTTTCTGTACTTGGAGGGTGTGGAAACAAGATTTCTGATAAGGTGGGAACGAAAGCGGTATCAGAACAACAGAAAGATATTTCATCTGATGCAGAGCTGTCAGAAAGTAAGGATGACAGCAATGTAGAAGATATGGCAGCAGATCATATTTTTGAAAAATTTGTCGGAAAAAATTTTTATTTCAGCAGTGGAGCCGGCGCATGGGAGACAACGTTAGTTATTGAGTCAGATGGAACTTTTTCTGGAAGTTATCATGATACAGATGCGGGAATTTCCGGGAATGGGTATCCGAATGGTACAATGTATCGATGTGATTTTACCGGAATGTTTACGATACCGAAAAAACTGAATGATTATACATATTCTATGCAGATTAAATCCCTTAAAGCAAGCCAGCCGGAAGGAAAAGAAGAGATTATAGATGGACAGAAGATTATATATACAGAGACGGCATACGGACTGGATGGCGCAAAAGATATTTATATTTATTTCCCGGGGACGCCTGTCAGCAGACTTCCGGAAGGGTTTTTGAGCTGGGTAGACATGGCATTAAAAGATACAGATACAATATTGCCGTTTTACGGGCTCTATAATGTAGATATGGAGGAGGGCTTTATTGGTCCGGAGGAAGATGTGAGAAACTTGCAGAATAACAGCCAGATAAATATATCAGATACAGCCGGTGCAGAAAGTGACATTTCCAGTGAATTACAGGAGATAGAAAGCCAGGCGGCAGCGATCGAGAACCGGCTGAAAACGGAGCCGCTGGATCAGAGTACGATGAATTTACTGTCCGCACAGCTTTACAAACTTTGGGATGATGAGTTAAATTCGGTTTGGGGAAGACTGAAAACAACGCTTGATTCCGCTGCGATGGATAAATTGACGCAAGAAGAGAAAAAATGGATTTCCAATAAAGAAAATGCCATCGAACAGGCTGGCCTGGAGTATGATGGGGGCACGATGAGGCCAATGGTGGAAAATCAGACGGGTGCAGATCTTACAAAACAGAGAGTGTATGAACTGAGTCAGTATCTGAAATAAAAATGAAAGAGAAAAAATATGCTTCAAGTACAACATATTTGTAAACAATATACAACTGGCAAACTGGTGCAGAAAGCGCTGGATGATGTAAGCCTGAATTTTCGGAATAATGAATTTGTGGCAATCCTGGGTCCAAGTGGTTCCGGAAAGACAACATTGCTGAACATGATCGGCGGACTGGATCATTATGACAGTGGCGATCTGATCATTAATGGGATTTCCACGAAAAAATATAAGGACAGAGACTGGGATTCTTATCGAAACCATACGGTAGGATTTGTGTTCCAGAGTTATAATCTGATTCCACATCAGACGATACAATCGAACGTGGAACTTGCCCTGACAATTTCCGGTGTTGGAAAAGGCGAACGGAGAAAACGTGCCAGGGAAGCGCTGGCGAAGGTTGGTCTGGCCGGACAGGAAGATAAGAGGCCGAATCAGCTTTCAGGCGGTCAGATGCAGCGGGTAGCCATTGCCAGGGCACTGGTCAATGATCCGGATATTTTGCTTGCAGACGAACCAACGGGCGCTCTGGATAGTGATACCAGTGTGCAGGTTATGGATCTGCTGCGCGAAGTTGCAAAGGACCGTCTTGTCATCATGGTTACCCACAATCCGGAGTTGGCGCAGCAGTATGCTACACGAACGATTGAACTGCGGGATGGAAAGATTCAGTCAGATACAGATCCATTTTTGCCGGATGTGGCAGCGCTGGAACCGCCAGCACATAAAAATATGGGAAAAGCGGCCATGTCTTTTCTGACAGCGCTTGCATTGAGTTTTAACAATCTGCGTACAAAAAAAGCAAGGACATTTCTGACTGCTTTTGCAGGCTCCATCGGCATTATCGGCATTGCATTGATCCTGTCCATATCAAATGGCATCAATAACTATATTGATTCTGAAGAGCAGGATATGTTATATCTGTATCCGCTGGAGATTCGGAAGGCCGGGCTTGACATATCCTCTTTAATGACCCCGGAAATCATGGGAATGGGTGGTGCAAGTACGTCCGGTAATTCAAAAGATGGAAAAGTAGATGTGACAAAATCTGTTACCGCCATTTTCTCATCTACGCAGTCCAATGATGTGAAGGAAGTGAAAAAATATCTGGAAAGCGGAAAAAGTGGTATAGATTCTCATGTTCGTGCAATTGAATATACATATAATGTAACGCCGCAGATATACAGCCAGAATGCCGATTCCATCCGACAGGTCAATCCGGATACTTCTTTTGATAATATGGGGCTTAGTTCCCGCTCAAGTATGGGTAGTATGATCTCTGCCATGATGAATACAGAGGTATTTTATGCTATGCCGAAGGAAGAAAAGCTGTATACTGAGCGGTATGATGTCAAAGCCGGGCGCTGGCCGGAAAATCGGAATGAATGTGTGCTGGTTCTGAGCATTGAAGGTAAGATCAGTGATCAGCTGGCATATACGCTGGGACTGCGGGATTATGCGGAACTGGATGATATGATCGGAGAATTTACGGCAGGAAAAGATGTATCAGTGCCGGAAGATTTTGGTACATATTCTTATGATAAGATTCTTGGAAAGACATTTAAAGTAATCAATAAATCAGACTGTTATGAATATGATGAACAGTATCAGCTCTGGAAAGATAAAACCGATGATGAAGCATATATGAAACAGCTTGTGGCAGAGGGAGAGGATCTGAAGATTGTAGGCATCGTGCAGTCCCTGTCAGAAAATGCCGGTGGTGTTCTGAGCAATGGCATTAACTATCCGGAATCACTGACTAAGCATGTGATCGAGCAGGCAAAAAACAGTGTTATCGTAAAAGACCAGATGAACCGGCCGGATACGAATGTGTTTACCAATGAAGCGTTTGGCGCAAAGGATTCAGAAGGAGGATTTGATCTGACATCTCTGTTTCAGATGGATACCGATGCATTGCAAAGTATGTTCTCGTTTGATGCTTCTGTACTGGAAAAAGAGTTTGGCGGAGCGTTTGACCTGTCAGGCACTTTGGGACAGATGGGAACGACAGATGATTTTTCAAAACTGTTAAGTGCAGATGCAGGGCAGATGACATGGAAGTTGCCGGCTATGCCACAGTTGGAACTGAAGGATCTTATGGGAAATATACAGTTCCACGCATCCCAGGATCAGATGCAGCAGATTTCCGTAAAGCTTCTGAAAGGATATCAAGATTATGCAAAGGAACATCCTCAGGCAGATTATTCGGGGCTGGGAACAGATTTTATGAATTATCTGAACACAGATGATGCCAGACAGATCATTTCCGATAATATCCGTGAGATCATAAAACAGAGCGGAGATGTTCAGCTGACAACAGAGCAGATTCGGGAGTTGCTGACGGATATACTGAAAGATTTCAAAGCATTTGCAGATGAAAATGGATATGAGAATCTGGATCAGTTTGATGAAGCGATGCAGGCGTATCTGGAGACGGAACGCGCACATGCCATTGCACGGGCATGGGCAAATAAAAATCTGCATCTGGATGAAACTATCAAGATTACAAAATCTCAGATGAAGATGCTGGCAGGTGATCTGGCAGCAGGGTATCAGAAATATGCTCAGGCAAATAGTCTGCCGGACCCGTCGCAGATGGGAATGTATTTTGTGGATTATCTCAACACACCGACAGCGCGTGAAATTCTTACAGACGGTTTGACTCAGATGGTGGATACCAGTGCATTGGAACAGCAGTTTTCCACGATGATGGGCAGTTATATGCAGTCAGCTGCAGAAAGCGTTTCTTCAGAAGTACAAAAACAGGTTTCGAATGTGATCCAGGCAATGGTGTCTCAGGTCAGCAAAAATATGCAGTCAGCAATGACAAAAGCAGCCGGTCAACTGCAGGATGGCATGAAAGATGCGTTTCAGATGAATCCGGAAAAGTTTCAGGATATGTTCCAGAATGGATTGGATGAAAAGAGCCTGACAGAATTGTTTGCATCCATGTTTGGCGGTTCAACAACATCCTACAGCAACAATCTGGAGAAACTTGGGTATGCTGATCTCGATGACCCACAAAGCATCAATCTGTATCCCTATGATTTTGATGCCAAAGATCAGGTAACGTCTACGCTGGATCATTATAATGATACTTTGAAAGCAAAACAGCAGGATGAAAAAGTGATCACTTATACGGATACGGTGGGAACGATGCTTTCTTCTGTCACAAAGATCATCAATATTGTCAGCTATGCACTGATCGGTTTTGTGGGAATCTCACTTGTGGTTTCTTCTATTATGATCGGTGTCATTACCTATATCAGTGTATTGGAGCGAAAGAAAGAGATTGGCATTCTCCGGGCACTTGGGGCATCCAAAGGAAATGTATCACAGGTATTCAATGCAGAGACCGGACTGATCGGCCTTTGTTCCGGTATTCTGGGCGTAGGAATTGCATGTGTGCTTTTGATTCCGGGAAATGTAATCCTGCATAAAGTATCCGGTATTTCAAATATTTATGCTGTTATGACAGTTGCAGATGCGTTGATCCTTGTGGGGATCAGTGTATTATTGACATTGATCGGTGGATTGATTCCGTCCAGACGGGCAGCGAAAAACGATCCGGTAGAATCACTGCGGACAGAGTAGTTGAAACCCGTATAAAAAAGACAGTTGTTTTGCATGTGCAGAGGCTTTAACTGAGAGGACAGATCGCAAACAAATGAGAAAAAATATCAGATCCAAAAAAATGACAGGTAACACCATTGAAAAAGATATGGGATTTGCTATGATTATATATGACTAACCTGCTGGTATTATATGTTGATATGAAGAGATAGTATGTTATCGGATGAAGGCGCTTTTGAAAATGGAGATATTTGGGATGAAATCCTGTATACAGATATTTTCGGGAAAAAATAATCAACAAAATGTGGCAGCAGGGAGCTCGAAAATATATGCTAGGAGTATCTGAACGAAGATTATCCGGCATACAAAAAAGAAGGAGAAATAATCATGGTAAAAATCACACTTGGAGTAGATGGAATGGCTTGCGGAATGTGTGAATCACATATTAATGACGAGATCCGCAAAAATTATAAAGTAAAAAAGGTAAGCTCTTCTCATGGAAAAGGGGAAACGGTTATCATCGCACCGGAAGAGATTGCAGAGGCAGACATCAAAAATGTTATCGCTGCAACCGGGTATGAAATGACTTCCTATAAGAGTGAACCGTATGAGAAAAAGGGTCTGTTTTCCAGAAAGTAGTAGTAAGAGAAATATAAACAGGTCTGTTTGTTGCATCTGATAAGCGTTCATGCTAAAATCTGAAGTATAGATTTCAGATGAGTTTTATGCAGATCGTGCAGTCAGACTGAAGTAAGAAAATCAGAATACAGGAGGACGATAAAATGGGCGAAACATTAGAGATCATCAAAAAAAGAAGAAGTGTGCGTGGCTACAAAGCAGATATGGTGCCGAAGGATGTTTTGGACAAGATCATTGAAGCAGGGACTTATGCTGCTACCGGAATGGGCAGACAGTCTCCGATCATTATCTCAGTATCCAATAGAGAACTGCGGGATAAATTATCTGCTATGAACGCTAAGATTATGGGCAAAGAAGAAGGCTTTGATCCGTTTTATGGCGCACCGAATGTTCTGATCGTACTGGCTGACAAGACGATGCCGACATATTTGTATGATGGTTCTCTTGTAATGGGAAATCTCATGCTGGCCGCAGCAGATCTTGGTGTAGACAGCTGCTGGATCCACAGAGCAAAGGAAGAATTTGAAAGCGAAGAAGGAAAAGCGATTCTGAAAGAGCTTGGCATTACCGGCGATTATGAAGGAATCGGACATTGCGTGCTTGGTTATGCGGCAAATGAAGTACCGGAAGCAGCACCGCGTAAAGACAATTATGTATATTATGCTGAATAACAGATGGCACTAAGATAAAAGATTTTTATGTTTCTTTTCCTGTCGCTGAAAAAGGCTTGTGAGATAACTGAGATAACGATTCGAACGAAGTTTTTTAGTATAGGAAAAACAACAGGAAATGGAGAATTATATGGAAGATAAGCTGATCCTTGTGGATGTTGAGGACAAGCAGATCGGAACCATGGGAAAAGCGGAGGCGCATCGGCTTGGAAAGCTGCATCGCGCCTTTTCCATTTTTATTGTAGATGGAGATAAGATGCTGATCCAGAAAAGGAATTCTGATAAATATCATTCTGGCGGATTATGGGCGAATGCCTGTTGTTCCCATCCGAGAGATGGGGAGACACTGGGAGAAGCGACGCATCGCCGGCTTCTTGAAGAAGTAGGGATTGACTGTGAATTGAAGGAACTGTTCCACTTTGTATATCGCTCCCAGTACAGGGATGATCTGTTTGAATATGAATATGACCATGTTCTTGTGGGCAATTACCAGGGAGAGATCTCATGTGATCCGGAAGAAATCGAAGAGACAAAATGGATTACTTTTTCTGATCTTGCAGCAGATCTTGTGGAACATCCGGAAAAATATGCATCCTGGTTTCTGATTGCTGCCCCTGGGTTCCTGGAACGGTATGCAGATAGTGAAAACACAGATCTTTAGGAAACACAGGTTTTATTATTCATTATAGCGGAGGATCTTTGCCGGGTTTCCAGCGACTACAGCATTGTCGGGAATATCTTTTGTCACGACAGAACCTGCGCCTATTACAACATTATTACCGATTGTCACGCCGGGAAGGACGACACAGTGGCCGCCAAACCATACATTATCTCCGATGGTAATTGGTTCGCCATGGATATAATTTTCCACACGTCTGACCGGATCCATGGGGTGTACGGCAGTATAAAAACCGCATTGTGGTCCGATCAGGCAGTTGTCGCCGATTGTAATTTTTCCGGTATCCAGAAAAACCACATCAAAATTTGCAAAGAAATTTTTCCCTACATGGATGTTGTAACCGAAATCGCAGTGAAACGGAGGTTTGATAAAGATCTTGTCATCACAGTTGCCAAAGAGTGTCTGCAGAAGCTCCAGACGACGCTCTGGCTCACTTTCGCGGGTAAGATTATATTGGTCACACAGATCTCTGGCATAACTTTTTTTCGCGGAGATTTCCGGATCGGAATTCCAGAATTCTTCGCCGGCAAGCTGTTTTTCATATTCGGAACGATGTGTATCTGACATAATATCTGATGTCCTTTCTTTATAGAATAGATAGATGTATTATATCCGAAATTTGATAGAGGGATAGCTGTTTGACACCGGATATAATGGGTATGTGAAAAACAAAAATATCAGCCTGAAATGTTTTGTATAAAAAACAATAGCAGGCATTCCTTATTAGTATAGAGGAAACTGCGCTGCAAATCCAGCATAATCACGATAAAAAGTCCAGAAATATTACAAATTTATGAAAATCCACTATTGACGTTTCTTGACAATCTATGATATAGTGGTCTGGCGATGGAAGTAGGTCTTTTTTTTATGCCTAAAAACAAAGAATTAAACGGAGGTGGAAGTTGTGCGCGTTAAAATTACATTAGCATGCACTGAGTGCAAACAGCGTAATTATAACTGGACCAAGGATAAGAAAGCTCATCCGGAGAGAATGGAAGTAAATAAGTATTGTAGATTTTGTAGAAAACATACACCACATAAAGAAACCAAATAATCCGGTTCAGGCAAAGGAAGGAAAGAAATGGGAGAGACTAACAGCAAAGAAAAAGCTCCAAAGACAAACTGGTTTGACGGTCTGAAAGCAGAATTTGCAAAAATTGTCTGGCCTGACAAAAAGTCACTGGGCAGACAGACCGTTACTGTAGTAATTATTTCCGTTATCCTGGGCATTATTATCGCTATACTGGATTACGCATTCCAGCATGGCGTGGATTTCCTGATTAATATATAAGGAGGCAGAGGTGAGAGTATGGCAGAGGCAAACTGGTATGTAGTTCACACTTATTCAGGATACGAGAATAAGGTAAAAGCGAACATTGACAAGACAATTGAAAACAGACATCTTGAAGATGAGATCCTGGAAGTTCGGGTTCCGATGCAGGATGTGGTTGAATTGAAGAATGGTGCGAAAAAGCAGGTTCAGAAAAAAATGTTCCCGGGTTATGTTCTGATTCACATGATCATGAACGACGATACCTGGTATGTGGTCAGAAATACCAGAGGTGTCACAGGCTTTGTAGGACCGGGATCAAAACCGGTACCGCTCACGGATGCTGAGATGAAACCATTGGGAATCCAGACGGAAGACATTGTGGTAGACTTCAAAGAAGGCGATACGGTCAGTGTTATCGGCGGTGTTTGGAAGGACACAGTCGGCGTGATCCAGGCAATGAATCACAACAAACAGACAGTATCTATCAATGTCGATCTGTTCGGTCGCGAAACACCGGTAGAGATAAGTTTCGCAGAAGTGAAGAAACTTTAAGCAAGGAGGCAATCTAAAATGGCAAAAAAAGTAGAAGGATATATTAAGCTGCAGATTCCTGCTGGAAAGGCAACACCGGCTCCTCCAGTTGGACCTGCACTTGGACAGCATGGCGTAAACATCGTAGAGTTTACCAAACAGTTCAATGCAAAAACCGCTGACCAGGGAGACCTGATCATCCCGGTTGTTATCACAGTATATGCAGACAGAAGCTTCAGCTTCGTTACAAAGACACCGCCGGCACCGGTACTGATCAAAAAAGCCTGCAACATCAAATCAGGTTCAGGTACACCAAACAAAACAAAAGTAGCTACAATTTCCAAAGCTAAGATCCAGGAAATTGCAGAACTTAAAATGCCGGACTTAAATGCAGCATCTCTTGAGGCAGCTATGAGCATGATCGCAGGAACTGCAAGAAGTATGGGTGTTACAGTAGAAGAGTAATTTATCATCGCAGAATAAAAGAGATCTACCGAAAAGATGTAACGTAGTCGTGGGAGGGACAAAACTCCCGATATTACCACAGGAGGTATACAGAATGAAACGAGGAAAAAAATACGTCGAGGCTGCTAAAAAAATAGACAGAACCGTTCAGTATGATACAGCTGACGCTATCAGCCTTGTAAAATCCAATGCAACAGCAAAATTTGACGAGACTATCGAAGTTCATATCAGAACAGGCTGCGACGGACGTCATGCAGAGCAGCAGATCCGTGGCGCAGTTGTACTGCCGCACGGAACAGGTAAAACTGTTAAAGTTCTGGTATTCGCAAAAGGCGTTAAAGTAGATGAAGCTCAGGCAGCAGGCGCTGACTATGTTGGCGGCGAAGAGTTACTGCCGAAGATCCAGAATGAAGGATGGCTTGATTTTGATGTTGTAGTTGCTACACCGGATATGATGGGCGTTGTAGGACGTCTGGGTCGTGTACTTGGACCAAAAGGTCTCATGCCGAACCCGAAAGCTGGTACTGTAACTATGGACGTTACAAAAGCAGTTAACGAAATCAAAGCTGGTAAGATCGAGTATCGTCTTGATAAAACCAATATTATTCATGTTCCGGTAGGTAAAGCTTCCTTTACTGAGGAACAGTTAAGCGACAACTTCCAGACGCTTATTGAGGCTATTCTGAAGGTTAGACCGAGCACTCTTAAAGGACAGTACTTAAAGAGTGTTACACTGACTCCTACTATGGGACCTGGTGTAAAGGTTAATCCTGCAAAATTAGGCTAATATATGAAAATCAGGGCATTCCGAGAGGGATGTCCTTTTTTCATATTTAAAAATAGATTTTTCGAGGGGGAGGCGCTCACAGTTGCGAAGGCCGCTTCCCCCTCGAACTCCCCCCTGGCCACGCTAAAATAATATGTTTTACACAGAATGAGGATTATGTGTTAGAATGGTGTGGAAAAGATTGTATGAGATATGATTTATGGGGATAAAGAGGTAAGTAAGTTGACAGATAAGAAACAGATGAAGAAATCAGGAAGGGGCAGAAGTTCTTCCAGAAGTGGGAGAAGTGCTCAGAGAGCAGTAAGCAGCAGGACTACCAGCAGGAAGCGCAAAACTAATCGAGGGAAACTGCGTGTTTGCATTTTGCTGGAATTTCTAGTGATCATTGTGTTGTCTGTGACAGCTGTTTGCAAATTCGGACTTGGTGATGAGATTGCAAAGAGGATGGGTTTTGGTAAGCCTACGGTGCAGGAGCTGGATCTCAGTGGGATCAATAGTTCTACCGCCGTACTGATGGAGGCTCGTAGTGGTAAAGTGATAGGCGAACTTAATGGAGAGCAGCAGATGTACCCAGCTTCTATGACCAAGATCATGACAGCAATTCTTTCCATCGAGAATTTAGATAATCTGGATCAGGAGATCGCTATCACCAATGATATGGTTGCAGATCTCTATGTTCAGGATGCAATGCAGGCGGGATTTCAGCCCAATGAGACAGTGCGTGCAATTGATCTCCTGTATGGTGTTATGCTTCCATCCGGAGCAGAGTGCTGCGTAGCCCTGGCAGATACCGTTGCCGGTTCAGTGAGTGATTTTGTGACTCTTATGAACGAGAAAGCTGAAAAGCTTGGAATGACGGGGACACATTTCAGTTCCATCTCAGGGTTGCACCGGGAAGATCATTACAGTACAGCCAGGGATATTGCACTTTTGCTCAGATATGCAATAAAGAACAGCACATTTCGTAAGATTATCGAGAGTCCGTATTATTCCACGCCAGGGACAAATATCCATCCAGAAGGGATCACATTTTACAGTACCATGTTCAAGAATCTGTCAGATCCTTCGGTGACTGGCGGGGAGATTCTTGGGGGAAAGACTGGTTATACCAATGTGGCTGGCCATTGCCTGGCAAGTTTTGCAGAGATTGACGGAATGGAATATATTCTAGTAACAGGTGGTGCTGCAGGTACAGGAATTCCTCATATCAACGATGCAGTAACTATCTACAACCGGTTAGGGGAAGCGGCTTTGGCATTAAACGGCAATTGACGTAAAAGTTACATTCATGGTAATATATCCGCAGGTATTTATAGATGCCTGTCTGTTTTTACAGAGAAAGATGTGCCCTGTGAAGAACGCTACGCGAGGATGTGCAGTGATTCTGAGAAGAATATGTCAGCTTTCGCTGACCAGAATCACGCAAAAAAGGAAAAATAAATGTGACTGTTAAGAAAAGCTTTAAATTAACCGGTTTATATTGGTGCGAATATGGAACCGGAAAAATGAATTATTCATATGTGACATATCTTAACGGTGTATAAATCAATAAAGCAGGTTCGAAAAAACCTGCTTTATTTATGCCACTTTTTTTCATTTTTTGTCCGGGTTTCTGACAGAGAGCCGTTTATATAAGTCAGTACTTCCTGAAAGAGTGCATCCTGATTATCTTTTTCAAGGAAAAAGCAGTGGCATTTTGGGTGGTTTCGTAATTCCATCAGAAAAGGAATGTTTTTATCTTTTACTGTTGCAATTACAGGAATATTTCCATCCAGTCTTGCGCGTATGGCTCGGCAGAAGTCTTCTTCCTGGGCTTCCATAAAACCGACCTCATCGAATGCCAGGATACTGTCTGAAGGTACTGGCAGGAGCAACTGTGGTGCATAGTGGTTAAAGACACCCGGAACGGTATGAGGTTTATGGTTAACACAGTATCCCACCAGATTATCTTCAGAAAAATGATGTTTTCCACCAAAGGGATGAATATAAATCGGATCACCCAGATCAGAAGTGGTCCTTTCCGGTTCTCTCTGTGTTTCATATCCGAAGACCGGACAATCCAGAGCATTTGTAATCCGACGGATAAAATCGTGTTTCCAGCAGTCACGGGGACTTATAATTAATGCATGTATCATATCTCAACTCACAATCTATTTTATTGTACGTAACATATAAGAAAAAAAGGGAACCAGATTACCCGGTTCCCTCTTGATATTTCTGGCTATATAGATTTTTTATTCTCCGAAGTATCTCTTAAGCAGACCTGCGAATGCTTTTCCGTGTCTTGCTTCGTCTTTAGCCATTTCGTGAACGGTATCATGAATAGCGTCCAGATCAGCAGCTTTGGCACGTTTAGCCAGATCGAATTTACCGGCAGTAGCACCGTTCTCAGCTTCTACACGCATTTCCAGGTTTTTCTTTGTGCTGTCAGTAACAACCTCACCCAGCAGTTCAGCAAATTTTGCAGCGTGTTCAGCTTCTTCGTAAGCAGCTTTCTCCCAGTAAAGACCGATTTCCGGATAACCTTCTCTGTGAGCAACTCTGGCCATAGCCAGATACATACCAACTTCAGAGCATTCACCCTGGAAGTTTGCTCTCAGGTCTTCAAGAATGTCTTCGCTGACACCTTTGGCAACTCCAACAACGTGTTCCGCAGCCCATGTCAGGTTGTCATCCTGTTTAGTAAATTTGGAAGCAGGTGCTTTACAAACTGGACAGGCTTCCGGAGCAGCCTCGCCTTCATAAACATATCCACATACATTACATACCCATTTAGCCATAATTCTGATCTCCTTTTCTTATTTAAGTTAGTTTTATCTAATAATAGTAATTGTTACTGAAAACTGTATTTTCAATCTATCATATTGTCAGCTTAAAGTCAAGCAAGTATACTGAAAGGTATTATTTGTTCATACACTTTTCACATAATCCGAAAAATCTTACATCGTATCCTGTGATCCTGCCTGGAAAATCTTTACCGACTCTGGCAGAAAGGTCATCCATATCCTCTGTTTCCAGATCCAGAACCTGTCCGCAGCAGGTGCACATAAAGTGGCAATGTGGAGTAACACATCCGTCAAAATGATCTGCACCGCCAAAATTGGATAATTTTTGGATTTCTCCAATCTCAGACAACAGGGAAAGGTTGCGATATACAGTTCCCAGACTGATGTTGGAGTAGATTTTTTTCATATTTTCGTATACAACATCTGCTGTAGGGTGATCTTTACGGGTCATGAGAAATTCTTTAATGGATTCTCGCTGACGACTGTATTTCAGAGTAGCCATATATCGTTTCCTTTCTGTGATTTAATGTTTTATATAAGCCATGTACCATTCGGAATTCGCTACGCTACTTCCTCATGGACAGCTGGCACCGTATAAAAATGTATCTTAACCAAAGTATCTCTTAAGCAGACCTGCGAATGCTTTTCCGTGTCTTGCTTCGTCTTTAGCCATTTCGTGAACGGTATCATGAATAGCGTCCAGATCAGCAGCTTTGGCACGTTTAGCCAGATCGAATTTACCGGCAGTAGCACCGTTCTCAGCTTCTACACGCATTTCCAGGTTTTTCTTTGTGCTGTCAGTAACAACCTCACCCAGCAGTTCAGCAAATTTTGCAGCGTGTTCAGCTTCTTCGTAAGCAGCTTTCTCCCAGTAAAGACCGATTTCCGGATAACCTTCTCTGTGAGCAACTCTGGCCATAGCCAGATACATACCAACTTCAGAGCATTCACCCTGGAAGTTTGCTCTCAGGTCTTCAAGAATGTCTTCGCTGACACCTTTGGCAACTCCAACAACGTGTTCCGCAGCCCATGTCAGGTTGTCATCCTGTTTAGTAAATTTGGAAGCAGGTGCTTTACAAACTGGACAGGCTTCTGGAGCAGCCTCGCCTTCATAAATATATCCACATACATTACATACCCATTTAGCCATAATCGTAATCTCCTTTTCATATTGATTTTATTAATAATAGTAATTGTTATTGTTTTCTGTGGTTATAATGTACCATATTGGTATAGATTTGTCAACAACGAAATTAGATTTTTTTTATAATGATTTTCTGGTATTATAGATTGGAGTAATTTCTCAATTATAAGAAAATCTTAATATTTTACCCCATAGATATTAATTCTTAACAGGTATAGTAAACACATAAAGCACAGGAGGCAGGGGACAATGGCAGAGATACTGGTATGTGATGACGACAAGGCAATCGTAGAGGCGATAGATATTTATCTGACCCAGGAGGGACATCATATTCTGAAAGCATATGATGGAGAAGAAGCAATACAGATATTGAACAATAATCCTGTAGATCTTCTGGTCATAGATATCATGATGCCAAAACTGGATGGAATTAGGGCAACACTGAAGATCCGGGAAAAAAATGTTCTTCCTATTATAATTTTATCTGCAAAATCAGAAGACGCAGACAAGATTCTGGGATTGAATGTGGGAGCAGATGATTATGTGACCAAACCGTTTAATCCACTGGAGCTGGTAGCCAGGGTAAAGTCTCAGCTTCGGAGATATACCCAGTTTGGATCAGTATCCTATAAACAGGGCAATGTTTATGAGACCGGTGGCCTGGTGATCGATGATGACCGGAAGGAAGTGAGCGTAGACGGAGAATTGGTAAAACTTACGCCTATCGAATATGGAATTCTTTTATTCCTGGTAAAAAATAAAGGTATGGTTTTTTCTATCAGCCAGATTTATGAGAATATCTGGAATGAAGAAGCCATTGCAGCAGATAATACAGTAGCTGTCCACATTCGTCATATTCGCGAAAAGATAGAAATCAATCCCAAAGAACCACGTTATCTGAAAGTGGTGTGGGGACTTGGGTATAAAGTGGAAAACATTTAAAAAATTTTATTGTCCTGTGGAAAACGAAATCCTGTATCTGTTACAGCAAATAAACCTGATAGAAAGGAATGGGGTATAAATGAAGAAAAGGTGGTACAGAAACAGCGGAATTAAAGGTCTGCTGGTATTTCTGGCAATTATAACTCTTACAGCTGCCTTTGTGTGTGGCGAGGCCACAGCATGGCTGCTGAGAAATGGCATGTGGGTAGGAGACAGCACAAAATATCTTGACTCAAATAGTTTTGCAGATGAAGTGTTTATGCGGTCGCATACAATACTGGATTCCATAAAACAGGCAGAGTTTCTGGAGGAAAACAGCGAAGATCAGATGGTAGATCTCGGGGAACTGGTGGCTGACAGTACTGTTGGAATTTCCTACAGGATGGGTGATCTCTGCAAATGGTCTCAGGGATCCTGGGATACAGCAGCCAATGTCCTGATCTGTCAGAAACCAGATGGCAGTGATTTTTATATGTATTATAAGGAATTAGCAAGTCAGATAAACTCAGGGGAGCTGCAGTTTAAATTTGCCGAGGATGGCGAAAGTGCCGACGAATTCGGACAGGATGGTATCCTTGCTGTTATTTCCAACAGAGATTTTTTCCAGGATGGTTATTATGGAGAGGATGGAATCCAGGGAGCCGGAGTTGAATCTGTAACAGACAGAAACGGAAAAGTGGTTTATACCAACATCTGGAATTATACATCTTCCGGAAACAGTGATGAGGCTCTTGTGGAAGAGTATGCACCGGAAGGTGCTGACAGTATTCTGGATCTTGTAAACAGTGGCAAATATGAAGGCGATCTCAGCAGTGCATATCAGTTTTTGTATGAAGCACTGGTACATTGTTCAGATGCCGTAGGAGCAGAAAATATCATTGACAGTTATAAAGAAGGAAATACAAATCTCAGTTACCTGTTTGTGAATAATGAGTCTCATAAAATGTACAGTAATATAAAAGACATGACAATGTCGGATTACAGGTCATATCTGAAAGATCTTGTATCAAAATCTGATCCTTATATGGTTCTTTATCCGGATCTGCAGGACTGTGAATTTAATATTTTTAATACCGCTGACCAGTCTGTATCAAACTGGAAAAATATGGTCGAGAGTACAGCAGATGTAGATGCTGATTATGTATTTGCAGTTTCTGTTGATCCTGATTTCGCAGTATCAGATCAGCTGGCAGCAGATCATAGTAAATATGACAAATATTATCCATGGCTGATCCCATGTATAGCAGTCACAGGAGGAATGTTACTTCTGTTTCTTTTCTTCCTTGTAGTGCTGACTGTGGGAGCAGGAAGAAACAATAAAGATGAAGAAGTACACCTGAATATTCTGGACAGAATTTATACAGAAATTACGGCATTTGGAATTCTCATGGCAGGAGGTCTGGGATATGTTCCTTGCACTCAGCTGGTAGATCCTTCTGAACGGGAAATATGGAATATTTTCTGGATGGCCCTGGCAGGCTTCTGGTTAACTGCATGGTTTCTGATCGGATGGCTCAGTCTGGTGCGGAGAATAAAAGCAAGCTCTCTCTGGAGAGACAGTGTTCTCAGGCATCTGCTGATTTTGTGTAAAAAAATCCTCGGATGGTTCGGCAGAACAGGGGAACTGTTCAGCCAGAACCTTGGAAGCCGGATCAAAATGATTCTTTTGTTTGGGGTATTTGTATTTGTGGAATTTCTTCTTCATGGAATAGGGTTGGCTGGAGGCAGTCCATTGGCTATAGTTCTTCTGATGATCCTGGATGGGGCAGTACTTTATGGGCTTCTGAAGAAAGCCTGGGGAAGAGAGCTGATTCTGGAAGGGCTGAAGAGAATCACAGATGGAGAACTTCAGTACAAGATTCCGACAGAAAAGCTTACCGGTGAACAGCAGCAGATGGCAGAATATATTAATCATATAGGAGAGGGACTGGATGCAGCAGTGGAAAACAGTGTGAAAAACGAGAGGATGAAAACAGAGCTGATCACCAATGTATCCCATGATCTCAAGACTCCGCTGACTTCCATTATTAATTATGTAGATCTTCTGAAAAGGGAAAATCCACAGGATCCGAAGATACAGAATTATATTGCAGTGCTGGAGGACAAAGCCCAGCGACTGAAAACTCTTACAGAAGATGTAGTGGAAGCGTCAAAGGCAAGTACAGGAAATATTTCTCTTGAGATGACAGAGCTGAATTTTGTGGAGCTGATCCACCAGGTAGTTGGTGAATTTGAAGAGAAATTTCAGGAAAAAAATCTTACCATGGTGATTCATTTCGATGAAGAAGAAGCTATGATCTGTGCAGATGGAAGACGGTTGTGGCGTGTGCTGGATAATGTTTTTGGAAATGTTGTCAAGTATGCCATGGAAAACACCAGAGTTTATGCAGAAGTAAATATAAGCCGGCCAGAAGTACAGTTTTCCCTGAAAAATATTTCAGCTCAGCCACTGAATATTACCGCAGAAGAACTGACAGAACGATTTGTACGGGGAGATGGTTCCAGAAACACAGAAGGAAGTGGACTGGGATTGTCGATTGCACAGAGCCTGACGGAACTTCAGGGTGGAGAATTTAAGGTGTATGTAGATGGAGATCTCTTTAAAGTAACAATTATATTTAAAATGAAATAATTTTTTGACAAAAACAAGGGCTGTCGCACTAAGTAGTGTGGCAGTCCCTTTGTTATTATACCTGAATTCTGTCAGCAACTTCAGTGCCTACAGCCAGTCTTCGTTCGTTGGCTCCGATGATCAGCCAGTCCCGGTATTTCTGGATCACCTGAATGGTGCTTCCTTCTTTAATATTCATGTTCCGCATGGTTTCCAGTACTTCCGGAACACCAAACATCCATTTAATTGTACAGGTATCGCCTGTGTTTGTCTGTGATAATGGCTGCATAAAACTCCCTCCAATGCATAGCACAATAAAAAACAGAGACTTTTTACAAGTCTGGGTCAAAACAAAAGCTAGTGTCTGATAATTACAAATTTATCTTTATAATTATTTTACAACTGAAGAAATAAATTCGTCAATTATAACATATACTAGATGATTCTGACAGAAGTTAGGAAACTCTTATATCAGGTAGCAAGTGCTTACAGCAGATAGTAGGAAAAAATAATAAAAAAAATAAAACTTTAAAACCAGGGAGCATCTTGAATCGTCTATAGAGTAGAAAGGAGAGATGCGCTATGAATGATGGTACAAAATGACATGTCAGAAAAGTAAAAACATGATATATTAAGTGTTATAAAAATTATGACAGTGTTATGTAAAGAAAATACAGAAGGGAACAGAAAAATGAAGTGCAGTAGATGTGGAAAAGAAAATTCAGATTACGTTGATTTTTGTGTACATTGTGGAGAACCTACATCGAAATATATATGCGATTTGGTTCATAGAGCTCAAAGTAAAGAGCAGCAAGCTCTTTCAGAAATATACAGTAGTACTTATTCAACTGTATATCGAGTAATAAAAACACTTATTAAAGAAGATACTGTTTATGATATTTTACAGGATACTTATGTAAAGGCTTTTACAAGTATAGAACAACTTCAGAATCCAGAGAAACTTTTACCCTGGTTAAAGATGATTGCCACTAATAAATCCAAAGATTGGTTGAAAAAGAAAAAACCACTTTTTTTTACAGAAATGGATTCAACAGAAGAAACAGATGGAATTTCTTTCGAAGAAGCTATTGAAGATGAAAGAAAAGAAAACCATCCTGAAATTGTGATAGATGAAAATGAAGTAAGTCGTATTGTGAAAATCATTCTTGATCAGCTTCCAGAGGATCAACGTCTGGTTATTGGCATGTATTACTATGAAGAAATATCTGTAAAAGATATTGCTACAGCGTTAGAAGTCAGTGAAAATACAGTAAAAAGCAGATTAGTATACGGACGTAAAAAAATAAAAGAGTCTGTGTTAGAGCTGGAAAAACAGGGAACAAAACTTTATACACTTGCTCCAATTCCATTTTTCCTGTTACTTTTGGAGAAAACAGAAAAAGTGTCTGCGGCACAGCCAGATGCAGCTATGCTGAAACAAATTTTAAAAGTATATACAAAAAAAATGATCAATACAGGTGCGAAAGCTGCGAATCCAGTATCAGAGCCGGAAATTAGAATGACGGACTCTACTGTACCGAAAGCAGTTCGGATGGCAGCTGGGAAAGCTGTAAAACATGCAACCGTAAAAACTGTAGCATACATTCTTGCAGGTGCGTGTGCTGTGGGAGGGATTACATATGGTGTATTTCGATATACTGGAAAGCATCCATTTTATAAAGAAAATATACAAGCAGAACAAATAATGGAAGAGACAGAGAAACAACCGAAATTGTCAATAACGCCATTGGCAGGATTGGATTTAACACCGACTGAGAAACCTGCAGCGACACCGGAGCCTACAATGGACCCTGAAGAAGAAAGTCGCAAAAAAAGAGAGCGGGAGATTGCAGAAGTAGCAGGAAAAGAAGAAGAAATATACCGAAGTTTTTATGAAAAATATATTCAGGACGAAGAATTAAAGGTAGTTCCAGCAGTTTATCAGACAAATTTTGATGATACAACAGGATTGGAAAAAGATTTGCTGTTAGGTGCCTGCATGAAAGATTTTGGTGGCGATGGACTTCAGGAATTACTGTTAATCCGTACAAAATCAAAAGCAGATGATAGTCAGATACCTGTAAGAGCATTATGGCTGCAGTTATATACTATTAAAGATAATCAGGCTGTTCTCAGTAGTGAGATGGAAGTCCCCAACAGCGACTTGAACTCCGGTGTGCCAAATGATATCGAAGAAATTGGAATGGTGGAAAAAGAAAGTGTAGTTTATCTGTATCGTTATGGTATGTATCATCCGGGGGCAGGAGCAGGTGAATATATGAATCTGGTTGTCAGGACAACGGACATGGAATTGCAGAGAGAATATGAACTGGATTTGTATGATCCAGCAGAAGGCGGGTGGTATTTTATTGACGGTGAACAGGTACTTGCTGGTGATAATCCTTGGGAAGATCGGGAAAAAATAGAAAATACATTAAAAAAATATGATATGGATTTGGAACAGGAACTTACCATTCCATGTATTTTAAAATTTACCAGAATGACACCATATTCGGACAATTTGCGCAAAGATACTTTTAATGTACAGAACTGTTTTGAAGCATATGAGGCTGTTGAAGAATTATCTGATGATATGGGAGAAGGAATTCAGGATATTCAGGGAACATGGTATACGAATGGATCTGCACCTTACAACCTCAGAATGGTATTTACAGGAAAACACCTGGATGTATATTCTCCTCATACAGGAGAAGTGTGGTATACAGCAGAAGTAACAGATGTAGTGCCTACAGATTATGGGTATTTCTTCAGAATGGAAATGAATGAGGGGAATATCTATGGATATCGTCTGGATACAGAATATCCGGATCAGCTGACATTTGTGGATAACGGGGATCCATATAGTATGGACGGATATAGTGGTTCAGACAGTCTCAGAAGAACACAGTTTGAAGAAGATTGATACAGAGGGAGCCATTTATGGAAGAAGAATTAAAAAATTTTATAGCGAAAAGTGAAAAAAATCAAAGAAACTTTCTGACCATGTATGCACTAGGAAAATCTATATGTGATTTTGGAGTAAATGGATTCAATGTAGGTTATCTTTTCATGGGATTTTTGGGAAAAATAAAATTATTATTCAGATTGGTGATAATGGGTGGTCTGATGCTTGCAGTAGAGGACTGTGCTAAGGGGTGTTATCTGTATTGTGGAATACATCTGGCTATTATAGCTTTTGGGGGAATTCTCCGGCAGGTATATGCGACAAAATTAAATAATCTGGAAAAAGAATGTCAGGATTCTCTGAGCAAGTTTCAACAGGAACAATATAAGAAAAATGGAATTGTACGGGGAGAGAAAGAAGATGAAGTTCGATATGAATGTAATCTTGTGGTAAAAAATGGATTTTTTGAGGGAGACATACAGTCAGAGCTGACACCGCTTTATATTTATTGTATAAAAAATTTAAAAAGAAGTGACTGGTTTGATGGAACTTTAAATGGCTGTATCACTATGAGAAAAAATGTTGCATCAGTAGAGTTTAATAATAAGTTCAATGTTTTGGTTCCAGCACAAATGGAAAGAGATTGTATGAAATTTCTGTCTCCGTCCAGACAATTGGAAATGATACGAACATCAGCTTTCGACAGAATTGAACAGGTTCATATCAGTGTTGGAAAAATACAGGGAAATACGCAGGATATAGTTTTGCGTCCAAAGGAACAAATTGATATTCATAATTGTTCATCTATTAGAAAAGTCTATGAAGAAATACAGGAGTATTGCCAGGATATCCGCCAGATGGCAGATAATATTCAGATGGAGTATCTCCAGATTGTAAAAATTGTGGAAGCCTGAAGGTAAATATAAAGTGATTTGTGAAAGAGGGAAAATACATATGGGATATTTGATTTTAATAGTTTTAATACTTTTGGCAGTATATATGGTAATCACAAGAAATAAGTTTAACATGCTTTATAAAGCAATCAAACATGAAGCTTCTGATATTGGCATTCAGATAGCAAAAAGAACTGCATATCTGAACGATGCTCTGCAGATTGCAAAACTTGCTTATGAAAAAGAAGCGGCAGGGATTGAAAATCTTACTGCCAGTGACAGGCTGGAAAAACTGACATATCTGGGACATAAATATCCAGAACTGCAGTCGATTGGCGGATACAGAGACACATTGAAAGAAGCATTTACGTTAAATAAAGATATTTCAGCAGCAAGAGAGCTTTTGAATGGAAATATCAGAAAATATAATGTTGCTGTGACAAATTTTCCAGGAGTTATTGTAGCTTCTGTATTTGGATACAAAGAAGAAAAATTTATTGATGAAGAGAATTATGAAAAAAATAAATGCATTGATAAATCAGAAGTTTGTTTTGATAAATTTTAATGTTTGTTTGTAAAAAAATTCTCAGTTTACAAAGGTTCTTAAATATGCTACTATTTCATAAAGAGCGGATTTTCCGCAATAAAAGTAAACTCGCAGAACAAGAGAGTACATCCGTAAACCGTATTACAGAGAATTCCCCGAAGGAATTGGACAGTAAGTTGTAAATGCCTTATAGCTTACTGTTCATTCCGGGGCTGAGAGGGAAGTACAGGGACAGATGGAAGATGGCTTGGGAGAGGCTTAGTTGAGATGGGATCATTTAGACTGAGACAGGACCGCCTGTTACAGCGGAAGGGTATGGATGTACCCGGTGAGGTTTCTGACCGCGAGGCAGGAATGAACAGAAGTGGTAACACGAGTGGGACTCGTCTTCTCTATATGAGAGGACGTTTTTTTTATCTTTTTTAAGGAGGAGAACAAAAAATGGATAAACAGAAATATTATATTACAACAGCCATTGCCTATACTTCCGGTAAACCGCATATCGGCAATACTTACGAGGTTGTTCTTGCTGATGCTATTGCACGTTATAAGAGACAGCAGGGTTATGACGTGTTTTTCCAGACAGGAACAGATGAGCATGGTCAGAAGATCGAGCTGAAAGCAGAGGAAGCAGGAATCACACCAAAGGAATTTGTTGACAATGTTTCCGGTGAGATCAAGAGAATCTGGGATCTGATGAATACTTCTTATGACAAATTCATTCGTACCACAGATGAAGACCATGAAAAACAGGTCAAGAAGATTTTTAAGAAAATGTATGCAAAGGGAGATATCTACAAGGGACATTACGAAGGAATGTACTGTA
>OLRJ01000764.1_pt1 | contig 31051 bp, 26 predicted proteins | sample 1672741 | NCBI WGS metagenome assembly OLRJ01 (sample SAMEA3136719, study PRJEB25190) | human gut metagenome | biome: human gut; feature: human-associated habitat; material: faeces | place: Austria | collected 2013
AGTGTAATTAAAGTCTACTTTTCCGCCACGGATGTACCACCAGCCATTTGCATTTGCTTCTACGCTGTTGCAGTTAAAGTCTACTTTTCCGTTTACGATTCTCCACCAGCCATTTGCATTGTTTGCAATTCCAGTGTAATTAAAGTCTACTTTTCCGCCACGGATGTACCACCAGCCATTTGCATTTTCTTCTACGCTGTTGCAGTCAAAGTCTACTTTTCCGTCTACGATTCTCCACCAGCCGTTCTGATTGTTCGCTACTGTAGTATCTTTTACAACTTTGCTGTTTACTACATGCCACCATGCATTCTCGCCGAATGCTGTACCCTGGATTACACTGTTTACAGAGAAGTCCACAACGCCATTCTGTACATACCATGTACCATTTTCATTGGAAGCAAAACCATTATATTTTGTATCAACAGTTCCGTTTGCAATGTAGTACCAGCCATCTTTGCCGTTTACGGTTCCGTATACAACAGAAGTATCTGCAGATTTATGGCCATCTACATAGTAGTTCCAGTTGCCTTCAGCATCCTGATAGAGTCCAGTTCCAACTACAACGTCAAAACCGAATGCGCAGTAAGATGCTGCCCATGTAGTAACATCGCCTGCGATCATGTCTGCGTTGTCTTTATCCATTGCCACACCGAGGAGGAAACGGAATCCACGCTCATTTGCAATGAGTTCGCTGTACGCAGCGTCTTTCAGATCACTCTGATCGTTTCTGTAGATATTCTCTACATACTGATATGCGATCATCGGTCTTACAGACTCTTTCTTGCTTGTTCCAAGAAGCGTACGCATTGTTTCATCAAATTTTCCTGCTGCAAGCAGTTTGTCTTTCAGATCTGCATTGGTATAGATTTCCGGGAATGCATATCTTTCGCCCATGAGAGACTCATAAGAGAACTCTGCTCTGCTGTAGTATGCGTTCTCGTCTACCGGATCATTACCTGTTGCTGCATTGTCGTTTGTACGAAGTTTGAATGTCATACCAGATCCGAATGTGATACCTGCGTTTTTCAGAAGATCTTCTACGTAGATACCGTCAGCTTTGAAGGAAGTGATTCCTCTCATACCGCATACGGTCTGATAGTATTTGTTCTTCTGATCAGACATTTTGATCATTTCTTCTTTGGTATAAGCTTTGCTCTGTAATACGTTTCCATCTTCGTCTACCATACGAACATAGAAGTTTTCTGCGCCGTAATCATTTACGGTAACGTCTGCTGTAACGTCTGCATAATGTTTTGCAGAGATTACAAGTTTGTAAGAAGCACGTTTTGCTTTTGCGAATACAGTACTGTCGATAGAGATGCCATTTTCATCTACTTTATACTGTTTGGAAGTAAGAGCTGTTCCATCTACTGTTACGGATGAAATCGCGCCCTTCCAAAGTTCACTGTAATCATTAAATCCGAAGGAAACGGTTCCAACACCAGTCTTGGTAGCGGAAATGCTTCCATCTTTTCCCGGTTTCAGGGAAGGAACTTTTGCATCATATAATTTTGCAGTTGCTGCTTTTAATGCTGCTTTAGCATCTGCCTGAGCCTGCATAGACGGCTGTGTGCCGATGAGGCTTTCAGCATTTGCGATTGCATCATTTACTGCTTTTACCTGTTCTTCTGCAAATCCGTTGCTGCAAGCCAGATCAGATTTTGCAGAAGCTACTGCCTGACGAAGCAGTGCGTCTACAGTGTAATCGCTCTCGCCTTCGAACATTACAACTGTAATTTTCTCACCTTTTGTTGCATTGTTTGCAGTTACAGTAAAGGTATTGTCCTCATTGTATGTTGCTGTATACTCTTTCCCCTGCTCCTGTGCTGCATTGTTGAATGCAGTTACTACGTTTGCAGCGATAGCTTCTTTTGTAATGCTTGTATAGAAAGCATGTGCATGGCTTGTTACCTCACCGCCGTAGAAAGAAGTCTGATCTACGTCAAGGATTGGTTTTCCATTGCTTAAGAACAGTACATGGTACATACCACGCATGTTTGCTTTGTGGTCAACAGTAACAACTGTAGAAGCTGCTGTTGTATCTGTACCTGCTGTTGCTTTGTTGGACAGTTTGATACCCAGAGTTACATAAGTCTCGATGTCTGTCCATTTTACTGCTTCGTTTCCATTCACACCAACAATATATTTAATGCCTGCATCGGAAGCATTGATGTTTAATTTGCCGTTGTATACTGCCGCCCATCCATTGGAAGTCATAGTAATAACGAGCTGTTTGTTGTTTTTCGGGTTTACTTCTGCTTTTACCACACGGTTACTTGCATTTTTTACACTTCCACCGGAGATAAGGATATCAAGATCGTCCAGAACTTTGTCTGCGTCTGTGATCTTAATCGCACGGTTAAAATCAACAGTAGCGATGATCTGCTGATTCATCTCAGCATCTGCATCGTCATGCTCTGCGTTATCTACGTTGAAGCCTGTGATAACCGGAGCGGTTGCTTCTGTCACGTCAAATGTAGCTACGCCATCATTAAAGCTGTCTGCTGAGATGGTTGCTGTATATTTGCCCGGAACAGTGGTTACATCTGAATGGATCTGAAGGTAATCTACATAAGATCCATTTACTCTCTCGTAACTAACAGTGTACTGGCTTTCATCCAGAGTTGTTGTATTGCCATTCGGATCTGTCAGTTTTACAGAAGTTACATTGTCAAAGAATGCGGAAGTATCGCTGACTGCCGGATCATCTGCAGTGATTTTAACTGCTTCGTATGCCGGATGTGTGCCTTCTGCTTTCAGAGTGATGTCCTCAGCATCTACAACATCGATACCGAATACGTTGTAAGCTGTCTGGAATCTTGTGTTTGCGCTGGAAATGTTTCCGTTCTCATCAAGAGCCTGTCCGAAGCAGAAACGGTATGCATCTTTACGGCTCATCTGGATGTTGGATACAACGCCTTCAGCTTTAACATCATCTGCATAGATCTGTCCAAAACCGAAGCAAAGCAGCGGAGATACGATACCGCCATCTTTACCGCTCTGAACAACTTCCTGACTTGCGTACAGATCAGACTGTGTCATTTCAGGATTTTTCAGCATTGCAGCTTCCATGCCTTTTGCAAAGCTGTATCTCGGAGTGCCCATCAGGTACTCATAAGTAAAGTTTGTGTAGTAAGCGTCTACAGATGCTTTTGAAGTATCTGCAAGAACCTGTGTCCACTCAGCTTTTTTTGCATCAGATGCAAAGCTGATCATACCGGTTCTCCAGCTTACATCGCCAACTTCCATGCCTTTTGCAAGAACATCTGTCGCACGAAGCATCAGTTTCTGACCTTCTTTGAAATCGATGCCTGCAAGTGAAAGCATATCTGTCAGCTTTACGCCTTCACCTTTTGCAAGGGAAGGATATCCCTGCATACCGCAGCCGAATGTGTAGTAATATGGCGTTTTGTCATACTGCTCTGCAAGTGTTCTCATTTCATCTTCTGTGAAATATTTTGCAGAAATAACTTTACCGTTTTTGTCCACATGACGGATAGCAAAGCCTTTTGCGCTGACATCGGTAAGACCTGTAATATCATCGATCTCTACCCAGTCCGGCTGAGCTACTTCTGTCTTGGATACGTTGATCGTGTAAGTTTTTGTGGTGCTTACCCAGTCTGTTAAAGATGTCTCAACTTTTACAGTTACAGTACCTTCGCCGACAGCTTCAACTTTTATCGTACCGTTGGTACGGTTGCCAACAACAGATTCGTTGATCACACCATCTGCTGTAATGTCGCTTACTTTTACGATTTCATTTTTGCTATCGCTCGATGTAACAGTAACTTTAGCTGTGCGGAGAGTTGGAGTCGGATCACAAACGCATCCTGATCCTGCTGTAAAACAATCCTCGCCTCCACAGATTTCCGGACAGCCCTCCATCTGGCATCCGTGGTACTGTACATGTTGATAAGGAGCTACGGAGATATTCATGATATCTCCAACATTCATTTCAACACTGTCGTCAACATTTTCATCATTGATCGTCGCTGTAACAGCAATCGTACCATGGTTATAATTAGGATCTGTCTTCTGCTCATTTGCAAATGCAGTCATACCCATGGTAGAAAAGATCGTCATAAAAGATAATGCTAACGCCAGTATCTTTTTGGAAACTTTTTTCATAAGTTCCTCCTTCCTTAAGATTTTACGTCTCTCAGCCTCCAGAACTTATTGTTATCCTTCCACTGAGAGACAAGTTAAATGTTTACCGTGCTTTCGCACAATTTATATAAACAGCACACATGCCAGACCAGTTCTCCCTTATCCTTTTTTCATCCCTGCGCGTTCCATAAGGAACATCTGCAGAGACATTTTACCCCGTCCAGAAGTTCCGGCCTTCGCCTGCAGCCGCTTATACCAATGTATTAATCTGCATAGCAGAGTCTTTTCCAGCCCATGAGAGCTGCTGCTCCGGCGCCTGTGGTGCCATAGAACAGTACTTCCTTTCCGATATCAAGAAAGTTTACGACAGATCCGTTCCCTACGGTGCTTCCGGTGCACAGCACCAGATCTGCCCAGTCAAGAACAGTGTCTTTATAATCTTTGTCTCCATCCAGAATGGTCACGCCATATCTGGTCTTTCCGACCAGTTCCGGATTCAGATCCAGGATTCTGACCTCACTGAAGTTATTTGATAATCCTTCCAGCAATGCCGGCTGATATCCGATCAGCGCGATCTTTACATCGCCGTAGGTTTCTTTCAGATATACCATTGCTTTCTTAGAACATTCTTCCGGTCCTTCATTTTTGCAGTGAATGGATCGGTCACAGAGACCATAGCGTCTGGTAATGGCATTTAAAATTGCCACAAAAATTGCTCTGTCGTAGTCATTGTTTACAAGATCAAATTCAAATACATCTGCTATTTTTCCTGCAAATACAGACGGTTTATTAGTAAATGTCTGTCCGATGCCGCCGTCAAATTCTGCCTGCATCATAACGTCATGACCATCAATGATCGGATAATCTCTCCGCTCGGTAATGCCGATGGCTTCCTCTGCTGTCAGTGCGCGGCAGTTTACGGTAATATTGCTGTTAAAGAGATCATGCTCTTTTGCAATCTCGTATAATTTGTCTCTTAAAGTCCCAAATAACTCTTCTTTTGTCATACCCATACCTCCTATAGCGCATCGCTCTGTGCGCTCTTGATTATTATTATGTTCTGTTTATATCTGTCCCTGATTTTTATAAATCAGTTTTTTATAACTTTTATTTTTTACTTCTGCCTTATTGAAATAATGCCAGCAGTTTATAAAAAACTATTACTACATACAGACGGTCGTTTCGATATATTCTTTTCAACCTATTCTTTCTAAACAAATATCTTTTTCCATCTACATATGCACCAGAATGGATTTCTGTATCTTTTCCCTGGAGTCTTTGACCCGCCGGATCTCTGCGTCCAGACCATACATGCGTTTCAGCAGATCTTCTGTAATGATTTCTTCTGCGCTTCCCTTTTCCGACTGTTCTTTTCCTTCAATAGCAAGGACAGATGCATTTGTCAGAAATGCATGCTCCGGATAATGGGATGTAAAACACACCCCGATATTTTCTTTGGTCAGTTCCCGGATCGTCTGCAGCATCCGCATCTGGTTGCCGTAGTCCAAGTTGGAAGCCGGCTCATCCATAAGTATATAGGATGTCTGCTGCGCCAGCGCCCGGGCGATCAGCACGAGCTGCCGCTCTCCACCGCTGATCTCAGTATAAATCTCATCTTTCAGATAAAGTATGCCCATGCGTTCCAGCATTTCAAAGGCAATCTTTTCATCTTCTTTTCCCGGTGTGGAAAACTGCTGCAGATGTGCGCTGCGTCCCATGAGCACCACATCGAATACGCTGTATGGAAACGGCGGCGTATGATACTGTGGAACATAAGCGATTTTTTTTGCCAGCTCACTGCGTGAAAAACTCTGGATGTCCCGTCCATCGATCTGGATGCTCCCGCCGAGGATTGGCAGAAATCCCAGTACCGTGCGATACATAGTCGTCTTTCCCACACCATTTGCTCCAAGGATGCAGAGCAGTTCTCCCGGTTCCAGGGAAAAGGACAGCCCGTTTACTACGACTTTTTCTTTCTTTTTTCCACGGTATCCAAGTACCGCATCCTGTAATCTCAACATTTTCCTGCTTCTGCTTTCTGTTTATTCCGGAGACAGCCTGTTCAGAATCCGGCTTGCCCCATCCCTTGTCAGATCATATCCATAGAATGTCTGATAGAAATTCATCAATTCTGCTTCCATATCCAGACTTGCGAAAATATCCGGATGAAGGGTTTTTGCCATATTCATAGCAAGCAAAATCTTCTGGATGCCCATATCCCAGTAGAAGACACCTGACGGACTCAGATAAATCTCGCCATTTTTTACAGCTGTAATGGCAGCATATGCATTGTTGTTAGTGATGTCCTGTTTCAGCTGTTCTACTGTTTCGCCATCGTTCATACCGCCATGGTCAATGAAGATCACATCCGGATTCCATGCCATGAGCTGTTCGTAGTTGATCTGTGCACGGTTTCCTGCATCCAGATCTTTGGATACCGGCGTACCGCCTGCCGCTTCGATAACTTCCATCATATCGGAATATTTTCCGTAAGTGGTCAGGACATCTACGCCTGCATAATATACTTTCGGTCTCTCTTCCTCAGAAAGCCCTGCTGTTTTCTCTTTTAACATGGCAAGCTTTGCATCAAAATACTGGCAATACTGTTCTGCACGTTTCGGTGCATCTCCCCCAAGGGTGTCTGCATAATCCCTTACCTGCTGTTTTAACTCATCCAGCGTCTTTGTGCTGCTTCCTGCCAGAGCCGGAACACCTGCTTTTTTCAGCTGTGTCAGCTCACTTTCCCGTGGGAACGTGTAGACTGCATCCGGTTCGTATTTCATCAGTTCTTCAAAATTTACAGATGTATGTACATTTTTAAGCATCGGTACATCATTGATGCGTGAGAAGATTTTCTCAGCCCATGGAAAATCTGCAGTCTGCACATCCGCACGGACAACGATGCGGTCCTCTGCGCCAAGCATGGTCAGAAGTTCATAAGAAGGTCCATATACGGCTGCCAGTCTCTGCGGATTTTCCGGAAATGCCACCGCATCGCCTTTCTCACTGCTATCGCTCTCTCCGGAAACCTGTTTTACAGTTCTTCCGGAAATGCTGGTAGAGATTTTGATTCCTTCCGGCGCTGTTACAGCCGGAATCTCTTCCACACTGCCTGCTGTCTTTTCTTTTAATACAACGGTACTTCCCTCACAGCTTTCCACTTCCCAAAGGTCGTCTGCACGGGTCACTGCCTCAGCGATCGCCTGCGCTGTCTCCTCTGCATCTGCCCCTACATATAGATGTACCGGCTGGTCTGCACAGGTTCCGCATGGATTGCTCGCCTCATCCTGATATACATTGATGTCATAATCCAGAAAACTTACGGTTCCGGAGGCTGTGATTGTGCCATCCACGGTAAGTTCATAGGTTATATTTTTATTACTCTCGCTGCCGCAGCCTGTGATCCCCAGAACTCCAAGTCCCAGAACAAGCAGCGCCGCCATTGTAAGCCAAATCTTTTTCATGCTAAAAATCCCTTTCTTCCTTTTGCAAGAAGCGCTACGAATACCGGTGCGCCGATGATCGCTGTAAGGATTCCGATTGGAAGCTCCTGTGGAAACAGGCAGCGCGCCACATCATCCACCAGAAGCAGAAATCCACTGCCAAGGACGATAGCACACGGAAGCATCCGCCGGTAATCCGGTCCTGCGATGATCCTTGCAAAGTGCGGAACGATCAGACCGACCCAGCCGATCATACCGCCGACTGCTACACTGGAAGCAGTCATAAATGTGGCACAGATAATGATGATTCCCTGATATCTTCGGACCGGCACGCCAAGAGCCTCTGCTTCGTCCACCCCAAAGGAAAGGACGTTGATCTTCCACCGGAGCAGAAAACAGATAACCGTTCCTGCAAGCACCGGAATCAGTAAAAACCACACGGAAGACTTTGTAACGTAGGTCAGACCGCCCATCAGCCAGAAGGCGATGTTTGGCATCGTATCAAAAGGATCTGCCACATATTTTATAATGGAGATAAACGCCTGAAATAAAGCGCCTACCACAATACCGCTTAGTACCAGCAGAATCGGACTGGTATCCAACTTTCCACCTACGATCCGGCTGATGACCACTGTGATCGCCACGGATAAAAGTCCAAAACCAAATGCTAAAAACTGTACGCCGATGGTTGGAAGGGAAAGCAGCAGTCCCAATGCTGCACCGCATCCTGCTCCCGCAGGAGACACCATAGGATTTTTAAAGATTCCCTGATAGGACGCCCCGGAAACAGACAGTGCGCATCCGATCAGCATAGCTGCAATGATACGCGGCAGTCTGGACTGAAACAATACGGTGGCCGCACTTTTATTTGTTGTTCCGGAAGCCATTCCAATATGAAAAGTCTCTGCGATCTGTGTTTTAAAAAGTTGTAGGATCTCAGCCGGTCGTATCACATAACGACCTGCCGCGATAGATATGAGAATGAGTGCGATCAGAACCACGATGAGGATTCCGATGATCACTCCCAGATTTCTCTTTTTCTGCATAAATGCCTGTTATCCTTTCACAAAGCCCGGCACCTGATCTGCTGGAAGGAACATGTAGACATATCCGTCTTTTCCCGCGATCTTGACTGCTGCCAGGTATCCACCCTTTGTCATGTAGTAGCCGTTTCGGAGTCCCGGAAGCAGCTGGCGGACCTTTTCTTCGTCTGTAATCGTATATTTCGTTCCGAAATCCTTCTGGATCAGGAACTCATCCAGGGAATCTGCCCGGTAAGACATAAAATACATGCCCATCGGATATTTCATCCCGTTAATGCCAATGTATGGATCAAATTTCTGCAGTGTTACACTCTCTACCTGCGCCTGTCCGGAAACCATATCCAGCAGTCCGTTTGCGGTCAGCCAGGAGATCGTATTCTGATCCTGATCTGTCACATAGACAAAGGCATTGTCCAGGTTATAAGCATAATACTCACAATCATATTCGCCATTCTGTGAGAACATCAGTACCGCACGGGTCTGTCCCGTTGGGAAATAACGTTCCTCAAAGGAACCTTCTATCTTATCTGCCTCAATGGCTTTTAAAAGCTCCTGTCTCTGATCTCCATTCACAGACAGCTCATAGGTCTGGCTGCAATAGGAATCCGTCACATATACCGTTCCATTCTGGTATGCTGCATCCGCCCATACCGTCTGCTCATTTTCCAGACTGCCGTCAAACAGCGCTTCCTGTTTGCTTCTGCTCTCATCGGTATCTTCCAGCGCCAGCAACTCCTCCAGCTGTTTTAAAGAAGCCCTGTCATAATACCAGACATGCTCACTGCCATCCGCATCAGTATAGGTAAAGATCAGATCATAGGGCACGACCGTATCTGAAAATGTCTCTTCATCTGTTGCCAGAGCCATTCTGCCACTGTTGATCAGTTCCTGCTGGATCTCTTTGATCTTATCGATGCTGTCCTGTTCCTGATAGGAAATCTGGCTGAGCATATAATAACCGCGGCCGGTACTGCTTCCATCCGCAGATTCACTGAGGTATCCCGGCGCTCCCACATAACTGACCTTTGCCACTTCCGGCTGGCTGTTTTTCAAATATTTCTGCGCAGAGCCAAATCCACCGGTGTATGCACCACCACAGATGATGAGTACTGCGGCAATTCCTGCTGCAAGGGAAATGCCATAGCGGAGTCTGCCTTTTCCATAAGAAAACAGCGCTTTTCGCCAGAACAGATGCACCACGGCAAATCCTGCAATTCCAAGCACGATCGCCAGAACCGGACTGAATTTATGTAAAAATGTGTAGATAAACGTAAATGCAAGAAATGCGGTTACTGCGATCAGCCACTCGGACAGACAACGGTTGGTTCCTGCGATGCCTGCCACTTCTGCTTTTCTGTGTTTTACAAACACAACTGCAAGGATCAGCAGGACCGCAGCGATGACGCACCATGCGATCAGTACTTTCGGCTGTACTGCCGGCGGAACTGCACTGGAGAGCGGACGCATGAACTGTGCATGGGTCTTTAACTCACCATAGAAAAAGGTGCATGGATCTGCCCAGGAGAATTTCTCCATGAGATCCGGACGGACCGTTTCTGTCTGTGTATAGGTAACTGCTCCCCAGGGATTTCCCCAGAACAGTGTTTTCATCAATGTATTTAAGGAATAGCACACCACATAAGGCGTTGCCATCAGTCCGCACCAGTAGACGACCGTCTCTGCCATCGTTCCCGCAAGGGCACATACGATGATTGTCACAAAGTAGCTGACGCATGTGGCTGCCGTAAGTCCGGCAAGGATATAAAAGGTGTCTCTTATCGCGCCGTCATAAGCGCCCAGCGCATGGATATTTAATCCCAGTGAAATAAACATCGGGATCGCAATGCTGACAAAAAGCATCAGCACACCGCTGAGACAGCGGTTGATAAACAATCTCGTTCTTGTCAGTCCCAGTGAGAAAAAGATCGTCGTTTCTTTCTTATCCTGAATGAACTTAAAAGATACGATTCCATCCACCAGGCCAAAAAACAGGCATCCTGCCAGAACCGCCTGTAATGCATTCTCATGGATCAGTCGATATTTCAGCTGATCATGTGTCACTTCCACGTTAAATATAGAATCTCCCGGCAGACCTGCGGTAAAAAACGGGATCGCGATGATGAAAAATGCCAGCATCACGAGAAATACCCAGTAATTTTTTCCTATAACATACAGGAAATCATGCAGACCTGCGGAAAGTGAAATATCTCTTTTTTTTGCGGTATCTTTAACCGAAGATTTCTTTCCACTCAATGTGTTTTTCTTTCCTTTCCTTTCGGAAAAACTCCTCTAATTGTATCGGACGGATCTGGATATTTTCTGTGCCTGCGCCAAGCAGTCTCTCGCGCGCTTCTTCCATGGAACATTCCAGGATACACATGTATCCATCTTCCTCTTCTTCCAGAAGCTTTGCTTCAAGATGGGACAGATCTGTCTCTTTCGTCACTGTAAACCGGCAGGTACAACTGCTGCTGCGCATATGCTCTGTCGTATCGTCAAACACAAGCTTTCCTTCACTGAGCATGCCGATAGTATCCGCCAGATCTTCCAGCTCCTTCAGGTTGTGGGAAGATACTAACAGTAGCGCATTCTGCGTTCTGGCATAATACACAAGCATTTCCCGCATGGTACGCCGCATGGTAAAGTCCAGTCCGTCAAACGCTTCATCTAAAAACAGATATCTGGAATGTGTGGAAAATGCCAGCACCAGGGAAGCCTGCCGCTGCATACCTTTGGAAAACCGGCTGATCTTCATATTCGGATCAACGCCAAACAACCGGATCAGCCCCTCAAAGGTCTGATCTGACCAGCTTTCATAATAGCCACGGTAAAATTTCCGCATCTGCACCAGCGAAGCCTGTGAAAAATAAGTTGCTTCTTCTGTCATGAAAAAGCACTGTTTTTTTGCATCTGCATTTTCATACACCGGCTTCCCATCCATCCGAATGCTTCCCGCATCCGGACGATAGATACCGCTGATGATCTTCATTAAAGTGGTCTTTCCCACACCGTTATATCCGATCAGTCCGTAGATTTCCCCTTCTTTTGCCTGAAAACTGATATCATCAAGTACGAGGAAATCCCCAAATTTCTTTGAAATATGTTCTACTTCAATCATGCGTCTTTTCCGTTATCCTCTGATTCCTGCGGTGTCTCGCTGTCTTCTGTAGTCTGCTCAACAGCTTCATTTTCCGGAACTTCCGCAGTCCCTTTCTCCAGAATATTTTCAGTATTGTTATTCATGGTCGGTTCCGTAGAATCTGTGCCTTTTTTCTTTTTTAACACAAATAAAATTGCTGCGATCACGACGACCACAATAATAACGACAACTACGATCACTGCCGGATTGACACCTTTTTTGCTGTGATCCAGAGAGGTAGTCTCAGCTGTCGCAGAACCAGTGTCTTCCACATGGTTTTTCTCAACCAGCTTCTGTGTTGTCAGGATGTAGTTTCCGCCCTGATCCAGTTCCATGGTCACATAACCATTTTCAATCTTAAGACCTTCTGTTACCATTTCTGCATTTCCATTTGCAAGATAACGGTACAGGTTCAATTCTTTATCATCAGAGAACTGATCGTTGACTTTTACGAAAATAGAAGCTTTTCCCGGGAATCCGCCTTCCTGTGCAAATGCCATGTACAGTGAATCTGCGGATGAACCGTACTCACATCCTTCAAAGGCTGTGGTAGATGTCGTGATCCCGTAATTCATATCTTCTGCTGCGATCAGATCTTTTCCGTAAAATTCCCATGCATATAATACTGTTCCGGCATCATCCTTTTTCTGGAAATCCACATAAGCTTCCTGCCCCATGACAGCTGCCAGCTGATCTTTTCCCTGCATACCGTCTGTGATCGGTACAAATGTGATCGGTCCACGGTCACTGTTGATGGTGGTAATGCCATCCTGCCCCTCCGGATTTTGTGCATCGGTATTCTGTCCGTCTGTATTCTGTCCATCGGTTGTTGTATCTGTACTGTTTGATGTTGTTGTATTGTTGTTATTTTGATTGCCATCTACTGCTTTTGCAGTCACACCGGACGTATTGTTACCATTTCCATTGGAAGCAGTACTATTGTTTGTATTTGAGGAAGAACCGTTATGATTCTGTCCATTATTGTTGTTTCCTATATTCTGGCTTCCATTGTTGTTATTTCCAGTATTACTGTTTCCGTTATTGCCGGAATTTCCACCATTATTCTTTGCACTTACGGTTACCTGGATGGTAGTACTGGTGCTGGTAAACTGACGCAGGGAAGCAGTCAGGGTAATGGTTGCGGTTCCCGGTCCCACACCTTTGATGCTTACGGTTCCATTGTCATATTTTGCAGTTGCCACACTTGTATTGCTGGAAGATGCGGATGCATATGCATAATACGTCTGGTAAGTAGTACCATTGCAAGTGCATTCGCCGTTGGCATCCAGACACTCTTTCTCGCCACAGCTCTGCGGACATTCTGCCATACCACAGCCCGGAAGCTGCTGACTGGAAGACGGTGTCAGTGTTACGCTGACGCTCTCACTTCCGCCCTGTTCCAGAGATACGCTCTGTTTTCCAGCTTTGATCTTTACATCTCCACGCTGGAAATATGCAAAGGCAGGCATTGTTACCTGCATGCACAGAGCCAGTACCGCCAGCAGGACGCCGACCTTTAAAACTCTTTTTTGTTTCTTTCTCATTTTACTTTCCTCTTTTACAATCTATGTAAACTTATATTTTCTTTGAATCTGTCTGATATGTTTGTATTGATTCGATATCCTATTCTTGCTTCCAGGATATTTACACATCATTCAATCCTTTTTATCTGGAATCATACGTTTTTCATCTAACATTATTTTTATATAGAATCAGATTTCGCATTTTAAATATAATCTTCTGTACGATACTAATTCAGATAAATTTTCATAGCGATACAGTCGCCACCGGTCTCAATCTGGTTTCCACCATAATAGCCGTCCAGATTTCCAAGGCATGCTATAAATGGACCACTGTGATTTTTGATAACGCCAATCTCGGTTTCAATTCCTTTTGCCTGAAGCTGATCGTTCAGATGATTGTATGCGATATATCCTACACTCTCATGATCGTGCTCTGGAAGGATCGGATAACCGTTTTTCGTGCAGGCAATCATCGGTACCGCATTCGGGATCTTCACGCCATCTGCACTCAGTACATAATAGGAAGCTTCCTGTCCGGATGAGAGCAAATACTGCAAGTTGTCAATAGTTCCATATACATTGTTGTCTCGGCCTACCAGCTCAGCAGTTCCGTCAAACTGTGTCAGTCCAACCTGATCCGTAAGAAGCCACTGCAGATCCAATCCTGCAAAATAATCCAGCCATCCGCCGGTACCCATATACTGGTAATCCTGTTCACTGCCGATGGTTCCATACCAGTTGCCAACCACATGCTCCGGATACTGTTTCATAAGAGCTTCAAAATCTTTGGTCGTAAAAGTCTTGCTCTGTACTGTTCCAAGATATTCAGAACCTTTTTTATACACCTCAACAGTAAAGGTCTTGTCCAGAGACTGTGTGTATGGTTCTCTGTTATGGTATTCATATTCCGGATCTGCATCCCCGTCCTGTTTGTTCAGTACAATTTTGGAAACATCTCCGACTACAGTCGTTTCATCCCCGTCTGTCCATGCAAATGCTGCCGGTCCCATCACGCTGCTTCCTTCTCTGTGCAGCGGGCCGTTCTGGTCTGCAAATACGAAACACACAGCAGCATTCTTTTTCAAAAGTTTTCCAAGATCTGCTGTCTTGCTCGTTCCATCTACCGAGTAAATCGTTGCAGAAAGTTTTTCATTGGAAATTTCCACGCCGCAGAGATCCGCGAACAGTTTAAAATCAATTCCGTAATATGTATTCTTCTGACCATTGATCGTAAGCTCATCGGTGGTCGGAAGTGAGAGTTCATTCATCTTACTGTTCTGGAAAGAGAGCTGAATAAGTTCTTCCAGGTCACGTACAGAATAAATCTCTTCCTCCGGCATCGCATCGCCGGTAATCGTCATCGTTGTATATAATTCGCTCCCGTCACGGATCTGCTGATCTGCATTCTGTGAAATATGAAGCTGATCTAAAAATGCCTGTTCCGCAGCGGAAGGGGTACGATCTGATGTGGATACCTTCGTTTTTACTCCTGTCTCATGCTGATCTCCATCATTTTCTCCTTCGCCGCTTTCGCCAGTCACATCTTTTCCATCAATCTTTGTATACTGATAAATCGCGATATCGTAAGTTCCTGTCTCTCCGTTCAGCGCCTTTGCCGTCACACGGTTTTTGTCACAGGTAAAGGAATATGCATCTCCGTAAACACGGCTTAAGGATTCCACCAGCTTCTCTGCAATGGTTGCCTCATCATCCTGTAAAAACTCATGTCCGTGGACTGCCACATAGCCATCCAGCTTCTCTGCATCATCAGATTCATCGATCGGCACCTGTTCGCCATCTTTGGTAAGGCACACCCATACGATGCTGCGGATATTCCATGCGGTATCCACCTGTTTTGTCACACTGGTATCATCGGATGCCACATCTGACATCGTTACTCCGGACGGGACCAGTGCTTCCAGGTCAAAATCATTTGCAGCATAAGAACCGGATGCATCTGTAATATCCTCGATCGTATCTGCTTTTTCTGATTTCTGGATCTCAAGTGTTCCTTTGGTCACTTTCTTTACAGAAATCAGAACCTCTGCCTGTTTGGAATTTTCTCCCTGCTTGATCGTATAATCTTCACTTTTTACTCTGTCTTTGGAAATTGTAATACGCAGACTGTCTTTTGATTTGTCGGCAATAGAAATGTCTTTATCAAAATTCAGCAGCACCTTAACATACTGTTTGGACTCTGCTCCTTCATTATAAGAAGAAACGCTTGCGCCCGTCAGGGTTGGAGACTTTTCACTGTCGGTCTTTCCTTTTCCGCATCCTGCAAGCAAAACGCAGGACAACAACAAAAAGCATCCAATCATGGCTACCCGAATTGTTTTTATTTTCTTCATATCTTCCCCCCGTAATTTATAGTCTTCTCAGAAATCTTTATTTATAAGATTCGAAAAACACCTTGTTTTATCTTTTTATTTAGTTTTTATTCGATTCCTAATTCTTTTAATAGTTTCTTTTGGTATTCGATGTCTTCGGTAGCGCGTTCAAGGTCGCTGTAGCGTTTGGCTTTTAGGAGATATTTGGTTAATTGGTTTAATTCTGCTATTATTTCTTCTCTGGCATCTTCTTTCAAGGTTTTCTCATATAAGTCTTTATCATATGTTGTTAAGATCATATTTGTTACCTCCATTTGGCATAACGTAGATAATTTACTTAGTTCCATTCAATTCAATGCCAAATTCTTTTAATAGTTTCTTTTGATATTCGATATCTTCGGTAGCACGTTCGAGGTCATTATAGCGCTTGGATTTTAAGAGATATTTGTTTAGCTGATTTAGATATTCCATACCTTCTTCTCTGCCTTCCACTCTGCCTCTAGCGCGTCCTTCCATAAGCCCTTCTTCTCTACCTTCCTCTCTGGCATTTTCCTTCAAGGTTTTCTCATATAAGTCTTTATCATATGTCGTCAGGATCATATTTGTCACCTCCGCTCGATGTTTCTTGAGAAAATCTGCCAACACGTCCTGATTAATACAAGTATCAATTGCCTTTTCTAATGCATCTTCCACAGAAGATTCCGATTGTATATATTCCCTGACACATTGGACGAATATGGAATATTCTTCAAGCCTTCTGCAGTGCTTCATCAGCTCCTGATTGTGACCATAGTTGATGTTCAACATGGTTACGGTGCATTCCAGGCAAGGTGCTTCGTTATCTGTATTTTCAAAGCAGTCTGAAAGCCTTAACTCCATGGAATCTGGCTGGTTTTTTGTACCATTGTAAAAGACAATATATTTCGGCTTTGGAAGCCGTACTCTTTTTTCATGGTAGATCATCAGATTATTATCTGCAACATACCCTTCATATACCCGGGAGAAATAAAAGACTCCGCGAAGCGGCATGTTTGGGTTAAAAGTGCTTTGATGCTCATACAGATTCATGGTTCCGCCAACCAGAAAAGACACATCATTTTTCATGGAAAGATAAAGGACATCTTCCAATGTATTTACTTCCAGGTCATCAGGGTTCTGATAGTCCGTGTGGTTGATCGCATTATAAAGCTGCAGCAGATCTTCTTTGTTATTAAAGACCATTCGCCATAACCGGTCCTTATACTGCCGGTTGTGGGTTTGTTTGCTATGGCGAGATTTCTTCTTTTGTTTTTCCATTGCTTACCTCCATTATAATAGAAAACAGTTCATAAGTAAATTCGCCATATCTCATGTTTCATGTAGATATATAATTTTTTCTACAATCAAAGAATTCATATATGATATATGATTCGATTTTCTACATACGCCTATTCTGATGGTACTGGAGTTTTTTGTGAAAAGCAATTAAGAAAGAATAAAATTTTAAAATAATTAAAAGGCACCCTCCGATCATATTCCGTGATCAGACAATGCCTGTATAATTCTTATTCATTCATGTAATGATATCTCTCACAATGCCATTCCTTTAAACTAATGCATTGCTGAGAATTTTAAGCAGTTCAAGTACGCTTACAAACTGTTGTGTAGAGTTACCTTCAATCCAGCGGACGATGCCCTGCCAGGATGAATTCTGGCGGTATCTGACATTGAGAAAGAAAGTCCCTTTTTGTCCACGATTCTCGATGAAATCTTCCGGTGACCGTACTTTATCAAGCCGGTCAACACCTGAAAACTGGGTTGAAGTGAAAGAACGTGCGCTGGTGGATGCCTGTGGAAATTCGAGTTTGTCGAAGAAATCATCAGCTAATTCAATCAGCTGAAGGATATTGGTGAATTTCCAGGGTTCTTTGCTGTAGCAGTGATAAATCCGACCGGACAGCTCTCCATCATTAATATTATCAATACACATGTTAATAAAGTTTGGTGCATACCAACTGATTTGATAGCTCTGTTCCATAAATTATCTCCATTTCTGCCCTGCTGCGAAGATAACATGATTGCAGCTTACCAGGTTTTATTCTCAGTATTGAACTGAATCGGTGAATCTTGCTGGTCTACTTCGGCTACAGAGGACACGAAGTAGTCCAGATACTGCTTCCAGCTTTTATGCTCTCTGGAGAAGTATCTCTGGATTCTGTCGAAAATCATGCTGCAGTTCTCTTTATTCGTACCAACGAGAAGTATCAGAAACTGTGATGGGCTGTATTTGGTAAAGGAGTCTCCTTTACGCAGACACTGCTGGATCGTATTCTGAAGCTCACCTGAAAGAACTTCAAGCTTGTCCGGCTTGTCCATCGGCATTCCTTTTCCGTTGGTGATGCTACATAACATTAAGTATACGGACTGTCCGTTCCTCTCAATGATTCGGGAAACGAGACGGTAAGTGTCACGGAAACTTGGCAGGCTACAGTAAAAAGCACCGCCGCGTATATCGTCCTCTTTCAGACGTTCCTTGATGTCGCCGAGTTCCTGTGGTTTGTAGTTAAGGCGGCTGCTCATCTGCTCGAACTGCTGCATCATATGTTCAGAAGGGCGGATTCCAAGCTCTTCGAAAAATAATTTGGCAGTGTTCTCATATTCCTGTACAGCATCCTTATAGCGGTTCAATGCCATATAGCAGTCGATGCGGACGGACTGCCATTCATCGAACGGATATAACTGGCATGCCGGCTCACAGAAACGAAGTGTCTCTTCATAATCTCCGCGTTCGATCAGAAGCTTACAGAGCTCCTGAAGGGATTCGGAATAAATATTCTTATATTGTACGCTTTCAACAAGAACCCATTCATCTCCCGAAAGTTCCGGAAGAAATTCCCCACGGTACATCAGACAGATCTTCTTAAGAAGTGCCAGCTTTTTTACCTTATCGGTACACGTCTGCACATCTTTTGACAGAACCTTAAACTGATGTGCATCAACTTCGGTCGGCATCGGAGCATCCCATCGGTAAATACCTTTTTTGATGTTGATATAATCATGGCTCGGAAGTCCGGCATCTACGATGATCTTTTTAAGACGGTGTGCGGTTACCCGAAGGTTATTGGCAGCATCGGCAAGTTCTTCTCTTCCGTATAATTCATCAAGAAGCTTATCTCTGGAGATACCGTTATCGCCATGGTAGAGTAATATCTGCAACAATTTCATTGCTTTTGTCGTTGTGTTGCGTCCGAATGATACGGGAATCTCTCCGTAGCTTGCTGAGAATCCTCCGAATAAACGAACCTTTAAGACAGGCAAATGATCACTCATAAATTAACCCCCAATTTTACTATTGTGATGGTTTATAACTGATTTCTATTGTAATGGTCTTTAATTTCTTTGTCAAATAAATTAAAGCATTTTAGACCAAATAACTTCTTTTAATATTTTTGTTATGCTATAATTTTTCTAGTTGAGTTTTTGGGACTGTTTCACTGTGGAAAAGAAAGGAGGAATTCTGTGCGGCAGAACGGTTTATATGAACAAAAACGACGCTGGCAGAGGATTTTTCTTTTCTTTTTTCTGCTATTTCTGACAGGTGTACTGATACCTGGCGGATGTGCATCGGAGGGGAAAAAAAGCCAGTCCGGGAAAAAGGGGGATCCGAGAGATCCATCGGCGCAGGTGCTTCAGACGGAAGCTTCCGGTGAAGTGACATATGGAAATGACCTGGTTGTACTGGATGCATCCCATACGGCAGATGGCTATGTGATGATTTGTTATAATGGAAGTAATGAAAAAGTCAAGCTCCAGGTGACATCCCCGGATGGCACAGAGTATACCTATCCGGTTACGGTTGTTGGTGATTATGCGGTTTATCCGCTTCCAGGCGGGAATGGTTCTTATAAGGTAACACTTCTGGAGAGTGTGTCTGTAGAGGACAATCTGTATGCGGTAAGCTTTACCCAGGATCTGGACGTACAGATCGCAGATGAATTTGCCCCGTTTCTGCATCCGAATTATTATGTGAATTTCACAGCAGATTCCAAGTGTGTAAAAAAGGGTGAGAGTCTTGCAGGAAAGGACTGCTATTCTGATCTGGATGTGGTAACGCAGATTTATAATTTTGTAATTAAAAATATTTCCTATGATAAAAAGAAAGCGGAGAATGTTCCGTATGGGTACACACCGGATCCGGATGAGACACTGGATACCGGGAAAGGAATCTGTTTTGATTATGCGGCGTTGATGTCGGCAATGCTCCGGTCGCAGCGGATTCCGACGAAGCTGGAGGTTGGCTATTCTGGTGATGTGTATCATGCATGGATCAGCTGTTATGTTGATGAGATCGGCTGGGTGGATAACATCATTGAATTTGACGGAAAGAACTGGTCGATCATGGATCCGACACTTGCTGCAAACAACAGTGCTTCGGATGTGAAGAAGTATGTGGGAAATGGAAAGAATTATGTCACAAAGTATACCTATTAGATAAAAGGAAGCCGGATAAGAAGAATGTGGCAGGAATGTGAAAAGGAGGATGGCATATATGGAAAAGCGGACACAGCAGGGGAAGCTTACGAATCTGGAAATTGCTTCGTTCTGCAGTGAAATGGCAATGATCCTGAAGTCTGGGATTTCTTCCCTGGAGGGAGTTGATCTTCTCCGGGAGGATGCGCAGACGAAGGCAGAAAAAGAGCTGTTGGATGAGATTTATCAGTCAGTGATGGATACGGGCAGGCTGGATCAGGCGCTGGAAGAGACGAAAGTATTTCCGGAGTATCTGATCCGTATGACGCAGATCGGAGAAGAGACAGGAACTTTAGATGAAGTAATGGAATCTCTGGCGGAGCATTATGACCGAGAGGAAGCGATCAGGAGAAGTGTCCGGAGTGCCATCTCCTACCCTCTTCTGATGATCGGGATGATGCTGGTGATCATTATCATTTTGATGACAAAGGTTATGCCGGTATTTGATCAGGTGTTCCGCCAGTTTGGTCAGGAAATGACCGGATTTTCAAGAGGGATCCTGCTTGCAGGCAATGCTCTTTCCAGATATTCGGCGGTGTTTGTGGTACTTTTGGCGGTGATCGTCTGTGCGGGTATTTATTTTACAAAGACAGAGAGCGGCAGAAAGAAAATGTATCACATCGGATCCGGGTTTGCATTTTCGAGGGAGCTGAAGGATAAGCTGTCGGCATGCCGGTTTGCCGGAGGAATGTCACTGGCACTGAAAAGCGGACTGACGCCGGAACAGGGAATGGAATTTTCAGAGAACCTGATCGAGGATGATGATTTCCGGAAGAAAATAGCAGAATGCAAAGCGGATATGGAAAATGGAACGGATATCGCAGAGGCACTGGTGAAAGCCGGAATCTTCACAGGTGTTTATGCGCGGATGACATCCATTGCCGGGAAAGCCGGAATGATGGATGAGATGATGGGAAGGATTGCCGATGAGTGTGAGGAGGAAGTGGATGAAAAGCTTTCTTCTATGATCGCAGTTCTGGAACCGACGCTGGTGATCATCCTGTCGGTGATCGTCGGAACGATCCTTCTGTCGGTTATGCTTCCGCTTCTTGGAATTATGTCAGGACTTTAGGAGGCGTATGCTATGTGGAGAAAAGAACGGGAACGGTTTTATCACGGAAAACGGCAGCGCCCACTTCGGAATTTCTGTCTGTCCCTTCTGCTGTTTGTATGTATCTGCAGTGCTTTTTTCAGTGGATTTGAAAGGCTTTCGGACACGACAAGACGCAGGCAGAAGGAAAGTCTGGAAAATGCACTCTGGCGTGGTGTGACGCAGTACTATGCGCTGGAAGGACACTATCCGGAGACGCTTGATGATCTGACGGAAAACTGTGGGATCCAGTATGACAAGAAGCAGTTTTTTATTGATTATCAGATTGCCGGTGCCAATATTCTTCCGGACATTACGGTGATCGAACGATAGGAGGAAATGGACATGAAGCGTAGAAATGAAAAAAAGCATGTGATTGATTTTCTTTTTCCTCTTGCAGTCTTTTTCGTGCTGGCGGCATCATCGGTCGCCATTGTGGTTCTTGCATCGGGATTTTACAGCCGGCAGGTGAAGGCCTCGTCGGATTCCTATTCGGGACGGACGGCACTTGCCTATGTGACGGAGAAAATGCACCAGAATGATGAAAATGGTGCGATAGCAGACGGAACTTTCGATGGGGAAAATGCTCTCGTGATCCGGCAGCGTTATGATGAGAAGGATTATGTGACATATCTGTATGCGTATGATGGATACTTAAGAGAGCTTTTTGTCCGGGATGGAACGGAAGCAAAAGCATCCGATGGACGGAAGATCCTGGCAACAAAGGACTTCGAGGCTAAGGAAACTTCAGATGGGATTTTTCATCTGTATTGTGAAAATGAAGACGGGAAAAAGACAGATACATTTGTCAGTGTGAAGAGCGCTGCAAGATAGGAGAAGATTTATGGAACGGACACCGGCAAAGCGTTCCAGCCTGTTTTTGCTGGAACTGATGATTGCAATTTTATTTTTCTGCCTTGCTTCTGCGGTGTGTGTGCAGATTTTTGTGAAGGCGCACACGACCAGCCGCGAGACACAGGAACTGAATACGGCGCTTGAGAAGGTTTCCGGGTATACAGAGCTTTTTCTTGCGGATGCGCTGACGGAGGACACGGAGGTCTTCTATGACGCAGACTGGCAGGAATGCAGTAAGGATGAGGCTTCGTATGAGATCGTGATCCGGGTGGAGCCGGATGGAAAGCTTTTGCATGGAACATTTACGGTGCAGCGCCTGTCCGGAGAACAGCCGGAAGAAATCTATTCGGTGGAAACAGACCGGATGACAGGCACGGAAAGGGAGTGACAGGATGAAGAGAAAGAAAAGGGGATCATACCCGGGGATTCAGATCGGAACGTCGTACCTGCTTGTGATCTTTGTAATCCTGTGTCTGGTGACATTTGCTACACTCTCACTGTCAAGTGCAAAAAGGGATCAGAGTTATAGTCAGCAGCTTGCCGGCCGGGAAACGGCGTATTGTGAGGCAAATGCAAAGGCGGCGCAGATCATGGCGCAGATCGATGATGCATTTGCAAAAGAGGATCCTGTATTTGCGATTCGGCAGATTGAGGGCGTGACAGCTGAAGAAGACGGAGCGAATCTGGATATTTCCTATGTGGTTCCGGTCACGGACAGTCAGAATCTGGAAGTCGAGATCCTGGCAGATCCGGTAAAGGGAACGCAGAAGGTTGTAAAATGGAAAGAGTCAGCATCTGAGAAATGGGAAGAAAAGTCAACACTTCCGGTCCTTGGAAGTGACTGACGCGAAAGGAGTTTGAGCTATGGATATCATTGTACTGCTTCAGCAGGCAGTTTTAAATCATGCATCGGATATATTTGTTGTAGCAGGTCTTCCGGTTTCTTATCGGGCAAATGGAAGAATCTGCAGGGAGAAGGAAGAAAAGCTGATGCCGCCGCAGACGAAAGAATGCGTTGAGGAATTATATAAGCTGGCAGGAGGACGGGACATCCGGGTTCTTGAAGAAAAAGGAGATGATGATTTTTCTTTTGCTGTTCCGGGACTTTCGAGATTCCGTGTCAGTGCGTACAAACAGAGGGGGGCACTCTCAGCTGTTATCCGTGTGATCACATTTGAACTGCCGGAGCCGAATGAGATCGGGATTCCGGACCCGGTGATGAGCTTTTATAACCTGTCAAAAGGTCTGGTGCTTGTGACGGGCCCGGCGGGAAGTGGAAAATCTACTACGCTTGCCTGTCTGGTGGATAAGATCAATCATTCAATGGAAAAGCATATCATTACGCTGGAAGATCCGATCGAGTATCTGCACCGGCATGATAAAAGTATTGTAAGCCAGAGAGAGATCAATGTGGATACGGAAAGCTACGTCAATGCACTACGTGCTTCGCTCCGGCAGAGCCCGGATGTGATCCTGCTTGGTGAAATGCGTGATTATGAGACGATCGATGTGGCAATGACAGCAGCGGAAACCGGGCATCTGGTATTTTCTACCCTGCATACGATCGGAGCAGCAAATACGGTTGACCGTATCATTGATGTATTTCCGGCAAACCAGCAGAGGCAAATTGCAGTTCAGCTGTCCATGGTATTGCAGGCTGTAATTTCACAGCAGCTTGTGCCGACAGTGGATGGAAAACAGGTCCCGGTATTTGAAATCATGACGATCACTCCGGCGATCCGCAATATGATCCGCGACAATAAGGTTCCGCAGATTGATGGGATCGTGTATTCGTCTAATAAAGAAGAAATGCATTCGATGGATTTTGACCTTCTGAATCTGTATAAAGAGGGGAGGATCACAGCGGAGACGGCTCTCTCCTATGCATCAAATCCGGAAATGCTGAAGAAAAAGCTATAGAAAAACATAACAGGAAGGGGCTGCGGTGAAGCAGTCTCTTCCTGTTTATCGTCAGTGTTTTAAGATTTAGTCAAGGGCTGCAATTGCTTCGATCACGATATCATACTGTTTTTTGACATCGGCAATCAAACCGTCAAGGTTGTCGTATTCCTGGCTGCGGAGCTTTTCGGTCAGAGCACTGCTGACATTGTAAAGTGCAGTAAATCCAAGGTTTACGGCAACACCTTTTAAGGTATGCATTGCACGAAATGCGGTTTCGTAGTCCTTTTTAGCCCAGGATTCTTCAAATAAAGCCATATTGTTGTCCTGCGGAAATTTGAGGACAAATTTGCGTACCATATTTTCATTCATAAACCGGTGAAGAATATCATTATAATCGCCACCAATTTTTACATAACATTCTTGAAGTGTCATTGTCTACAGTCCTTTCTGAACTTTTTTATCTTTGTGAAATCCGTATATTTTTGCCCCCAACATTTTAACATGACGTGTTACGCTTTACAAGATATTTCGTATTATGCATTGTCATGGTAATGAAAAAGGCTTATTTATTCGAAGAAATTGCATCATTTAACTGATCGTACCATTCTTTAGTCTGTGCTTCGTTGCTGCTGTTCAGAAAAATGGTGGTATCTGTTGTCTTTATCTGAAGAACCGGAGGATGTTCAATCCAGATATACATCTGGCAATGTCCGGTTTTGCTGCCACGGAAATTACCGAGAAGTTTGCTGTTATCTTCGGAGCCATCAGACCGGTAGAATTTTTCATCCGGCAGATTATCCAGAAGAGTTACTGATTCCACATCGGCAAGAGCAAAGGTTGCTGTTTTGTAGCCGGATGTAATAGAATACTGGGCAGCATTTTCCGTCAGGCGGATCGGTGTAAAATCGATCCGGATACAGAGGATACACATCCAGAGGAGGAGAAGCCCGGTGCCGATGAGCATTCCTCCGGTGACATATTTTGCAGAAGGGTGTCCGTAGTTTAGAGAATAATTCATGCTGTTCACACGGTCCTGTACAAAATACCGTTTGTCATTTGGATTGTTGTACCAGCCTTTTCGCCAGTAATAGTCATCATCAATATAAAATGGTGTGCTGTCCTGGGAGAGGATCCGCTCTTTTTCCTTACGCAGCCAGAAGAACATGATCAATATGATGGTAGCTGGTATCAGTTCGAGGAAAATGTAGATGCCCATTCCAACTCCGCCAATCCAGTTGCTGGATGCAATATCCCGGATGATCCCGAGATAGGCGCCGGTATTGCAAATGTTGGAGACAAAAAGGAATATGGTGTATAAACGCTTTTCCAGTGCATTGATCTGCAGGTTGATCTGTGAATTTTCACTGTAAATTTTGTTTGGCATATGGGCGAATAAATAGCCGGTACCCATGTAAGCTGCCGCGACAAGAATTGTGCAGAGAAGCATGACTCTTCCATCACTTTCGGTCAGCAGATAAGTACGGACCTGCGGGAAAAACAGAGGGATCAGAATCACTGCAGCCGGGATCAGATGCAGCTTTGCAGGCAGTATCTTTTTCGCAATTTGTGAGGAAGTGCGGGTATCCACTGCAGCGGACACATCTGCATTTGCTGAGCTGATCCATCCATTTTTCTGCTTAATGTCGTATACTTTCTGGTGATAATGATAGACACGGAGGATGGTAAGAAGGCAGAATTCTACGAACCACAGTGTCCATACGGTAATAAAAATAGAAAAGTAAGTAAAGCAAAGCAGGCATACCGCAATTCCTGCCAGCATGTTCCACAAATAAAACTGGCGGTTGCGCTTTTTATAAAGCTGGAGAAGCTCTTTTACGTCGGGATGTTCAAGCTCAGATTTAGGAATATGGACTCCCATCAGCATTCCTTCCCGGTATTTTGCAATATTTCCATAGACTCCGGCAAAGATGCCGACCATGGAAATGTCTGTAATTAAAAATATAATCAGCATCATCATTTCGCTGTTACCTCCATTTCGTTAAATACTCTCTGGCAGAGTTCCAGGAAGTCGGTCAAAGTCATGCCGTGGAACTTTGCTTCTGCGCTTAAAAGTTCCAGTTCATCTGCCAACTTTTCGCCAAAGCGGTTATCTGGTGGAGCAGAGGAAGTGGGATAACAGATGGTTGTTCCCTTACGGCGGTCTGTCTCGAGGAAGCCTTCTGTTTTCAAAAGCTGGTAAGCTTTGCTGACGGTCATGGTGTTGATACCGAGATCGGTTGCCATCTGGCGGACGGTCGGAAGCGATTCCCCCGGCTCAAATTCCCCTCGCCCGATTCCTTTGACAATCTCGTTGCGCAGCTGAAGGTAGATCTGGACTTCGGACTGCATGTTGATCTTGATGATCATATATCGGCATCTCCTTTCTGTGAGATTTGATTGTATTATACCATGTAATACAAATAATACAATAGGAGGATAAAAAAACAGGAAAATGATGTACACGCTTTCAAGGTGCAAATAAATCTTAGAATTTGTTTTCCTGAAAGCGCGTATGTCAGTTCCTTGATTTTTTATGTGGTTTGTGTTTTGATTAAGTTAAACAAATAGCGGGCAAATATTCGCCTGACTAAAATTGTAAAAGTTTAAAAACATTTTTTACAGCCTGGTAATTTTGCAAGCTGAGTGAGTTAAAAGGATTGGCTGTTTGTATGGGAATTAATAAAATTCTGCATATAAACGCGGATATTTTCCATCTGTTCTTTTGTAACCGGATTGCTATATGGAATCCTGTCAATAATGCGGTTTAAGTAGTTATTTTCCGCTATAATATCAAAGCTTTCTTTGAAGTTAATGTCAAAGAAATAGACGATATAAGATACCCAGTAATCCATCTGTGTGATGCGGTCTGCGGAAAGGATACATTTGTTTTTAAAAACTGTTTCGTATACCTTTTGGGTTATGTTCTGTGTGCCGAGTTCTTCTTCAGAAACGTTAATAAAGGTGCTTGTGGAGTCTACGAGCTTTACCCGGCAGTTGTCCAGCTTGTCCTCATCACGGATCAGCTTTGCGTGTAAAAGTGTCTGCGGATCTGAGATCTCAGGGAGTTCATAATCGCTGTGATGGGCGATTGCAGTGTAAATGATGGAGTCCCATTTATTATCCGGAAGAAAGCGGCGGATCATGCCTTCATCAAAAAGCACCTTTACACCGTAAGCAGCGTGATCCATTGTGCCAGGTTCAAAGCTGTCGTAGCGCTTTAACTGCTCAAAACGCCCGATGTCGTGAAGGAGCGCAATGAGCCTTGCAAGGTCGGTGTCTTCGGCTGAAAGATGCATCCTTCCGGCAAGCTCTTCTGCCTGTTTTACAACGCCGTAGGTGTGGATGATTTTTAATTTTATGCGGTCATTTTCGCGGTCGTATCCGTTAAGGTAAGATTCAAATTCTTGTTGTGCGAGTGGATAGTACATGAAATTAAGCCTCCTGGAAATATATGGTTAGTGATTAGCTTCTGAAAGAGATGCCAGTGAATTTTTAAAGGATTCAAATCTTTTTGTAAATTTCTCGTCCATATTTTCTTATATCCTCCAATAATAACTGATTTCCACATTCATCAAGATTGACAAGGTCTATTGTGTATAAAGTGGGTAAATTATCAAGCTCTTCCCGTAGATTTTCTGTATCTGGAATACCGGATACGGCGATGTCAATATCACTTCGTTCTGTCGCAGTCCCTTTGGCACGGGAACCAAAAAGAATAATGGTAGAAGCAGAATATTTTTTTGCCAGATTTATAATTTCTTCTAAAATACTATTGATTGTCATAAAAATACCCCTCTATTCAGATATCCTAATAAATTCATAAGCAATCCGCGGAGTCCCGTCACTGACGTAAATAATCCCACATTCTTCAAATCCATTCTGCTTAAAGCAAGCCTGCATTGGTTGATTATCCTTGTGGGTATCTACACGCAGATGTGAGATTTGTGTCTTGCAAAAATCAAAGCAAGCCCGTGCAATCCCTTTGGTTGTTCCGTCAGATGCAAGGCGGTGAACGGTTCCGTATGGAGCCTCGGAACGCCAGCTTCCATTTTCAATGAGTTGATAGTTCGGCTCGTCTCCGATGATAAGTGTAAAAGTGGCAACGACCTTATCATTTTCTACGCAGACATAACTGTTACCATTCTGGATATCCGGTTCGAGATCTTCGAGAGCCGGATAATTTGCATTCCATTGTGTCGGGTTTCCGGTTGCGTGCATGAACTGGCGGGCGGTGTCAAAAATATTTAAAATCGTGTCTACATCTTCTGGAAGTGTTTTTCTGATTAACATAGTGTTTCGTTACCTTTATCTGTTTTTTGCTGTATATGAAGTATAACATTTGAAATAAAAAAAGAAAAGGTGGAGAAGAAGGGATTTCTGGAAGCGGTAAGGATTTTGCTTTCAGAAAAAATATGCTGTTTGAGTCGTTGCGTGAAAAACTGGAAAGCTATCCGGAACTGAACAGTATGCTCTATTCGCTTTTATTTACGGGAAAAGCAATTGTGTAACAATCAGAATTAAAAAATGCCAGGCAGGATACAGCATGCAAAGGAGGAAAAGGGATTGCTGTACCCCGTCTGGCGTTTTCGTATACGGGAAGCTTTGGGGAATTGCCCATATACGATTTACTGAATTTTATCGAATGTAATGTGGGCACTTGGGGAATGCACCACAATCTTATAATCATTTGGATAATATCTTGTAGAGAATACGAATTCTCCGTCATTTACAAATACTTCAACGGAAGAAGTATCTGCAAGGATTTTTACATTTTCCAGAGTGCCGACTTCGGCGTAGCGAAGGCTTCTGCCTGCGGATACGGAAGTTTTACTTTTGGTTGTGAAATGCATCTGGAACCGTCCATTCTCATAGTCAAGGATCAGTTCATCTGAAAGGACAGCCTGGAAATGATTCTCCTTAATTCCATCTACATTTACTTCATATACCGGGCAGCCGCTCTGGGTAAGTTCATTCTGAACATCCTGAAGCTGTTGTTTTTTTGCATCCAGCTCGCGAACCGGTTTCTGGCAGACTTTGCCATCTTTTATGAAGACTTCTCTTGGAAATGTAAAGCAGTGCTGCCATCCGTCTTTGATGGTCGGATTGGTATATTCTTCGCAATCCGGCATTCCCATCCAGCTGATATGGATGCGTCTTCCATCTTCTGCTTCGAAGCTCTGCGGAGCGTAATAGTCAAAACCATAATCCCACAGATGATAAGGGGATAATTTGTAGGAATCTAAAATGTCGCCGTCTACAAGGAAGTAACCGGACTGGTATACATTTCGGTCAGCCCACTCTTTGCCTTCCAAGCCCTGGACGGAGGAAGAAAGGATTTTGATGCCGTCCGTTTCAAAATAATCCGGGCATTCCCACATATAACCGAAAGGCTTTTCGGATTCTACACGGCTGCGGAAGTGCCAGTTTATTTTATCGGAGGATTCAAAAATCAGTGCCTGACCGACATCATTTTTAGTACGTGCGCCCTGGATCATGTAGTAGGTATCGTCCTTTTTCCAGACCTTCGGATCGCGCACATGGCAGGTCAGGTCAGAAGGATAATCGCTGTTGCGGAGCAGTTCTTTTTTGCTGCCAAAATGGATTCCGTCTTTGGTTGTGACGAGTACGGTATTTGCCTCACGGCCGGTGTTGATATAATCAAAATCTCCATCTTCCAGCTTGACATTTCCGGTGTAGTAAAGATACATTGTACCGTCTTCGAGGAAGGCAGATCCGGAATATACACCGTGGCAGTCAAATGGCTGATCCGGGTAGAGGGATACACCTTTGTATTCCCAGTCGATCAGGTTGGTGCTGGTGTAATGACCCCACATTTTCACACCGCCTTCGGCGTTAAATGGGGAGTACTGGAAAAATGCGTGGAACACACCATCCATCTGACAAAGTCCGTTCGGATCGTTGAGCCAGCCAACCGGAGGCATCAGGTGCAGCTTCTCGCGGAACTGTGTGCCGGATGTCTGTTCTTTTGCTGTCTGGTTCTCTTCTGCTGTATTTACTAAGTTTACAAGATCTCTGGTTAATGCGTTCATATTGATTCACTCCTGGAAATAGTTCCGCAGGCAACGGTCCGGAAAACGTATTGATACGGATATCCGACACCCGCTGCGGGAGACAAATTTGATTATTTGTCATGAGTTATTTTATTTCGTAAGTTTCATAACAGATGATTTACCGGTTACAGTGCCGGGTGCGGCACATTCTACAGAATCATACAGATCTGTATTGGTAAGGATCATCATGGTTGTTGCCGGATGTCCGGCTTCTTTTATTGCATTTAAATCTGCTTCGATCAGCACGTCTCCGGCGTGTACTTTTGCACCGTCAGATATTTTCTTTGTAAATCCATTTCCATCCATTTTTACAGTGTCGATTCCGACATGGATCAGAAGCTCTGCGCCGCCGTCAGTCAGGATACATACTGCGTGACCGGTATCAAAAATGCTTACGATTTCGCCATCACAAGGTGCGGTGATGATGCCGTCAGCAGGTTCGATCGCTACGGTTTTTCCAAGGACTTCTGCTGCAAATGTATCGTCTGCGATCTGATCATTTGGAATGATCTTTCCATTTACCGGAGCATTTAACACTTCTTCGGAAGAAGTGGTTTTTGTATTGCCTGAAGCTGTTTTGGTTTCGGAAGCAGCAGATTCTTCGCTGTCTGTTTCCTCTACGGAAGCTGCAACAGTAACAGGAGCTTCTGCGACTGGTTCTTTCTTCTTGTCTTTGTAAAGTGCGAAGGATACTGCAAATGCAACACCGACTGCGATTGCCATCTCAATGACGTACTGAAGTGGCTGGTTCAGGCAGAGCAGGATTCCGAAGATACCGGTTACACCTGTTCCTTTTGCACCGAGGTGAACAAGGGAAGCATAAAGGGCTCCGCATCCTCCACCGATGCATCCGGCGATAAATGGTTTAAAGAATCTTAAGTTTACACCAAAGATTGCAGGTTCTGTAATTCCCATAAATGCACTGAGTGATGATGGAAGTGCAAGGGATTTGATCTTTTGGTCTTTTGATTTTACAGCAACGGCAAGGGCGTGTGAAAAAACGAAAGTTTTTTCATGCGTCCTTTTTCTTATAAATACA